>OOCP01000005.1_pt1 | contig 345476 bp, 305 predicted proteins | sample 1671511 | NCBI WGS metagenome assembly OOCP01 (sample SAMN06348164, study PRJEB24527) | human gut metagenome | biome: human gut; feature: ankylosing spondylitis patient; material: feces | host: Homo sapiens | place: China | collected 2015-10 | reverse complement strand
ATGAACTCTTTTCACTTTACGCTCCCACTCCGCACCGCCTCACAAGGCCTTGCTTCCCGAAAGCGAGTGCAAAGGTACAACCTTTTACCGTAAACACCAAATATTATGGCCACTTTTTTCAAGCGGAAACTCCTGCAAATTTAGAAAAACTTCCGCATATAAACAAGGAATATGCTGTAAAACATATATTTAACACTCGAAATCACCCGCGATTTAAGGGAAAACTTTTTTCTTAATGGAAAACGAAGGAGAGGAAAAGAGCGGAGAAAAGGGGAAGGAAAACGCGGGAACGAAGGAGGAAGAGGAGGGAAAGGCGGCGGGGAAAAGGGGGAATGGCACCGGGAAGGTGGGGGCAACGAGACTGAAAACACGCACAAGGGGAACGGAAAGCCCAAGGACGGAGAAAGAAGGGCAGAAAGGACGACAAAGAGGAAGAAGTACCGGGACGAAAGGCACGCAAGGAAAATATAGGGCATGTGTCAGGAGCCGTACACAAAGGAAAGATAAAAGGGAAGGGCAAAGGCCGTAAAAAAGGAGGAGGCACGGGGGGCAAGGAAAGGTGGATACTACTGGACAGAAGACGCACACAAGGAAAGCATGGAAGACGCACTGGAGCAACGGAACGAATTGGAACGGAAAAATGGCTGGGGCGGCAAGGATTGCAAAAAGGAGAAGACACTGGAACAGAGGGCACACACAAGGAAAGCACGGAAGATGCACAAGAAGCCACACATGAAAACACCTCATATATATTAAGGTGGAAACCGGGAAGACAGGGAAAGGACGTAGCACCCACCGGTTGACCGAAGACAAGAGAAACAACTATCCGGAAGAGAAGACCGGGCTAGGAAGGCCGAAAACGGAAGGGAAACGACGGACGACGGACAAAAAGACCGCCCGGACTGAAAACGGAAAACGATCAGGCATCCACCGAAACAAAGCGGTACTTAACCGCCACCGTGCACATAAGACCGGCCACAGCCGCCCCCGCAAGCCCCCCACCCTGCAACATCACGGCTGCCCGGCAGACAAAGGAGGATTTTCATGGGCTGCTTATGGGAACGGCGATACGGGACGAACCGGACAAACCCGCCACGGCAAAAGCGAATACCCATACCTACAGGACAAATCACCGTAAGACGGAACAGGAAGGGCCGTCGTCCCATCCGGTTACAGCCGCCACGGGAACCGTCCCCCAAGCCCGACAGAAAGACAGGAAAAGAAAGAAAAAACAATCAGAAAGACAACAAAAACGCCCAAAAGCGGGGCAAAGAAAACCTTATCCGAAGCAAATCCGTAGCCCCAAACCTGAATATTTATGCAAAACACGCACCCATCCTGCATATATACCGTATATCATACACTCCGTCTCAGCCAAACGGTAAATCAATCGGAAGCGAACGGTTTTACGTTCGGCGCACAAAATGGAGACGACCGGCCGGGAACGGAAAACGGCACGGCTGAAAACGGGAAAAGACAAGCATCCGGGCCACGGAAATACCCCCTCAGAACCGCATCCCGGATTTATCTGAAAGAAAAACGGGACACATCTTGAATAACCATAAGGCACCCGAAAGCCCCGTTACCTGACACGCCGGAGGACCGCCGGCGCACACCCGGCCCCCGCACACGGCAAAAGGAAAGCAAAAGCCGCCCCCACCCTGGCAAAACGGTAAAAACCCGACACCGCGAGAATCGAATAAAATCCATCAACGCCGGAACCACTGACGAATACGGCAAACACAAAGGCCTAAATCTGACGTTCTGACAAAAAGACAATGATAAAAAACATCCGGAGCCAAGAAGGAAAACAACACAATATAAAAAGAAAAACATGAAATTGGACTTTACAATCAAATCCTCGCTGCATTCATTAAAAACAGAATACAAAAGCTCAAACCGCCCTCTACTCACCAGACAAAAAGCCCCCGATTATACCAATAAGAGGACGTGTCATCTCGACACATCCTCTTTCCATAATCTCATATAGGTATTAGTTTTTTTAAGGTAAAAAGATTGTTTTCAGAATAACTTTTGCAAATATCGGATTTTCCGGTCAACTACACAAATAAAAAAGGATGTTTCTTAGCATAAAAAAAGAGCATTCATTTTATTCTCTTTAAAAAACTCTTCTTATACCTTATTATTATAGGAAAGACGAAAGTGATTTCCAATTTTTAATAGTATCTTTGCAACCATTATTGATAATTACGCAAAACAGATTGGTTATGACTGAAACAACTCATGCTGAATCATCAGAAAAGAAAGGACTTAATTTCGTAGAAGAAATAGTGGTGGAAGACCTGAAGGCCGGCAAGAACGACGGACGACTGCAAACCCGTTTTCCGCCGGAACCTAACGGATATCTGCATATCGGACATGCAAAAGCGATCTGTATGGACTTCGGCATCGCGGAAAAATACGGCGGCGTGTGTAATCTAAGATTGGACGACACAAACCCTATCAAAGAAGACACGGAATACGTAGAGGCCATCAAGGAGGACATACAGTGGCTGGGATTCAAATGGGGAGAAATCTATCATGCTTCAGACTACTTCCAGCAACTGTGGGACTTTGCCGTCAGACTGATTAAAGAAGGCAAAGCCTACATCGACGAACAAAGCAGCGAACAGATTGCCGAACAAAAGGGAACACCGACGCAACCCGGTACGCCCAGCCCCTATCGCGACCGTCCCATAGAAGAAAATCTGGAACTGTTTAACAAGATGAACAGCGGCGAGGCGGAAGAAGGTTCCATGGTGCTGCGAGCCAAGTTGGACATGGCCAACCCGAATATGCACTTCCGCGACCCCATCATTTATCGCATCATCAACAAAGAACACCATCGCACGGCCAGCAAGTGGAAAGCCTACCCGATGTATGACTTCGCGCACGGGCAAAGCGATTACTTTGAAGGAGTGACCCACTCCATCTGTACGTTGGAGTTTGTCCCCCATCGTCCGCTCTATGACCACTTCATCGATGAGTTGAAAGAAGGAAACGACTTGGCAGACCACCGTCCTCGTCAGATAGAATTCAACCGTCTGAACCTGACTTATACCGTCATGAGCAAACGCAAATTGCTCGCATTGGTAAAAGAAGGTCTGGTAAACGGATGGGACGACCCACGAATGCCGACCCTCTGCGGGTTCCGCCGCCGCGGTTATTCTCCTGAAGCCATCCGCAAATTCATCGACATGATCGGTTATACCAAGTTCGATGCCCTGAACGACTTTGCTATGCTGGAGGCAGCCGTACGTGAGGATCTGAATGCGAGGGCAACCCGTGTCTCAGCCGTACTTAACCCTGTAAAACTCGTGATTACCAACTATCCGGAAGGGCAAGTGGAAGAGCTTGAAACCGTAAACAATCCCGAAAACGAAGCCGACGGGAGCCATATCATCGAGTTCAGTCGCGAACTGTGGATAGAACGCGAAGACTTCATGGAAGACGCTCCCAAGAAATACTTCCGCCTGACTCCCGGCAATGAAGTTCGTCTGAAAAGCGCTTACATCGTAAAGTGTACGGGATGCAAGAAAGACGAGAACGGCAACGTGACGGAGGTCTACTGTGAATACGACCCCATGTCGAAAAGCGGCATGCCCGGTTCGGACAGAAAAGTGAAAGGCACACTCCATTGGGTGAGCTGCGGACATTGCCAACCGGCCGAAGTGCGCTTATACGACCGACTTTTCAGCATAGAGAACCCAGGAGCTGAAGAACGCGATTTCCGTGAGTTGTTGAACCCAGAGTCACTGAAAGTCCTGCCCCAATGTTATGTGGAAAAATATGCAGCGACCAAAAAGCCGCTTGAATATCTGCAGTTCCAACGCATTGGTTATTTCATGATGGACAAGGACAGTACGGCCGAACATTTGGTATTCAATCGTACCGTAGGCCTGAAAGACACATGGAGTAAGAAAAACAAATAACATGTCGACAGAAGACCTCTCGTATTTTCAAGAAGAAGAATTCAAAAAGAATCTGGCTCTTTACGAGCAGATGTTACAAGGCGGTCAGTCGGTTTATCTGGAAGCAGACGAACTGACTGACATCGCCGAGTATTATCTCGTGCAGAACGACACGGACAAAGCTATGGCGTGTATCCAATACGCCCTGAACATCCACCCCGGTAGTATCGACCCTTTGATTTTCCTGGCACGACAAAAGATGTTCAACGGCGACATCGAAGGTGCCAAAACCATACGCGACTGTATTACGGATCCCAACGATCGCGAAGTCATATTCCTCAATGCAGAATTGCTGTTGCGTGAAGGAAAAGAACAGGAAGCCACCACATACCTGTCCGAAAAAGCCGAAACGGAAGAAGAAGATGCCGCTTTGTTTGCATACGACACGGCTACACTGTTTTTGGATTACGGTTATTTGGAACAGGCAGCTCAATGGGGACAACGGGCGCTCGACATGGAACCGGACAACGAGAAGTTTCTGAAACTCAAGGCAGACCACCTCATCTCTTCCAATCGTCCGAAAGAGGCTATCGAGATATTAAATAGTTTGTTGGACATCAACCCTTACAACCTTAATGCATGGCACTCATTGGGCGAAGCTTATTTCGTATGCGAAGACTTTTCCAAAACCATGGAAACGGCTGATTTTGCATTGGCTATAGACGAGCACGACGCCCAAGCTCTTTTGCTGAAGGCCAACAGCCTGCTTCAACAACAGAATCTCGACGAAGCCCACCAACTTTATCTCCGATATTTCAAGGAACATCCGTCCAATGAAATTCCCTATCTTTTCGACGGGGTGTGCCTCTCCGCACTCGAACGCTACGACGAAGCCTTAAGCCAATTACTTAAAGCCGAAGAATTATCCCAAGGTTATTCTACGGAACAGCAACACATATATGCCAACCTTTCGGATGTGTATAGCAGGCTACACGATACAGACAAAGCCTTTGGATATATCGACAAGATAAAAGAAATAAATCCGGATTACGAAGCAGACTTATACAAAGGGCATATCCTGATGCAAAACGAGAGAGAAAACGAAGCCCTCGAATGCTACAACACATTTATCCAAAGCCACAAAGACCCTTCGGAGGCCCATTTTCTCGTCGGCTTGTCTTTAGTGGAAAACAAACTGTACGAAAGGGCGAGAGAACATTTCTTGTATACGCTGAATCGCGATGCTTCACAAGACAAGGAAAGTCAAAAAGCATACGCCTATCTGGCCTATTGTGCGCTGATGCAAAACCGTTATCAGGAATTTATCGTCTTTCTGAAAATTGCTTGTGAAAAAGCTCCCGAAGCACTGGAATACACCGTGGGACGATTCATCCCGGAAGAAGTGGAAGCCAAGGATTTCTATCAGTACGTCTTAACTCACAGCGACATATTCACACACTTTAATCCGGACTCATCCGCACCTGTAAAACCCATGTGAAAAGAAGCTTTTGCACCGTCTCTCCACATGGGCATATTTCCTGTCATTCGCTGAATTGCTTGATGCGTTGCTCTTCCGACAATTTACAGATGAGCAAAGTATCGTTCTTTTCTGCCACAATGAAACCATCCAGACCTTGTATTACGACTTTCTTCTCCTGAGTGGTATGAATCATACAGTTATGCGTATCATACACCGAAATGTTCTTTCCGATACAGGCATTACCATAAGCATCTTGCGGCGTATGCTCATGCAAAGAGCCCCACGTGCCTAAATCACTCCATCCGAAGTTAGCCGGAAGCACGAATATCTCTTCTACTTTCTCCATGATGGCATAATCCACCGATATATTCTCACACTTCGGAAAATCACGGTTGATGGCTTCCTGTTCCTGCTCGCTGCCATATATGGGCATAAGCTGCTCGAAAATCTGCGCGATAGCGGGCTGATACACACGGAAGGCGTTGACAATCGTACTGACGTTCCACACGAATATTCCGGCATTCCAGAAATAATTATTCTTTTGGATATAGCGGCTTGCCGTGGCAAAATCAGGCTTTTCCTTAAAAGAATCCACCCGATAAATCTCCTTGTTACGTGCCGATGCAAAGCCCAAGTCAGCCTGAATATATCCGTATCCAGTTTCCGGACGATTCGGCTTCATGCCCAAAGTCAAAATAGAGTCCGTCTCCGCCGTAAATGCCAAACCGGAAGTTATCACACGTTCAAACTCGGCCACATCCATGACGATATGATCACTCGGCGTGACAACCACATTGGCTTTCGGATTCAACTTCTTGATACGCCAACTCACGTAAGCAATGCAAGGCGCCGTATTCCTTCGGCAAGGTTCCTTCAATATGTTAGATTCCGGAATTTCCGGTAACTGTTCACGTACAATATCCGCATAAGCTTCGGACGTCACCACCCAAATGTTTTCCGGAAAACAAATCCTTTTAAAACGATCCGCAGTCAATTGCAACAACGTACGTCCGCATCCCAATACATCGATAAACTGTTTCGGGCACTCCGGAGTACTCATCGGCCAAAAGCGGCTACCTATGCCACCGGCCATAATTACCAAATGATTATTACTTCTTTCCATGGTTCTATATTCACGAGAATAAGTTAAGTTACAAAATTACAACTATTTTTCTAATTCCATGCATAAATATACACGATATTTTCATCTTCTTTTTCCCTGTTTTATTTGCATTCAGCCAAACATTCGCGTACTTTTGCACATACAAATGAAATATACCACCGTTTTAAGCATTGCCGGTTCCGATTGCAGCGGAGGAGCCGGTATTCAGGCAGACATCAAGACGATTTCCGCTTTGGGATGCTATGCCGCCAGCATCGTCACGGCCGTTACCGTACAAAACACATGCGGAGTGAAAAACGTATATCCTATTCCGGCTCAAATTGTCAAGGAACAAATACAGGCCGTAACCGAAGATATGCAAATAGATGCCTTGAAAATAGGGATGGTGACGGACGAAGGTATCATAGCGGTCATTGCCGATTTCTTATCAAGCAATCGCCTTCCGGCCGTCTTCGACCCGGTTTTAGTCTCAAGTAGCGGCTATTCTTTGATAAAACCCGAAGCATTGCACATCATGCGTGACCGCTTAATCCCCCATTGTACTTTAGTGACCCCCAACCTGCCGGAGGCCGAAATACTGTCCGGTATCCCTATCCGGAACATAGAAGATATGGCAAACGCCGGACAGCATATCCTTACTTACGGTTGTCGGTCCGTATTAATAAAAGGAGGACATTTGGAAGGGGGCGATATGACGGATATTCTGGTCTGCGGCAATACTCCGGAAGACATTCACCGCTACCACTCCACCAAAATAAACTCCGCTAATACCCACGGAACCGGATGCACGCTTTCTTCTGCTATTGCGGTTTACATCGGCCAAGGTGTCTCCTTACCGGAGGCTGTCGGTTTAGGGAAAAAATACCTCACGAATGCCCTGTTTTACGGAAAAGACGTCACCATCGGAAAAGGACACGGCCCGTTAAATCACTTTTTTAATCCCAAAAAGCTGATGATTAAGTAAGTTTTTATTAAATTTGCAACCAGATTGATGAACAAACATACATTAGATAAGATTTAAATTTTATGAAAGCATTTGTATTTCCCGGACAGGGAGCACAATTTGTAGGTATGGGCAAAGACCTGTACGACAACAATCCGCTGGCAAAAGAGCTATTTGAAAAGGCAAACGATATTTTAGGATTCCGCATTACGGACATCATGTTCAGCGGTACGGACGAGGAATTGAAACAGACCAAAGTGACGCAACCCGCCGTATTCCTCCATTCTGTCATTTCAGCTTTGTGCATGGGAGAAGATGTCGCTCCGGACATGGTGGCCGGCCATTCTTTAGGAGAATTCTCCGCGTTGGTAGCAGCCGGTGCCCTGAACTTTGAGGATGGTCTGAAATTGGTTTACGCCCGTGCCATGGCCATGCAAAAGGCATGCGAGGCTGCCCCTTCTACGATGGCGGCCATTGTCGGCTTGGATGATGCCACAATCGAGAACGTCTGCGCGGAAATCAATACGGAAAACAATGTAGTGGTTCCGGCCAATTATAATTGCCCCGGACAGTTGGTCATCAGCGGCAATGTGGAAGCTGTCAAGGCTGCATGCGAAAAGCTGAAAGAGGCCGGTGCCAAGCGTGCACTCTTGTTACCGGTGGGCGGTGCGTTCCACTCGCCTTTGATGCAACCGGCCAAAGACGAACTGCAAGCAGCCATAGAGGCAACTACGTTCAATACGCCTAAATGTGCCGTATACCAAAACGTAGATGCACAGGCTCATACGGATGCAGAAGAAATAAAGGCTAACCTGATTGCCCAACTCACGGCTTCTGTTCGTTGGACGCAAGAGGTGCAGAACATGATTGCAGCCGGTGCCACGGATTTCACGGAGTGCGGTCCGGGCAAAGTCCTGCAAGGCATGATTGGAAAGATTGCCAAAGGAAATGATGCCGTGACAGCTCATGGTATTCAAGCCTAAACCAACTCGAACAGCTATCCCCTTGCCTCAAAAAAAACGGCAAGGGGATTTTTATTGACGACTAATCCATTGATATATGAAAAACAAGATGATTATTTATCAGGTGTTCACCCGCCTTTTCGGAAACGACAAGACGGCATGCATCCCCCACGGTAACAAGACAGAGAACGGATGCGGGCACTTCGCTGATTTTACCCAAAAAACATTAACGGAAATCCAAAAGCTTGGAGCAACGCATATTTGGTATACAGGGGTCATTGCACATGCCACACAAACCGACTATACCTCATACGGAATTCCGTCCGACCATCCTGCCATTGTAAAAGGGAAAGCCGGTTCCCCATACGCCATTAAAGACTATTATGACGTAGACCCGGACTTAGCCACAAAACCCGAGAAACGAATGAAGGAGTTTCAAAACCTGATATACCGTACGCATGATGCCGGTTTGAAAGTCATCATCGACTTCGTTCCCAACCATGTGGCACGCCAATATCAATCCGCCAGCAGACCTGAAGGCGTGAAAGATCTCGGGGAAGAGGATGACCAAAACCTATCCTTCTCTCCCCAAAACAATTTCTATTACATTCCAGGACACCCGTTTCACCCTGACTTCGATCTGCAAGGCTGTGCACCGGTTCCATACGAAGAGTGTCCGGCCAAAGCTACAGGCAATGACAATTTTTCCCCCTCTCCGGGACGCAACGACTGGTACGAAACGATAAAACTGAACTACGGAATAGATTATTGTAACGGAGGGGGACGGCACTTCGACCCGATACCTTCCACGTGGTTTAAGATGCGTGACATTCTGCTGTTTTGGGCCGGAAAAGGTATAGACGGCTTCCGTTGCGATATGGCAGAGATGGTTCCTGTCGAATTCTGGGAATGGACCATTCCGCAAATCAAATGCCATTACCCTTCCCTTGTATTCATTGCCGAAGTATATAACCCGAACGAATATCGTAACTACATCTATAAAGGAGGATTTGATTATTTATATGATAAGGTAGGATTATACGACACGCTCCGTGGAGTCGTTTGCGGCTATGCCTCTGCGCGTCAGATTACAGGATGTTGGCAAAGCGTAGACGACATCAAAGACCGCATGTTGAACTTCCTCGAAAACCACGATGAGCAACGATTGGCCTCCGATTTTTTTGCAGGAAATGCAGAAAAAGGCCGCCCGGCTCTGTTGGTCAGCTCATGTATGGGGAGAAATCCCATGATGATTTACTTCGGGCAAGAATTAGGCGAACGGGGAATGGATGCAGAAGGATTCAGCGGCAAAGACGGGCGCACCACGATTTTCGACTACTGGCATGTAGATACCATCAGGCGATGGCGCAACAAAGGTAAATTCGATACCGATAAACTCACAGCCCAGGAACTTGCCTTGCAGGCATTCTATACCCAAGTACTTAGATTATGCAACAGAGAAAGAGCCTTAAGGGAAGGGGATTTCTATGACCTGATGTACGCCAATAACGGCTCGGACCTGTTTAATGCCGACAAATGTTATGCTTTTGTCCGACGTAAAGACAAAGACCTGCTGATTGTCCTTGTCAACTTCGAGGATTCCGAGAAACATACAGCAGTCAATCTTCCCCACCATTTATTCGAATTTTTCCAAATCCAAGAGAAAGGAGAAATCATAGCAACCGAACTTTTAAGTGGAGATAAAGAATGTATCACGTTCAACGCTAATCAATGTGTACTAACGGACATACCTGCATATAGTGGCAAAATCTTAAAAATTAAGCTTTAGTAGCTAAAAAGTACCTGACGGGAAGCTCAAGGTCATTATTATAGAGTAAAGCGGGAACCTGCAAAATCACCAAATCCGGCGATTGCAGATTCCCGCTTTACGTTCTACCTTTGCAGTGACAGAAGAAAACAATATGCCATTAATAAACGATTAAACAAAACTACAACAACGAGATGAAAAAAATGACTATTTATTATGGTTCCACCACTGGAACTTGCGAAACCTTGGCCGCCAGTATCGCACAAGCACTGGGCATGAGTAACGACAACGTGCACAACGTAACAGAAATGACCAAGGAAGATTTGGAGAATAACGATGTGCTGATTCTCGGTTCGTCCACATGGGGATGCGGAGACCTGCAAGATGATTGGTACGACGGAGTAGAGATTCTGAAGAAAGCCGACTTGACAGGTAAAAAGGTAGCTCTTTTCGCTTGCGGTGACGGAGAGTCATACGGCGACACATTCTGCGAAGCCATGACCCATATCCACGATGCCTTGGCTGATAGCGGCTGTACCTTCATTGGGAAAGTCCCGACTGCCGACTACACGTTTACTTCTTCTACAGCCGTGGACGGTGATGATTTCATCGGTCTGGCACTTGACGACGTAAACGAGAGTGACAAGAGCGAAGCCCGAATTGCAAACTGGGCTAAGCAAATTGAAGCGGAAATGGCTTAAAGCATACTTAAAAACAAGTAAAGGGCTATAAGGTTGCGACCTGAATAATCATAGATTTTAGCTATTGCGAAATTTTAAATTATCACTTAATTTTGCAACCACAAACGAAACATTCACCAATGGACGCACTATCCGAGAGAAACAGATATACAGGGACTTCCGCCATGCGGGTCTTTGCCAACCACATCTACGAATATAAAAAAGGAGTTCGCCGGATGATTCTCTTTACCGTGAACGACCGATATGTCGGCGAAGCGGTCAAGCGCCTGAAAGCTGAAGATATTGATTTCGAACTACAAGAAGTCGGTAACGGACGTACGAATATCTTTTTCGGCCGTAGTGAATGTATCGAGGTGGTGCGGAGGATGATTACCCGCCCTTTACAACAACTCAGCCCGGAAGAGGATTTTATCCTCGGTGCCCTGTTGGGTTATGACATCTGCATGCAATGCGAACGCTTCTGCAAGCGGACGGCATGCACACAAAAAGTATCATAATAACCACTTTTCATACAATTTCTTTATATCGTTTTGGATTTAAATTTGGGATCAGGCTCTCGTGAGAGAGCCTTTTTCTATGTCTGCCCGTCTGCAAAACTATTCCCAAACCGTATCCAACAGTTTGAACACAATCCGGAATTGTCCGTCCTTGTAACTCGTGCTGTTGATATGGAACCGGCCAATCTGTGCCGTATGTTCCACATGGGCACCGATACAGGCACAGACATCATAATCCCCCACCCTGACCAAACGCAAGGTATCCTCCGCAGCATCGGGTAATTTGTCGAGCGGAACGTTGTCGGGAACAGCATCACGCGATACGTAGGCGTACGTCACCGGTAAATCAGCCGCAATGACTTCATTCACTTTCCGAGCTATCTCTGCAATCTGCTCTTCCGTCGGCTCATCTGCCAAATCATAGTTAATCTTACTTTTTTTCCGCTCTATATGTGCATTCCTCGACCGTTCGCAACCGAACATCCTGACCATCGTCTGGTTCAGGATATGCTCACAAGTGTGCATCGGAGGATATTCCGCCTTGTTATGGGCGTTTAAAGTCACTTCCTTCTCTGTTGTCATTCGTTTCTTTTAATATATTTGTCGAATAAATCCATACGCAGTCCACCACATTTTACCTTTACGACGTGATGCTCATCCGTTAAGAAACAAGTAGGTGTGGCCTGCGCACCATATTTTATTTTCATGGGGCTGTCGTCCAACTTAAAATCTGATACGAAAATAAAATCAAAAGGAAATACTTTTTTAACCTCTTGCAGGTCCTTCAATGACCTGCATGGCCAATAGACCACAATCTGCAAATCCTCCAAAGAAGTTTGCCTCCGTAAAAGTTCCAATTCTTTACGACCATCTTCTCCCATGCATCCCAATCCTCCATAAAGCAGCAACACTGGTCTGCCCTTCAGCCCGTGCCAATCGAAGATATTCCCGTCATCCCGATAGCAAGGAAACTCCCAAAGGCTATCCCTTTCCTCAATCTGCCGCATCCGAATATGTTCCTGGATATTCCTTCCATAAAAAGACTCTCGCATTCCCGTGCCTAACGTATCTAAGATATGTACAAGCACTTTTTTAGGAATATCCAACCGACACATGTACAGGCGTTGCAAACCGCTGGGCGTAGAAGCATATTCCATGGCCAACTCCCGGTTCCTTTTCAACGTAGCATCATAAAAGGAATTAAAGGCCGCCTGCAAACTATCCTGCTTCTCGGGATATTTGTCCCATAATGCAGCCATTTCCTGATGACGCTGTTCGTACGCTTCCCACAACATGCTATCCTTGCGCAGATACTCTTTCTCCCTCTCCATGTCCTGCGCAACCGAACTTCCCACCGAGAGACCCAAAAATCCCCAAAGGAACAACAAACTTTTTAACCTCATGATACCTCTTTACCTCCTCCGAATTACAGTTTTCCCCGTTCTTCCAGATAAGAATCCTTGAACCCCAGGAAGTACAGTACCCCATCAAGCCCCATCGTGTTGATGGACTGTTTGGCATTCGCCACCACACGAGGCTTGGCGTGGAACGCAATCCCCAGCCCGGCTTCGGAAAGCATGGGCAAGTCGTTGGCTCCGTCGCCCACGGCAATCGTCTGGGCCAGATGCACATGTTCCACTTGGGCAATAAGCTTCAACAATTCGGCTTTGCGGCGGCCGTCGACTATTTCACCTACATAACGTCCCGTCAACTTGCCGTCCTCTATCTCCAACTCATTGGCATACACATAATCTATGCCGTATCTGTTCTTCAGGTAATTGCCGAAATAGGTGAAACCTCCCGAAAGGATGGCAATCTTGTAACCATACTGTTTCAATACGAACATCAGGCGATCCACTCCCTCCGTGATAGGCAAATGCTGCGCGATATCCTCCATCACCGACACATCCACCCCTTTCAGCAAAGCCACCCGCTGGGTAAAACTTTCCTTGAAATCTATCTCTCCACGCATGGCCTGCTCGGTAATGGCTCTCACTTGCTCGCCTACTCCGGCACGGTCGGCCAGTTCGTCGATGACTTCCGTCTCAATCAAAGTAGAATCCATATCGAAACAAATCAGACGGCGCATGCGGCGGTACATGTTGTCCAACTGAAATGAGAAATCCATCTCCAGTTCACTGGACAACTTCAACAGTTTCGATTGCATGGCAGCACGGTCTTTCGGTGTACCCCGTACGGAAAACTCGATACAAGCCCGTATGTTTTCCCGTTGTTCATCCAATGGAATGCGCCCGGTGAGACGCTTGATGGCATCGATGTTCAGCCCCTGTTCGGCCAACACCGAAGTGACGGCCTGTATTTGCAAAGCCGACAGTTTGCGTCCCAACAAAGTCAGGATATAACGGTTCTTGCCCTGCATGTTCACCCAGTCCGCATATTCGTCTTTCTTCACCGGATAGAAACGGATGTTCACGCCCAGTTCCGAAGCCTTGAAAAGCAAATCCCGCATCACATGCCCGGAGTATTCCTCTGCCGCACGCACCAACAAGCCCAAGGTCAACGTATTGTGTATGTCGGCCTGACCGATGTCGAGTACCGTCACGTCATATCGGGCTAAAATCCCCATGATGGAAGAGGTCAGTCCGGGACGGTCTTCACCCGTTATTCTTATCAGTATCAATTCCGTATTCGAAGGTTCCATAGCTTTATATTCATTTAATGCCTGCAAAACTACACAAAAAAGGAGAAAACACAAAGGATACGGGCGGAATGCTTTCACATTGCCGCCCGTATCCTATATATAAAAGGTATAACCTTATGTCAGAAACGGAAACTGAGATAAACCCGGAAAGACTTCGTACGCATACGCTGCCTGAAGGTATCCACGAAATCGGACGCATCCATATCCTCGTTCTCATAGTCATAACCGTCACTTTCGTCGTTCACCGAAACGCCATGGTATTTCGTACCGCCCCAACGGCCTTCCACACCCAAGGATATGGCCTTCCATGCCACAGCCGCACCGAAGTTGAAGAAAGGCACAAAGCCATAGTACACTTCATCGTCCAACAACATGATGGAAGCCGAAGGCTGGAAACGGAAATAAGTGCTCACTTTCAGATGATGGATAGGATTCACCGTGATGGAAGGACCTATCTGCATGCCGTATTCAAACTGGTGACAGCCGAAATCCAAATCATAGTCCTCGTCCTCTTCCATGTCCCAACCGTTATCGAACGGATCATCGTATCCCCAACCGTTTCCGAAACCGTTACCGTCTCCGAAATCGTCATCATATGCAAATTTCTCCTCCACACTCGAATACTTCACATAGTTGAAATCCATCCAACTCCAGTCCAAACCGATTTTAACCATCCCCCAAAGCGGCTTCTTGTGCAAGTAATACGTTTTACCCCACGTGATATTCACGCCCGCTTCGCTCTTGTACTTGATGTAATCGTCTTTAGAAGTCAGACTCTGTTTTACAAAGCCGATATTGAAGTACTTGGCACGGTCTTTCCAAATCTTCTGGTCCAACTCGGCCTGGTTGGCATTGTCCACTTGTTTCGACAAAGTCCCCACGACCGTACGCAATGAATCCACTTCGTTCGCATTGCCGTTATTTTCCGCACCGGTGCCTACGAACTGCGCCTTCGCAGCCCCACATGCCATAAAGGCGGCTAAGGCAAACGCGCTCACAAACTTTTTCATTTTTTCTATTTTTTATTTGATTATAGTTATTCCACGGGCAAAGATAATAGTTTTTATAGTAAATAGTATTAAAACACGGAACTAAATGCAGAATTAATCGAAAAAACCGTTTAATTTCGTAACTGCACTTGCAATGCTATCGAATATCCCAAGCCATAATTAAATGTTACCCCATGGAGAAAAATACCACACCTTTCCATCCCTTCATCCCAGACGCAGACGCCTCCGAGCTTCCACGCCTGTTTACCTGTCCGTTCCACTACGAACCGCACCCTTTATCCGTACGCGCAGCCGAAGAAGTGCGCCGCTATCTCATACTCCGCACCGACTGGAAAACGGAACTGGACAAAGGAAAAATGTTCGGCGTATTAGTCGTGCAAAAAGAAGGAAGGACGGGCTTTTTAGCGGCTTATTCCGGTATACTTTGCGGACGCAACGACCACGACTTTTTCGTACCACCCGTTTTCGACCTGTTGCAACCGGACGGTTTTTTCAAGACAGAAGAAGCGCAAATATCCCAAATAAACCACCGTATCGAAGCGTTGGAACACAGCGACATGCGTGCCTCGCTGCTCCAACAGGCTGCCGATAGGAAAGCAGCCGGAGAACAAGCATTGAAGGAAGCCCGCGACGCATTGAAAGAAGCCAAACGGCAAAGGGACTTGTTACGGGCATCAGACCACAACGACTTCACGGAAGAACAGCTCACCCGTGAAAGCCGGTTCCTGAAAGCTGAATACAAACGGTTGGAAAAGCAATGGAAAGCCAAGCTCGAAGAGGTTGAAACCACCCTGAAACGGTCTGACGAAGAAATAGAGGCGCTGAAAACCGAACGGAAACGCCGCTCCATCCTGCTGCAAAATCGACTTTTCGCCCAATTCCGCATGCTGAACGCACGGGGGGAGGAGAAAGACCTGTGGCAAATTTTCCGGGAACACGGGCGACCCGTACCGCCATCGGGTGCCGGAGAGTGTGCCGCTCCCAAATTGCTGCAATATGCCTACCGTCACGGCTATCGTCCTTTGGCCATGGCCGAATTCTGGTGGGGGGCTTCGCCGGAAGCGGAAATACGCAAGCACGGCTACTACTATCCGGCATGCAAAAGCAAATGTGAGCCGATACTCGGCCACATGTTACAGGGACTGGATGTGGAACCCAACGCACATGAAGACAGCAAGCATCTCGACCACGAGCCGGAACTCGTCTACGAAGACGAATGGATGGCTGCTGTCAATAAACCGGCCGGCATGCTTTCCGTACCCGGCAAGGGCGATGCCCCTTCCGTATGGAGCTGGGCGCGTGCGCATTTTCCCGAGGCCACGGGACCGCTCTTGGTGCACCGCCTGGACATGGACACCTCGGGAGTGCTCCTCATCGCCAAAGACCCGGAAACGCACCGAAAGTTGCAACAACTGTTTGAAACGCGGCACATCAAAAAAAGATACATAGCTTTGCTCGACGGCACGGTAACGGACGACGAAGGCTTTATCCGTCTTCCCCTCTGCCCCAACCCGAACGACCGTCCACGGCAAATGGTGAGCACGGTATACGGCAAAGCCGCCGTCACGCGTTTTGAGGTCTTGTCTCGCAGCCACGGTCAAACCCGCGTGGCCTTCTATCCCTTCACGGGGCGCACCCACCAGTTGCGGGTGCATGCCGCCCATCCGGAAGGATTGGACACCCCCATCGTAGGCGACAACCTGTATGGCCGTCGGGCCTCCCGCCTCTTCCTGCATGCCGAGACCGTGACCTTCCGCCATTTCAAGACCGGACGTTGGGTCAGCATTACGGCACCTGCCCCGTTCTGACGGAAGGAAACGCGCCAACCGGTGCTCACTGTCCGCCGTCCGGCGTATGGCAAATGGCCTCTATCCGATCCAACTCCTCTCTAGAGAAATCCACTTTCCGAAAGGCCTTCAGGTTGTCTTCGAGTTGTGCCACGGAACTTGCCCCGATAATGACAGACGTTACCAGTTCGTCTTTCAAAACCCAAGCCAAGGACATTTCAGCCAACGTCTGCCCCCGCTCTGCGGCCACCCGGTCCAAGGCTTTGATTTTCTCCAAGACCGCCTCTGTCAATACCTCGCGTTTCAGGAATCGCCCTTGTGCCATACGCGAATCTTCGGGCACGCCTTGCAGATAGCGGGACGTGAGCAAACCTTGCGCCAACGGTGAAAAAGCGATAAACCCAACCCCGTACGCCCGGGCCTGTCCCAAAATGCCCTCCTCTTCCGGAGCGCGGTCGAACAGGTTGTAACGCCCCTGATACAACAGGCAATGCACGTCGCGCGCTTCCAAATAACGGTAAGCCTCTTCGGCCTTGTCGGCCGGGTATCTGGAAAGCCCCACGTAAAGCGCCTTGCCTTGGCGCACGATGTCCACCAAAGCCTGCATCGTTTCTTCCAACGGTGTCTCCGGGTCGTAACGGTGGGAATAAAACACGTCCACATAATCCAAGCCCATACGTACAAGACTCTGGTCGAGACTAGCCATGAGCGACTTACGGCTTCCCCAGTTCCCGTAGGGACCGGGCCACATGTCGTAACCGGCCTTGGTCGACACAAACAGTTCGTCGCGATAAGGCTTGAAGGATTTCTTCATAATGAATCCGAAAGTCTCTTCGGCACTGCCATACGAAGGACCGTAATTGTTCGCCAAATCGAAATGCGTGATGCCATGGTCGAAAGCATAATGCGCCATCGCCAACGAATGAGACAAAGGATTGACGTCACCGAAATTATGCCACAACCCTAAAGAAACTTCAGGAAGGAGCACGCCGCTACGCCCGCTGCGACGGTAGCGCATACCGTTTTCATACCGGTCGGATGCCGGAGAATAAATGGGATTCAACATAAATACTATAACTGTTTTAGAAGTGTCTGACGCAAAAATAATGAAAAAACCATAAATCCGCCTGCCTCTCCCGGTAAAACTTCCTATCTTTGTTCATTATTATCACATAACAGATTTATTTCACATGAAACACACCTTCAGCGCATGTTGTTGCGCCATCCTGATTTCAATTTCCGCACAAGCGCAAAAAGGCGCTTCCCATTTCGAAATAGACACCCGCGCCCCCTTGCAGACGATAGACGGTTTCGGGGCATCGGACGCCTGGAGCATGCAACACATCGGACTGTGGCCCGACAGCGTGCGGTTGCAAACGGCCGATTGGTTGTTCAGCACCGAGAATGACAGCAAGGGGCAACCCCTCGGCATCGGGCTTTCGATATGGCGTTTCAACATCGGGGCAGGCAGTCACGACCAGGGACGCGAAAGCGGCATCGGCTCGCATTGGATGCGCACGGGATGCTTCCTCCGGCCGGACGGCACGTACGACTGGACGCAACAGCCCGGACAACGCAACTTCCTGCGCATGGCCCAAGAACGGGGCGTAAGGACCTTCATCGGCTTTTTCAATTCGCCTCCCGTGTACTTTACCCAAAACGGACTGGCTACCAACACCGGACGGGGCGGGACGCTGAACCTGAAAACGGAACATTACGGCGATTTTGCCCTATTCGCAGCCAATGTGGTGGAAGGGTTGGAACAGCATGACGGCATCAAGCTCTCCTACGTCTGCCCCGTCAATGAGCCGGACGGACATTGGAATTGGGTGGGTCCGAAACAGGAAGGCACACCGGCCACCAACCGTGAAATCGCCGGACTGGCACGGGCATTCAGCCAGGCGTTCACCCAAAAAGGACTGGACACGAAAATCCTCATCAACGAATCGTCGGACTACCGCTGCATGTTTGCCACTCACATGACCGACTGGCAGAGAGGGTATGCCATCCAGGCGTTTTTCTGTCCGGACAGCACGGACACTTATCTGGGCGACACCCCAAACGTGCCGCGCCTCATGGCCGGACACAGCTACTGGACCAACACTCCCTTGGAAGCCCTGCGCGGCATCCGCATGCAACTGAAAGACACGCTGGACAAGTACAACGTACAGTTCTGGCAAACGGAAACCTGCATCATGAGCAATGATGAAGAAATAGGCGGCGGAGGCGGTTACGACCGTACAATGAAGACAGCCTTATACGTGGCACGTATCATCCATCACGACATCGTCTATGCCGGAGCGCGAAGCTGGCAGTGGTGGCGTGCCGTGGGCGGGGACTACAAGGACGGACTCTTGCGTGAGTTCAGCAACCGCGAAGGGACGAACGGGCGCGTGGTGGACTCCAAACTGCTTTGGGCTTTAGGCAACTACAGCCGTTTTGTCCGTCCGGGCGCCACCCGTATGGGCATTACCGCCACCGACAAGGCGGGACGCGCCGTGACGGAAGGCGACACGGACCGCACAGGACTGATGTGCACCGCCTACCGGAACGCCGATGGCTCGTGGGTAATGGTCGCAGTGAACTATGCCACCGAGGCGAAAAACATGACCTTCCACGTGGACGACCGGAAAGTGAAAAGCTGGCAACCTTACCTGACAGCCGAAGGAACGGGAAAGAACTTACAGCCTATCGACAAAGTGGGCAACGGAAAACAAACCGTCATCCCGGCACGCTCGATTGTGACGTTTGTAAGCCGGTAAGACGAACATTTTGTCAGTTTTTCAAGAATCGCCATCAGTCAAAATCCGACCTTATAGACCTGAAAAGAACGGCGTGATTGAATAAAAATACATCCAAACCGCATATATGCAATTCATTACTGCATATATGCGGTTTTTTCTGCTGAAAGCGATTTTTCGTTTACAGCCAAATGGAAAAAAGTTCTCCGCAGATTGAAACGCCTGTGGCTTCTGCCTGAGCCAAAAACAAGAAGAAAACGGAGATAAAACATGCCGAAAACGCATCTTTTTCGTCTGGTTGAAACCTTTTTGCCGACAAAAAAGAAAAGCAAAAAGACAATAAAACACACGTTTCGCTTACTGCCAACCGCAAACACAGGCGGCAAACATGCCGTTTCGCCCCGCCTTGTAAAGCCCCAAACAGATTTTCCTATCCATTTGCCCGAAAGCCGATGGACGAGATTCGCGTATTCCGGCGCGACGTCCCTCCCGGCTGTATATAACGGATTCTCGCACGGACAGATTTGTCATTTTGACAGCCGCCGCCTTTTCCCGAACCGTCCGCCGATTCTTCTTTTCAATTCGGAAAACAAAGTAATCTCCTTACGAATCGCCGAAGCCGAAAGCCACACGCTGGCACCTAATACGCATCCGCCGGCTGCAACCTTGAGCCATACTTCGGACTGCATGCCCAAAAACAAAGCTGCCGCCACGCAAAGGAACTGTGCTGCCGTGAACGGACGTGCCGCCTTGTCGGGCTTGAAGCCGTAACGTCGCCCGTACACAGCATAAATCATCCACCAATCGAACACTCCGGCCAAAGCCAAGGCGATTCCCGTACCCAAAATACCTCCGTATACAAAACCGACAATCACGCACACAGCCATAAAGATGTCGTAGGCCGCCTCCATGCACAAATACATGACGGCATCGCCTTTGGCCAACGAGGTATATGCCACGGGGAGCGTCATCGACTTGAAAAACATGTGCATGGAAGCACAGACAGCCATGCCGGTCATGGGCAGGAAGGACGATGAATACAATACTCTGATGGCCAATGGCATACATATCATGAACAACACCAAAAAAGGCGACATGAGCAACACGCAGACTTTTATCTGGCGGTTGATGGTCTGGTTCATCCGCCCCACATCGGCATTCACAGACGACAAGCGCGGAAAATAATCGGCATCGACCGCCGTGAATACCACCCCGGCGTAAGTAATCACCAGGTTATACCCCATACCGTACAAGCCCACGTCGGACAACGAGCCCCAATTGGTAATGAAAAGCGAAATCCCCATCGCCACCGACATGTTCACCGCCGTGGCCATGATATAAGGCACGCCTAAGCGCACCATGCTCCATCCCTTGCGGAAATGCGACCGGCTCAGCAGGTTCACGCGCCAAGGAAAGACGGGAAGCGAAAGGGACAGGTGAGCCGCCATCACCCCCAACGTACTGAATACCAACGCAGGAACAACTCCCCACATGCCCCAAAGGTAATAGAAAGGGACCGTCAGCAACAAGGTGGCCACGGCACCCAGTACGGAAACCAAAGCCACGCGCTTCAACCGCCGGACAGCTTTCAGGATAGAAAATTCGCCCGCCGTAACACCCATAAAAGCCATGACGGGAGAAAGCAAACAAAGAGGTAGGATGTGGGATGTGTCGTCAAAAGCCCAATAACTTATGACGGGCGAAAACAGCAAGCACAGCAACATGCCGGCCAAACCGGTCCATACGCCCCACGTACGCACCACCTCCACCTGCCGGAGGACATCCTCCGTACGGTCCTGCCCGTACAATTCGGAAATCTCTTTGATGGAACTGAACGGAATCCCCAGGTTCGACGTGTTATGCAGGAAACTGATGACGCTCAGGTACAAGGAAGAAAGCCCCACTCCGGCCGTGCTGAGCAAAACAGCCGCCAGCTTGTTGCGCACCACGCTGACCAGTATCGTAAGCACCTGTATGCCTCCCAGAAAGCCCGTGTATTTTACGATGTGGTCGTAGGTCGCGTCTTCCCTGCCTTCCGTCTCTTCCAAGACCGTCAAACCGTCTTTTATTTCTTGTGTCTCACTCATAATATGGGAGACAAAGATACGGCATTTCCATTTATTTTCTGTATCTTTGTCTAAAAATATCATGAAAGTCCTATTACTTGGCGAATATAGTAACGTGCATTGGACCTTGGCTCAAGGGTTGCGAGCCTTGGGGCATTCCGTCACGGTAGCATCGGACGGCGACAGTTGGAAAAACTATCCGCGTGACATTGATTTGCATCGAAAGTCTACAGGAAAAACGGACACGTTGGATTTCCTTTTCCGTGTGGCTCGGGCTCTCCCTTTCATGAGGGGATATGATGTGGTGCAACTCATCAATCCTGTTTTTTTAGAACTGTGTCCGGAACGCCTGTTACCTATTTACCGTTTCCTGCGCTGCCACAACCGGAAAGTATTTCTCGGGGCATTCGGCATGGACTATTACTGGGTAAAGGCAGGACTGGACTGCCAGACGTATCGTTACTCTGACTTCAACATCGGGACGGAAGTCCGAATGAATCCCGACAACGACCGTTTCATAGCCGAATGGCTCAACGGCCCTAAAGGAGAACTGAACCGTTTCATAGCCGGCGACTGCGATGGCATAGTCAGCGGTCTCTACGAATACGACGCTTGTTACCGACCGCATTTTCCGGAAAAAACGCAATTTATCCCCTTCCCCATCGACTTGTCGGAAGTCACGCCGCGCATCCCCCATCCCGAAACGGAACGGACGCGTTTTTTCATCGGCATACAACGCAAACGGGATGCTTACAAGGGGACAGACATCATGTACAAGGCATTGGTAAAATTAGCCACACGTTACCCCGACCGGATAGAAATTGTGAAAGCGGAGTCCGTTCCCTTCGCACAATACAACCGGATGATGGACCACAGCGACGTGTTGCTTGACCAGCTTTATTCCTACACGCCGGCCATGAATGCCTTGTGTGCCATGGCCAAGGGATTGGTTGTCGTAGGGGGCGGCGAAGAGGAAAACTACGAAATCCTCAGGGAAAAAGAGCTGCGGCCTATCGTCAACGTACTCCCTTCTTTTGATGACGTGTACGCCAAACTGGAAGAGCTTATACAACATCCTGAAGACATCGCCCGACTGTCTGCAGAAAGCATACAATACGTCCGTCGTCATCACGACCACCGGAAAGTAGCGGAACGATATGTCGCATTTTGGAAGAGTAGAACTTAAAACATTGAAGCCTTAAAAACGAAGCATGAAACTCACCATCATCATCCCTGTATATAAGGTGGAAGCCTACCTTGACTTCTGCCTGAAAAGCATAGCACGGCAAAACGTGGAGGACTACGAAGTCATCCTCGTGGACGATGGTTCGCCGGACAGAAGCGGAGCGCTTTGTGACGCATGGGTACGGAAAGACGGACGGTTCCGTGTCATCCATTGCCCTGAAAACCGTGGACTGAGCGCGGCGCGCAACAGAGGACTGGACGAGGCGCACGGAGAATATGTCACATTCGTCGATTCCGACGATTATATCTCCCCGCATACATTGCAAGCCAATATGGAATTGCTGGCCTTGCACCCCGAAGCGGATGTCCTGGAATATCCCGTATGCGTCTACCACGGCACGGCAAAAGCCTACCGTTATACGCCCGGAACATGCGAAATCACGGATTACACCGGATGGGCACACCGCAAAGGCTACATACATAGTTATGCTTGGAACAAAATCTATAAACGCTCGTTGTGGAAGTCTCTCCGCTTCCCGGAAGGCAGATGGTATGAGGATGTCTTCACCATCCCGGCCGTATTGCGCCAAGCACGATACATCCTGCGTTCGGACAAAGGGCTATATTATTATTGCAGTCGCCAAGGCTCTATCTCCAACACCTTCTGTGACAAGGGCATCAATGACCTTCTCCAGGCCAACCTCACGCTATATCGCACATTGTCCGACAATACAAACCTTAACGACAAGGATTTGGACGATGCTTACTTACACTTGTGCGACCATCAGATCATACGAATACAATTCGGTGGTTCCCTGTGCATCCCCGAACGCAAAATACCATTGCGCCGCGCCTTGTTCGCCCGTCGCCCGCTGAACTACCGCATCAAAGCTATACTGAAGGCACTGAGCGGCAACCGCTATTGCGGCATTGTAGCACGAACCCGTAAAGTACTCAAACGATGAACAAACCGTCAATCAGCTTCATTATCCCTTATTACAAGGTAGAGCTTCCGCTACTTGCCCGTGCCATAACAAGTATCTTGCGCTTGGGACAAAAGGCCGATTGGGAAGTTTGGGTCATAAACGACGGTACGCCCGGACACGAAGCGGAAGACTACCTCGGTTCACTGGACGACCCGCGTATACACTACCATGTCCAGCCTAACTTAGGATTAGGAGGGGCAAGGAATACGGGCATGGAAATGGCTCAAAAGGAATATATTCAATTTTTAGATGCGGATGATTTTCTATTCCAAAAAGCTTTTTCCCAGATTTTGGATGTTTTAGGAGAAAAACATCCGGATCTTTTATCATTCGAGTTTAAAAAAGTCTATCATACGGGATTATGGGATACGAATGTCCCGGCTTGGCAAACAGTCTTTCAAGGAAGTGGAACTGATTTCATGCTCAAACACAATTTACACGGTTGTGCCTGGGGATATGTATTCAAAAAGTCTATACTCGACGGCCTGAGGTTCACATCCGGAATTTACCACGAAGACGAAGAGTTCACCCCACTTCTATTCCTAAAGGCACGGCATGTCATCATAACTAACCTGCCGGCTTATGCCTACTTTCAGCGACAATACTCGATTATACACCATCCTGACAGGAAAATTATAAAAAAACGTTATTCCGATTTGCAGCATATCATTCTTTGCCTCACAGACAAAGGCCGACAAATGGAAGGTAATGCCGCCATAGCTTTGAGCAGGCGAATTGATATGTTGCGCATGTCCATGGTGTATACACTGTTAGGCGACAGCCCGGACACGGCTTTCCTGCTCGAAACATTGGAAAACATGAAACGGACGGGGCTGTACCCCCTTACACCACGTTTCTACTCTTTCCCTTACACCATCGTACGTTGGTGTACTTTTAAACCATTATGTGCCGTCGTCCTCAGCAAAATGTTTCGCCTTTTTCAATTACGCCATGCAGGACATGCCTCATAACCGACCGATTGTTTGCACAACAACAAAATAACATAAAAAGAGTTTATGAAAGAGGTATATCACAAAGTATTTGACTATCTTTGTATTGTTCTAATTATAGAACTTTAGTTTAAAGGTATTAGAAAGGTATTTGGCAAGTCCTCGTACGTGAGTATAGGGACTTGTTTTTGTTTTTATAAACCGTACAATCCGCACTCTTATTCTTACTTGAACAGAAAAAACAAATAAAAAAAGCGACTATCCTTATAGATAATCGCTTGATTTTCAATTTGTAGCGTCTACGGGAATCGAACCCGTGTTGCATGCGTGAGAGGCATGTGTCCTAGCCGCTAGACGAAGACGCCTTGGAGCGGAAGCTGGGGGATTCGAACCCCCGGTACGGTAACCCGCACGTCAGTTTAGCAAACTGGTGGTTTCAGCCACTCACCCAAACTTCCTTGCTTCCTCGGATTTCCCTACCTTTCAGCAGGTGTTTTCCTCAATTGCGATGCAAAGGTAGCTCCTTTTCTTTAAACTTGCAAGCCTTTGGAGCACTTTTTTCCAATAAAACTCACAAAAGTTTCTTCTTTCCTCTATGCCTGATGAATCAGATAAGCAAGATAAACCAAATAAACTGCCACCATGACTCCACCTTCCCAACGCTCAATCGTCCGTTTGGTGTAAGAGAAACACCAGAGAATCAGGATACTTAAAAGCATAAGCCCTAAATCGAAATATGAAATACTCCCCACAGGCATCGGAGATACGGTCGCACAAAAGCCCATCACAAAGAAAATATTGAAAATATTGCTTCCCACAACATTCCCTATTGCAATGGCGGAACTTCCCTTCCTGGCTGCCACAATAGAAGTGGCAAGTTCCGGAAGAGACGTTCCGGCGGCCACCAAAGTCAAGCCCACTACCGTTTCGCTTACTCCCATACTGAGCGCAATCTCTGTAGCCGCATCCACAAATAAGTTTCCTCCGAACACAAGACCGGCCAATCCCAATATGACATAAAGGAATATACGACCGTAGGACATCGGAGCTATTTGCAAGGCCTGCGGCTGCTCGCCCGCACCGTCTTTGTTACGGGCGATGGAAAACGTATAGAACATAAATACGGCAAAGAGACCTAACAGCATCAATCCGTCGGTACGCGAAATCAGATTCTCAAATTGTCCGCCGTCCAACACCGCATCCAATGATACGACGATAAGGGACAACGTGGCTAAAATAGCAAACGGAATGTCTTTGTGAATAGTAGACTTGCTAATGACAATGGGACTGACCAAAGCCGAACACCCCACAATCATCAATACATTAAATGTGTTGCTTCCCACTATATTACCGATAGAAATCTCACTGCTTCCTTTCAACGCCGACATAAAACTGGTCACAAACTCCGGCAACGACGTCCCAAAGGCCACTACCGTCAAGCCTATCACCATTTCAGTCACGTTGAACCGCCGCGCCAAACCGGTCGCACCGTCCGTCAACTTGTCGGCACCGAGCAATACAAGCGCGATGCCGACTAAAAGTAATACTACTGTTAAAAACATACCCTCGGCTTTTTAGTCCCGACGACCGAGGAAGATCATGATATAATATAATAAGGTGGCCAAAGAACCTAAAGCCGCTACGACATAAGTATACGCGGCAGAACGGAGAGCCGATACGGCAGCCCCATAATTCCGGTTATTCGTCACACCGGCCTCGCTCAGCCATTTGACGGCACGCCGGCTTGCATCGATTTCTACCGGCAAGGTAATAAAACTGAACAAGGTCGTGGCAGCGAACAAGATGATTCCGAACAACATGATTTGAGGGAACACATTCAGCGTAAACATCCCGATGAGCAATACCCACATCATCCAATTGGAAGCAAAAGAAATGACCGGCACCAGACTACTCCTCATCTTCAACGGGGCATAAGCATGGGCGTGCTGCACGGCGTGGCCGCATTCGTGTGCAGCTACGGCTGCCGCTGCCACACTACACGTATCGTACACATCCTCACTCAAATTGACCGTCTTGTTGGCCGGATTGTAGTGATCGGTCAGCGACCCCGACGTACTTACCACTTCCACGTCATATATCCCGTTGTCATGCAACATCTTCACGGCGATATCACGTCCGGTCAATCCTCCGTCGATAGGAATTTTCGAATACTTTTCGAACTTGTTCTTCAAATTAGCCTGTACCAACCAACTGGCCAAGGCAATACCGATAAAAAGAATCCAATACATATTATATTTATTAAATGGTTTTGTAAAAACAACGCTTCAAACATCATGCCAACGCACGCAAAAATAGCGAAGAAATGTCGAATACGATAAATAAAACAAGAATAAGACCGGTCTTTTTTGAATAATTAGTATATTTGTAAGTCAGTATTCACAAATAAGCATAAAACACATGAGAAAAGGTCTGATATACCCTCTGCTTTCAATGGCAGTCGCTGCAAGTCTCTTGGCGGGATGTACCGGTGGACAACAAAGCAAAGACTATATGGAGGAGAATGATTCTGTGACGGTTTATCCGCCCGACACGGCTTTCTACGGTCATTTGGGAGAAGGCACGGGAATGAGCAGTCTTGAGCTTATTACCGACGACGGCGACACACTGGCGTTAAACAAAACCAACGAAAAAACAGGGGAACCGGGACGTATATTGGGCGAAATAGCGAACTACACCGACCAATATGCCATTACGACGTGCGACGACAACCAAAGTGTAAACGTGGCTCTGAACATCAACCAACTCGCCCAAAGGAAATGGCAATCGGACACTGACAAACAACACGGATTCCAATTGGAGATGAACGGTAAAGCCCGGTCTTTAGCCACCGGCCCATATAAGTACAACCAATGGAGTCTGTACAACTGCAAATTAATTCTGTTACGGGAAAGCGAAGGCGTACACGGAGCGGAAACGAGAAACGACACACTGGACATTTTGAAACTGACACCAGACTCCTTAGTGCTGCAAAGCAATCGCAAGAATATTCCCGAGAAGTTCCATCGCATATCATAAAAGAGTATTATGGCTGGCAATAAAGACAAAATGGTAAAGTGCTACAACTGTAAGCACGGCAAATACATGCAATGGATGAAAAACCCCATTATCTGTGAATGCAACTGGACCGGCGAACGCTACGTGGCCGAAGCCAAACGGCTGTGCAGCCGCTTCGAAGAAAATACAAGCCGGGAAACTCCCGAAATCACACATTACGATCATTATTAGAAAGTTTCCCGGTTGTAATGAGTAGCCAGCCTTATTTGACGGCCACGCATTCCACTTCCACCAACGCACCTTTAGGCAATGCCTTTACGGCAACTGCCGAACGTGCAGGAAAAGGTTCTTTAAAGAAAGTGGAATATACTTCGTTCATAGCGGCAAAATCTGCCATATCTGCCAAAAAGACCGTAGTCTTGACCACATGCGACAAGTCGATGCCGGCTTCCGCCATGATATGGGCGGCATTTGTCAACGCCTGACGGGTCTGCTCTTTGATACCGCCTTCGACAAATTCTCCGGTAGCCGGATCAATAGGTATCTGGCCGGAAGCAAAAACAAATCCATTCACTTCAATGGCCTGACTGTAAGGGCCGATGGCAGCAGGTGCCGATTTCGTGTGTAAAGCTTTCATAAAATCTTTTTTTATTTATATTAGTTTTAAACCTGCATTCTTCAATGCAAGCTGGAGTTCCTGTACATGTTCCGCATTACGGGTTTCCACCTGGACACGCAACCAACAGGCCGTGACGTTGGACGTATCGTCATTCCGCTCATGATACACGCTGATGATATTCGCCCCCACCGACGCGGCAATCTGACTGACCACAAACAACTGCCCCGGTTTATCGTCCAGTTCCACGCAAAAGGTGTATATCCGCCCGCTTTTGGAAAGCCCGCGGTTAATCACGCGGCTCAATATCGTCACGTCGATATTTCCGCCGCTCACTACACAAACGGTCTTGCACCCTTTTACGGGCACCTTGTTGAACATGGCGGCAGCCACGCTGACGGCTCCGGCTCCTTCCGCAATCAGTTTATGCTGTTCTATCAAAGCCAGAATCGCGGCACATATCTCATCTTCCGTCACCGTCACGACCCCGTCGAGATACTGTTTGCACGTCCGGTAAGTAAGTTCCCCCGGCTCTTTCACCGCTATTCCGTCAGCAATCGTAGACACAGCATCCAGGCATTCTATCTTCTGGTGCTCGAGGCTCTGCAACATGCCGGGCGCTCCACAGGCCTGCACGCCATACACCTTTATTTTCGGATTCAAAGTCTTGATGGCAAAGGCGATCCCACTGGCCAACCCTCCGCCTCCTATCGGTACAATCACCGTATCCACGTCCGGCAACTGTTCAATCAGCTCCAAACCGATCGTTCCTTGTCCGGCTATCACCCTCTCGTCGTCGAAAGGATGTATGAAGGTGTACCCGAATTCATCACGCAGTTCCAAAGCCTTACGGTAGGCGTCATCGTATACGCCGGGTACCAAACAAATGTCGGCTCCCAACCGACGTGTGGCCTCCACCTTGCTGATCGGTGCCCCTTCGGGTAAGCAGATCAAAGATTTAATGCCGTATTTGGCGGCCCCGAGCGCCACTCCCTGAGCATGGTTTCCAGCCGAACAGGCAATCACGCCCTTGGCCTTCTCCTCATCGCCCAACTGCGATATCTTATAACAAGCTCCCCTCAGCTTGAAAGAGCCGGTCACCTGCAAATTTTCGGGTTTCAGGTAAATCTCACTTTCCTGATTGATTTTGGGTGCATAAATCAAATCCGTCCGACGCACCACATTGCTCAAGACATACCTGGCCCTGTAAAAATCATCCAAATTCAACATAGTCGTATTTTTATATGCAAAAGTGCAAAAAAGAATTCAAACCACCTCTTTTCCGCGCACTTTTTCTGTTTCCCCCGACAAGTATTCTTCGTGAAAAAACATAATTAATCAGAAAATCCATTTTCAACCATTGTTTTTTCTCACAAATGGTCTTTACGGCACAATTTTTTTTGTATTTTTGCGCAAGATTATTCGACTCAAATTAAAAGAACAAAATTTGTTGAATCAGCTAAAAGAAGGATAAAAATGAAATTTACAAAAATTGCAACGGTTCTTGGTTTAACGGCTGTTTGTGTACCGACTATGGCTCAATACGAAGGAACGAGAGTGTACGACCGTATTGGACATGGGCAAGACAGTATCACGACCTTAGGTAATATCGTAGCCTACAAAGACAGCTACAAAGCCCAGGATTACGTAGGGGCGTACGAGCCCTGGAAAGCCGTGTTCACGATGGCTCCGTGCGCCGAAGTGAGCACGTATGCCTATGGTGCCATGATTTTGGCCAACGTACTGGTCAAAGAGCAGGACATGACGAAGAAAAAGGCATACTTCAACGAATTGATGAACTTATATGACACGCGTCTGAAGCACATGGATGCCCTCAATTCTTTTACGAAGGCAGACAAGCGTGCCACAAAGGGTGACATCCTGGCCCGTAAGGCTTTCGACTATGCTTACTACGGTGCGGGTGTGGCCGACGGTTATTCGCTGGACAAGGCCTACACCATGTTCCGCGAGGGTATAGACCTTATTAATAAGGATGGCGCAAAAGAGGTCCCCGGTTTCGTATTGGACAAATTCTTTGAAATCTCATATCAAAGATACATGGCCGACTCTACCGCTTTCCGCGAGCAGTTCCTGAAAGATTATATGGAAAGTCGCGAAGCTTGCCAAGGCATGTTGAGCTTGGCCAACGAAGCGACAGACTCCGTAGCGGCTCAAAAGATCGTGGCACAGTACGACCCGACACTGAACCGCATCGAAACCTTGTTTGCCCAGTCCAAAGCTGCCGACCGCGAGCAACTTATTGCTATTTTCGGTCCGAAAATCGAAGAAAACAAAACGAATCTGGCTTATCTGAAATCAGCGCTGACCTTATTGGCTGCTAATGATTGCGACGATACCGACATTTATTTCAAGGCAGCAGAATACGCTTACAACATCGAACCGAGCTACGAATCGGCCATCGGTACGGCACAGAAATACTACAAAGACGGAAAAGTGGCCGAATCGGTGCAATACTTTGATAAAGCCCTTGAATTATGCCCCACCGACCAAACTAAAGCGGCCATTGCATTGAAGATTGCCAATGCCGTGTCTAAAACGGGAGACTCCGCCAAGGCATTTTCATATCTGGACAAAGCCGTACAATACAACGCAGGTATTACGGGAAAGGCTCATTTGGTGCGCGCACAGATTCTGGCCTCATCCAAAAACTTCTCAGAGGCTATCTCGTATTGTACGAAAGCTGCTCAGGAGGACGTCAGCATCTCAGGTTCTGCCAATCGTCTGAAAGAGAAGATTCAGGAAGTACAGCGTAAGAACGCAGAGTACGAAAAGGCCAATGCCGAATATAAGGCTCAGAAAGCAAAAATAGAGAAAGAAGAAAATTTCTGGAAAGCCGGAGGCAAACAATAATCTACGGAACATCATCAAAAATACTCCGTAAGAGAGGGATATGGCAGGCAGAGGGGTTCACAAGACCTTTCTGCCTGCTTTCGTTTTCACCCCTAAAGGAAACGGGTACACCTGCCGGACATGCACCTCGCAGGGGATACGGAATATAAGGATTTCAGACAAAAGAACTGCATTCTACATAGCATTGGTTTTCAACTGATTGAGATGGACAAAAAAATCTGCTGAGAATGAAAAATCAATCTCAGCCAAACGAAAAATCATTCGGCTGAGATTGATTTTTCGTTTGGCGCAGAAAAGAAAACCCTTCTTTGGTGTAAAATAAAACGTACTCTACGATTCTATTTCCTCCTTCACCGCCTGCCGCTCACGAAAGGAAGCCGCCCGAACCACTCTCGGCTTAACTTTTTTTAAAGCCAAGACTTATTGTAATTCCCTTTCCGGTGAAAGCGTATGCCGCATTTCTGCCGGAGAAAACTGTACCCTACGCTCCGAGAGCAAAGTTGCGAACGATAAAAAACTGATTATCTGTATCCAAGAAAAAAACTCCCGCATCAAATCGTACAGTAGATATGCCCCGTACATTTTTCCGGAATCAGGTAAAACCCCGTACCTTATCATACTAAAGATGAAAAGTAGTCCCGAAGCCCCTTGATTATATGTTATATAACATAAAAAAGGTATCTCCCATTCCCCTCCCGCCATACTATCTTTGTATGCAAAATACGACAATACGATGAAAAATCCCCTACGCGTCGATGAAATGATCAATCCTCACGTCTCTGTTGACTGTGTCGTATTAGGTTTTGACGGCGAACATCTCAAAGTGCTTCTCGTAAAGCAGACCGGCCACGAAGAAAGCGGCTACTATAATAACATGAAATTGCCGGGCAGTCTGATTTACAATGACGAAGACCTGGACGAGGCGGCACAGCGGGTTCTCTATGAACTGACAGGACTGAATGAGCTTCACCTCATACAGTTCAGGGCGTTCGGCTCTAAAAATCGGACCAACAATCCGAAAGACATCAAATGGCTGGAACGCTTCCACCAATTAAACCAGAAAGTGGAACGCATCGTCACCATCACCTACCTGACGATGGTAAAAATCGACAAGAAACTTACCCATTTGTCCGACCGCTACGAAGCCTGTTGGACGGACATCGATGCGCTCTGCCCTTTGGCTTTCGACCACAACCAGATTATCGGCGAAGCCCTATGGTTCGTGCGGCAATACGTGCAGACGCAGCCCGCTGCCCTGTTCGACCTTCTCCCCAAGAGATTCACCGCAGCCGAACTCCGCACACTTTACGAAACGATATATGACCGGAAATTCGACGTTCGCAATTTCCACAAACGGATTGCCCAAATGAAATATGTGCTTCCTCTGGAAGAATTCCAGACCGGCGTAGCCCACCGGGCCGCGCGGTACTACAAATTCGACCGTAAGTTGTACAACAAACTGCACGGCATGGGCAAGTCGTTCAGTCCGGACGAACATAATGAAATTTATTAATTTAACATCAAACGAATCATCATGAATTTGACACAAGAAGGAGACAGACTGTACTTGTACTCCATTACCACCGTAGCCATCTTGGGCGGACTGTTGTTCGGCTACGACACGGCAGTGATTTCCGGTGCCGAAAAAGGCCTTGAAGCCTTTTTCCTCACCGCGACTGATTTTCAGTATGACAAGGTGATGCACGGCATCACCTCGTCCAGTGCATTGATAGGTTGCGTCATCGGCGGCGCCATATCCGGTTATCTGGCCTCCCGTCTGGGGCGGCGCGATTCCCTCCGTCTGGCTTCCGTCATGTTTTTCCTCTCCGCATTGGGTTCCTACTATCCGGAGTTTCTTTTCTTCGAATACGGAAAGGCCAACTGGGACTTGCTGATTGCCTTCAACCTCTATCGTGTGTTGGGCGGAGTCGGCGTCGGACTGGCTTCTGCCGTCTGTCCGATGTATATCGCCGAGATTGCCCCTTCCCACATCCGCGGCACACTGGTGTCGTGCAACCAGTTTGCCATTATCTTCGGCATGCTCGTAGTCTATTTCGTCAACTATATGATTATGGGCGACCATCAGAATCCGGTCATCCTGAAAGACGCCGTAAGCGGTGTGATGTCTGTCAGCCCCGAGTCCGACATGTGGAGCGTGTACGAGGGTTGGCGTTATATGTTCGGATCCGAAGCCTTCCCGGCCGCCTTGTTCGGACTGTTGCTGTTCTGCGTACCCAAGACTCCGCGCTATCTGGTGATGTGCGGTGAAGACGAAAGGGCATTTGCCATTTTGGAGAAAATCAATGGCCGCAATGTAGCCGGAAGGGTACTGGAGGAAATCAAACAGACGTCCAAGGAAAAGACTGAAAAGCTATTCACATACGGTGTGGCTGTCATCGTCATCGGCATTCTTCTCTCCGTCTTCCAACAAGCCATCGGCATCAATGCCGTGCTTTACTATGCCCCACGCATATTTGAAAGTGCCGGTGCCGAAGGAGGCGGTATGATGCAGACCGTCATCATGGGTGTGGTCAACATCCTCTTCACTTTGGTAGCCATTTTCACCGTCGACCGTTTCGGACGCAAACCGTTGCTCATCATCGGTTCCATCGGTATGGCTGTCGGTGCCTTTGCCGTAGCCCTTTGCGACCAGATGGGCGTCAAAGGTATCGTTCCGGTTCTGTCCGTCATCGTATACGCTGCATTCTTCATGATGTCATGGGGGCCGATTTGCTGGGTTCTCATTGCCGAGATCTTCCCCAACACCATCCGAGGAAAAGCCGTGGCCATCGCCGTAGCGTTCCAATGGGTGTTCAACTACTTGGTGTCGTCCACCTTCCCGGCTTTGTACGATTTCAGCCCCATGTTCGCTTACAGCCTGTATGGCATCATCTGTCTGCTTGCAGCCCTGTTCGTCTGGAAGAGCGTGCCCGAAACCAAAGGTAAGACATTGGAGGACATGACGGCACTCTGGAAGAACCGCCTGAAAAAGAAAGCATAAACCTAACGGCGGCTTCTGCCGCCAAGGTTCATCCCGTAATAGAAACTCCTCCGGCCGACCACCGCAAAGCGATGTCAGCCGGAGGAGTTTCCTGTTTCAGTTTCTGCCTGAGCTGTCCTCGTTCAGGAGTTCCTGAATTTCGCTACCACCCGTTCGTATGTCGGAGCCTCTATCCCCTGCTTCCGGCAGGCATCCAGCATATCGAATAATTGTCCTTGTATTTCAGACTCCCGCCCTTTCTTCAAGTCTTTCTGCAAAGAAGAAGTCGTCTGTGGGTCTAAGGCATCTATGACACGCAGGTTGGCCGCCACAGGGTCTTCCCGGAAACGGATGCCCAAGCGCTCTCCCAACGCCGTGCTCTCCTTCGTCAGGCCGATGAACACATCCCGTTCCTCGCCTTCTCTCTGTACGGCTCCCATCGGTGCGTCAAAGAAAGCCCCCGTTCCGGCCATCGCGCTGATAAATCCCCATTTGGCAAAAGTATCCCGGTCTATGTCTTCCGAAAGAATCGCTTTCACTCCCGCGTCCGCCAACGTGCGGCGAACGGTTTCGAGTTCTTCCGAAGAAACGCCGTCCCCGGGACGTGCCCCAAACACAAGTTTGCACACCTGGCCGCTCTGTGTCACCTCGCCCGGAGCCTGGATATACCCTACGATGTAAATGCAACCGTCGATGACCCGTGAGCCCGGACAGGCACGGGCGATTCTGGGCCCCGAACCATATACATTCAGGATGGGCAGCACCACGGTACGCTCACCTGAGGCACGAACGATGCAATCCGCCACGGAATCGACGGAATACCCTTTCACGCAGACCAATATCAGCTCGGCCTTCCCCCGATAAGTTTCGGCCGTAGCCACACCAATCTCTCCCGGACGTTCCCCCGTCCCGTCGTAAACATAACACGGGACGACCTGCTCTCCTTTGATTCCCGAATGGAAACGCAACCCATGCGCCAACATTTTTTCCTTATGCTCCCCGCGAGCCACACACGTTACTTCATTCCCGGCCAAGGCCAGCAGAGCAGCCAAAGAGCCGCCCACGCCTCCGGCGCCTATCACTAAACATTTCATAATCTCAAACTTACTTTTCCGTATCTTTGATTTCCTTTAATACACGTTCTATCTCGTACGTCAAGTCTTCCGACGTGGCCAAAGGAGAGTCCGTAAAAACCGCCCGGACAATCCGCGACGCATCCACGACATAAATGCGAGGTATGGACGAATAAGCAAACAAATGGTAAACCGTACGGTCGGTCTGTGCGGAAAAAGGTATCGTAAGTCCGTTGTCCGCCCAATACTCTCCGACAGCTACCGCGTCCTGCTCCCGACTGATGGCCATAAAAACCATACGACCGTCCGCTCCGTACCTTTCGTACATTTGTTGTACGAGCGGCAATTCACGGCGACAATCCCCGCACGCCGTATTGAAGAACAATATGAACGAAGGTTGCCCTTGCAAACTTTCGCTCTCCACCGTCCGTCCGTCATTCATCACTACGGTAAATTCCGGCAACACGTCTCCCACTTCCACCGCATCCGGCTGCATGCCGGCATCTTCCTTTTCATTGACGCAAGAAGAAACCAGAGACAGGAATCCTATCATAAAATAACGTACGTATATTTTCATGTCACACTTCCTCACAAAACCTTTCGGCAAATATACTATTTTCCGAAAGAAGAAAAAAGCTTTGCATGCAGATATTGAAGAAACCCGCCCGACAATACCGGGCGGGCTTCACCTGCTCTTGATGTGTCCATTCCGTCCTATCGGACGAATTTCACACTCCTTACCGTCTTTCCGTCCGTCACGCGGACGATGTAAATGCCCGGAACCAACGGAACAGTATGTATCGTATGCGTACCGGCCCCCAATCGGGTACGCATTACCGGACTACCGGCCATCGTGTAAACCGTCATACCGACCACACTTCCGGACGTAACCGTAATCCCTGAATGTGTCACGTCCACCGTGAATACCGCATCGCACGCCACAGCCTCGGAAATACCTGTTTCGCCTCCGTTGCCAGTCACCTTTTCCAATACGAACGGGAAGTCGGAAGGCATCTTGTCAGCCTGGTCGCAAACCAACGTCTCGCCGTCGGTTTCCCAATAATAAGAACCGTAGCGCTCCGGTGTCCGCACGAAGCATTCCAATTCCTCTCCTCCTACCAACGTATATAAATAGAAGCTGCTACGCGCTTTGCTGTAGACACGGTCGGTCAGCGCCCCTTCGTTGTTCAGATAAGCCGAATCATTGTGATTCTGTATTTTATATCGTTCCATGTCGTCCAGCCAAGTGTAATGCCAAATGAAAGCAGTAGAATCCCCATCTCCTTCCAATGTCTCGAACTTCATCGTACGACTGTTCAGGTATTTTCCCGTAGCACGGTCTTTCATACGATAATAACCGTCGTCCAGCGTCCGTCCTTCCTGATACACCTTGACTTCAAAATCAAAATTAGCCTCGTATGTCTTTATGGAAGATGAAGTGTCTATCCAGTCCAAATGGCGGTAGATGGAAGATTGTACGTTCTCAAAAGAAATGGACTCCGTATGCTCGCCGGAACTCCAAGTGTAGACTCCGTTCCGATAACGGACGGAAGTTATCTTACCTTTCATTACCACATCATGCCCTTGTGTGACGATAGCCCGCAAACTCTCCTGCTCTTTCCCGTCCACCGCTAACGTGGGAATTACCACCGAATTCTTAATCATGAATTCCCGGCTTATCTCCACGCCGGACTCATTGGTCAGCACCACCTTGAAAGTCTGGTCGGAATTCCCTTGCCGGAATGTATAAGAACCACCGGAGCCCAACAGCTTACCCTGACTGTCATACCATCTGGTGGAAGCCACATAGTTCCAATTGGCATAATCAGCCCCGAGGGTCACGTCCCTTCCGTTGACGGCACTGAACTCGCTCGTCTGGTTCATACGCACCCCGTCGTACTCTATCCACGGGGTCAACGTGGCGCGAATGCCCTCTCCGTATACGGAAATGCAAAACATCTGCACACTCTTCACCCCCTGCGTATTGGTGTAAAACAAACGATAAACACCCGAAGCATCGGCCGTAATGTCGCGGCTCGCCCCTTTCATGCCGTCTTCCCATTCCCAGTTTCCCGTATCGGTTTCGCCGTCAGGTAATACAGCCCGCAAGGTTAACGGCGTACCCTTCTTCACTTCTTTCATCTCGGCGTATGGACGTACAGTACCGTCCTGCACGATTTCCGGAGAAAGCACGGTAGGCTTCCTCTCCTCCGTCACCGCCTCGTCCGCATGCATCAGCGTCCCGAATCCCGTATGGTCGAAACCGCCGCTATTCGTACCGTAGGAACCTCCCCCGGCCTCTATCCCCACAATCTTGGACATCCGCGTGCAGTACTCCATTGGCATTCCCATACGGTTCTGATAGTGATTGATGAACAACTGCCATATCGGCCGCCATTGTCCGCGCCCCGTACCGCTCAATCCACCCATCCACCAATTCTGAGTGTAAGGAATATCGGCGGGGTCTACTTGATTGCAGTTGTACATAGCCACATATTCCGCCGCACCGACCACCATGGTCTGCCCCGCCTCACCCGGAATCAAAGGGTTATATAAGTTACAAAAGGCATTGTCTCCCTGATTATAGGCCGACTGAAGGGCGTATGACAACAAGCCCAACGCCGCCATGGCATGCCCTTGGTCGCGGCCGCTTTCCTGCATCTGGTTTAAGTATCCGAACGGACCACGGGTATCCTCATGAAACCAAGGAATGAGCCCCCATCCGTAACCACACATACCTTGGTCTTGCTTCACAGGATGACTGTCACCCACATAAAGCGATTCATTGCCCGGCCCTTCTTTTATCCAGTACATACCGTAATTATAAATGTCCGGCAAATCGGCGAAGATGCCCAGCGACACACAGAAAAGGGCATTTCCCAATCCCCAATTACTGTGATAGTGATACCAGTTACCTTCGCGCACTACGGTATCGTGCCGACGTTCCAGAAAGTCTTGTGCCGTAGTGAACCACACGTCTATCATCCACTGCTTGAAGCGTTCGAAATCCTCTTTCTCCCACTTTTCGTAATCACGCATCAACTCGGCCGCATTCAGAAATTGGTAACCGATAAAGCCGGGCACCAAGGACTGGTTCGTATTCCCACCGATTCCTTTGGTAATCGCTACGTACTGGTTCAACACATAGACAGCCCGTTCCGCCCATTGCGCCTCGCCTGTAATTTTCCAAAGCAAGGCACACTGGTAAGCCTTGGCCGCATTGCGATAGGCGTTCATGTAGTTTTCGTCACCGGCAATTCCACGTTTGATATATTCCGTCACTCCCCAAATGTCGTTCACTGCCTTGTTGGCCACCCAACTGTTCTTCAATACCTCAAAAGCCTGTAGCGTCTGGGTGTCGTGCTCTGCCAGGCGTTTCTTGATTTGGTCAAAGTCATTCTGACTGTGCAAAAGCCCCGGATGGACGAATGCCCCTTGGGCATATACCCCGCCCCCTCCGATGCTGAAAAACAAAGCCACCGTAAAAAGAGATAGTTTCTTCATAAATGATAAATATTGGTTTCCGTTCTTATTTCCAATGCTTTCTACACGGTTTACGAACGTCTGCCGGAAAATCCGCAAAAACACACATTATTTAACTATTCAGAACACCTATCAACCCATCGGAAACAGGAGGTACAAAAAAAGCCACCCGACGGAATAAACTCTCCGGCAGGCGGCTGCATACGATTCAATCCGGTATCTGCTTAATAGCGGATATCCAACTCTTTCAAAATAGACGAGATTTTCTCCATCGTGGTCAACCGTGTAGGCACCAAAGGCAAACGAAGTTGGTTCTCAATCATTCCCATGGCATGGAGCATGGCTTTTACGCCAGCCGGATTGCCATCCACAAACAACAATTTGAACAAATCCGAGAACTTGTGGTGAATGATACGGGCATGCTCGTAATCTCCGTTCAGTGCCATACGGACCATACGGCTGAATTCGGCGGGCAAGGCATTGCCTATCACTGAAATCACACCTACCGCCCCCATCGTAATCAGCGGATAAGTGATGCCGTCATCCCCTGAAAGGACATCGAAGTCGCGAGGCTTGTTTTTTATCACATCCTCCAACTGGGTCATATTCCCACTGGCCTCCTTGACGGCCACTATATTCTCGAAATCACGGGCCAAGCGCAATGTCGTCTCCGCACTCATGTTGACTCCCGTACGCCCCGGTACGTTATACAACACGACCGGCACGGGCGAAGCCTCCGCTATGGCTTTGAAATGCTGGTACAACCCCTCCTGCGAAGGCTTGTTATAATAAGGACAAACCGACAAGATACCGTCGATGCCGCTCCAATCCCCTTCCTTCAGGTCTTTAACTACTGCTGCCGTGTTATTCCCGCCACATCCCATCAACAAAGGAACACGGCCGGCTACACGCTCCACAAGCATCTTTTTCAATATCTTCTTCTCGTCAGCCGAGAGGCAAGGTGTTTCGGCCGTCGTTCCCATGATACACAGGAAATCCACGCCATTCCGTATCTGATATTCTACCAGACGGGTCAACGCCTCATAGTCCACTTCACCATCCGATTTAAAAGGAGTTATCAAAGCAATTCCCAACCCCTTGAACTTATTTTGTGCCATAGTTTAAGTAGTTCTATCTATTTCGCGACAAAAATACAAATAAAATCCCATAATGCAAACAATCTTTCACGATTCTATCTTTTTCAAGAACTCTTCTTCCGAGAGGATAGGGATACCCAATTTACCGGCTTTCTCCAGTTTGGCCGGTCCCATGTTGGCTCCGGCCAGCACGAAAGAAGTCTTCGAAGAGATGCTGCCCACATTTTTTCCGCCGTGCTGTTCTATCATGGCTTTATATTCATCGCGCGAATGAAGCGAGAACACCCCGCTCACCACAATACTCTGCCCGGATAACTTGTCGGAATGGCTGCTCAATTCTTCGTCGGAAAGCTCCATCCGGACCCCTTTTTCCCGCAAACGGCGCACCAAATCGCGGTTGGCTTCGTTTGCAAAATAGCGGATCACGCTCTCGGCTATCACCACACCGATTCCGTTGATCTGCAACATGTCCTCCAACGATGCCGAGGCCAGCGCGTCCATCGACTTGAAATGGCGTGCCAAAGCTTTAGCCGCAATTTCACCGACAAAACGTATGCCCAAGGCAAACACCACGCGTTCGAAAGGAACTTCTACGGAGTCGGCAATCGAGCGGACTATCTTTTGCGCAGATTTCTCGCGCGTGCCGTCCTCGCCGTTAATCTGTTGCACCTGTATGTCGTACAGGTCGGCCACGTCGCGTATCAAGCCGCGACGGTAGTAATCGTCCACGGTTTCGGGTCCCAGACTGTCTATGTTCATGGCCCTGCGGCTGATGTAATGCTCTATGCGCCCCTTGATTTGCGGCGGACAAGCCGTGTCGTTGGGGCAATACCATGCGGCTTCTCCCTCGTAACGCACCAGTTCGGCCCCGCATTCCGGACAACGGGTGATGAACTCGGCTTTTGGTCCCGTTTCCGGTCCTCGCGCATCAGCGTCCACACCGACGATTTTGGGAATGATTTCCCCTCCTTTTTCCACATACACCATGTCCCCGATGTGCAAGTCCAACTGCTCCATCACGTCGGCATTGTGCAGCGTGGCACGCCGCACGACCGTACCGGCCAACTGCACCGGATCCATATTGGCCACCGGCGTCACCGTCCCGGTGCGTCCGACTTGGAAGGTCACGGCATTCAGGCGCGTACGGGCACGCTCCGCCTGAAACTTGTAAGCGATGGCCCAACGGGGGCTTTTGGCGGTATAGCCCAACGCACGTTGCTGCCTCTGGGAGTTGACCTTCAGCACGATGCCGTCCGTAGCCACAGGCAGGTTCTTGCGCTCCACGTCCCAATAATCTATGAAATCATAAATGTTCTGGAGTGTAGTTACTTTCTTCATCCCCCCGGAAATCTTGAATCCCCATGAGCGGGCCGCCTGCAAATTTTCATAATGCCCGTCAAAAGGAATGTGTTCTCCCAAAAGGTAATATAAGTAAGCGTCAAGCTTGCGTTGCGCCACCACCGCTGAGTTTTTGCTTTTCAGCGTCCCCGAAGCCGCATTACGCGGATTGGCGAAAAGCGGTTCTTCGCGTTCTTCGCGTTCGCGGTTCAAAGTCTCGAAGCTCGTCCACGGCATCAGGATTTCCCCACGGATTTCAAACTCTTCGGGGTAACCGTTCCCGTTCAGACGAAGCGGAATGCAACGGATGGTCTTGACGTTTTCCGTCACGTCGTCACCCTGTACCCCGTCGCCCCGCGTCACGGCACGCACCAATCGCCCCTGCTCGTAGGTCAGCGAGATGGAAAGCCCGTCGTATTTCATTTCACAACAAATCTCGAACGGCTCGCCTTCCAAACCGGAACGGACGCGTTCATAAAAGTCGGCCACCTCTTGCTTGTTGTACGTATTGGACAACGACAACATGGGATAGCGGTGGGGTACCTGCACGAACTCCTGATTCAGGTCGCTCCCCACGCGCCGCGTCGGCGAGTCCGGGTCGTCAAATTCGGGATGGGTCGCCTCGAGGTCTTGCAACTCCCGCATCATGCGGTCGAACTCTTGGTCGGAAATCTCCGGGGCGTTCAATACATAATAATTATAATTGTGGCGGTGCAATTCACTGCGAAGCCGCTCTATCTGTTCCTTTACTTCCATTTGCATTCAATGATAAACCCTGACGGGGAGACATCGCAGCTCTATTCCCGCGAACGGCTCCCCCGTCATTCGCATAAGCAAAGATAGTCAATTCGCAGAAAACGCCCAAGGGCGCAAAGAAAAAAGAAAAGCGTACTTTTCCGGCACAATCTGTCAAAACGTCAATCCCATGCCTTCGAGAATCGTCCATTCGCCTCTCGATGCGGCCTCGATGACAAATAAGCAACGCACGCGACTCCCGAAAAAATCAAAAAGACAGCCTGAAAACTTTTTCACAAGACGAAAGCAAACGGAAACCGCCTATCCTCCGCTTCTTTCTTTTTCCGGTGAAACCTGCGAGGTGGAACCGCCGACATTCTGTCCGTAAAATCTTGTCGGCGAAAAACAGGGAAATAGAACGAGAAAGTCGCAAAAAAGCAGTTTTGCCCCTCTTCGTGCAGCGAAAAATTCCCATTTCGGGCGAATTTTTTCCACGACATACGGAGTACCCGGAATTTATATGAGGAAAGAAATTTTTCGTTTGGCTGCAAACGATTTTTTTCTTTCCTCAAAGTAAATGAATATATACTGCATAAAACAGTAAAAACGACACGGAAATTGCATACTTATACATTCCTGTCTTTTTAGATTCTCCTAACCGCTGTCTTTTGAAACTACTGATTTGGAGCAGAAAGTAGCAAAATGTCAGAATCATCATTTCAAATCCGCTCGATTATACTTACCTTTGCCCATTAAAAAGAATCGTGGAAGCAATGGAGATAGCAATCATTGGCGGAGGAGCGGCCGGCTTCTTTCTGGCCGTCAACCTGAAAACATTCGCGCCGCAGGTGGAGGTCACGGTATTCGAAAGGCAGGCGGATGTATTGAAAAAAGTACTGGTCTCGGGCGGCGGACGCTGCAACCTGACCAATACTTTTGAGGGTGTGACAGACCTGAAACAGGTCTACCCCCGTGGGCACAAGCTCTTGAAGGGGCTTTTCAAACAGTTCGGTCACCGGGATGCCTACCGATGGTTCGAAGCGCACGGCGTGCCGCTCGTCGCGCAAGACGACCATTGTGTGTTTCCGGCCGCACAGGATGCCCGTGCCGTAGCCGGTTGCCTGAAAAGCCTTGCTGCGGAATTGGGGGTCACGGTGAAAACCTCCCACCGCGTGGAAACCCTCACGCCTTGCGGCGGGAAGTATGAAATCACGTTTCAGGATGTGCGCCAAGGCCGTCTGCTATTCGACCGCGTGGCCATCACCACCGGCGGTTCACCGCGTGGCGAAAGCTTCGCTTATCTGGAACGGTTGGGGCATCGCATCGAAACGCCCGTTCCTTCGCTCTTTACGTTCAACATCGCCTCCCCGACACTGCGCGGGCTGATGGGCACCGTGGTAGACCCGGCATTGGTCGGCATCCCCGGTACCAAATTCAGGCATTCAGGCGCGTTGCTCGTCACCCATTGGGGCATGAGCGGCCCGGCCATCCTGAAATTGTCTTCCCATGCCGCCCGTTTCATACAGGAGAAAGCTTACCGCTTCCCCATTTTCGTCAACTGGACAAACGAGTCCCACAGCGAAACCGTGACCGGCATCCTGCAAGACATGGCGCAACGCCACCCCCAAAAGAAAATCTCCGGCTTGCGCCCGTACGACTTGTCTGCTCGGTTATGGCATTACCTCATCGGTAAGTCCGGCATCGCCCCCGACCGGAAATGGAACGAGCTGGGGCACAAAGGGCTTTGCAAACTGGCCGACACGTTGTGCAACGACCGCTACGACGTAGACGGCAGGAGTACGTTCCGCGAAGAGTTCGTCACGTGCGGAGGGGTGAGCCTCGAATCGGTGCAACGGCAAACGCTGGAAAGCAAGACCTGCCCCGGACTTTACTTTGCAGGCGAGGTGCTCGATATCGACGGCGTGACCGGAGGATTTAACTTTCAGGCCGCATGGACCACGGCATACACCGTGGCGCGGGCCATCGCGGAAAACGCGGTACAAAAACAGCCCGTCCCGTAGGAGGCGTCATAACCTCGACCCTACGGAACGGGCCCATTAAGGTAAAGTCAAACCGGAACGTCCATCCCCCACCGAAAGACAGTCCGTATATCGACCGGCTCACATGCTATTGCAAGCGGAACGTAAACGGCAAAACATAGCGCACAGCCACCGCCTTCCCGTCCTTCTGTCCCGGTGTCCATTTCGGCATTCCGCTTATCACGCGGAAAGCCTCGTCGACAAACAGTCGCAACATTTCTTTGGATGCCGGACTGCCGTCCACCGCCTGCGCATAACTTTTCTCCCCCGCTTCGATACGGCACAGGCTCCCGTCCGTGTCGATGACAAAACTACAGAGCACGCGTCCCGTCACACCGTTCTTCAAACATTCGCTTGGATATTTCATGTTACGCGCCACATAAGCCATGCACTCGGCATCACCTCCCGGAAACATCGGCTTAACGTCTACCACGTCATACACATTACGAGGCAGGACCTTGGCACTTTTCAACCTCAAATAATAAGACGCTGAATCTTTCCCTTCAGTCCGGGCAAGCTCCGCCTCCTTGAACTCCACACGGTCTGGAAGGTCATTCCGAGGTGCCATCGCTTTCACCACAATACCTTCGGACGTCCTTTCCGAAGCGGCAACGGCCGAATCTGCCTTCGCCACAACCGAAGAAGGCTTAGCGGCTTTCACCTCTGAGACTTCCGCTTTGGAAGCCCTTTTTTCCATTTTTAAAGGTTCCGGCTGAACATTTTCAGCCGCGACGGCTTTCGCAGTTGCGGATAAATCCGTAACTTTGACCGCAGAGAGTTGCTCCAACCGGCCGTCTACTCCGTTTACGATCTCCGGACGGGCAAATGCCACTGTGGCAAAAGCCCCCACGGGCAGCAGGTACATGTACTTCAATACTGCCCATTTCGTTGATTTTTTGTTACACATCATAGCAATACGTTTTTTAAGTGTGCTTTGATTCAGACCGTTGGCAAAAGATTGCAGTCGGCTGCCAACGGCCTTTTTTATTAGATATAACTGATAGTTCTTCGCGTTGACTCCATGGTTCAGTACGTACTCGTCGGCCTGATACTCATGAATGCAGCGCAAGTCCATCTCCATCATCCAAACCACTGGATTGAACCACTGTACGGCCTCCACAGCCAACATCAGCAGCGTATCGTAGGAATGGCCGTACAGCACATGGGCCTTTTCGTGCATGAGAATGGCTTCGCCGGCATCGCCCTCCAAGTCTCCTTCCCACATCACAACGCTGTGCATCCAACTGAAAGGCGGCATGGGACGGGCATGACAGTAGAGCGTAATACCGTCTGAAAAGCTCTCGCGCCAAAGACAACCGCGAGATATCGCCCGACGCATACGGAAGAACTGGTACATACGGACGGACAACGACACCGCCAGACCTGCGAAATAAAGACAGGCGCACACCAAAGGCCAGACAGGAACATCCGCATCCGGCGTGATGACGACCTCCGGCATGAAAAGCTCCGTCCGCCCAAGCCGGTCTATCAATCCGGCATACGCCCCTTCCGGTGCGGCAGACTGCCACGAATGCCACATTCCGCCAAACCACTCCTCCTGCGAAAGCGGGAAAAGGAACGAAGCCGCAAGTATGGCCAACAAGGCCATACGGTTCAAGCGATGCAGCCTTTCCTTACGTAATAATAAGGTATAAGGCAGATAAAGCAATGTCAGGCACAAAGCCGATTTGATGATATAAACCAAGAATGTTCCCATATCCTATATTTTAAACTGTTCCACCACCATGCCCTGTGGACTGCGGGCTACGCGCGCCGGGGCACATCCCCCTGCCGTTCCACCATCTCAAGCATTTCTTTCAATTCTTCTTCCGAGATACGTTCCTCTTTGACAAAAAAACGAACCAAAGAGGAAAACGAACCGCCGAACAAGTCCTCCTTCACCCCGTCCAGCACTTTCCGCGTATATTCCTGTTTCGTAATCAAAGGATAATAACACTGGGTTTTCGTTCCTTTCAGCTTCTCAAATCCCACGTATCCCTTGTTCAACAAAATCTTCATGAACGTGGCTACGGTAGTATAGGCCGGTTTCTTCTCGCCGTACCCCTCAAGCACATCCGAAATGGTGCCCTTCATCGAAGGCAGACTCCAAAGGATGTTCATGACTTGCATCTCAGCTTTTGTCAGTGTGCCCTGCTTTCCCATTATTTCTAATACTTTAGTTATTGATATGGCAAATGTATATCTAAAGGGTTAGAAAAGCAAATCTACGGAACGTTTTCTGTTTCCAAAATTTCCTTTTTAACTTCTATTTTTAGTAATCAGCCGCCACACGCCATGAAATCCGGCGCAAAATCACTACTTTTGCAGTAGATTACAAGAAAACAGATTCCCATGAGAATAGACATCATTACCGTTTTGCCGGAATTGCTCGAAGGCTTTGTGCGTGAAAGCATATTAGGACGTGCCCAAAAGAAAGGCTTGGTGGAAATCCATTTGCACAACTTGCGCGACTATGCCACGAATAAGTACCGCCGGGTGGACGACTATCCTTTCGGCGGCTTTGCGGGCATGGTGATGCAGTGCGAACCGATAGACCGCTGCATCTCGGCCTTGAAGGCGGAACGGGACTACGACGAAGTGATTTTCACCACACCGGACGGCGAACAGTTCGACCAACCGATGGCCAACACGCTCTCCCTTTGTGAAAACCTCATCATCCTGTGCGGACATTATAAAGGTATAGACTACCGCATCCGTGAACACCTCATCACGAAAGAAGTCAGTATAGGAGATTACGTACTGACGGGCGGAGAACTGGCAGCCGCTGTCATGACAGATGCCATAGTACGTATCGTGCCCGGTGTCATCGGCGACGAACAAAGCGCCCTCTCCGACTCGTTCCAGGACAACCTGCTGGCTGCTCCCGTATATACCCGGCCGGCCGATTATAAAGGTTGGACCGTGCCGGAAATTTTACTTTCCGGGCACGAAGCCAAGATTAAGGAATGGGAACTGCAACAGTCTTTCGAACGCACAAAGGCTTTGCGTCCCGATTTGCTGAAAAAGAAAGACTGACCGTCTGCTTTTTCACTCAGCCCCCTTAAAAAGGAACCGGAAATATTGCCGGATTCATCGCCAAATCGTATCTTTGTCATTCAGTATTTAAATAAATAATGTAATGGGAGAACAAAAACACAACTTGTACGTCATTGCAGGTTGTAACGGAGCCGGAAAAACGACAGCCAGCTTTACCGTACTTCCGGAAATGTTGGATTGCCGGGAATTCGTCAACGCCGACGAAATCGCAGCCGGACTGTCTCCGTTCAATCCCGAAGGCGTAGCCATCCAGGCGGGACGACTGATGATAGAACGCATCATCCACTTGTTGAAAGAAGGCGAAACCTTTGCTTTTGAAACGACATTGGCTACACGGTCTTACGTGAAGCTCATCAAACAGGCACAGAAAAGAGGCTATTTCGTCACGCTGCTCTTCTTTTCGCTGAGCAGTCCGGAACAGGCCGTGAAACGGGTGGCCAAACGCGTAAGCGAAGGTGGACACAACATCCCGCTCGATGTGATTTACCGTCGTTACGACAACGGCCTAAGTAACCTGTTCAACCTCTATATGCCCGTATGCGACTATTGGGCATTGTATGACAACAGCACCTGTCCGGCCAACAAAATAGCCTACGGATGCAAAGACGAGAGTATAACTATTATTGAACCAGCCGTATATGAAAAATTCAAAGACCAATACACCGAAGAAAACGATAATGAGCGAGGATGAGGTTTATGAAATGCAGCGCAAAATCGACGAAGGCATATACCTGGCTCAGAAACGCCTCGTGGAGCGTGCAAAACATAACCATACCACTCTGATTATCGCCCGCGAAGGACAAGTTGTTGAAGTAAAAGCAGAGGAACTCTATCCTATCCGCAAGAATTATCGTCCCCAAATCAGATGACAAAACCCATTTATCCGGAAAACCGTTTGCCGGACGAATGATAAATAAAAGAGCCGACCCAAAAATGATTTTGAGGTCGGCTTTATACATATAGACTTGAAAAATTTACTTATTGAACATTATCTTCCCATTTGGAACAGTATACGTTTTACTCTCCAAAAGTCTTTTTTAGAGTATATAATATCAACATTGGATTTCCTGATTGCCTTAAACTATCATTCATTACAGGGTGATTTACCTTAATTCCCTTATATAAACTATTGTCACTATAACTCTCCGGATCATATTCTGAGATATATTTCCAACTTATTAGTTGATTTCCTGTTTTTATAGTCGATCTTCCGCAATCAATTTTTAATACAGAATTAATATAATGATTCTTATAAGGCATATTAATATAATATAGCATTCTACTATATATAAAAGAAAGGCACGTATCATTGCCTATCACACAATTTACAGTAGGCCTTACATACTTCATTCGTTCTTGTACATTCAAATCTCCATAATACCTTTTACGCAAAATTTGCTCTGTTTCCTTCTTTAATGGATAATCTAAAGATATAACTGGGACAAATTCAAAATCTTTAATTTCATACAAAGCATCCGACTGTTCCGTATGGAAGTACAGATTATCGTTATCCCTAATAAAAACAGGTTCCGTACCAGCTACATTATACATATCGCTTTCAGCCTGAAATATTTTTCTAGCCTTTTGTTCCAAGGTAATATAATCTACTGTTGCATTATTAGCCGAATACAATAAAAAACCTGCATCATACCAACATATTCTCCAATAATAATCAGATAGTTTTATTTCTTGTTTAAACTTTAGATCCTTATCTAATATTATAATTTTAGGTGGACCACATAATATACAAATATCTCCCGTTTCTGGAGACACATCAAAACCTGTGATCTCTGCATATTCCCCTTTTCCATTTCCGGTCTTATCGTATAGAGAAACAGGTTGACCTACTGAGTCAAAAGCAACAATCGCTGTTTTCTGCTTATTATCCAAAATATACCATTTACCGTCATACTTACGTATAGCATTGATTTCCCCCAATAAAAATGAATCTTTTTCATGAAGAGGAATGAAATCAACTTGCTCTATAAAAGAGCAAGTTGATATAGTATTATTTACTTCCGACAAATCACGTATATTAGCTTCTTCTTTTCTATCACCGCAAGAGTTACACAAGACTAAAATAGAAAGAGAGAACAATGTATGCTTCATCATAAGCCAAGATCTTTTAGGAAATCATTACAGGTAATATCATTCCCGCATCTAACTCCATTTTGCCACCAACTTTTTTGCTTGTAGATTTGTGTACCACTACTTAAATCAACAGTAGCACCAATGGTAGCCCCATACAGTCCCAATTTAATTCTAAGAATGTTTATTTGTTCTTGCGCCTGATTTCAGATTTACGTTCATCCTTTGCCAATATACAATCATAAGAACTTTCAGCCCGACTTAACATTTCTACATTAGCCAAGATTAAATCCATTTCAGGGAATGTCTTACAGACTTCCCTCTTTCCGATTACATCAAAAGCTATAACTGAGACTCAGACTACAAATACAAAACAAACGTTTTCTTCATAATCTCATATTTTTAATTAATACTAAATTTTCCAAGCCAATGCCGCAGCACCTACCACAGCCGCTTGTGCATCATCCATTTGGGAAATCAACATCTTAGCTTTTCCCTTGAATATGTTCTGCACATTAGCATCGTATGCCTCTTTTATCGGGTCCATAATCAGATTACCGGCTTTTGTCAGCCCACCGAAAAACACGTATGCCTCCGGACTACAGAAGGCGGTAAAATTGGCACAAGAGCGTCCTAACAATTCACCGGTAAACTTATATACATCGCGTGCCAGTTGGTCACCGTGCTCAGCGGCAATGGATACGTCTTTCGACGTAATCTCCTCCAACGGGATTTTACGCAACTCCGTGTCATCTGTACGTTTGGCGAGAAACTCGCGTGCCGTGCGCGCCACGCCCGTGGCCGAACAATAAGTCTCCAAACATCCCTTACGGCCACAGCCACACAAGCGGGCTTCCGGGGTCGTATCCACAATCACATGTCCCAATTCTCCGGCAAACCCGTCACAACCGTAGACCAACTCACCGTTGACTACAATACCGCTGCCCACGCCCGTGCCCAAAGTAATCATGATGAAGTTCTTCATTCCCTTGGCTACTCCGTAAGTCATCTCACCGATAGCCGCAGCATTGGCATCATTTGTCAAGACCACGGGAATCCCCAATCGTTCACTGAATTTCTTCGCAAACGGGACGATTCCTTTCCACGGCAGGTTGGGTGCCAGTTCGATATTGCCGGTATAATAGTTACCGTTAGGCGCACCGATTCCCATTCCCTTGATATTCTGAATGCCGCCCACTTGTTCTATCATCGGAGCCAAAGCTGCACAGGCACTGTCCATATAGACATCCAAATCGTACTGTCCTTTCGTCCGGATAGACGTCGAAGTCACCACGCGACCTTCCGCGTCCACAATACCGAAAACTGAGTTGGTTCCTCCTAAATCAAGCCCTATTACATAAGGTTTATTTTCCATAGCCATATAAAATACATAAAAGTTAATTATAACAGTTTCCAAAGTTAAGAAAAACAGATGTAACCGCGAAAAGAAAAAAACTCTTTTTCACGAAAAATAAAAAAAGAACGGCCTTTTCTTTATAGTCTCATGAAAAAATGCCAATTTTGCACCTATTATGTGGTTTGAACCGGTTAGTACATTAGATTTAATCATAAAGGGATTGCTCATCGGCGTGGTGGCATCCGCTCCTATGGGACCAGTCGGAGTGCTTTGCATTCAGCGTACACTGAACAAAGGGCGCTGGTATGGCTTCGTCACAGGAATCGGAGCAGCTTTCAGCGACATCATATATGCTTTGATTACGGGATTCGGAATGAGTTTCGTGGTAGACTTCATTGAAAACAAAGACAACATGTTCTACCTGCAGATGGCGGGCAGTATCATGCTCTTCTTTTTCGGATGGTACACTTACCGTTGCAATCCGGCGAAATCCATCCGCCCGACTTCTCCCCGCAAGGGTACGCTGATACACAATATGGTGACCGGTTTTCTGGTCACGTTTTCCAACCCTCTCATCATCTTTCTGTTCGTGGCGTTGTTCGCCCGCTTCACCTTTGTCGTCCCCGACCACGTGGTACAGCAATCTCTGGGTTACTTGTCCATACTCGTCGGAGCCATGATATGGTGGTTCGTCCTGACTTATTTCATAGACAAGGTGCGCAGCCGTTTCGATGTCAAAGGCATCTATTTGCTGAACAGACTCATAGGAGTGGTTGTCATTGTGGCCTCTATCGTGGGATTTGCCGTCACGCTGACCGGTTTATCGTTATAAATATATGTATATAGCCCAACAACTTAAAGAAAAAAACATTGCCGAATACCTGCTTTACATGTGGCAGGTGGAAGATATTCTCCGTGCCCACCACTTGGACCCGGATGAACTCAAACAGAACTATCTGGCACAGTTCAGAGCCACGGAGGAAACGGAAAAAGAAATGGAAGAATGGTACAGCCATCTCATCCGCATGATGAAAGAAGAAGGCATACAGGAGGGTGGCCACCTGCAAATCAACCGGAACATCATCCTGTGGCTCACCGACTTGCACAACCAACTGTTGCAGTCCTCCAAGTTTCCGTTCTACACGGCTGCTTATTACAAGGCCTTACCCTACATCGTAGAACTCCGCAACAAGGGGGACAAAAAGGACGTGTCGGAATTGGAAAACTGTTTCGACGCCCTCTACGGCGTGATGTTGCTCCGCCTGCAACACAAACCGATAAGCGACGAGACCGCCAAGGCCGTGGCCGACATCACCAAACTTTTGGCCATGCTCTCCGACTATTACAAGCAGGACAAGGCAGGCGAATTGAAATTTGAATGAACAAAAGGAAACAAACGATATGAAAAATATTTTAGTAACAGGCTGCAACGGCCAACTGGGCAATGAAATGCAGCTTCTGGCTGCCGGTCATCCGGAATTCAATTATTTTTTCACAGACGTGAAAGAGTTGGACATCACCGACGAGAAAGCCGTAAAGTCATTCGTCGGCATGCACGAAATCGACTGTATCGTGAACTGTGCGGCTTACACGGCCGTAGACAAAGCGGAAAGCGACGAAGCGTTCTGCGACTTGCTGAACCATACAGCCCCGGGCTATCTGGCCAAGGCCGTGCATGAACGGGGCGGCTGCATGATACAGGTTTCTACGGACTATGTGTTCGACGGGACTGCACACATTCCCTACCGCGAGGAGGAACCGACATGCCCGGCTACGGCATACGGCCGCACCAAACTGGCAGGCGAAGAAGCCGTCATGCGGAACTGCCCCGAATCGGTCGTCATCCGCACGGCATGGCTCTACTCCACTTTCGGAAACAATTTCGTCAAGACCATGTTGCGGTTAGGTCGGGAAAAAGAGAGTCTCGGGGTCATCTTCGACCAAATCGGCACACCGACTTACGCACGCGACCTGGCGGTGGCCATCTTTGCCGTACTGGCACAGGATTTCGTTCCCGGAATTTACCATTTCAGCAACGAGGGAGCCATCTCATGGTACGACTTTACCAAAGCCATCCACCGCATAGCCGGCATCACCACCTGCAAGGTACGCCCGCTCCATACGGAAGAATATCCCGCACCGGCGGCACGGCCTCATTATTCCGTGCTCGACAAGACCAAAATCAAAGAGACTTATCACATCGACATTCCCTATTGGGAAGACTCGCTGGCCGAGTGTATACAGAAATTAGAACAGAATTAAACCGACGCATCGAAACGTATGAATGAAATAGAAAGAAGAAGGACTTTTGCCATTATTTCCCATCCGGACGCCGGAAAGACCACCCTCACCGAAAAACTATTGCTCTTCGGTGGGCAAATCCAGGTGGCCGGAGCCGTCAAGAACAACAAAATCAAGAAAACGGCCACCAGCGACTGGATGGAAATCGAAAAACAACGCGGTATTTCGGTCACGACTTCCGTCATGGAATTCGACTACAGGGATTATAAAGTGAATATCCTGGACACCCCGGGCCATCAGGACTTTGCCGAAGATACGTTCCGCACGCTGACAGCAGTGGACAGTGCCATCATCGTCGTGGACAGTGCGAAAGGCGTGGAGGCGCAGACCCGGAAACTGATGACGGTCTGCCGTATGCGCAAAACACCGGTCATTATCTTCATCAACAAAATGGACCGTGAGGGAAAAGACCCCTTCGACCTTTTGGACGAACTGGAACAGGAGTTGCAAATCAAGGTGCGCCCACTCTCATGGCCCATCAATCAGGGTCAACGTTTCAAAGGGGTGTACAACATCTACGAGCAACGCCTCGACCTGTTCACCCCCGACAAGCAAAAGGTAACGGAAAAGGTGGAGGTGGACATCCACAGCGATGCACTGGAAGCTCACGTTGGCCAGGCCGATGCCGACAAACTGCGGACGGACTTGGAGTTAGTGGACGGTGTCTATCCCGAGTTCGACGTTCAGACCTATTTGGAAGCCGAAGTGGCTCCCGTCTTCTTCGGGTCGGCACTGAACAATTTCGGTGTAAAAGAACTATTGGACTGCTTCGTGCAGATTGCACCCAGCCCGCGTCCGACGTTGGCCGAAGAGCGCACGGTCAGGCCGGAAGAGCCGAAGTTCAGCGGTTTCATCTTCAAAATCACAGCCAACATCGACCCCAACCACCGTTCATGTATCGCCTTCTGCAAGGTATGTTCCGGTAAGTTCGTGCGCAACGCGCCTTACCTGCATGTACGCCAAAACAAGACGCTGCGCTTTTCTTCGCCCACACAGTTCATGGCACAAAAGAAAAGCACGATAGACGAGGCCTGGCCCGGCGACATCGTGGGACTGCCGGACAACGGCATATTCAAAATCGGCGACACACTGACCGAAGGAGAGATGATACATTTCCGCGGACTGCCGAGTTTCTCTCCCGAAATGTTCAAATACATCGAGAATGCCGACCCCATGAAGACCAAACAGTTGAACAAGGGTATCGAACAGTTAATGGACGAGGGCGTGGCACAGCTCTTCGTCAACCAGTTCAACGGACGGAAAATCATCGGTACGGTAGGACAATTACAGTTTGAAGTGATACAATACCGTCTGGAAAACGAATACAATGCCAAATGTCGCTGGGAACCCGTCAGCCTGTACAAGGCGTGCTGGATAGAAAGCGACGACGAGGCACAGTTGGAAGCCTTCAAAAAGCGCAAGTATCAGTTCATGGCCAAGGACCGTGAAGGCCGCGACGTTTTCCTGGCCGACAGCAACTATGTGCTTCAGATGGCCCAGAACGATTTCGAGCACATCAAATTCCATTTCACCAGTGAATTTTAAAGTTTAAACCGAACATACGGACATGAATAAAGAAGAAGACATCAGACAGGCGGTAGAGGTCATGCGCCGGGGCGGCGTCATTCTCTACCCTACGGACACTATATGGGGAATCGGCTGCGATGCCACCAACGAAGAGGCCGTCCGTCGTGTGTACGACATCAAGAAGCGCGACGACAGCAAGGCACTCATTTGCCTGGTAGACTCCGACCACCGGTTGCAGCGTTACGTAAGCGACGTGCCCAACGTGGCTTGGGACTTGATAGAATATGCCACCCGTCCGCTCACCATCATTTTCGACAAGGCCAAGAACCTGGCCCCCAACCTGCTGGCCGAAGACGGCAGTGTAGGCATCCGCGTCACCCGTGAAGAGTTCAGCCGCCAGTTGTGTTACCGTTTCCAGAAAGCCGTCGTGTCCACCTCGGCCAACGTGAGCGGCGAGCCTTCGCCGGCTTGTTTCGACGACATCAGCGACGAAATAAAAAATGCGGTAGACTACATTGTACAAAGCCGCCGGAAGGAAAAAACGAAAGCCGTCCCCAGCAGTATCATCAAACTGGGTTCGGACGGCGAAGTAGCCATTATCAGGAAATAAGCAGAAAAAATCATGTACGCGGTAAAAAGGAATTTCACATTTTTCGAACGCTTGTTCATCTGGCGACGGATGAACTTCAGCGAACAGAAATTCATTCTGATGATTAGCTTTGTGGTCGGCATACTGACCGCTTTCGCCGGTCTCTTCCTGAAGTGGCTCATCCATCAGATACAATACCTCCTGACCTACCGTTTCGACGCCACCGGTTCCAACGCCCTTTATCTGGTGTATCCCGTCATCGGTATTTTCCTGACGGGACTGTTCGTCCGCTACGTCGTAAAGGACGACATCAGCCACGGTGTCACCAAGATTCTCTTTGCCATCGCACGCAAACAGAGTAAAATCAAGGCGCACAACACATGGTCGAGCGTCATCGCCAGTGCCATTACCATCGGGTTCGGAGGTTCCGTAGGGGCAGAAGCCCCCATCGTGCTCACCGGTTCGGCCATCGGTTCCAATCTCGGACGCCTGTTCCGCATCAACAGCAAGACACTGATGCTTTTGGTGGGTTGCGGAGCGGCGGGTGCCGTGGCAGGCATCTTCAAAGCCCCGATTGCCGGGCTTGTATTCACCCTCGAAGTCCTCATGATAGACCTCACGATGGGGGCTTTGCTGCCTTTGCTGATTTCATGCGTGACGGCCACCGGAGTGACATTCGCCGTATCAGGTACGAACACAATCTTTGAATTCCACCTGCAAAACGGATTCGCTGTAGACAAGATACCGGCCTACATCCTTTTGGGCATCTTCTGCGGACTGGTATCGCTTTATTTCACCCGCACGATGAACTCGCTGGAAGACATCTTCCGCAAATATTCCAATCCTTACGTCAAGCTCCTCATCGGCGGAGCCACGCTGAGCATCCTCATCTATCTTTTCCCTTCGTTGTACGGAGAAGGCTACGACCTTATCAACCTGCTGCTTAACGGAAACAGCGCGAAAGACTGGGACACGGCGATGGACAGTTCGTTGTTCTACGGACACGGCAACCTGTTGTTGCTTTACCTGGCGTTGGTGCTTATCTTCAAAGTCTTCGCCTCCACGGCCACCAACGGCGGCGGAGGTTGTGGCGGTATTTTCGCCCCCAGCCTGTTTTTGGGTTGTATCTCAGGCTTTATTTTCGCCCGCCTTTGGAACTTCTACCGTTGTCTGGGCATTTACTTGCCCGAACGGAATTTTGCCATGATCGGCATGGCGGGACTGATGAGCGGCGTCATGCACGCCCCGCTGACAGGCATATTCCTTATCGCGGAACTCACCGGAGGCTATCAGCTATTCATGCCCCTGATGATCGTGTCCGTCTGTGCCTACCTGACCATTATTTCTTTCGAGCCTCACAGCATCTATTCCATGCGTTTGGCCAAAAGAGGCCAGTTGCTCACACACCATAAAGACCGTGCCATACTCACGCTGATGAGTCTCGACTCGGTCATCGAGAAATACGACGAATACCTGTATCCGGACATGGATTTGAGTGAATTGGTAAAAACCATCTCGGCTTCGCGCCGCGATGTGTTCCCGGTAGTGGACCGTCAGCACCGTCTGGTGGGTATCATCTATCTGGACGATGTCCGCCCCATCATGTTCCGGCAGGAATTGTACCACCGTTTCCAAATCGGCCAACTGATGAAAGAGCCGGTGGCCCGCCTGAACATCGACGACTCCATGGACGTAGTGCTGCTCACGTTCGACAAGACTCAGGCTTGGACTCTCCCGGTAGTAGACACGGAAGGCACGTTCATGGGCTTCATCCGCAAGTCGCACGTGCTGACCCTTTACCGTAAGACCCTGGCCGACTTATCCGACGACTAAAAACTAAAGACATGAAAAAGAAAGAAGATTTGAGAATTGTATATATGGGCACGCCGGAGTTCGCAGTGGAGAGCCTGAAGTGCTTGGTGGAAGGAGGTTACAACGTGGTCGGCGTCGTCACCATGCCGGACAAACCGATGGGCCGTCATCAGGACGTACTGCAAGCCAGCCCCGTGAAACAGTACGCCGTGGAACACGGCCTGCGTGTCTTGCAACCGGTCAAGTTGAAAGACGAAGCCTTTGTGGAAGAACTCCGCTCCCTGCGTGCCGACCTGCAAATCGTGGTGGCTTTCCGCATGTTGCCCGAAGTGGTGTGGAACATGCCTCCCATGGGCACATTCAACCTGCACGCGTCGTTGTTGCCGCAATACCGTGGAGCCGCCCCCATCAACTGGGCCGTCATCAACGGCGAAACGGAAACGGGCATCACCACGTTCTTCCTCAAACATGAAATCGACACCGGCGAGGTCATCCAACAAGTGCGCATCCCGATTGCGGATACCGACAATGTGGGCGTGGTGCACGACAAACTGATGGAACTCGGCGGCCAGTTGGTGGTGGAAACGGTAGACCATATACTGACAGATACCATCCGCCCCATACCGCAAGAAGAGATGGCTGTGAAAGGTCCCTTGCACCCGGCTCCCAAAATCTTCAAGGAGACGTGCAAGATGGATTGGCAAGGCCGGCCGCTCAAACCATTGTACGACTTCGTACGGGGCTTGTCGCCTTATCCGGCAGCCTGGAGCGAGATGAAGGACGAAGCCACAGGCAAGGTTTATACCCTTAAAATATACGAAACGGAGAAAGAGCCGTGTGTGTGTCACGAACCGGCGGGCAAAGTGGTCAGCGACGGAAAGACCTATCTGAAAGTGGCTGTCGACGGAGGCTATCTCCGCCTGAAGGAAATCCAACTGACGGGCAAGAAAAGGATGCGCATAGAAGACTTCCTGCGGGGCTTCCGCATGCCGGAAAATCTCCTCATGCTATAGAATCCGTAAAGGAAATTCAACGCCCGAATCGTTCGCCGCAGAACGGAAAATCAATCTCAGGAGATTGAAAAATCGTTCGCCTGAGATTGAAAAATCGTTTGGCGCAGAAAAAAACAACGCCTTGCAGAGACTGTCATACCCCCTGCAAGGCGTTGCTTATTACACTGTTTACCAGTTGTTTATACATTTAAAGCCCAAATACTCCACACGGCTTGGTTTTGTAAATCATTCGACAGGCCATCCATCGCCATACATGACCGGATCGGGCTATCAGGCATTTGTCTTCCGGTAACTCCACACGGCTACTCCGGCAAACACCGACATGAAACACAGCATCTTGCCGAACTGCGGCCACAAGTCGGTCAGCCCGCATCCCTTCAGGAAAATCATACGCATGACCTGAATAAAATAGGTCAACGGATTGAAAGCCGCTATCCACTGCGCCCAGTCTGGCATGCTGCGCACGGGGGTGAACAGGCCGCTCATCAGGATAAATACCATCAGGAAGAAAAACATGACGAACATGGCCTGCTGCATCGTGGCGGAATAATTGGAAATAATCAGTCCGAAACCCGACATCGTAAGAATGTAGATGCACGAGAAGAAATATATCAGCCACAAACTGCCTGACGGCACAATGCCGTAGAGCACGGCGGACAACACCAAGCCGATGGACAGGACAACCAGCCCCACAATCCAGTAAGGCACCAATTTAGCCAGGATGAACACGAACTTGTTGAGCGGAGTGACGTTCAACTGTTCAATCGTGCCCACCTCTTTTTCGCTCACGATATTCAATGCAGGAAGAAAGCCGCAAAGCAACGTCAGCATCATGATGAGCAAAGCCGGTACCATGAACACTTTATAATTCAGATGCGGATTATACAAGTTAAGTACGGACAAACGGGCCATACCCGCGCCTCCCAATTCCTGGTTCACGAAATCGTTTACCACCGTAGAAAGGTAAGAACTGCCCAGTCCGCCCTTGGTCCCGTTGATGGAATTGGCCGAAATCTGAAGTTCCACGGGGTGCCCCGTACCTAAAGATTTGGCAAAGTCACGCGGAATCTCCAAAATGACATCCGCCTCTCCGCGCTCCACGCTCTCCAATGCACGGCCGTAATCCGGTGCGTTCTCCACCAAATTGAAATAATCCGTAGAGGCCACTTTCTCTACCAGACGGCGCGACAAGGCAGAATGGTCCAAGTCTACCACAGCCAGGTTGTTGTACTTGATTTCAAGATTGGCAGCCCACGGCATCAGAATCATCATCATGCAGGGAAACACCAAAATGAGCCGGGGAATGATGGGATTCCTCCGCATTTGCTTGAACTCCTTTTCTATTAAATATTTCAGTACCATAAGTTTTCCTTTTTTACGTCCGTATTATTCCAGCCGCTCCTTGAACTTCTTCAAGCTCAGCCCGATGAGCAAGGCCGCCATGCCGGACAGTATCAACGCCTCATGCCATACGGCGGCCATGCCCAAGCCTTCTATCATCACCTTCTTTACGGCCTGTATGTACCACCTTGCCGGAATGATATTGGAAATCCACTGCAGGACGGCCGGCATGCTCTCTATGGGAAAAATCATGCCAGAAAGCAACATGACAGGCATCATCAGTCCCATACCCGACACGATCATGGCCGCCACTTGGTTTTGTACCACGCATGAAATGAGCAATCCCAACGACAGAGCCACCGCAATCAGAAGGAGGCTCAAGAAAGACAGCGTCCAGAGGCTGCCCTCCACCGGCACGTGCAGCACGTAGACCGACAGCAGCAATATCGTGGCCAGATTGACGCAAGAAAGTACCAAGTAAGGTACGGCCTTGGCCAGAATGATAAAAATAGGCCGGATGGGCGACACCAACAGGACTTCCATCGTACCGGTCTCTTTCTCTCGTACAATGGAAATGGAAGTCATCATCGCACAAATCAGCATCAGTATCAACCCCATCACGCCGGGTACGAAATTATAGGCACTCTTCATCTGAGGATTGAACAAGAGATGGGTCTGCACGATGGGACTTGATTGCGTCCCTGATTGCAAGGCTTGCCCGACAATGCCCTGCACGTAACCGGCCATCATGTTGCCCGTGTTCGGATCCGTGGCATCCACCACCAGTTGTATGCCTGCCTCCCCCGTCGACAGATTGGCATCGAAATCCGGAGTGAAGGCCACCACGATGTCCGCTTCATCATGCCGGAACACGGTTTCGATGTCGGAGGCCGAAGACAATTCTTTCACGACCGAAAAATAACGGTTTTCGTCTATCCGCTCCGTAATGCGCGTGGTGACGGCGTCTTTCGACGGATCGAGCACGGCCACGCGGCTGTGGTTGAGTTCGGTGGTGATGGCAAAACCGAACAAAATGATTTGCAACACCGGCATGCCCAACAAAATCAACATCGTCCGCCGGTCGCGGAAGATGTGGAAAAATTCTATCTTGATAAAAGCCCAAAACTGTTTCATCTTTATTGAATAATTTGCTCACGCTCGGCAGACACCGAACAAGTTCGGTCTGCGCTCTCTTACCCGTAAATTTCTGCATTACGTGTGGCCTCACGGGCCAAACGGTGGAACACTCCGTCCATGTCTTTCTCGCCGAAAGTGCGCTTCAAGCCTTCGGGCGTATCCAATGCCCGTATCTTCCCGTCCACCATGATGGACACGCGACCGCAAAATTCGGCCTCGTCCATATAGTGCGTCGTGACGAAGATGGTGATACCCTGGTCGGCAGCCTGATAGATCAGTTCCCAGAACTGGCGTCGCGTCTTAGGGTCGACCCCTCCGGTCGGTTCGTCGAGGAACACGATGTCCGGACGGTGGAACGTGGCCACGGAGAAAGCCAACTTTTGTTTCCATCCCAAGGGCAACGATTTGACCATCGTGTTCCGCTCCGCTTCCAGTCCCAACGTATGCAGCACTTCATCCGTGCGACGGGCTATCACCTCGTCCGAGAGTCCGTAGATACCGGCAAACAGGCGAATGTTTTCCCACACCTTCAGGTCGTCGTACAACGAGAATTTCTGACTCATATAACCGATATGTTTCTTGATTTCTTCCTGCTGGGTGTTGATGTCGAAACCGGCCACGCGCCCCGTGCCCGACGTGGGATAAGACAGGCCGCACAGCATGCGCATGGCTGTGGTCTTGCCTGCCCCGTTCGCCCCGAGGAAACCGAAGATTTCGCCCTTCCCCACACGGAAGGAAATGTGGTCTACAGCCGTGAACGTCCCGAACCGTTTCACCAAATCGTGCACCTCGATGGCACATTCCGACCGGGCTCCGGCCGGTTCGCGTTGCAACCCCGGCGGACACAGGATGTCGGCAAACCGTTCCAACATGACGGCGGGGGTATCTATCCCCTTGACCGCACCGCCGTAGAGGAATGCCATACGGTCGCAACTCCGGATCTCGTCGAGATAAGGCGTAGAGACGATGATGGTGATACCTTCCCGCTTCAGCCGCCGCAACATTTCCCAAAATTCCTTACGCGAGACAGGGTCGACTCCCGTGGTCGGCTCATCCAACAACAAGACCACCGGTTTATGAATCAACGCACAGCTCAACGCCAGTTTTTGTTTCATCCCGCCGGAGAGTTTCCCTGCTCGGCGGGTTTTGAATGGCTCAATCTGCTTGTATATGTCTTCCACCAGATGGTAATTCTCACGTACGGACGTACCGAACAGCGTGGCAAAAAAGTTCAGGTTCTCCTCCACCGTCAGGTCGGGATACAAGGAAAACCGGCCCGGCATATAACCGACGCAAGCACGCAGCTTGCGGTAGTCCCCCACAACGTCCAGCCCGTCCACCGTAATCCGCCCGCTCTCCGGACACAGCAAAGTGGCCAACATACGGAACAGCGTGCTTTTCCCGGCTCCGTCCGGTCCTATCAGTCCGAAGATTTCTCCGGGCCTGACCTCGAAAGAAACGTCGTCCAAAGCCTGTACGCTGCCGTAATGTTTGGACACGCCCTCTACCTTCACAATGGATTCCATGACACCTTAGTTGAATTTGACTTCGCCATACATGCCCAACTTCAGCAAGCCGTCGTTTTCCACGGCTATTTTCACGGCGTACACCAGATTCGCCCGTTCGTCACGCGTCTGTATGGTCTTAGGCGTAAACTCGGCCTGTCCGGATATCCACGTGATTTTTCCCTTGTATTCCTTACGGTCTTCCGCCCCGTAATCGGCATAGACTTTCACCGTTTGCCCCAGTTTCACCGTAGAGAGTTGGTCACCGCTCACATACGCCCGCAAAAAGACATGCTTCATGTCCGCCACTTTGAACAAGGGTTTGCCTTGGGCCGTCACTTCGCCCCGTTCGGCATACTTCGTCAGCACCGTACCGGAAATGGGACTGACGATACGGCATTTCTCCAGTTGGTCTTCTATCTGCCGTATCTGTATCTCTGCGGCATCCCCTTCTTCCGTTACGCCTTGGTTGCCGAGATTCAAAGTAGACAACTGGGCTTCCAACTGCTTTTTCAGCACAGCCAGTTGCGACTCCACATCGTCCACCTGCTTTTGTGTACCGGCATTCTGCGCCAACAGATTCAGGCTGCGCTTTCTTTCCAGTTCGGCCTTTGCGATCTGTTCCCGAGTGGCCGCCACCTGCTTGGCCACGTCCGCCCTACGGCTACCGATGGAACGTACTTGGGCTTCCAGTTGGCACTTCTTCAGGTAAAGCTGTACGGAATCCACATATCCCACTTGTTGCCCCTGCTCCAACAAATCACCTTCTTCCAGATTCAACGCCATGATTTTACCGTTGGCTTCGGACGATACGATGACTTCCGTGGATTCGAAGATTCCGGTAGCGTCGAAATCCGTGTCTGTCCCGCTACACGCCGCAAGCAATCCCAACAAGGCCACGCCGCAAATGTCCCAGGCTCCCCGTTTGAATCCATACCCCGTCTTTCCCACGGCGACCGGACTGTCCAGCCCGCCCCGCCATAACTTATTCCAAATGTCCATATTCATTCTGTTTTTAATGATTCATCGTATATTTGATATCATATAAGGCTTGCAAGCGTTGTATCTCGTGCAAGGCCTTGGTCTGCTTGGCCTGGTCTTCGGCCGTCACTTCGCGCAACATTTCCGTCACGGTGAGCGTGCCGTTCGCGACCTTGGCTTCGGCCGACTTCCGGATATTGGTGCGTAACCTTATCAACTCATCGTCATTCTTCATCAAGGTATCTATTTTCTCCACCGTACGCCACTGCTGCGCCGTTTCCATACGGTTGTTCAACCGGAATACCGCCTCTTGCACGTCGATGTCGTCGCGACTTGCAGCCAACAGTCTTTTGTCGTTCTTCCGCGTGTACAAGTCGCTGATGTTCCAACTCAACCGCACACCGACTATATAATAAGGTTCGAATCCGCCCTTCAGCATATTCAGTCCGGGGTCGCCGTAAGCCCCTTGTGCGAATACTCCCAACTTGGGCATATAACGGGCTGTCAAACCTTTCTCCTGCACGGACAACTGCTGCCGCTGCGATTCGTAAAGCGATAATTCCGGCCTACGGTTTTCTTCCAACGGCTCCACGGTGACGGACGGCTTGACCAACCGTTCCGCATCAATGCCTTTCCGACCGGTCAGCAGTCCCAGCACCTCGGCATACGCTTTACGATTGACACGTAGCTCACTCTCTGTCTGCCGGGCATTCAACTGTTCCACCGCTACGGCATCCAAATCGGCCTGATTGGCTATTCCCTGCTGCATGCACGCACTCACCTGGCCACGGTTGCGTGCCAACTGGGCTTGCAACAAGGCGTTCTGTGCCAACTGGGCGTCTATGAGCAACATGCCGAAGAATAATTGGTTCACCCGGTCGTTCAACGCATAAAGGTTTACTTCCAGTTGTCCTTTCTGCACCTCGGATTTGGCCCGGGCCTCCTCTTTACGGTTACGTACGACTCCTCCGTCCCAAACCGTCTGGTTCAGTTCCAATACCAGTTGATACTGGTCGTTGTCCAAACCGAACTCTACTCCCGGAATGCTAAAGGGCATCTTCGTCACGTCCGACTGGTATGAAGCCTTTCCCGAAAAACTCAGTTGGGGAAAATAGCCTTTCGCCGCATTCTCCACAGTGAAATCCTTTGTACGCTCAATCAAATCGAACTGCCGCACCAAAGGATAGTTCTCCCGCGCTGCACGGTAACACTCTTCCAAAGTCAGTTGAGCCGACACCGTCCCACAAACGGCGCACATCCCTACGGCCCATACGAAAATCCGTTTCATATCCTTCTTTATTTCCTAAGTCTGCTTAATATCATTTCAATGTTCTCTGCCCGGCGCTGCAAGATGAACTGCCGCATATCTTCCCGGTCTAAATCGAATGCCTGTTGGACAAGCGACTGTCCCACAAAAGACATTACATTCAGCGAGAAGATGGAAAACATCAGGTCGGCCGTCCTTATGGGACGTACCTCGCCGCGCTTCACGGCTTGTTCCAATCGTCTTTTCACATTTTGCAACGTGTTCCGCACCGCGCTCGACAATACCGGAAGATAAAGCTCTCTGCGCTTTTCATTCAGATGAATCTCGTTCAGAAGAAAAAACGGCAACTTCGGGTTTTCTGCTATAAAATCGAAGTGAGCCCCTGTCAAGTCTTCCATTTGTTTCAGAAACGGCTTTCCGTCGTCCAAGGTAGCCACTAAGGAATGGGCCATCAAATCCACTTTCTCTTGAAAAACCCGCTCGAACAGTTTTTCTTTTGTCCGATAGTAATAATGCAACATGGCGTGCGTCACTCCCGCCTGTTTTGCGATTTCAGTAGTTTTGGCCAGTGCAAAACCTTTGTCCAAGAACTCTGTCTCGGCCGCCTGCAATATCGCTTGTTCCGTATTATCTTTCTTGCTCATAACAACTTTAATGTCTAACAATGATGTTAATTCATGAGCAAAGATAGAGATTTGTATGAAGGATACCATAAAATCTCCGGAAGAAAACTTGTCGTTTAACTAATATTATCACCTGTTAAACCTACGCAAACAAGAGTGGCCACGAACTTTCCTTGAGAAAAAGTCCGTGGCCACCAACAACCATGAAAACAAAAAAATCTCGCTCTTAATACGAACGGGCAATCAGCACACGGTATTTGGCCGGTTTCCCGCTCACCATATCCACACCCGGAGTCTGCTCGAACTCAAACGGCACGCAACGGATAGTGGCTTGTGTGTCCTCCTTGATTTTCGCCTCCGTCTCAGCCGTCCCGTCCCAATGACAAAGGAAGAAACCGCCTTCCTTCACACGCTCCTTGAAATCCTCGTAGTTGTCGCATTCATAAATATGTGCATCGCGATAGGATTTTGCCTTGGCGTAGATGTTATCTTGTATTTCGTCTAACAAAGTCTTCACATAGTCCTCGATGCCGTCGCACGTACGGGTTTCCTTCTCCAACGTGTCGCGCCGCATGACCTCTACCGTATTGTTCTCCAAATCGCGCCCTCCCATGACCAAACGCACCGGCACACCTTTCAGTTCATAATCGGCAAACTTGAAGCCGGGACGCTTGTTGTCGGCATTGTCATACTTCACGGAAATGCCCAATGCACGAAGACGTGCAACGATGCCTTCCACTTTCTCGTCGATAGCTTTCAGTTGTTCCGCATTCTTATATATAGGAACAATGACCACTTGGATGGGAGCCAGCTTCGGCGGCAATACCAGACCGTTGTCATCGGAATGCGTCATGATGAGTGCGCCCATCAAACGGGTGGATACTCCCCAGGAAGTAGCCCAGGCATATTCCAACTTATTGTCTTTATTGATAAACTGCACATTAAATGCCTTTCCGAAGTTCTGCCCCAAGAAATGAGACGTGCCGCTCTGCAAAGCTTTCCCGTCCTGCATCATGGCTTCGATGGTATAAGTGTCCAAAGCACCGGCAAAACGTTCCGTCTCGCTCTTCACGCCCTGCACTACGGGCACGGCCATATACTGTTCGGCAAAATCGGCATACACTTTCAACATCAGTTTGGCACGTTCCTCGGCTTCTTCACGCGTGGCATGTGCCGTATGTCCTTCTTGCCACAAGAACTCGGCCGTACGGAGGAAAAGTCGGGTACGCATTTCCCAGCGCATCACATTGCACCATTGGTTGCAAAGGATGGGCAGGTCGCGGTAGCTTTGAATCCAGTTTTTATAAGTATTCCAAATGATAGTCTCGGAAGTAGGACGGATGATCAGCTCTTCTTCGAGCTTGGCCGCCGGGTCTACCACCACGCCGGTCTTGTCCTCGTTGGTCTTCAAGCGATAGTGCGTCACCACGGCACATTCCTTGGCAAATCCTTCCACATGTTCGGCTTCTTTACTCAGAAACGATTTAGGAATCAGCAGCGGGAAATAAGCGTTTTGCACGCCGGTCTCCTTGAATTTATCATCCAACACACGCTGCATCTTCTCCCAAATGGCATAACCATAAGGCTTTATCACCATACATCCTCTTACATCCGACTGTTCGGCCAAATCAGCTTTCACCACCAATTCGTTATACCATGAAGAATAGTTCTCACTTCTTTTGGTCAAATCTTTAAGTTCTTTAGCCATAATCAATATCTATAAACAGTTTGCAAAATTAGCAAAAAGTTTCCTTTTCATGCGGTTATTCGGCAGAAAATATCTAATTTTGCTTGTGATTTAGATTTTAAAAAAGTTATAACTATGAAAGGATTGAAGTTTTGTGCACTCGTACTGAGTGCAGGTATGCTTTTAAGCAGTTGTGGAGGAAACATGAACAATACCGGCAAGGGGTCGCTGATCGGTGCCGGCGGCGGTGCAGCCTTGGGTACATTGATTGGAACCTTGGCATCCAGCAATAAAGGTAAAGGAGCCGGTATCGGTGCTGCTGTAGGCGTAGCCGTGGGCGCCGGTGTAGGTGCATTGATCGGAAAGAAAATGGATAAAGCCAAAGCTGCGGCTCAACAAGTGGAAAACGCGCAAGTGGAAAGCGTAACCGACGCTAACGGTCTGCAAGCGGTGAAAGTAACATTCGACTCCGGGATTCTGTTCAATACCAGCAGTTCGGCTTTAAGCAGCAATGCTACCGCCTCATTGGCCAAATTTGCCAGCACGGTATTGAATGTAAACAAGGATATGGACGTGGCGATTAAAGGGTACACCGACAATCAAGGATGGAAAAACAGCACAGCCGCCCAAAGCGTGCAAAAGAATATGGATCTGTCGTTACAACGGGCCAATTCTGTTTCCAATTACCTGAAACAATGCGGAGTTTCCCCAACGCAGATAACATCGGTAGAAGGCTTGGGAGAAGCTGACCCCGTAGCTGACAACAGTACGGCTGCCGGACGCGAGCAGAACCGTCGTGTGGAAGTTTATTTGTATGCCAGTGAGAAAATGATTCAGGAAGCCCAAGCTCAGGCAGGCAACTAATCAGACAGATGAAAAGAATTCAGAAACTGATTCAATGGATTGTACTCTCGTTCTTCGGGAGTACAATCTTTTTTGTTATTCTCTACCGCTTTGTCCCCGTACCTGTCACCCCGCTCATGTTCATCCGCTGTGCACAACAAGTCGGCCGGGGCGAAAAAATCAGGTTAAAACACCATTGGGTTCCTTTGGATGAAATGTCCAAATACTTGCCCGTAGCCGTCATGGCTTCCGAAGACCAACGGTTTCTCCAACACCACGGTTTCGATGTGGTGGAAATCCAAAATGCCGTAGAAGAGCGCATGGCGGGAAAACGCCGGCGCGGAGGCAGCACCATCAGCCAACAAACTGCCAAAAACGTGTTTTTATGGCCGACTTCCTCTTGGGTCAGAAAAGGACTGGAGGCATACTTCACGGCTTTAATCGAATTATGCTGGAGCAAACAACGGATTATGGAAGTCTACCTGAACTCCATCGAAATGGGCGATGGCATATATGGTGCCGAAGCTGTGGCACAACAACATTTCGGGCGTCCTGCCGAGAAACTCACGCGTGCCAACTGTGCGCTGATAGCCGCCACATTACCCAATCCGCTCAAATACAGTTCCAAAAATCCGTCACGGTACATGTTGAAACGGCAGACGGCCATCATGCGGCAAATGAAACATATCGACCTGTTCAAATGACACGTACCACCCGCACTCCTAATTGGGAGGGGTGTTTTTTCATGTACTCGCTCAATGTCATGGATTCCAAAACCACTTTCTTATGGATACTGGAAGCATTGAGCAGATGAAGGTGTCCTTTCTGCCACACGGCAAATCCCAAATGCGAGGTATCCAGCCCTTTCTTTCGGGTCACGATAGCTAAAATGTCACCGTCGTGAATCGTTTCCAATACATCCTTTCCCTTATCCAACAACGACAAAGGTACGTATCTCACTGAAACATTTGCCAATTTTTGTTCATTTCTGCGGATACGGCTTATCTCGCCTGCCCTTCCTTTCAACATCGGATATGCAGCGGGATGCGTACTCATATAATCCAAACGTAGACGTTGTACGGCAATAAAAGGCCGGTATCCCTTACCTTTTTCTCCTTTTATTTCCTTCACGACGCCCAAACTTTCGTTACTCGCTATCCATTCGCTAAAATAATGGTTACGGGAAGAATAGCCGTTCAACTGTCCTCCGCTGTAACGTATTTTTTCCAGATTCCGGCAAAAAGAAACAAATGTGGGATGCTCTTCTCTCACGGTCAAGGTCAAAGCCACCACATTCTCGACCAACGTCGTACAGTCCAACTGACGTAAGTTGACGACCAATTCTTCATCCGGATTTACTTCGAGAGTGGAAGCCACGTAAGGCACCCCGATGAATTGCTCCGCAAAAAACAAAGTCAGGTCCGTTCCTCTCGTTTGTTTTTTCCCGACATCAAGGAGTTGTACCACTTTCAACGAATCCGCTTTCGTATAAGTCAGTGCCGACAGGCTTAAAGGACACATCATCGCCCCTCCGACAAACAGTCCTAACATTCGATGTGACATCATATCATTTTAAAAGGTTGCAGACAAAGTTAAGATAAAAACTTGATAAGGCATCCGAAAAAAAGCGTAATTTTGCAGTATGAAAAAGATAACCGTACTCTTAAGCCTGCTATGTTGTGCATCGGCAATAACTGCACAACGGCATGAAATCCTGGACCGTCAACTACACACTCTGCAAGTGGTAGTAAACGATGACCCGTTGCTGCCTCCCATCATGAACTTGGGGGGAGGGAATCATCTGGAAATCGGTTTCGACGAGTTCTCACACGAATACCACCGTTATATATATAAGGTGGAACATTGCAATGCAGACTGGTCTCCATCGACAGAAATCTTTGAATCCGATTACATGAACGGGTTCAACGGGGAACCGATAGAAGACTACGAGAAAAGCTTCAATACGACCGTGCTTTACACCCATTACTCACTACGGATTCCGAACGAAAACATTTCGCTCAAGTTGTCCGGCAACTATAAACTCACGGTCTACAACGACGAGGGCGACGAACCTGTACCCGTCCTTACGGCCTGTTTCAGTCTGGTGGAACCGGGCGTAGGAATAGGAGCTACCGTCAGTACCAATACGGACATAGACTTCAACAAATCCCACCAGCAAGTGGATTTCTCCGTCAACTACGGACTGGTGAAAGTCATCGACCCGCATCGTGAACTGAAAACCGTAGTAATGCAAAACCGCCGGTGGGATAACTGTGTGGTCAATCCCAAGCCCAACATCCAGGCGGCCAATAAGATTGAATTCACGCACAACCGCCAACTGATTTTCCCGGCCGGCAACGAATACCACAAATTTGAGATTCTGGACGTACATATCCCTACACTGAACGTAGACAGGATGGAATGGTTCGACCCGTATTACCACGCCACGCTCTATCCCAATCAAACCGCCCGGAATTATCTGTATGACGAAGACCAAAACGGTGCCTTTATCATCCGCAACAGCGACGACGAAGACGTGGCCACCACTTGCGACTATGTATTCACGCATTTCACTTTGAAAAGTCCTCAACTGCCCGGCGGAGAAGTCTACCTGAACGGCGAATGGACTTACAACCGCTTCATCCCCGAATACCGCATGACATACAACCGGGAAACACAGGCCTACGAAGCCACCGCTCTCCTGAAACAAGGATATTACAATTATAATTATCTCTTCGTGCCGGACGGTGAAACCCAAGGAAACAGCGGACGGACGGACGGAAACTTTTATGAGACGGAAAACGAATACATCATCTTGGTATACCATCGTCCTAACGGAGGGCGTTATGACAAACTGGTCGGTTACCGCCGCATGAATTTCAAGATTAACGGAAAATAAAACAGAAACCTATGAAAATAACTGTATTAGACGGCTACGGCTTAAACCCCGGCGACCTTTCCTGGGAGCCTATCGCACAATTAGGAGAACTGACAGTGTTTCCACGGACTTCGGCCGAAGAATTTTATGCACACGCCGAAGGAGCGGATATCTTGCTAACGAACAAGACCCTCATCACAGCCGAACACATCGACCGTTTGCCGGATCTGAAATATATCGGCATATTGGCTACGGGCTACAACGTGGTAGACATCGAAGCTGCCCGCAAACACGGGATTCCCGTTTGCAACATCCCGGCATACAGTACCCGTTCGGTAGCCCAAATGGTCTTCGCCCTCCTGTTGGCCATTACCAACCGCGTGGAACATTATGCCGAAGAAAACCGTAAGGGACGTTGGAGCCGCAATCCGGACTTTTGTTATTGGGACACGCCCCTCATGGAACTGTCCGGTAAGAAAATGGGTATCGTGGGACTCGGACATACTGGCATGGCTACCGCACGCATAGCCTTGGCTTTCGGCATGGAAGTATATGCCTGCACCTCCAAAAGCCCTCTTCAGTTGGGTACCGACATCCGGAAGTCCACAATGGAAGAGCTGTTCTCTGCGTGCGATGTCATCAGCCTGAACTGTCCGCTCACCCCGGAGACTCACCATTTGGTGAGCCCGCACACCTTGGCGCTCATGAAACCGGGAGCCATCCTCATCAATACCGGACGCGGCCCGTTAGTGGACGAAGAGGCGGTAGCCGAAGCCCTGAGAAAAAATACCCTTGCCGCATACGGTGCAGACGTGACAAGCACCGAACCGCCTTCGGCAGACCATCCCCTGCTTTCGGCTCCTAATGCCTATCTCACTCCGCATATCGCTTGGGCCACACGGGAAGCCCGCCTGAGGCTCATGGACATCTGCGAACGAAACATCCGCGCATTCCTTGAAGGAAAACCGCAAAACGTCGTGAACCCATGACCGAAAACCTCCTGCACCTCCTGCAAGTCATGGGGACCACCCTCCGGCTTCCGGTCTCTTTCGTCGTGATAGAGTTTATCGGAACTATGGCATTTGCCATCTCGGGTATCCGTCTGGCTTCGGCCAAACAGTTCGACTGGTTCGGAGCTTATATCGTAGGCACGGCCACAGCAGTCGGTGGCGGTACGATACGCGACATCATGCTGGGCATTCCTCCGTTCTGGATGACGAATCCCGTGTATATCATCTGTTGCGGCCTTTCCCTACTTTATGTCATATTGTTCGGAAAGAAAATCATACGGCAACAAAACACCTGGTTTATCTTCGATACCATCGGTCTGGCCTTATTCAATATCACGGGGCTGGAAAAGACACTGAACATGGGATACCCTGTCTGGACAGCCGTTATCATGGGTTGCGTGACAGGAGCCGCCGGTGGTGTCATCCGGGACATACTGATTAACGAGGTACCGCTCGTTTTCCGCAAAGACATTTATGCCATGGCCTGCATTGCCGGCGGTATCGTTTATATTATAGGTTATTCTGTGGGACTTCAGGCCGAAGTCAATGCCATCCTTTCCGCCATCATCGTCATATCCATCCGTACGTTGGCCGTAAAATACCATTGGCAACTCCCCATACTGAAAGGTGAAGACGACAAGGAGGAATAAGTCCGTTATTCCTCCTCCTTCAACTGATCACGAAGCTTGCGGGGCAACTTCTTTACCACCTCATTGTACGAATGGTCTATCAGGCTACGTATCAAGGCATCGGGCACGTCGCCATGCGTAATGGCAATCTGATTCCAATATTTCTTGTTCCAATGCCATGCCCCCGTAATCCCCGTGTAATGCTCACGCAACTCTATGGCATACTCCGGATCGCACTTCAGGCAAAACCAATCCACATTGTCCAAACCGATACTGGCAAAAATCTTATTCATGACCCGAAAGACCAGCGTGGTTTCATCGAAAGGGAAATCTTCCGTGGCATGAGGCTTACTGAGGCAGTATGCCCTGATTTGTTCTATATCCATAGCTCCGTCCGATTAGGCCAACAGCCCGATTTCTCTCCATTTGGCAAGCACCTGCGCCACGTCCTTACGAGCCGTCTCCTCGTCCACCTCATACGCCTCCAACAAGGTGGCCGTCAGTTCTTCTTCGCTGATCTCTTCTTTTCCCACAGCCTCTTTCCACAAGAAAGCCGCTGTTTCATTCAGCGAAATAATCTTGCTGAAATCAATATTGTCCATCCCATGCGACAGAATCACATGTTCCCCACAAATCTCACGCAGTTCAAAACCATCCTTGATTCTCATTTTAGCCAATTTGATAATTTAAGATTAATCCTATATATGTATAACAGATAACGGCGCACAGGCAGAAGCTTGTGCCACATCCGCACGCGACGTTGCAGGCGTGGGTCGGATGCCGGTATCGTCTTACCCCGCCGGATATAGTGCGTGACAATCCCGACTATATCCTCCTTGCAACAAATCTCTTTGTGCCTCAGGTTACCGTCCCCCATCATCACCACGACATCTCCATCAATCTCTATGATACGATGCAAGACATATTTATCCGGCGAAAATTCGGCCAACACGGCATCGCCCACTTTCAAATCCGTGAACGATGCCAAACGCACCTTATCCCTGCAATGCTCCAAAAAGGGACGCATACTGTAACCTTTTACATTGATAGTCGCCGTATGCCCCTCACGGATAGCTTCTTTCACCTGTCCCAACAACACGGCATTAGGGACTTCCATCCGGCGTACCGCCATTCCGTCCATATTCTCCCTCTTGTTCATCGTCCCGTCAATGTATGAAAACTCAGTCTGGCCGCTTCTTCATCCGGCCTGCATCCTAAAAGGTATATCGGCGAAAGGCGGATGATGTCCGAAATGGTGTCGCAATGCGCCGAATGAATACGGCGGTCCCATTTCATGGTCGATACGGACGGCAAGAGCGAGGCAAAACTTTCCAATACGCTCTCTTTCCGAATCGTGTTTTCCGGACATTGCCGCAACTGTACAAAAGCTCCCACCGGCGCAGACACCCGGCGGTAACAAGGTGTTTTCCCGCTCCAGGGAGAACCGTAGACATAGACCATCCCCTCCACCACTCTCACCACCGGATTGTCATCGTTCATCAGGTCGGAGCCCGGGATGTGGCTCAACCACAACCGTGTATGTGTACTCTTCCCCGTCCCGCTCTTACCTAAAAACAAATATCCCCAGCCGTCATTGCGGATTACGGAAGCATGCATCAGCAACGTGGCATACGGTGCGGAAGCAAAGGCATACACCAACATGAGGGCATTGTTCAACCCGAACCTACGCCCGGCATCGCTCTCTGCCACCAAAGCAGCCGTACAATCCGAAAAATCGGCGTTAGCCTGCAATAAGCAACACAAGGCTTTCTTTTCATCGCAGATTTCAAATTGATAACTCCCGTCCGACAGGCGGTAAACCCCGAAGTTGTTGCCACCGCAATCGAACTGTCCGACTTCTTCTCCCGTCACCGGCCAACGAAAAGCATCATCCACCGAGAGGCAAAATAACAAATTGCCTTCTTCTTCGCTCTCGAATGGCGAAAAAGAAGGCAACAAACTGCTGTCATTTCCTGCATCGCAGAAAACAATCCGGCACAGATGCCCCGCAATATTATATTGGTATTCCATCTGTTTCTATTTTTCCTGCTTATCCTTGGAAGCTTTCCGTCTCTTTTCTTTTTTCGCCGCCTTAGATTCAACCGGCTCAGGCGTGACTTTGACCGGCGGCTCGTAAACAGGCGATTGGAACTTAAAGCCTCCGTCTGTCAGTTCTTTCAACATCACACTTTCATCGCCGCTATAACGCTTCCTTATCTTATTATATTCTTCCATCAGCTTGTTCTTTTTCGTATGGAAAAAGACTGTGCATGTAGAATTCGGCATTTGCTTTACCGCTTCCAGATAGGTCTGCAACTGGTCGCTGTATACCACACGGTCCATCAGGAAATCATACTTCGTCTCGATGTAAGCACTATCCAATTGCTGGACATCCGTAATGTATGCCACCGAATCCGTGAAAGACGCCGAAAATCCGAAGATATACACCGTAGTCCGCTCCACCTTCGCGGATAAAGACATCCCTACAAGCCCCAACAAGCAGGCCAACAGCCCCCAATGTTTAAAGTTCAAGTTCATCATTCCACCCCTTCCGCACGGCATCAGCCGAGATAAGACTTCAATAATTTACTCTTCGTGTTCTGACGCAAACGCCGGATAGCTTTCTCCTTGATTTGGCGCACGCGCTCACGCGTAAGATTGAATTTGTCGCCGATTTCCTCCAACGTCATTTCCTGGTGGTTAATACCGAAAAACATTTGGATGATTTCCTTTTCGCGTTCGGAAAGCGTGGACAACGCACGGTCAATCTCACGCGAGAGAGACTCGTTGACCAACGTACGGTCCGCCATCGGAGAATCGTCATTGACCAACACGTCCAACAAACTGTTGTCCTCTCCTTCCACAAACGGGGCATCCACCGAAATATGGCGTCCGCTCACCTTCAAAGTATCGGAAATCTTGTCTACCGGAATCTCCAGCTCGTCGGCAAGCTCCTCCGGACTCGGACGGCGCTCATTCTCCTGCTCGAACTTGCTGAATGCCTTACTTATCTTATTCAGTGAACCTACCTGGTTCAAGGGCAAACGTACGATACGGCTCTGCTCCGCCAAAGCCTGAAGAATGGACTGGCGAATCCACCACACCGCGTAACTGATGAACTTGAATCCGCGGGTTTCGTCGAACTTCTCAGCAGCTTTTATCAAGCCCAAGTTGCCCTCATTGATCAAGTCCGGCAAACTCAGTCCTTGGTTCTGATACTGTTTGGCCACTGAAACCACGAAACGCAGATTGGCACGTGTCAGTTTTTCGAGTGCTACACGATCACCTTTGCGAATGCGCTGTGCCAATTCCACTTCTTCTTCTACCGTAATCAGATCCTCACGGCCGATTTCCTGCAAATACTTGTCAAGCGAAGCGCTCTCACGATTGGTGATACTTTTGGTAATCTTTAACTGTCTCATTCTCCTACTACATATTAAACGCACAAAGTTACCAAAAAAATCCGGATTAAGCCGTAAATATTTGCATAAATATTAATCAGCCTGCCAGGATTTCCGCTTTAACCAAGCCCGAAACCCGACCTTCTGTCCGTCCGGAACACCGCGACCCGTTCATTTGCTCCTTGATTTGTACTTGTGAAAGAACAACACCGGATTGGAATCTTCCTTTATCTCCATCAGTTTTTCATACTCGTCTATTTTCGGATTCAAGCGCCCTTTGTCGATGACGTTCTCGATAAAATAGGGAATAACATCTACGCGCAGGACGGACAGGACGCCTTCCTCATCACTGTAACACATGTCTAAGGGAATATTGTTGTTCTCGAAGAGATAGTCCTCCTTAAAGGATGGCGCCACCCAAGTCTCTTTCGTATTCAAATCGTGAAGGAGATAACGTCTGTCTCCTCCCTTCATATATTGGAACGATAGCATTCCATCCAACTCCACAAAGCGGGAAATGCAGAATATACAATCCTCCTCATGCAAATCGGAGACATTATAATTAAACTCTTCCCCCGGACCGCAGTCCCTGATAAGTTTTTTCATCCGTTTCTTTGAAACAAAATCCTCACTTTTCACTACACAATACGGCTTGATTCCCTCTTTTGTGACAGCCATAATCGTATCGGAAAACATTTCCACATACTTAGGTGCATCCGTATTTTTGGAGTAAAAGAAACTAAAAGGTAATCTTAAAGCAAAATTCCACCCCCGGTTGTAATCGTCAGCCTTCAGACAAGAATCGGTCTGCACTCCCGTCTTCTCGTCTATTTCCATCAACAGGTAATTCCCGGCATCCGCATCCAACGATGTCCGGTTCACGTACAACTTGCCGCCGATATACTGCATGCAAAAACTCTGATAGCCGCTCCGCTTCGTCCTTACCGAAGAGAGATATTCATAGGTTCGCAAACAGTATTTATGCGCCATGCACAAAGCCCCGTCCCAAAGGTATAAGATACCGTTTTCGCGGTCTATGGAAAAATCCGAAGGCTCACGGTATTCCCCATGCCCCCGGCCTTGGTGGCCTATCCGCCTTAAAAAAGTACCGTCTCGCCGGAATACGTACAAGGCTGGCACTTCATCATCCAAAATATAGATATTACCTTCATATATATCTATGGCAGAAACGTCCTGAATAATACATTCCGGATTGGTTTCCAAGACTATCACGTCCGGCTCTTCCAATATGGAAGAATACAGCAAAGCTTTCTCTCGCTTGGCCTTGTCGATGTCTATCACCTCTATATCGCGATTCTTCCCTTCCGAAAAATCCGCACCACGTCCTTCCTTTCCCCCGCATGCCGCCGCCAACATCAACAGCACAGCCGCCCCCGATACCATCTTACCAATCTTCCTCATAACGACCCATTATAAAGTGACTTACAAATATATACAAAACATCAAACCGAAGCAACCTGTTTCTCTCTTACATTCTTCACTCCGGGTTTTCGTAGGTCTTTGACGCGACAGGGACAAAACTTTCATTCTGCCATCCTTTACACATTTTTACTGACAAAACGAAAGCTCTTATCCATCTTTCCGGGATGAAAAACCACGCGTTCCTCACATTTTAGAATTAAATCAAATACATCTTTTCACACTTCAAGCCCGTTATTTTGTTTTTTTAATCCAAAACACACGTCAATCTCAGGCGAACGAAAAATCATTCGGCTGAGAAAACAATTTTTTTCTCCGCAGATTTTAGAGACGGCCTCCGCTTATCGGCCGAAAACCTTCTTGAAAATGAAGTCCGGAGAGGCTGTTGAAGCCCGTTTTTTCTCTATTCGGCACGTTCCCACCGACAAAAGAATGATGTCAAAACGACAGGCTGGACACGCTCCGAACTTACACTCCCCCTCTCCGCTTGCGGCAAGAGCGGCCTTTCGTCCCGGCACCATGGCACAAAGAAGGCATGAAACGCTTACACGTTGCTCCCGACACAATGCACGAGATTCGCGTATTTCCGTGCACGTCCGCCACGGCTCACGAATAGCCGAATCTCGCAAAAAGCAGGTTGACATATTGTCAAAAAGATAAAAACAAGACAGAAGAACATAAGAACAGATATTTTCTTGCTGGCGCAAACTTCCTTTGTCCTTATGTTCTTCTGTCTAAGATGGCAGACTTTCAAGCCAAGCCTGTCAGCCCGTCACCGTTTATTTCTCATCCAATTCCACCACTGCGCTTCTCAACCGTCCGCTTTGCGTCACGGCACGAATCCACAGGATACGGTCGGAAGAACGGTTGGCTTCTTTTACAGCCTCTTCAAAATCTTCCATCGTGTTCATAGGCCTGTCGTTCACTTGCAGGATAATCCAACCTTTCTCTACTCCGGCATCTGCCATTTTGCCTTTCTTCACGGCTACGACCTCCAAACCGTTCGGCAAGTTCAACTGGCGTTTGGTCTCGCTGTCCAAAGGCTTCAAGGCAGCACCGAACTGGTCCATATCCATTTGCTCCAACACCTTGGTGTTGCCTTGCGCGTTGCGCAACACGGCTGTCACGGTGTCTTTCTTCTTGTTACGCATATAAGTGATTTTCACCTTGTCGCCCGGACGCATCGTACTGATGGCTTCCTGCAACTCGGCCATCTTCTTTACATCCTTACCGTTGACAGCAATGACCACGTCGCCCTTGCGCAATCCGGCCTCGGAAGCTGTGGAGTTGTCCTGCACTTCGGCCACATAAACGCCGTTTACCGTACCCAAGTCCACCTCATTGCCCTTGGACTTCTCTACGTCAATATAAGTGGATACATCATTACCCATCACGCCTAATTGGGCACGTTGTACGACACCGAATTCCTTCAAGTCGGCCACAACCTTGTTCATGATGGTCGTCGGGATGGCAAAACCATAACCGGTATAAGAACCCGTCTGGGAATAAATCATCGCATTGATGCCGACCAACTCGCCACGTGCATTGACCAACGCGCCGCCGGAATTACCACGGTTGATGGCGGCATCCGTCTGGATGAAGCTTTCTATGGAATTGGCACCCATCGAACGGGCCTTTGCACTGACGATACCGGCCGTCACCGTAGAAGTCAGGTTGAAGGGATTGCCCACGGCCAAGACCCACTCTCCCAACTTCAAGTCATCGGAATTACCGATAGGCAACGTCGGAAAGTCCTTTCCTTCTATCTTAATCAAAGCCAAATCGGTCTGCTCGTCCGTACCGATAATGCGTCCCTTGAATTCGCGGTTGTCGTTCAGCTTCACCAACAATTCGTCCGCCTCGCTCACCACGTGGTTGTTGGTCACGATATAACCGTCGGAAGAAATAATCACTCCCGAACCTGAACCTTCACGTTTCGGAGTCTGTATTTGCCGCTGTTGGCGGCCTCCGCCCCCGAATCCGAAGAAATCGCCGAAGAAGTCGGAGAACGGATCCTGCACATCCACGGTCTTCGTCTTACTGTTCGTCGTCACCTTGATATATACCACTGCGTTGACGGACGTCTCCGCAGCCTGGGTCAGATCCACTAATCCGGAAGGGGCGGCCGAAGGCTGTGCCTTAACCGGTGTCTCCACACATCCCATCACACAAAAGCTGCCTATGAAAAGGGCGGCTGTTCCCAATACCTTTCTTGTTGTCTCTTTCATTGTTTCTGTTGTCATATTGTTCATACTAAATGATTCTTTTCGTAATAAACTTGCACAAAAGTAACGCCAAAGGACTTGCAATGTATCCTTTCAGTTTCCTTTTTGCTATCTTTTAACAGAGAAATCTTTCCCATTAACAGCGATTAAAATCGGACACCGACATTTTTACATTCGTTGACCTGCATTTTGTCAGCTCGAAAAAAAGAAGTACTTTTGTGACATCAAAGCAGTGGGCCGGCTTGCCGCTGCCGGCTCAGGCCGGGAGAGGAAAGTCCGGGCAACACAGGGCATTCCACTTCTTAACGGGAAGTAATCCGCGAGGGTTAGAGCGTGCAGAAGAAAAGAACCGCCGTCCGCAAGGACGGTAAGGGTGAGAAGGCGGGGTAAGAGCCCACCGGCCGGATGGCGACATCCGGGCCGTGCATTCTGGAAGTTGAAAGTTCGCGTATACCGGCGCCACAAGAGAGGGCGGCCCGCCCGAGCCGGAGGGTAGAACGATAGAGCCTTACGGTGACGCAAGGTCTGGATAAATGGCAAGCACTTCGTTTCATACGAGGTACAGAACCCGGCTTACAGGCCGACTGCTTTTTCTTTTTTCATCACCTTTTAACATGAAAAGCCAATGCCGTACAACATACATCAACTGGAATTCTTCTTCACGCACAAAATATGGTTCATCAATGAAGAAAAGTTTTCACCGGTCAAAAAATATGCATTCAACGCCCTCCGCAAATTGGTGCTCACGGCTGAATGCTACCTGTCCAAGCATCTGAACAGCCACGCTTCGGCCCTGACCTACTCCACCATACTGGCCACCGTACCCATCCTGGCCATCATTTTTGCCATCGGTCGGGGATTGGGATACGGTTCCATCATCGAAGAGAAAATCAAAAGCAACCTGAGCGTCAACCAACAGTTTGCCGACATGGTGCTGAATTTCATCAATTCATACCTCGAGCATACGCAAAGCGGCATCTTCATCGGTTTCGGCCTGCTTTTATTGTTGTACACCGTCGTCCAACTGACCGCCAACATCGAAATCGCCCTGAACAGCATTTGGAACGTGAAAAACCAACGCTCCATTTACCGCCAGATAACGGACTATATCAGCGTCTTCCTTCTTCTGCCCATCCTGATCATCATCAGCAGCGGCCTTTCCATATTCCTGGCTACCATCGCACAAGACTATCCGAATTTCATGGTGCTCAGCACTACGGTGAAGATTCTCATCAAACTGTCCCCATACGCCTTGAGCGGCCTGCTCTTCACAGCCCTCTACATGTACATGCCCAATACGGACATCCGTTTCCGGAATGCCGTCCTTCCGGGTTTCATCGCCGGTACGGCGTTCCAGTTCCTTCAATATTTCTACATCCATTCCCAGATATGGGTGTCCAGCTACAATGCCATTTACGGGTCGTTCGCAGCCTTGCCCATGTTCATGCTGTGGGTCAATTTCTCATGGATTATCTGTCTTTTCGGTGCCCAACTTTCTTACGCCAACCAAAACCTGAGAAGTTACTACTACATCAAAGACATCCATAAGATAAGCCGCAGCTACCACGACGTGCTGCTCATCCTCATCATGTCGAAAGTGTGCAAACGGTTTGAAAAAGGTATGGAGGGCTACACCGTGAAAGGGCTTTCGGTAGAAACGAACCTCCCGTCAGGAGTGGTCGGCCGCCTGACCCACGAACTGAGCCGGATGCACCTGTTGGTTCTCGACGGGACGAACGAAGATGCCGCCGTGCGCTTTGCCCCGGCCGAAGACATCAACCATCTGACTGTAAACCTGCTGTTGGAACGAATAGACAATTATGGCGACAAATTCACTCCGGCAGCCATCCACCGGAACAATACGGAATGGGAAAACATACGTGAACTACGTGCGCGATATATAAATAAGGAGAAACCCATCCTGCTCAAAGATATCTGAGCGAGAATGGGTTCATAGGGCTTTTACGGCCGATACAAAGCAAAAGCCGTCCCTTCCTATTCATTGAGCAGACCCGTCATGCGGCTCAGATACTTGCCGATGATGTCGAACTCGAGGTTGACCACTGAACCCGGTTTCAAAGAATGGAAATTGGTATACTCATACGTATAAGGAATTATGCAAACCTGAAAAGTGTCTTTTGTGGGATGGCATACCGTGAGACTGACACCGTTGACCGTCACCGAACCTTTATCCACACAAAAATAGCCCCTCTTCACCATTCCGGCATCAAAAGCATGGCGGAAAGTATAGACATAACTGCCTTCGGCATCTTCGACCGACACACACTCGGCCGTACAGTCCACATGCCCCTGTACGATATGCCCGTCCAACCGCCCGTTCATCATCATGGAACGTTCCACATTCACCTCGTCGCCCACTTTCAAAAGCCCGAGATTCGAACGTTCAAGCGTCTCCTTCATCGCCGTCACCGTATAACACCCGTCCTGAATGCGGACCACCGTAAGGCACACGCCGTTATGGGCCACGCTTTGGTCTATCTTCAGTTCGTCCACAAAAGAGCATTGCAAAGTAAAATGCACATTTTCCTGCTCTTTCATAATCCCGGTGACCCGGGCACATTCTTCTACAATTCCTGAGAACATAATCCTATCACGTTTTATAGTTTTCTTTCAAATTTCAAATATACTCTTTTTAGTAGACATATTCAGCGATTCAGTCGAAAAAAAATCCCTCATAGTACAATTTATTTCCTCCCCATCTTTATTCTTTGTACTTTTGTACAGTTAAAAAGATGAACTTCATGAGTTACAAGAATTATTTGATGTATGCCGCGTGCCTGTTTCAGGCTCTGGCCGTCGCCGGACAAGACTCGACCCGATGGTCACTGCAAGAATGCATCGACTATGCCATCGCCCATAACATTCAATTAAAGCAAAACAAAATTACGGAAGAACAGGGTGCTGCCGACCTGCTTCAAAAGAAGGCCGAACTGTTCCCCAACTTGTCTTTCAGTACCACACAAGCCATAGACTACCGGCCGCTGCAAAAGTCCGAGACCAGTATCGTAGCCAATGGAATCGCCAACAGTTCCTCTAACAAATTGACGGAAAACGGCAACTATGGCCTCAACGCATCGTGGACCGTATGGGACGGAGGAGCCAACCGCAAAAACATCAAGGCACAAAAGCTACAAAACCAAATCTCGGCCTTGGCCACACAGGCCACAGCCAACAGCATCCAAGAACAGATAGCCCAGTTGTACGTGCAAATCCTCTATTCGAAGGATGCCTTGGACGTAAACAAAGCCATGGAAGAAACCGCAAAGAGCCAGTTTGGACGCGGAAAGGAGATGTATGAGCAAGGGCAAATCTCCAAAGCCGACCTGGCTCAGTTGGAGGCACAAGCCGCCAGTGCACAATACGACTGCGTGGCTACCCAGACCCAAATCGACAACTACAAACGGCAATTGAAAGAACTGTTGGAAATCACGGACGACCGTAAGTTCGACATCTCAGGTATAGGAACAAATGATGAAGCAACGATGCAACTTATCCCCAATGTCAACGAAGTGTACCAGAAAGCATTAAACCTGCGCCCAGAAATCCAAAGCAGCCGGTTGGGCATCGATGCCGCCGATTTGGACATCGACATTGCCAAAGCCGGATATTACCCCTCCATCTCGTTGACAGCCGGTATCGGCGACAGCCACTATTCCGGCAGCCGTGAATCGGTAGGGGAACAAATGAGACAGAACCTGAGCGCCTCGGCCGGTGTGACACTGTCCATACCTATTTTCGACAACAAACGAAACAAAACCAACGTGCAAAAAGCCAAGCTGAACAAAATGGACAGCGAACTACAATTGCAGGACCAACAGAAGAAACTATACAGTACCGTAGAAGAGTATTGGCTCAACGCATACAGCAACCAACAGAAATATGTAGCAGCCAACGCCAAACTAAAAAGTGCCCAGACTAGCTACGAGCTGTTGGACGAGCAGTTCAAAAACGGCCTGAAAAACATCGTGGAACTCATGAACGGACGGGACGAGCTGATGAGCGCGCAACAAGACCGCCTGCAAAGCAAATACAATACCCTGCTCCATATCCAACTCCTCAAATTCTACCAAGGAGAAAGTATCAACCTTTAAAAACAGAACAGACGCCATATGAAAAAAAAGAAGATTATCATCACGGTTGCCATTGTTGCCATCGCAGCAGTCATTGCCATAATCGCATGGCCCAAGAAGAGTGTGCCCGTGGAGTTTGAAATGACTGACGTGCAACCGGATACCATCCGTAACAGCGTGACCGCCACGGGAACCATAGAACCTGTAACGGAAGTAGAAGTCGGTACACAGGTCTCCGGTATCATCAGCAACATATATGTGGACTATAACAGCCTCGTGAAAAAAGGGCAAGTCATCGCGGAATTGGACAAAACGACCCTCAACAGTGAATTGAACAGTGCCCGGGCCAATCTGGCAAGTGCCAAAAGCGAACTGGATTACCAGACGGCCAATTATAAACGCTATAAAACGCTGAACGAAAAGGGTCTCGTAAGCCGTAATGATTACGAAGTGGCCTATCTGGATTACCGCAAGGCTTTGGAAACTTACAACACCACGAAAGAAAGCGTGAAGAAGGCCGAGACTAATATAGGCTATGCCACCATCACGTCTCCCATCGACGGTATCGTGTTAAGCAAGGAAGTGGAAGAAGGACAGACCGTGGCGGCCAGTTTCGAGACACCTACCCTTTTCACCATCGCCAAAGACTTGACCGACATGCGTGTCATTGCCGACATCGACGAAGCAGATATCGGGAATGTAAAAGAAGGGCAAAACGTCACGTTTACCGTAGACGCATACCCCAACGACACTTTCCACGGGCAAGTGACACAAGTCAGACAAGAAGCCACGGAGACAGACAATGTCATCACTTATGAAGTCGTCATTTCCGCACCGAACAACGACCTCAAACTGAAACCCGGACTGACAGCCAACGTATCGGTCAGCACACTGGAACGTACAAATGTACTGAGTGTAAAAGCCAAAGCCTTACGTTTCACCCCGACCAAAGAAGTATTGGGCAAAACGTATAAAATCGTAGACACGGACGGCAAGAACAAGCTTTGGACGCGCGAAGGAAATACACTGACGGCCCACAAGGTAAACATAGGAGCGACAGACGGAATCCGGACCGAAATCCTGGGAGGCATCAAGCAAGGAACGCAAGTCGTAATGTCCATGACGGAAATAAAGGCACCGGAAGAGCCGCAGGAAGAAGAAACCAACCCGTTCATGCCACGTCCCAAAAAGAAAGAAAAGAAATAACCCGGGTAAAAGTCCATTATCATGGAAGGAAACGAACAGAAAAAAGTAGTCATAGAGCTACAGAATGTGAAACGGAACTTTATCGTGGGCGATGAAGTGGTACATGCCCTGCGGGGAGTGTCGTTCAAGATTCACGAAGGGGAGTTTGTCACCATCATGGGAACGTCCGGTTCCGGCAAGTCCACGTTGCTGAACCAATTAGGTTGTTTGGATACGCCCACTTCGGGAGAATATATATTGGACGGCGTACACGTCCGCACCATGAAGCGCCGGGAACGGGCAGTCCTGCGCAACCGCAAAATCGGTTTTGTATTCCAGAACTATAACTTGCTCCCCAAGACAACAGCAGTAGAAAACGTGGAACTTCCACTTATGTACAATTCATCCGTCTCTGCCAAAGAAAGAAAGGAACGGGCTGTCAAGGCACTCGAAATGGTAGGCCTCGGTAACCGCCTCTACCACAAGTCCAACCAGATGTCGGGCGGACAAATGCAGCGTGTGGCCATCGCCCGGGCCTTAGTCAACGACCCGGCCGTACTCTTGGCCGACGAGGCGACCGGTAATCTGGATACACGTACCTCTTTCGAAATCCTGGTATTGTTCCAACAACTTCATGCCATGGGACGTACCATCATTTTCGTGACACACAACCCAGAGATAGCCCAATACAGCAGCCGCAATATCACATTGCGCGACGGATTGATACGGGAAGACACCCTGAACTCCAACATACTGTCTGCGGCAGAGGCTTTGGCACAGCTTCCACTTCCGCAGGACGATTAAACAAAGGAATACATGAATACTACCAATCTTTTCAAAATAGCCCTCAAGGCCATTGCTTCCAATAAGCTACGTTCTTTTTTGACGGCTCTCGGCATCATCATCGGCGTGGCCTCGGTTATTGCCATGCTGGCCATCGGCCAAGGCTCTAAACGCAGCATCCGCAAACAAATCTCGGAAATGGGCTCAAACATGATCATGATACACCCGGGAGCGGATATGCGCGGCGGCGTACGTCTGGATGCCGATGAAATGCAGACCTTGAAACTGGAAGACTACGAAAGCATACGCAATGAAGCAAAATACCTGACAGCCGTCAGTCCGTCAGTCAACAGTGCCGGACAGTTCATTTACGGGAACAACAACGCCCCGTCCAGCATATACGGGGTCAACGAAGATTACCTCACCATACAGCAACGCAAAGTGGCAGACGGCGAGTTCTTCACGGAACAGGACATCAAAACGGCCGCCAAGGTATGCGTGTTGGGACAGACCGTAGTGGACAACCTGTTCCCCGACGGAAGTAGCCCGATTGGACGTGTGGTGCGGTTCAATTCCATCCCGTTTCGTGTGGTCGGCGTACTGAAGTCCAAAGGTTACAACTCTTGGGGAATGGACCAAGACGACATGGCACTCGCCCCTTACACCACAGTCATGAAACGTATCCTGGCGGTGACTTACCTTCAAGGCATCAACTGTTCCGCCGTTACCGAAGATGCCACGGATATGGCGATCGAGGAAATCACCGGAATCTTACGCAAGAACCATAATTTAAAAGAAGAAACGGAAACCACGGAAGCCGACGTGGACGACTTCACCATCCGAAGCCAAGAGGAAATCTCCTCCATGATGAATTCCACGATGGACTTGTTGACGATTTTATTAGGTAGCGTGGCCGGTATCTCACTGATTGTCGGAGGTATAGGTATCATGAACATCATGTACGTGTCCGTCACGGAACGGACCAAGGAAATCGGACTCCGCATGTCTGTGGGGGCACGCGGCATAGACATACTGAGCCAGTTCCTCATCGAAGCCGCCATACTGAGTATCGCGGGAGGCTTGATTGGTGTCATATTAGGTATAGGAGCCGCTTATGCCATCAAATTTGCCGCCAACATGCCCATTTTCATCCAATGGTGGAGCATCGTGATGAGTTTCGGTGTCTGCACGTTTATCGGGATTTTCTTCGGTTGGTACCCGGCCAAGAAGGCCGCCAACATGGATCCTATCGAGGCCATCCGATATGAATAGTTCGGTATGAAATGGAACATTAATCATAAATATCCCCAGGAACTGCTCATACATCTTTTTGTATGGGTGTTCCTTTTCGGTCTTCCCCCAATGCTCATAGGGCACACCAATGAGCGGTTGGACGAAGAAGAGATCTTCCGCATGATGGGAAACCCCATAGCCATGACATTGGTGTTCTACATTAATTATATATGGTTGGTGCCCCGGTTGGTCTTCAACAAAAAGAACAAGATATACGTCCTGCTCAACGTCATTTTATGTGCAGGCATGCTCTTTTTTACCCATTTTTGGTTCAGACTGGGTAATGTCTATTTCCACATTCCCCTTCCCCCACCTCCAAACGACAGCTTGTGGATGTGGACATTCCTGTCATTCCGAATCAGGGATTTCATCCTGTTCGGCCTGATAGCTGCAGTGGCCGCCACCATCCGTATGAGCAAAAAATGGCACGAAGCTGAATTAGGCAGGCAAAAGGCCGAACTGAAACGGATTGAAGCCGAATTGAAAAACCTGCACAACCAGATTAATCCGCACTTCCTGCTTAACACCCTGAACAACATCTATGCCCTGATTGCCTTCGATGCCGACAAGGCACAACAGGCAGTACAGGACCTCAGCCGGTTGTTGCGTCATCTGCTTTACGACAACAATCAGGATTTCATCCCGTTGGACCGTGAACTGGAATTTCTGAAAAACTATGTGGCACTGATGAAAATCAGATTGTCGCCCAATGTGGACTTGCAATTCCATATCGACATTCCAAGCGAAAACCCGATCCGGGTAGCTCCGCTTATCTTCATATCCTTATTTGAAAATGCCTTCAAACACGGCATCAGCCCGGTCAAACCGAGCTTTATCCACATCAAAATCTACAGTTCCGGTCCCGGTGCCTTAAGCTGTTCTATCGAAAATTCTTATTTTCCCAAGCAAAGGAACGACATCAGCGGCAGCGGCATCGGCCTGGAACAAGTTCAAAAACGCCTGGACCTGATTTATCCCGGCAAATATGAATGGACCAAAGGTTGTGATGAGAACGCCACGGTCTACAAATCAATATTAACGATACACACCACTACAAAATGACTCTTAAATGCGTAATCATAGATGATGAACCGCTGGCATTGGAACTGATGGAAAGCTATGTCCGCAAAACATCTTTCCTGGAACTCTGCGGCAAATACAACAGTGCCGTCATGGCACTGAACGATATTAACTTCAGGAACATCGACTTGTTGTTTTTGGACATACAGATGCCCGACCTCAACGGCTTGGAACTGTCCCGGATGCTTCCCCAAGACACCCGTATCGTCTTTACCACGGCTTTCGATCAGTATGCATTGGACGGTTTCAAAGTCAATGCTTTGGATTACCTGCTCAAGCCTATCAACTACAATGAGTTCCTGACAGCTTCCCGTAAAGCTTTGGAATGGTTTGAATTGAAACATCAGGCAAATCCTTCCCATGAAGAGGACTTTATTTACGTAAAATCGGACTATAAACTCGTTCAAATCCGGTTGGAAGACATACTCTACATCGAAGGACTAAAAGACTATCTGAAGATCTATACGGAAAACGCCCCCCGCCCTGTCCTGACACTTGTCAGCATGAAAAGCATGGAGGAACGCCTGCCGTATCCCCGATTCATGCGCGTCCACCGCTCTTACATCGTACAGATGAACAAAGTGAAAACATTGGATAAGGGGCAAATCATTTTCGGCAAAACCCGCATCCCCATTTCAGACACCTATAAAACAGATATTACGGCCTACTTGAACAAGTATCTCTTATAAAAGGTACAAAAATGACTAAAACAAAAGGACAGTCTGCCCGATATTGCTTTTCTTTTATTAAATTTGCGCAGAACTTCAAAAAAGATTGAACCCATGAGAAAAATTCTATTATTGCTATTATGCGTACCGATGTTGGTTTGCGCAAAATCAAAAAGAGACGACAGCAAATACCTGGTCGGTGCCGTACCAGAAGTGAACGGACAAGTGCTGTTCCAACAGACCTTTGCCGTAGAAGGCAAAAACAAACAGCAGATATACGACGTGATGAAGGCTTACCTCAACCGTTTAATGAAAGGGGAACAGCAAATGAAAGGTACCAAAATGGCTATGGAAGAAGCTTCTACCGGTACGTTGGTCGGACGTTTCGAAGAATGGATGATATTCAAGAAGAAACCTTTCGTCTTGGATCGCACCCGTTTCCGTTATTTGCTCACCATAAAATGCTCCGACGGGAAGTGTCACATGGAACTGACGCAAATCAGTTACTATTATGAGGAAGATTTGGACGGGTATAATGGCCGTACCTACAAGGCAGAAGAGTGGATCAATGATGCCAACGCCCTCAACAAAGCCAAAAACAAACTGTTGTGGGGTTCCGCCAAGTTCCGTCGCAAGACGGTAGACCGCGTAGAGGAAATCTTCACCGGAGCACGCGACGCTTTTGAGCAACCGGCAAAAGAAGAGCACCGGGCCACGAAACTCATCGAATAAAAAGAGCCATATGGCCGGAGCCTATAAGTTGGCACACAAAAATGCCGCAAACAGTCCAAAAATATTCGGAGGGCAGTTTGCGGCATTTTTGTGTATGATTGTTTATATGCGGATAATTCCTGCTTTGTCAAGTGCCTAATTCAACGACTTTCTCTTTTCCCGGGAAAACGGTCAGCCTTGCAGTTCCGTCACCATTTATCACCACCTTTGAGTAGTTGGCCTCCACGACGACTTTTCCATCCAACATGATGATTCCCCACCGGCATGGACTGACCTCAACGGCGCAATAGTAGCCGACGGGGTACTGGATGCTCCTGTAAACCGGAGGGACTACCACCTTCCCCCCCTGCCTCAATCCCCATCTCATGCCGGACTTGAACGGCACGGCAGTTTTCATCATCTCCAAACGTGCCATGCGCTTCCGTTCGTTTGTCTGCCGCTCCTCGGCCACCATCATATCCGTCCGTCTTGCCGCCTCGACTTTCAGGCGGGGTATCACCACGTCAAAATCCTCATCCACCGTCTTGGGATTTTCACAAGCGATGTATTTCTTGCCCCTGCCTTCCTCCACAATGTAATACTTGCCGGCATTGTCCACGATGACAATACTTCCGCCAGACAGCATGCCGCAATAACGGTAATAGGTGTCATAATCATTTGCAAGCAGGCACACACAGTCATGCCCCCAACGGGCATCGTCTTCGTTGACTTGACGGCATACGGGAGCGGCATAATAATCATAGACAAGAAGACAGAAACTTGTGGCATGAAAAATATGACATCCGGAGACTTTCCTGGTTTTGTACAGTTCCTTTGTCCGGCTGTAATACATACCGTCCGCTTCAAGCATTTGTACAGGTCCGAACTGCCGTATCCTCGGCTGTTTATCGCATATTTGGCCGCTGAGCAAATCCATGTATGTCTTCCGCCCGTTATTGCCTGTAAGTGCAAGGATATTGCCTTTCATGAATTTTGCGCTTCGGCAACGTCCCAACCGCATCCTGACGTTGCCGGATTCGTCCACGACGCCCGCTTGCCCGTTGTCAAAACACACGGTGGCAAGCCCTTCATCCGTGTCAAGGACGTTATGGTATCGTGCCGTGGACGTTATCTTGTTGCCGCGCTTCAAGCCGTACAGGCCGCTTGTTCTGTCCTTGAACGGTCTCAGCTTTTCGGGTTGCAGTGAATCGTTCTCCTGCAAAGGCTTGCCGCTTTGCAGGTAATCCAACAACTGGCCGTGCGACACGATGGTTTCCAGTTGTCCGTCTGTTTCTGCTGTTTTATCTTTATCTGTTTCTTGCGATACAGCCATATATGACACCACCCTCATATTTGTGTCTGGATAACCTTTTCCGGCAAGCCGTCCCTCGAACATCGCCTGCCAGTCCCGGTGGGCCGTCGGCAGACCGAACAGGTGGTAAAGCCCCACGTTGTCGATTATCATGCAACTTTCCTTACCTTCCGTCTTGCGCAGTCCGCGCCCCACCTGTTGCAGGTACTTGGGCAACGACAGTGTCGGCCGTGCCAACTGGATAAACTCCACGTCAGGGCAGTCAAAGCCCTCGCTGAATACGTCCACATTGACAAGAACCTGTATCTTGCCCTGCCTGAAGTTTTCGACAAGCCGTTTCCGTTCGTTTGCGGGTGTCTTGCTGTCAATGGCGATGGTGTTCATCCCGTATTGATTGTAATATCCGGCGATATTCCGTGCGTGACTGATGCTTATAGCGTACACGATGCCTTTCTTGCTATCGGCATATTGCCTTACGCTCTCATACAGCCTTTCGATACTTGGCCGCCTATTCAGCACGGTGTCCATCTCCTTCACCTGAAAATCACCGTCCGCTCCCCGTCTTTCCAGCCCGTTTATTAACCGTTGCTCTTCGCTGTCCGGACGTATGGATACATAATCAAAGGTGGAAAGCCATCCTTGCCGGATAAAGTCCGCTATGCTATCCGATGTTATAAGCGTGTCAAATAAGTTAGTGAACCCTTTGCGATTCAGCCGGCAGGGCGTAGCGGTCGTACCTAACTTCTTCGCATTCGGATAGCGCAGCCACAGTTCCCTGTAAGTCCCAGCAAGCGCATGGTGCGCTTCATCTATCACTATCAAACTCGGCCTTTCGTCCTTCACGTCCTCCCAATGCTTTGACAGCCACTGGATGGACATCACCTTCACCCTTCCGTCATCTTTGGATATGCCGTATCGTGCAAGGGTTTCTTCTATCTGCTCCACGAGTTCACGGCGATGAGCAATAATCCACACACATTGGCCTTGCTTCTCTTTCAGTTGGTCATAAATGACCGAGGCAAGCAAATGGGTTTTGCCAGTGCCGGTGGGCATCTGCACCATAATGTTTTGTTTATACTTCCAATTATAAAACAGACAATCCTTAGTCTCTTTTTGGTAAGTCCGAAGATGGATATTATTGCACATTAATGATGCTTGTGTCATTTATAGGTCTGTTAGCGCCCAAATGGATATCCCCCCTTGTCCACCATTCATTTTTATCGCAGGTCTGCCTTTTTTTATTTATCAATCCTTATACATTTCCTCGTAATACCGTTGGTAATCACCGCTCGTCACGTTGTCCATCCATGCTTGGTTGTCGAGATACCTCAACTTTGTCGAGGTTGATGATGCAGTATTCCGGAATTTGTTCACAAACAAGCGTACCACGTGCGAACCGATGAATCCGGCACCGCCCGTTTTCATTATGTTTCTCTTAAATTCCATATCGGTTTGTCGAAAATCGGTATCAACTGTTTGCTGACTTTGTGATAGGGTACAGACGGATACCGCTGCCACTGGCCAAAACTATGCCTTTCACAATTGACTGTAATTATAATATTTCCAATAGCATTAATCTGTAAACTGTTTCGCAAACAAAGAAGTCTATTTGCCGAACGGATTTTTGTATACTCCCAACAATTGTTTGGTGAAATAATAAAAAAATTGCATATCATCGACAAAGTAGCGCTTGAATAGTCGCTTGGGGTCTTTTAGAAATCTGTATAACCATTCTAAAGCTAACTTTTGAAAAATTTCCGGAGCACGTTTTACATTACCTGCTTCAAAGTCTATTGTTGCTCCAAGTGCCATAAATAGATTTATATTCGGCAGTTCATTTTTATATTTATAAATCCATTTTGTTTGCTTGGGATTGCCTAAACCTACTAATACAACATTTGCCTCGGATTTCTTTAAAATATCAACGATATGATTACATTCTTCTTCGTCCTTTTCAAAACCAAAAGGAGGCGAATATGTCTCGACAACAATCTCCCGACCTATGCGCGAATTGATTCTCTTACGTGCCACTTCTCCAACACCTTCTTTTGCACCAAGCAGGAATATTTTGATATTTTCATCCTTTGCGTGATAATCACAATACATAGGAAAGAAACTTGAGCCAGGTATTGCCTCCTTCAAAGGAGTACGCAACATACGAGACATCAACAACAACACTCGGCTATCACATACGGAGAACTCGGCTCGTGAAGCCATTTCGTGGAATTCCCTGTCATGCTGATGCTTCATTATATCATCAATATTTGGCGTAACCAATACCCCCTTATTTAACCGTTCCAACAATTCCTTCGCTGTCAGATTGTTGATCCGTACATTCAGTATTTTTATTGAATTCATCGTAAAAAATTAATTTCTTATGTCCATTTATTTGCGCAATTCCATTCATACTTTTATTCCTTTAATTCCACAATTCTCCGCGAACTTCATATCGCTATCACTGTCCCCTATCATCAAACAACCAGAAGGTTTTACATCCGGATAGTCTCTCAATATATCCTCAAACATACCTATCCCAGGCTTCCTTCGTTTATCAGCCTCAGTAAGTGAGGTACAATAATAGATCCTATCAATATGCCCGCCACATTTTTCTATTTCGTGGAACATCCGTTTATGTATGTCCTGCAAATCACTTTCTGTCATCAGTCCTTTACCTACGCCACGTTGATTGGTGACAATAAAGATATGCTTTACTTCCTTGCTCCATGTCGCAATCACGTCAAGCACATCCGGCAAGAACTCAAATTCCTCCCAACACTTGACATAATCATTCGGGCGAAGACGGTTTATTACACCGTCCCTGTCAAGCAGCAATGTATCATAACCACTGACATCTATATCACATAACTTCATTCCTTAAAAATTGGGATTCCAGGAAAATCTTTGTTCGCGCGTTCATAATCTTCAGGAATGCCAATGTCGATGAAATATCCATCCTGCACAATGCCATACAGATTGCTTCTTGCACATTGCGGTTTCAGGACATTGGTCTCAAATGAAAACTTGTCAGGTAACCCGTTAAAGAAATCACCTGATTTACTTATAACATATATGCCTCCATTGATTACTCCCTTGTCGCAATGCTTCTTTTCTTCAAAATCGACAATCAGATTGCCGTTTACACGGACATTTCCATAGCGGTCAAAATGCTCCATAGGTTTTAGCGCAAGGGCTATGGAAGCCGGATGCAAACGATGCTGTCCATATATCTCATCCAAGTCTACATTAAAGAATGTATCTCCGTTCAATACGATTACATCATTATTTAAGCACTTGTCAAGTGCAAGTTTAATGCCGCCTCCCGTTCCCAACGGAGTTGTTTCTACCGCATAATCAAAACCGAAGGGGAACTCACCTCCATATTCGTTAACCCAATCAATAATGGTATCTCGTAAATAACCGACAGAAAGTACCACGCGCACAACATCGAAATTAGACAAGTATTTCAGCAGATACCACAAAAAAGGTTTCCCTGCAACCGGAGCCATACACTTGGGCACATCACTTACAACTGAGCGCAACCTTGTACCCAATCCACCTGCCAATATAATCACTTCTTTTCCCATAACCCTGTTCTATTTATTTGTTCCGAAAAATTCTTCTTCGAGCATCAGGCAGAGGCAATGATACACTGGTAAGTGTAACTCCTGTATTTTGTAGGTCTCCGTTCCGGGTACACATATGCAGACATCCGCCATATCAGACAATTTGCTTTCTTTTGCGCCTGTTAGGCCTATCACTTTCATACCCTTTGCCTTAGCCGTTACGGCAGCATAAAGTATGTTCTGGCTGTTACCAGATGTAGATATGCCAAGCAGTACATCACCTTCACATCCATAGCCGTTCACTTGTTGGGCAAAGCACATCAACGGCTCACAATCGTTCATGTATGCCGTAGACAACGCCGGATGACCATCAAGGGCTATTGCAGGAAGTGCGCCTTGCAGGTTCTTAGCCAACAGGTCTCCAAGTCCATTGTCTACATTCTTCAATTTACTTTTGCTCGCTACGTCCAAGTGCCGTGGGCTTTTAAAGCCTTTCATCAATTCACCAACGATATGCTCTGCATCTGCTGCACTACCACCATTACCGCATATCAGCAACTTACCATGATTATGATAAGATTCGGACAATACTGCAAAGGCTTTTGCAACGTCTTCCTTGCATGCCACCAATTGAGGATACCTTGACACTAAGTCATTTAATATTGTATGTTCCATAGTATGTCAGTATTTCATTGTTGATATATCGTCTGTTTCATAAATCTTCCAACCATGCGCACCTCCATCGGTAAACTGAAATGGCATGACAAAACCATCAAGCTGTTTCAAGGCATCAATGACGACTTTCTTCTTCGTTGGTTCTACCATAAACATACAGAAACCGCCTCCACCTGCACCGCTTACCTTGCCCGCAACGGCTCCTGCTTGAGTTGCCACCTCAAAGGCTTGTTCTATGACAGGATTGGTTATCGCGTCAGCCATTTTCTTTTTGTCTTCCCACGCCCGTCCCAATATACGGGCAAATTCTCGCATATCCCCTTTCAGCAACGCAAGTTTCATATCATTGGCACTTTGCTTGATGCGGTGCATGGCTTCTATTGATTTGCTCTCTTTATTGGTCGTATTTGCCTTCTGCTGGTCTATGATAGCTGCGGAAGCCCGAGACCTTCCCGTGAAATAAAGCAACAATGAAGCTTCCAGTTCATCCGTTATCCAACGTTTCACTTTCAACGGATTTACGATTACCATGTCGTTCCCTAAGAACTCCATATAATTGAAGCCGCCAAAAGCTGCCGCATACTGGTCTTGCTTGCCTCCGGAAAGATTCAAGTCTTTACGCTCAACCTCGTATGCCATACGGGCTATCTCATAATCACCCAACGGTAGGCTAAGCCATTCCACGAATGCTTTGATGATGCACACCACCATTGTAGAGGATGTACCAAGCCCAGAACCGGCTGGAGCATCGTTATATGTCGTGATTTTAAAGCCTGTCCATTTAGGGTGATAATCACGTACAATGCGATTATAGACACCTTTTATTAGAGAAGCTTTGCCGTCTATTTCCAATTTGTCTGTCAAAGGAAAGGATTGACGGCAATCTGAATCATAACTGTTTATAGATACCAAACCGTCATTAGTTTCTTCAATTGTGGCGTATGTATAGAGGTTAATGGTAGCATTAAGAACCAGTCCCCCATAGATGTCGCTATATGGCGACACATCACTTCCTCCACCTGCCAATCCTAAGCGGAGTGGTGCTTTACTTCGAATAATCATAATTATTATAAAAAAATTATCGTTATATATAATTGCTTGTTTTTTCGAAATACGATCCTATCTAACAAAAGTGAAATAAGTATTCCGGCAAATGCGTAAACTGTCCAATGAATGAATCTATAAAACAAGAAGTTTCTAAGTGTTTCTTTATAAATCAATCTTTTCTTCAAGTGCATCAAATGGAACCTTAAACATTTTTGGCGTTTCCTCCCACTTATTTCTATTAAATGCAGCTTTACAAAAGCCAATATCATTTAGAGGCAAATAGTTTACATTTTCCCCTAAAACTTCATGGAAAATATCAATATCGCTTACCACTATACGTTTACAACCGCAAGCGATAGCTTCTAAAGGAGTGCGCCCAAATCCCTCATCCAATGACATCAAGATAAATGCGTATGCGTAATGATACAGGGATTGGAGTGTTTCCATTGAAACATACTCTGTGAATATTATGTGTTGTTTCAATTCATTAAGCTGTTGTTGGAGCCGTATGCTTTTTTCCCAACCGCGTCGCCCAACTAAAACCAATTTTTTATCACCTTGCATTAATTCATCCCGAATGATATCCAATAAATAAGTCAGGTTCTTTCTCGGTTCAATTGTTGAAACAGAGATATAGTATTTATCCGGCTGCAGTCCAAAATCATTTAAACAATTAGCATTGATGCTCAGGTTCTCTTTTCTGAAATCACTTGAAATATTCTCGCCCCAATTTTTAATTGTCAACTGTGTATAATGTTGCAATTGTTTTTTCACGGTTCCCGATATGGTAATAAGCGTATCAGCTTTTTTGAATGCCCACAAGTTTTTTGGTGTCAGATAATACTTGGCCGCAAAATTTATGGTACTCCTGTATTTGAGGAAAGCCAAGTCATGGATTGTGGGCATTATCTTGGTTTTACAACAGAAATAGGCATCAACAGGAGGAGGGAATATCGGGAATAAGGCAACGTCTGCTTTTATAGTCCGAATAGCTTTCGACAAGGCCAGATTTTCAAGCAATAGACGTTTTGTCGGTTTGATAATATACGAATTCGGATTATCATCCAAATCATTTTTCACATGGAAGATAGGAATTACCTCATAGTTAAGTTCCAATAATGCATGATATAAATCAATGGCATACAGCTCTACACCTGTCCACTTGCGTCCGTACAGTGGGGTCAAGTCAATGGCAATTTTCATTCTTGAAGAGATTTATGGATAAAGTCAATGGATTTTTTCCTCCATTGTTCTATAATCTGATTCACAGACCTAAAATCGATAGTTAAATCTTTTGGCATTATATTTTCCCCGTCATCATAAATGATGCGGTTTGTCAATTGTGTTATTTCAAGAATCGACAGTACACGCGAATTCATGTTGCTGACCGGATTTACCAATGTCGTGAACGGTTTATTGAAGTTTATAGAGAATGCTGTTCCGTGAAAGCTGTCTGTTATTACATACTGCGCTTTCGATATTAGACCTACCCACTCACGAGGCCCTAATTCATAACAAGTTATAACATTTCCATCTTTATTCTTTTGGAAATCAATCCTCATATCAACGATTTTGCAGTTCAATCTATTTGCCACGTATTGTGACAGACGCTTGATATAGGATGAACCTGAAAGTGTGTATACCAATACATATTTTTCTTTAATTTCTGGTAGCCTGACAACATTTTCCGTCCATTCGTTGCTATTGATAAGCAACGTCGGATCTAATACCACTTCTGCCTTACGTCCGGTCAAATATTCGATTATTTTTGCTCCTTGCAGCTCTCTTACCGACAAACACTGGATGTTTGGCAATAATTTTTTATAGAGATTTTGTCTTGAATCCGGTATATGTGATACTGAAATGCTTGCTGCGTAAGATATTCGTTTAGCCTTGAACTTTTTTGCAAATTCAAGAAAATACACATCCATATTATCGGTATGCATATAGTTCCAAATTTGGTCACTTCCTGCAATATAGACATCATAATCCAAATCTGTTGCTTCCCTGATTTCTTCTATGGTATAATGCTTTTTGGAATGCCGGATATAATTTTCGAAGAAGTCAATAAATAAGCGATGCTTTAGTTTGATATTATTTTCATTCTTTTGGGCTGTAACCTTGCGCTTCAGGACATTTATCGCAAGTTTTAAAATGCTCCAAGGCGCTTTCCAGCCCAGTATTTTGAACCTATTAACTATGGCTGGAACAATTGACGAAGCGTTTGAAGCCAGGTCTTTCTCTATTTTTTGCAAGTCTATGACCTCGGCATCATATCCTAACTTGTTCAGCTTCCATTGTAAAGCGTAGGCCTGCAGTTCCGCGCCGTAATTATCACATTTTACGTATGTAACTATACCGATTTTCATGAATTTCTCATTTTATTTTATAAACAAGTTCTTTCATCACGTCAAAAATTCCCCAATCAATCATACAATCCTTGATGAGAGATTCTGTCAGATAAAGATATTTACGCCTTGGTAGCAAATGATACTTCTTTCCATATTCCAACAGTGACATATCAGATATAAAATCATGGACAGATGCACCCCTTTCAGTTGGACGTGCAGAGGGAACTTTCAGATTATGTTGGTTTGCAATGCCTTCTTCTAAAGTACGTTCTTCAAAATAGCAATCATCTTTTAACGTTTCAATCATCCGCTTCCCCTTATCGGTATTTGATAAAACTAAGGATATGCCATAGCGTTGGCTTTTCTTAAAAGGAATTCCATGTGTGCCTATACCCCAGAAATCTCCTAATGTTATATCGCCAGGCCTTTTCAGATTGGCGTACTTGCATTGATAACAGGATTCCCTGAACAAGTAACTTTTATAAAAAGCCCACATATAGACTTCAAGGTCATAACGTAATGGTTTACTTTTATTCTTTTGAATGTATCTTGGGGGGGATGACCATCCGTCCAGTTTCCTAAAAGAAAATCCATCGATATGCCCTTTTTTCGTCTCTATAGCTTCAATCCATTTGTCAAAAGACTTTTGTGATGGAACACCGTGGCAAATCAAATCAACGGTAAACAGGTTTGTGTCATCATGCCCTAAATAATTTCGCAAACCCATAACCTGGCATGGAGTACCAACAAACAAAACCTTTCGCCCGTTGCGCAATATCTCTTTTATCTTTTTATAGATAGTTCCTATGTAGCTTTGCAAATACTTGCTGCCACGAAGAGCTTGCATGTTCTCCTTTTTATCTACAGCAATGTGATGCAATTGCAATTTGTCATCAAAAGCAGCCCCGTAGACCACTCCTCCATTCTCCAATATGTAATCGGCTATGGCTGAAAACATTCCACCGGAAGAACCATTCCGTTGAAACGAATGACTGTATGCGGCATGACAACTTGAAGATTCGGGAAGTGGGGCATGACCTAATTCGGGACATCTTTGCATGCACAATCCACATTCTACACATTTATCCCGGTCAATAACCGGTTGCAAGAAGCCTTCTGAATCTTCCTGCATTGAAATGGCATTATGGCTACAAATATTGTGACAACAAGCGCACCCTGTACAGCTTTTGTTATCTGCTAATTGAATCATATATTATTTTCTTTTACAAAATTCTCCAATGACAGTTTAAAGTCAGTAGTTTTTTGATATTCATTCTTTGCTTTGCACATTCCTGCTACCAGTGAGGAGTATTGTTGGTTACTAATCTCATTTGCATGATTTATAGTCTGGATGAATGCTTCTAAATTTCCCTTATGAAAAAGAAAACCATTATCTCCGTTTTTTACCATTGTAGCAAATAGTTTTATATCCGTCGCGATAATTGGCAGGCAATAGTTGTAGGCTATCGTCAACGGACCGCTTTGTGTTGCTTCATCATAAGGCAAAACCAAATAATCTGCTTTTTGGAAATAAAATGCGATTTCATTGTTCGCTATAAAACGTATTTCACATTGTACATTATTTTTCTTTCCAGTGAGCAATGCCTTATATCTGTCCCAATCATTACAAGCACCAGCTATAATGAATTTTGCTCCTGAAGTTACATGCTGCGAGGCCTCAATAAACAAATCCAGACGTTTGTAAGCCTGTATAAAGCCAAAGAAAAGAAATATCCTGTTTCCAGGGTTATGTTTTTCTTTCATTATCGGACCGAAATCTTTCAAAGGCATATTTATATAAAATGCCTTTTTCTTCGGGTATTCGGATGAAAATTGGCTTTGTTGAGTTTCAGAAAAGAATAAGAAATAATCAAATTTTCTGTATACGATGTTATAAAAAAAAGAATATAAGCCCGTATTCTTTCCCTTATGCATTATAAAGTCATGAATGCCTACTATAGTCCTACGTCTTGGCAAAAGCCATGAGAATAATAAAAGAAATGCTATGTCGGAATTCTTTAAGTAAATAATGAGATTGTCCTGTTTCCCAATCGATTGTCGTATATATTCTTTTATTCCAAAAATAAATGATTTAAATATTTTCCTTATATCACTATTCCTATAGATAGTTTGGTATTTTATGATTTTCGAAACGCCGCGAATATTCTTCTGTTCATATTTCAACTGTTTCAAGCGTTCGGAAACAACAACCGTAATCTCATAGTCATCTATTATTTGAGGCAATATTGTGACATCCGTATCCCACCAACCGTCATCTGTTATGTATATACATTTTCTCATTTCTCTTCTGTTTGTTGATAACCCATTTATTGATAGCAAACAAATAGCAAGATGCAGACAGATGGTACGTCTTGTGCATTCTCCAATACTTGCATAAATTAGCTAAAGGTTGGACATTCATAGCTTGACTAATATGTTCCGCATACTTATTCAATTCATATTTAGGTAAGAAAGCCTTGATTTTCTGAGCTACGATTTTGTCCGTTTCCTCTATCGGTGTAGCTTTCATCATAAAATTGTTCAACCATTCCATTTCTCCTTGTATGGCATCCATTTTTATTTTAATATTCCCAGATGACGTCAATGAAGTAGGATGTACGCGGTAACAAAACAGAGGCTTTTCAGAATGAGCTACACCTGCAACAGCAGCGGCTCTATAGGCACTTATATCGTCACTTCCCCAAGCCATTGGCAGTTTATAAAAACCTCCATCCGACTTCAAGTGTTGTGTTTCATACAAATAGTCTGAAATATATTGTGCCCTGTGCAATTTAATCCGTTCATATATGTTGTCATATACGGATTCCCAAACAGGGCGAGGTCCGGTAATGCCGATTATTTCCGATTGTGGATTGATTTGCCAAGTTCTTGTATGGTAAACCTTGCATTGGGGAAATGCATCTATCAGTTTTGCATACTCTTCTAAACAATTACTACATAATTTATCATCATCCCCCATTAACAAAAAATACTCACCCGATGCAAAAGACAGGCATTTGTTCCAATTGCCAACCACATTAACGCTCCCAAAGTTTTTCTCATTTTTGTAATATCGAATCTTTGCTTGGGATAAATAAGGTTTAACAACCGAATCAATATTCTCCGGCGAAGCATCGTTCACTATAATCAACTCAAAATCCTTATAAGTTTGAGCGAGGATGCTATCTATGCATTCTTTTAAATACTTAGCTTTGAATGCCGGGATTGCGATGCTGAATTTCATGTTTATTCCGTATCTTTTTACAAATAATATTCATATACAATACTTTTAAGCATATTCCTGTAATTAACAAAGTTGGGAATACGCTATTCAATTCTCCTGTCATATTAGCAAATGCTAAATATGTAACTAAAATAGAAACACCTAAAGCAGAAATATTCTTATCTACCGACTTATGTTTATAGAAAAAACACAAAACATAGACATAGAAAAACAAATAAAAACATATACCTAAAAATCCCCGTTCAAGTAAATAATTCATTAAAACACCTTCTAAACCAAATAAATCTTGGTCAACTAAGTATTGTTTTCCTTCACTCCATCCCATATCAATAAAAAAATAATCCAAGCCCCTACCTAAAAGAAAATGGTCCCTAACATGATTCATAACTGCAGTATATTGTAATACACGCATTTCAATGCTGCTACCACTCATTGATGAATTTTTATCAAATATGGAAAGTATATCATTGACTTTTTCTTGTAGAAAAGGAATTGAGCTAAATAATATGATGCCCAACAGTGAACATACAGCAAAGTATTTCGTTCTTTTTTTAAGGTCAAAAGCAAATAGCACATAAACAAATACACCAATTAAGCAACATAACATATTTGTTCTGCATCCACAAGTAATAATGCCATAAAGGCAACACCCTATAATCATATAAAAACGTTTTTTAGAAATGAAAGATTTTATATAACCATACCAATTGAATAATAATAAAAGAATGCAGATATATCCGTAATCAAATGGATTAAAAAACATGGCTTGAACTCTAAATCGTTCTGAATAAGTGAATTTATTGCCTGTGTCTTGCATAACATCGGTTAATGCCATGCCGCGATACATTTCATTAACAAAAAATGCAGATTTTGCAACATAGTTAAATAGTGCAAATAAAGTTAATACCAATAATCCATAGTATGATATTCTGAAAACTGGATGGAGATCATCCTCTTTACGTATAGATAGAAAAGCATAACAAAGAACAAAATATTTAGCAATACATTCGTTTATAGCTAAACGAATGTATTGCGTCAAATTATCATAATGGGGGCTATGTATGGCCAATATAACAGTTGCTAATATTACAGAATACATTAGAGGTCTTAATATTGTATTCTTGACTTCCTTTATGTCTTTTTTTAGACGTGAAAATTCCGACAGAATAAAGCTGAAACACAAAACGTATGTACTCAATCCAAATGGTATGGCATAAATTCTGACGCAATTAAAACAAATGGCTGACAATAATAGAATTGCCAACTTATACTTTCTTTCAACTCTAAACATTAAAAGACATAAAACAATTAATGCTAATTGGGCTAATATCTGCATTGCTTTTTATCAAAATTTTAGTAGTCTTTATACTGCTTCTTTGATACATATTTCTGCTGTAAGGCCAAGACGGTTAACGGAACTCCTGCACCTACCACAAAATACGCAATCCAACAAGAAGCATATTGCGGGATAATAGGGAAGTAAGCTAATTACTCTATAGACAAGTCATAACATTTGATGATAATCAAAGACACAATTTTGAAACAGAGGAAATGCCAAGTCAAAACGGTTAAGGTATTATTACCAACATAAATGAGCATTTTCTTTATCCAACCCTCTTTCGTAGCAATATAATAGCTAATATTCAAGGTCATTACAGTTCCACAAATAGCACATACCGCGTATGGCAGTATTTTATCTGTCGTAAAGCTTAACATAGAAGTATAACATAAAACAGACCCTGCCGCTACAATAATAACAAAGAGGACGGACAGATAGCCTTTATTCCAATTATCGTATTTTTTCTTATACAAAAAACCTGTCATGAAAAATACCGTGGAAAAGAAAGTCAGACTTCCGATGCGCAAGAATGGTATTCTCAAGTTAAAAAAGGAAGCCACAATAGCCAAGCCCAACATTATTGCCGTACCAACATAAAAGTTTCTTACATACTTTATCGTAAAGAATCCAATAATGGAAGCGTACAACAATTGAGGTAGGAACCAATAACCGCCCAATAACTGCTCTTGACCATGCAATCCAAATATGATCCTTACGCAACGGACTGCATATTCCTTCCATGTATACAGATAAGAGACTTCCCCTCTGAATCCATATTCATCGTTATAAATATTCAAATAGTAAAAAACATTGTGGAACAAAAGAAACATCAATGACCATTTCACGAATGGCACATATAACCCCTTAATTCGTTTATTAATAAATATTACTGCACGGAGGGGGGGATTTCTCTTTGAAGCAATAACCGCTCATAAAGAAAAAGAGAGGCATATGGAACATCACTATGAACCGAGATATTACATCCGGTATGCCTGCATGTGCTGCCACCATCAGCAATATCCCAATACCTTTGGCTATTGTCACTTTATCGTCACGCATGTTTTCTAATCAGTTTAAAAAAGAGACTCTTGTCTTTTGCGTTCAGGATAAACGCATAGACTACCCCTATATATAATAGGGTGAAAACGATTTCTTCCAGAAAGAGTTCAATCCAGTCATTATTGACCGGCAATAAAAAACGTTTTAAACCATAACGCACCAATAGCATGGCAACGACACCTGCCATGACACTTGGCAGAAAAGAACATTTGAATACTTTTCCGGAATCAATATGCATCTTCTTCGGCCAATAATAAAGGTAATAGAACAATATTTGTATCAAGCCGTATATCCCATAACCTATTACAGTGCCGCCCACTTCAAAATAGGGTATCAGCAACCAACAAGCCAACAAGCCGATAAACGAAGACACAATGGTACAGTAGGTTATCACACGTATGTCACTTCCCGACAGTATCAAACTTGAAATAGCCTGATTATGAGAAGTTAAAGTAGTCAATAGCCACAAATCAAGCCATACACTTAAATATAAGTACTCACTTCCCACATACAGTTGGAGCATTTCTTGGCTGACGCTCATCATCCCAAAACAACAAAAACATAAAGTTATGGTTATATACTTGGTACCGTCATACGCAATCCGGTTTTGGGCTTCCCTATCACCCAAGGCCACTACTTTAGAAGCTGAAGGAAGGATAACCCCGACAAAAGCACCACCCAACATAAGGACGATTGTAATAATCCCATTCAAGATACGGTAATCTGCCACACTTTCTATTGTCCCTTGCATTCCTAAAAATACAGGACGTAAATAATTGATAGAGAAAGAAAACAGGCTGAAAGAGAAAATATTCAGACAATAAGGGAGGATTGTCTTGAATATAGGTCTGTCAAGAACCGGAAAGAAAGAAATATATGGAGCTAAAAGCCTGATCTTATGTATTGCGAACGGAATGACCAAAAACATTGAAAATGCTGTTAAGGCATAATACCATTCTATGCTCAAATGGCACCAAACCGTTACACCTAATATTGCGATTTGGCATAGTTTTGGCAGCAAGGTGATTTTTTGTGTCCAACCTACATATTCATGCGCTTTGATGAGTTGGTCAAAACAAGACGTGAACCAACTGATGAATGCGCTGATTGCTAATATGTAAAAAAGGTGTTTAAGTATAAGGTTTTGTTCCCCCTCCAAATGAAACAATGAGCCGGAAAAACATGATATGCTAATTAATATGAGTGCATTCAACAAGCCGATACTTCCATAAAAGGCAAGACTAGTCTGAAACAGTTTCCTTACCTTATCCAGTTCTTTTTTCGCCAACCAATTAGAGAAGAAACGGACATTAGTGGAATTGAATCCCAAGTCCATCAACCTCAAATACACGTTCACAGACATGGCAAGCCCTATCAACCCATAATCTGCCTTGCCAAAATAAGCGATTAGGACTGGAACGGAAATAAAGCCGTAGACGCCGTTTACAATATTCAATAAGGTAGTCCAAAAGACACCTCTGGCGATTTTATTGCTGCTACCCATTCTTTTTCCTCAATTTAATGAATCGTTTTGCCGTTCCAAAGGCATCTTTTATTCCCCTTACAATATTCCCGTTCAAGGCAGTTCGATAAAAACCTAATCCATGAAAATCCAATATGCCTCCAGTGAGACATTGCACAACGGCAATCCGCCAACCGACCAAATGTCTCCGCTCATACTGGTAGCGTTGCATATCCCGTACATTGTCCTCATTCAAAGCCTCTGTGATTATATAGCCAGCTTCCTCAGCTTCCTTAAAAAGCTTCAGCCCTTTTTCCGTACGCATAAAACAGAAATTTTTACCGTCCGCTTCTGTAAAATCCGGATAGCCGCTCTTCGTGTTCCATGAATCCCCAGAAGCTATATCGGCCAAAAGACCGATGCCATCCGGACATATCTTGCATCTAAATCCTAAATCACGCCCTAATATCTTTCCCCAACTTTCATTGTAAGTCATACGGCAAGAGGCACCATCCTGATAAGTCGCAGTAAAATAACCTGGCCAACCGTCTCCACGATAACGTAATGTCTGGGGCTTTTCTTTCTTGCCGAAAGTGGCCAGAGCCTTTTCTGTAGCTTTATAGCTTGGCATTCCTGCACAGAAGATGGCAAGGTAATATTTCACTTTATGCCGATATTGAGGATAAGCCGATATGAAATTCTGCATGCCTGCAATGTCACAAGGTTTTCCAATAAACGCGAATGTCTCTTGTGCGTTTGCTTCAAATATGTCAATGATATGGTTGAACACTTCTGCCGGGGCATACCGTGAAGCGTTCCTGTCTAAAATGTCTTTGCGGTTTCTGCTGACATATAACTTGTTATATAAATAGGTGTTCTCTTGCACTCCGACATGCAAGACACCGTCTACCTGATGCGACTCCAATAGATATATAGCTAAGGCTGAAGTGACTCCCCCCAGACGAGGACTGCCGGCGTATGCCATTATCGGTTGACCAAGCATTCGAAACCTGCACGACATTGCCCCACACTGACAAATGTTTGCTTTGATTCCGGTTATGTATCGTTATTCCTGGGCATATTCTGCCAATATACTGGTTCCGATTATCTCTTATCATTTTTGGTTCATAGAATCCTCTTTGCGTAAGAGCCATTTTGCAAATACCATTGCTCACAGCCTCACACAGACCGCATCCTAAGCACAAGTCATTCTTTATGATTTTAGAAATCTTAGCCATGCCATTCACTTATTTTATCCCGAAAAACTCGCATAATTTTGTTTCCATTATTTCCCTGCGCTCCTTGACTGTAGTATGCATACGTTGATGCTCCATTTCCTTTAAATCTTTTCTTTGTCCATAACACTGCTTTATATTTGCCAATATTTCAGCATTGGACTGCGTTTTCATGTCTGCCATATATGGATACTGCAAAGTGTCTGCAAACAGCCCATTGAACTTACGGCTGTATGCCATAGGAAAGACCGGGACTTCCGATGAAAAGGCTGCAATAGTGGAATGCATACGTGCTCCCATGAAGAAATCCATGCCAGCAATATAGCTTTTTGCGGCAATAGGGTCTAAGAATAAGGGGGACAGGACAAGGTTCGGATGGTCGTATTCTTCAAATAAGTCGTATGAAACGGCGTAATCATTTTCAATATGCCGTTCTCCCCCTACGACATGAGGTATCAGATGAACCTTTACATTTGCTTGAGCCAAAAAATAATCTATAACGGAATGGATTAATAATGGATAATCCACCTTCAGACCGAACTGGTTATTGCGTGTATATCCTCCATACCATAGTAATGCAGACACATTCAATCCCACATGGATTGAATCAGAATTGAATTCTTTCTTCTTGTAAGGCATGAAAAAGGCAACATCGATAATCTCAGAAACAGCTTTGTTAGGCAAAAGCCTCTTCACAAAATCACGACTTTGCCTGTCGCGGGTCATTACACACTTGGCGTAATCAATTCCAATACAAGCTTGTTTGAGTATGGTAGGCTCTTTAAAGGGACCTATTGTTTGCGGAAGGATGCAATAAGTTTTTTTGAATTTCATACCCAACCGATATTGGCTGAATATCCAGTCAAAACGTCTTTTACCGTAAATATCAGCAAAACTGTCTCCTTGCCCTATATCCAGAATAAAATCGGCTTCTTTATAGACTTTCTTTGTTGCTTGATATTCTTTCCATTTGGCAATATACTTTATCAGATTCTTAATATAGTGCTTGACAGTTAAAGGCGTTATGTCCATTAATGAAACAAATTTGAGCGTCACATCGCCAGCCCTTATCATATGCTCTTCTTTTTGATCATACCCACTTTGAGGTAAATAAAACGTGTGAGGAATATTTTTAGCATTCAGAATCTTATCTATGATATACATAGAAGATAAAGAAAGTGCGACACAACCTCGATTCCCATTATTAACGGCTGCATTTGAAATTATTATTTCCATAAAATAATAAAAAAATAGTGATTAATAAAGCCTACAACTTTTCCCATCAAACTCATATTTTAATACTCTTGGCCGTTCTCCAACCTTCTTTGCCGGAATGCCAGCCACAACAGCATAGGGTTCCACATCTTTTGTCACCACACATCCCGCACAGCATACCGCCCCTTCACCAATATGAACACCGGGAAGAACTATAACATTGGAACCAAGCCAGGCTCTATCGTTTATCTCCACTGACATTTTTCTATCTTTAGGATTAGGACAACCAAAATAAGGGTCACGATGGTCATGCTGTAAAGTGTATATAGACACGTTGCTTGAAAGATTAACATTTTTACCGATATTCAGCCCCTCCCGTGCATCCAAAATAGCATTATCACCGATTATTGTCCCTTGACCGATATGTAAAGACCAAGGGGCACGAATCTCTGTCCGAAAATGAAATACAGCTTTTGAGGCGATATGTGCACCTAAACCTTTGTAAAGCAATCGCCGCAAATGAATTGATGGGATTATTGAAATGTTAAATATCAAAAATCTCCCCCCCCGAATCTTAAAATTCGTTCAATAATATAAGCGGGAACAGCTAAAAGCTTATAGAATCTATTTGTTTTATGATTTTGATATAATCCCCATCCAACCATTAGAGGATAAAAACAGATTATGAAAATCCATTTCAGATATAGCAGAAGAACTGCAATTATTAGAAATTTCTCTAACATACTGATTTATAATCAACTTAAATTAATACGTCATATTAAATCGTACTCTTCTGGAATAGAGGATATTGTAAGTTCTTTTATTTGAGTATTAAATGGGTTAATAACAATTCCACAAACCTGCCATGATAAAAACCATGCTTTTCCCTTCCACTGATACATCGAAAACCTGTGCATTCTGTTCTGCCAAACGGCACAGCCTGACATGGATTCCATAAAAAAAGTCATGAGCACTTAAATCCTCGATTCAGCCTCACCGCCTGCCAACTACAAAAGCTGTATGTATTCGGGCTGTACCTCCACGGCAGCGGCAAGGAGACTGGGAAGTTCTACGAACAGACGTTTGACATGTGCCCCTTGGATTTTCTGCAAATACCCTTCATATCCGTCCAAAGGGCCTCCTACGATGCGCACTTTCCTACCTATCATATCGGAGGATATTTCTTCGGGCGTGTAATAACACGGATTTTCAGAGGACTGAACAGCATGGATGAAACGTTGCATGTCGCTTTCCCTGACCGTCATCGGGATTTTGTATCCGCCGCGCAGGTAACGATATTGCACGGTATTGTATTTCTCGACTATTGGGTCAACTGCCAGCCGCGTGCCATTCACAAAAAGCAGATCCTGAATGAAGGGCACTTCCTCCCGGCAACGCTTCCCGTGCTTCACAGAAAGCTTCCACACCATAGGTGTGAATACCTCCATCCCCAAGTCCTTGAACAGCTTGTATGCCGGTTGTTTGGCGTTGCACCGCTTAAGATCGCGCATGACGAACCATAGCGGACGGTCTTGTATAGGGGTATGGAAGTCGTTCATTTTTCAGGTATGGGCATCTTTTCTAATCCTGCAAGCTGTCGTAATTTACACGGCAACAAGCAGTTACAAAAACCAAGCTATTGACTTCTATTAAGTCCATAAGATTGTTTCATCGCCGTCACTACTCATAATAGCGTTTGTGTTGGTATTGAGTTTCATGACGTTTTTTGTCCGTCTCCTAATATGAGATGGATATTTTTTGTGAAACAGCTAAATACCAATATTTTACAAAGTTTTCATAAAAAAGGTTCCGTCAACAAATTGCTTAATCCGTTGCCGCTTCATGAAAAATAAGCGCAAATAAATTTGTCAAAACACTTGATGTTTAATTATTTTTACTACCTTTGCAGCAGAATATCCATCTCATATTAGGAGACGGACATTTTTCGAAACAGTCGTTTGCGTCAAAGCCCCTCCAAAATCATACGGTTTACTTTGTCCACTTCGCTTGACTTTATCGAGTCGAGGTAGATTTGTGTGGTCGTTTCCGAATCGTGCCCGAGGCCTTCGCTTATGACTGCCAACGGTACGTCCCTGCCACGTGCAATGGTGGCCCAACTGTGACGCGTATAATACATTGACAATGACAGCGGCAGTCCTGCCTGATTTGCTATGTCCTTCAGAATCCTGTTGATTTTCCTCATCTGATTCTGGTACTGCCTGCGTTCGTTTCCGTCCTCACGGGTAATGATTGGCAGGAGAAAACTCGTGCCATTGGGCTTGTATTTGTCTATGATGTCCTGCATCTGCTTGGTCCATTCTATCGTCATGAGCTGTCCCGTCTTCTTGCGACGGTATGTCAGGCAGCCGTTGTTCAGGTCGGTCTTCTTCAGGTAAGCCATATCTATGAAGGACATTCCGCGCGTGCAGAAGCTGAACATGAACATGTCCCTCGCGAAATCCATACTTGGCTTTCGCGACAGGTCCAGGCCGTTGATTCTCTTGACTTCACTGAACGGTAGGCTCCTTTTCACAGTCTTGTCTATACCGCAGTAGACGTTCCTGAACGGATGGCGGTCGGGTGTCAACCCCTTTTCTACTGCCAACTTGTAGTTGGTACGCAGGATACGCATATAGAAAGAGGTGCTGTTGCGTGCCAGTCCGCATTTCCGCATCCATGCCTCGTAGAGTTCCACAAGCACGCCATCCATCATGTCGAACGTCAGGTCAACACCCTTGCGGAAGTACGTGAAGCTGTTAAGCATCGAACGGTATGTCTCGGATGAGCGCACCTTGCCTATCTGTTTCTTATGGCTTATCTGCCCCCGGATGAAGTTGAACACGCTGTCCGTCGTGTCTATTCCGGACGAGAATCGGGCGGCAAGTTCGTCAAGGCTTACCGTGACGGTTGCCTTTTCGTTTTCCTGCACCATCCGCTGTAGCCTGTTCAGTTTCCACTGTAGGGCAGATTCTACCGAAACAAGGTGGGCGTAGCGTGGCGAGAACGGCGTGGGCAGGGCTATCCTCCCAGTTTTGCCATCCCATTCCTCGGCGAAAATTTTATACTCGCTCGTTATCCTGCGCACCGCGCGTCCGTATATCAGTTGAAACACTATTGAGCCTTCCTTGCCCGGCGTTGTTGACGGCCTGAATTTTAGTTTTATAGATGTCATGGTCCAATGTTTTCTTGTTCTTTATATAAATGTCGGCGACAAATGCCACATTATTATATATTGGGGCAAAGCTATATCCCAAACCACCCATAGATTCTGCGCCAAACGATTTTCCGTTCTAAGCCAAACGATTTTTCAACCTGCTGAGATCGACTTTCGGATGTACTGATTCCGTCTTACGCACTCTTTCATACTGCTCCCCCTACTCTACCTCCCACAAACAGTTTCTCGCCCGAAAAGGTTCGCTTCCTTCAGGCCTCTTCTGTACCAACGTTTTAAGGTGAACTTTCTACCGTACAATCCTTCACCGGGATTTCACCGGAAAACGGGTTGTCCGCATGAAACTGTTTTTAACGAATTTGCAGTCGCATTGGTTTTCAATAGATTACGGTGAAGGGCTTGACAAAGGCTTTTTCATGTCGTATATTTGCAAACGAGAAGACACCGAAAACACAAAGCCTATGGACTTCAAAAAGATTGCATGCACCGCCGTAAGACGGTGGAACGAAAAACGTATGGCAGGAAGGGCGAAGGACGTGCCCCGTGATGCTACGCCGCAGGCGGTAACCACTGTAGCCACAGCCAAAACCGACGCGGCCAAAACCGGAACCACTACGCCGAGGCCCACATCCGTTCCGCAGCACACGCCAAACGTCCTCAGGACAGCGGAAGCAAAGGCTGTTCAAAGCGAAACGCCTTCCCTAAAAGCCGCCAACCTCGAGTCTGCCCTCAGCGGTTTCCTCGCCGAACGATACGAGTTCCGCTTCAACATGCTCACCGAAGCCACGGAGTTCTGCCGCCTGTCTGATAAGGGAAACGGAACCTTCCGGCCCGCCACGGAACGAGACCTGAACGCCATCTGCCTCGAAGCACACCGCCACGGCATCGACTGTTGGGACCGCGACGTGGCACGCATGGTGCACTCTGCAGACGTAAGGGAATACCATCCCTTCCGACAGTATTTCCAACGGCTCCCGGCATGGGACGGGCGTGACCGACTTCACGGACTGGCCACCCGTGTGTCGGATAGTCCCTTGTGGATACAAGCTTTCCACCGGTGGATGCTCGGACTGGCCGCGCAATGGGCCGGACTCTCCGACGGACTGCACGCACACAGCACCGCGCCCCTGCTCGTCAGCGACGAACAGGGACTCGGAAAGTCCACCTTCTGCCGCGCCCTGCTGCCACCAGAGTTGCAGGCCTACTACACCGACAGCGTGGACCTCGCGCGTCCCGACAAGGTGGAACGACAGCTCACCGAGATGGGTCTGCTGAACCTGGATGAGTTCGACCGCATACCCGAGAAGAAACACCCGCTCCTGAAGAACCTCATGCAGCTCTCCGCCCTCAACCTGCGCAAGGCGTACCGGCGGCACAGCCAAGCCCTGCCGCGCATCGCCTCCTTCATCGGCACGTCCAACTCGCGGGAACTGCTTTCCGACCCTTCGGGAAGCCGCAGGTTCATCTGCGTGCTCGTGGAGCATCCCATCGACTGCACGGGTATCGACCATGCGCAAATCTACGCCCAACTGAAAGCGGAATTGGAAAACGGGGAACGGTACTGGTTCAACCACGGGGAAGAGAACGCCCTGAGGCTGCACAACGCGGCTTTCTACCGTATCTGCCCGGCCGGGGAGGTATTACGCCGTTACTATCGTGCGGCTCAGCCGAACGAGAAGGTACGCCCGCTTTCGCTGCCCGAAATTTTCGCACGGTTGCGGCGGCTGGAACCCGGAGCGATGGCAGGCATAACGCTGCCCAAGCTGGCTCAAGCCCTCGTAGCCGCAGAGGTGCAGAAAGTGCACACGCATTATGGGAACCGGTACCGCGTGGCGGAAATATGAAAAAACGCCCGCAACATTTGGCCATTCCGACGAAAAGCCGTAATTTTGCACCGCTTTTCAGCATCATCGAAAGATGCACACATCGTGTGATGGTGAGATTAAGCATAAATCACTTAATTTAGAGTAACACAAAAAAATTAATGTAATGAAAGAAATTAATGTAAAAGGTACAGCAAGAGCTGCATTCGGCAAAAAGGCTGCGCGTGAAATCCGTAAAGCTAACGCCGTACCCTGTAACTTGTATGGAGAAGCAAAAGACGAAAACGGTGCACCGGTCGCATTGCCCTTCACCGTAACAAACGACGAACTGCGCAATCTGATTTATTCTCCGGACATCTATGCCGTAAACCTGAACATCGACGGCAAAGAGTGCAAAGCCATTCTGAAAGAAATTCAGTTCCACCCCGTAAAAGATAACGTACTGCACGTGGATTTTTATGAAATCACCGACACGAAGCCCATCGTGATGGAAGTGCCCATCAAACTGAACGGTTTGGCCGAAGGTGTGAAAGCCGGTGGTCGTCTGGCTGCATCCGTACGTAAATTGAAAGTAAAAGCTGTTTATACCAATATCCCCGAACGCCTGAACATCGACGTGACGAGCTTGGGTCTGGGCAAGACTATCAAAGTCGGCGAACTGCATTTCGAAGGTTTGGAATTGGTTACCAGCAAAGAAGTTGTCGTTTGCCAGGTTAAGATGACGCGTGGTGCAAGATCTGCCGCATCTGCTGACAATTAATCCATAAACTGCGAATGAAATACTTAATTGTCGGTTTGGGCAATATCGGAAGCGAATATGCCGGAACCCGTCACAATATAGGTTTTAGAGTATTGGACGCCTTGGCTAAGGCGTCCAATCTTGTTTTTGAGGACAAACGCTACGGCGCTGTGGCTTCCCTCTCGCTGAAAGGGCAGCAACTGGTGCTTTTGAAACCGTCCACCTACATGAACTTGAGCGGAAACGCCGTCAGGTACTGGATGAACAAAGAGAACGTTCCTCTTGAACGTATCCTGGTGGTCGTAGACGATTTGGCTCTCCCGTTCGGTGCCCTGCGTATGAAACCAAGCGGAAGTGATGCCGGTCATAACGGATTGAAAAACATTGCCTCCGTCTTAGGTACACAGGCTTACGCCCGTCTGAGGTTCGGCATCGGTAACGATTTCCCCCGAGGCGGACAAATCGGCTTCGTACTGGGACAATTCACGGAAGAGGACTTGAAAACCATGGACGAACGGGTGGGACTGGCTTGCGAAATGATAAAAAGCTTCTGTCTGGCCGGTATCCAGATTACCATGAACCAATTCAACAAGAAGTAGAAGAACGTATGAATGAAGCGAGAATAGACAAGTGGCTGTGGGCCGCCCGCATCTTCAAGACACGTTCGATGGCCGCCGCAGCCTGCAAGAAAGGGCAGGTTTCCATGAAGGGGGCGCAACTGAAACCTTCACGTACCGTCAAACCCGGCGATGTCATTGAAGTGCGCAAACCTCCTGTCACTTATTCTTTTAAGGTCAAGCAGACCATAGAAAAACGTGTCGGTGCCAAGCTGATTCCGGAAATACTGGAAAACGTCACTCCGCCGGAACAATACGAACTTCTGGAGATGAGCCGCCTGAGCGGCTTCATCGGCCGCGCCCGTGGAACTGGACGCCCTACGAAGAAAGACCGCCGGAGCTTGGAGGAGTTCACCACACCCGAATATTTGGACGACCTGTTGTTCGACTTCGATGTCGAGGACGAAGAAGGCGGGGAAGACGATTAAGGCTTACCGGAAAAAAGCCGGGACAGGGCTTCCTTCTCCCCTACCAGCCAAATGATGTCTCCGACACGGAAAACCCTTTCGGCCTCCGGCTTCTCCAATATGCCATCGGGGGTCTCAATACCTACAATCATACAGTGGTACCGGTCGCGGATGCCACTGTTTTTTATTTTCACCCCTACGAATCCGGACACCTCGGTAATCAGGAACTGTTTCAACTGCATCTCACGGTCCTGATATTCCGCCTCTACAATGACCGTATTCGCCAATGCACCGGAAAAACGTTCTATCTGTTCGTCCGTACCTATCACCTGAATATGGTCGCGAGGATAAATACGGTCATTGCCGTTGGGAATATTCATATAGTGCGTTCCGCGAATAATGGAAACGACGTTGACCTCATAACGTTGCCCTAATTTTAAATCACCCAGTAAACGACCTCCCCAAATAGACTCTTCCGGAACTTCAAAGTCTGCCAGATGCAAATCCTTAGACAGCAGCCGTTCGGCATAACCGGGCTGCACTTTACCATCGCGACGCGCCAGCATGTCCCGGCTATGCAGATTGTCCATAAAGACTTTCTCCATCCGGATGGAATTCCGACGCAACGGACTGGACAAGGAGATGCCCCCGACAATCAACAGGGCCAATAACAGCAACAAGGGGTCGGCAAACGGCACTAAAAAGCGAATGATATAAAAAATGAGCATACAGACCACCACCGCCCTTACAATAAGCGTAAAGACCAACGGCAAACGGTTGTAACGGCTTTCCTTCCACAAGGCCTGAAACAAAGACGAACGGCGGCCACGTGCCATGATACCCCGCAAAAAAGGAGCGATGCAAAGCAGCGTGACGACTCCGCAAAGCGCATTCGCCCACCAATGGGGCAGTATCTCTCGGGTAAAGGGTAACAAAAAACGGAAAGACAGCGCAATGACCGTCACGGAAAGAATCGTGAAGACCACAATCTGCCTCAACATGGCGGAAATCAATTTCTTCCAATTTCCGGAATGGCTCTGCACCACCGTGCCCGGTGTATAGCGTTCCAACCACGCCACCCAACCGTGGGGCAACACGCGGCACAACCAGCAATAAGCCGGACCAGAGGCTTTCAGCATATAAGGCGTAGTGAAAGTCGTCACTACGGAAACGGCTACCACAATAGGATAGAGATAATGGCTCGTCACGCCGAGCGACATCCCCAAAGAAGCGATGATAAAAGCAAACTCCCCGATTTGCGACATACTGAAACCGCACTTCATCGCCTCTTTCAACGGCTGCCCGGCCAATACGAAACCGAACGTCCCGAAAAAAGCTTGCCCCACGATGATGGTCAAGGTCAAGGCCGCTATCGGCCAGGCATACTCAACCAATACTTCCGGGTCTACCAACATCCCCACAGACACAAAGAAAATGGCACCGAACAAATCCTTCACCGGAGCCACCAGCTTTTCTATCCGCTCGGCTTCTACCGTCTCGGCCAAGATGGAACCTACCACAAAGGCACCGAACGCCGCACTAAAACCCGACTCCACAGCCACCACGGCCATGACGAAGCAAAGCGCCAACGACACGATCAACAAGGTCTCGCTATTCAGGAACTTCCGGTTTTTCCTTAATATAATAGGTATGAGGTATAATCCGACCACAAACCAAAGTATCAGGAAAAAGCCCAAACGAAGCAATCCTTCTATCAGTTCCTCTCCTTCTATATTATGGCTCACAGCCAAAGTGGACAACATCACCATCAACACAATGGCCAGTATGTCCTCCAGTATCAGTACGCTGAGCACGACTCCCGCAAACTTCTTCTGCAAAACACCCAAATCCTGAAAAGCCTTGTATATAATGGTAGTGGAGGACATGGCCAACATTCCGCCCAGATAGATGCAATCCATGCTCTTCCATCCGAACAGATGCCCGACAGACGCGCCCAGAAACATCATGCAGAATATAATGGTAAGGGCGGCAATGACCGGTGCCGCCCCCATTTTGAGTATTTTCTTGAAACTGAACTCCAATCCCAACGTAAACAACAAGATTATGACACCGATTTGTGCCCAAATATCGATACTGCCCGAATCATGTACCGACGGGGTATAAATGAAATGAGGCCCCGCAATAAAACCCGCCACAATATACCCTAAGACTACCGGCTGCTTCAACCACTTGAATAAAAGGGAAACCACAGCGGCAATCAGCAAGATCAACGCCAAATCTTGAATCAACGTCGGAATCTGTTCCATTTTCTACTATCTTAAGGCCGTCAACTCTGCTATCTTCACAATGGTCATCATCGCCTTTTCCATACTTTGTACCGGAACAAACTCATGGCGCCCGTGAAAATTCAGTCCCCCGGCAAAGATGTTAGGGCACGGCAGTCCTTTGAATGAAAGCTGCGCCCCGTCTGTTCCCCCGCGAATCGCCTTCACCCGACATTCCACGCCGGATGCCTCGATGGCTTTCTTCGCAATGTCGATGATATGCATCACCGGCTCCACCTTCTCGCGCATGTTGTAATATTGGTCACGCACCTCGACTGTCACCGTACTCTCCCCGTTTTCCGCATTCAGTTCTTCCGCCAACTGCCGCACGAATGCCTTACGGGTTTCAAACTTCTGCCGGTCGTGGTCGCGTATGATATAAGACAAGACGGTTTCCTCCACCGTACCTTTCATACTCGTCAGGTGGTAGAAGCCTTCATAGCCTTCCGTGGTTTGCGGGGTTTCGTCCGAAGGCATTCTGCGGATGAACTCGGCCGCCACCAACATGGAATTCCTCATCTTGCCTTTGGCATATCCGGGATGCACGTTCAGCCCTCTCACCGTCACCTTGGCCGCCGCAGCGTTGAAATTCTCGAACTCCAGTTCACCGACTTCTCCGCCATCCATAGTATAAGCCCACTCGCAGCCGAACTTCTCCACGTCAAAAAGATGCGCTCCCATACCGATTTCTTCATCGGGATTAAAGCCCACCCTGATTCGGCCATGCTTGATTTCCGGATGTTCCCGAAGGTAGACCATAGCCTGTATGATTTCCGCAATACCGGCTTTGTCGTCAGCTCCCAACAAGGTATGGCCGTCCGTGACAATCAAATCCTCTCCCACATGGTCAGACAATTCGGGAAATTGCTTCGGCGAGGTGACAATTCCCTCTTCAGCGCACAATACAATGTCCCCACCATCGTATTGCTCCACGATTCGCGGCTTCACATCCTTTCCCGAGTAATCCGGCGAAGTATCGATATGAGCTATAAAGCCGATTGTAGGCACTTCGCGTTCCGTGTTTGCAGGCAACGTGGCGTACAAATATCCATGTTCGTCCAACGACACCTCCTCAAGCCCTATCGCTTTCAATTCGTTCTCCAAATATCGCGCAAACACCATCTGCTTGTCAGTACTCGGACAACCTTCTCCTTCTTCACTCGACTGCGTGTCAAAACTCACGTATTTCAAAAATCGTTCTATCAGTTCCATAATTCATCATTCGTTTAATCTAAGTCGTAAAATTAATCAATCCTACAGTTTTTCGCAATAAAGGACTACTTTTTTGTCCTTTTTTTATGTTATAAAACATGATAAGGCGATTTTCTCTAAAATAAATAGATTTATTTTTTGTGCACGCACACTTTTATTGTATATTTGACACCAAATAATTGACCTCATCAATAATGAAACCATGAAAGGAACTGTATTAGGATTTTACAGCATGTTACTCGGTTGTGCGGCTACATACGGACAACAGGATATCACATCCATTTATTTGGCCAATCCCTCTTTCGAAGAGGACGCAACGGCGTGTACACAGGATTCCCCCGACGCGATTTATGAAGGCGACGAAGGACTGCGGGGATGGAACCTGTCGCCCAAAGGATGGCAAACCACCAGTCCTGGCAAAGCACTTCTCATCAACAAGGAATGTGCCACGGACAACGGTTTCGGCAAAACGGAAGCAGCCGACGGAGAATTTGCCTACTACCAACGTTTCGGTTGGGGCAGTGCAAATTCGGAAATGCGGCAAACCACATCCACCCCCTTGCCGGCCGGAGAATACGAACTGAAATTCTTCAGTAAGGCTTTTGCCGCCAACAATGCCGCGACCAGTGCGACCGTCACGGTCAGCGACGAAGCATTGAAATCGCTGGATAAACTGACGATAACCTGCACGAACGGAAGCGCAGGCATCATGGGAACTTCCTCATGGACGGAAAATTCCCTAAAATTCAAACTGGAGGAAGAATCCGCCATTACTCTGTCGGCACAAATGAGTTGGGGCAACGGCGGAAGCTGCATCGCATACGACCATTTTACGCTGACGCAACTGCCGGAGGGCAGCCTCGACCCCAACGCACCGAGTATTGAAGGCGGCACGGAAGACCAAGTGTCCTCCCCCACCGAAGGTGTCATATCCCATGAATTCGTGGAAGAATCCGCCATGCAGCAGGATCTGTTACAAATGTTGGCCAACTCTCTGACATACGCCCATAATATATGGTACGACTGCGCGGCACCCAACAGTAAAGGGGAAACTTGCGGGTATTTCAAGGCGAACAGTGCCGGGCAAAGCAACGAGGACGGAGTGCGCACAAATGCCGACTTTTCCATGATTTGCGCTTTCCTTTGTAAATATGGCAAAGGTAAAGTCACCCTTCCGGAAGGCGTCACTTGGGACATGGTGAAGGACATGGCCGTGAAGTCGCTCGTCTTCGGTTATTCCACCCATAAAGCCAATAAATTCAAAATTACTTCGGACAACAAATATTGGGGTTCCGTCAGCAATGCCGACCACGTATGGGAAAGTTCGCTTTGGGCCACGTCATTGGCATACGCCTCTTATTTCCTGAACGAAGAATTGGACGAGAGCCAAAAGACTTATATTTACAACATGATCAAGGCGGAATGCAATTACGAACTGGAGCGCAGCATTCCCACGGGGTACAACGGCGATACGAAAGCCGAAGAAAACGGTTGGGAAACCAACATCTTGTCCTGTGCTTTGGGGCTATACCCCGACGATGCACTGGCCCCCAAATGGTTCGACCGCCTGCGTGCGTTTGCCATCAATTGCTATTCGCACGTCGATGACGCCCAAAACACTACGGTCATCGACCCCGAATATGACGAGACCACCGTACAAGACCTGTACATCGGCAAAAACCTGTATGACGACTATACATTGCAAAACCACAATTACTTCCATACTTCTTACCAGAATGTCGTGATGCAGGAGCTGGGCGAATCCCATCTGGCTCTCCATCTGTTCCAGGGAGGAAACCCGAAATGGAAGACCAACGCCTTGATGCACAACAACCAGAAAGTCATGGACGAAGTGCTCTGCCGTCTGGCGTTGGCCGATGGAGAACTGGCTATGCCGAACGGCAACGACTGGAGCATGTTCCTCTACGACCAAATCACCAGCTACACCACGGCGGCCTGTTTCCTGCGCGACCCGAATGCTCTGATGCTGGAAAATCTGGCTTACAAACACATCAAGGCCCGCCAGAGCACGACACAGGACGGAAGCTGGTTGCTCAACAGCGACATCGGCCCACGACGTATGGGTGTGGAAGGACATCGCGTTATGATGACTTACCTAATGCATGAACTGGCTTCTACGGCCGACATACAGGCCACATCTTGGAAAGACTTCAGCCAATCGCAGGAACAAGCCTACATCTTCACCCCGCAAAACATAGTACGAGCCAATACGCCCGACCGTTTCAGCGTATTCTCGTGGAGCAACGGACTGAAGAGCTATACCGGATATATCGCGTCCAACAAGCCTGACAAAAACAAAATCATCGTGCCCTATAAGAAGAACAACACGGGAAACATTCTGGGTTGGTACACCGTAAGCGGCAAGGCCACAGATGCCTCGCCCGTTATCAGCGGTATCTACGACCTGAACGGGAACAGTTACACCATGAACGGCAAGTTGATGACCAACGGAAACAGTCTGGAAAACAACTTCACTCTCTTCTCCACTCCTGGCAATGCTTTCATCTACATGGATTACGTAGTGGGCAAAACCAATGGAACCATTACCGAAGAGAAAGGTGGTCTGATGGCCATCAGCACCGATCCGTTCACCAAAGAGAAACGTACGCTCTACCATAGCAAAGGACGCCTGCAAACCGATGGCAGCCAGTTGAAATCATTCATGGGAAATTGGGTCAATATCGACAATGAGGTAGGAATCGTGAACACGACCACCAACAAGTCCATCGCCTTCGGAGACCGTGAACTGAACAGTTCCATCTTCCTGTCCAAGATTTATCCGGTTTACTCGGCCGACGGACGTAGCTTCAGCAACGGAAGCATCGTAGACCGCAGACACATTATATATTATAGTAATGTGGACTCGGCCGACACGGAACAGTTGGCCGCTGACGTACTGTCCCTGACGGCACAAGTAGCCGAAGGTTGGAACGGCGTCATCGTCAGCGACCCTGACAGTGCGCGTTATCTACTGTTGAGCAACTATCTCGGAGAAACGGCCTGCACCCTGAAAGACATCCTTTTGCCAGACGGAGCACCGGTCTTCACGGAAATGACTGCCGTCAACGGGCAAGGCGCCACGGCCACATTCCGCTGCGACGTGAACCACAGCGTGGCCAATACGCTCCGTGTATTCATCCAAGGCGACGGACTTTCCGCCCGACAGATGGAAAACGACTCTTGCGGTGCCTACCTCTATAATTATAGCGGACAAAAGCAACAAGCCCAAGTCACGATTTGGGCTGACGGGAATAAACTGACCGCACCGGTCACTGTGGAACATGAATCTTGTGTATCCGTCAAAGCTGTCGGAAACGAAATCCTCATCGAAACCGTAGACCTCAAAGAAGAACAGGAGGAGTTTTTCGATGTCACCGCACAGTTTCTCTCCAATCCCGGTTTTGAAGAAGACCAGACCTATGGAACGGAAAGCAAAGTGACATTGAACGGAGTGGTCTACGATCCTTGCTACATTAATACGGTCAAAGCTGCCGACAGCAAATGGCCGCAAGTCCTGCCCATCCAAGGTTGGATACCCGGCAACGGATTGAAAGGCGGCTCCAACTTCGCCGTACTGTATTCCATGCCTTACAGCACCACCATGTATTGCGTATCTCCGTCCAACGTGGGCAACTCGGCCAGTATCATGGCGGCCCCCGCCACGGATGATGCCTGCGGCAAACGCTGCCTGAGCATCCTGAACTCCTGGGACAGCGGCAATAACAGTATCTCACAAACCTTCACCTTGCCCAAAGGCGAATACAAATTGAGTTTTCTGGCACAATACGTGTGCGCCAACGAAATGCGGCACATCAACGATTACACCATCGCCACGACCGGCGACAACCTCAATTATTCCCGTTGCGGCATCCGTTTCGGTGACACGGAAATATACAAATATCCCCGGTTAGCCAACCATTGGGAAACTGTGGAATGCCCTTTTTCGCTTGAGACGGAAACGCAGGTGACCGTCAGCATGGGACTCGAAACCACAGCCGGAGTAGGAGCTGCCTACAACACCCGCCTATACATCGATCAGGTAAAACTATACAGCAAAGACGAAATCATAAACGACGTATCGGGAATCCTCGGTGAAGCGGATACAGAAAATGTCGATGTGTACAACCTGCAAGGCATGAAATTGCGTAGCAATGTCCCCGCTGGGCAAGCCACAAGGGGATTGTCTAAAGGCATTTACATCGTAGGACATAAAAAGACTATCCAACATTAACCTCAATATTCAACTGTTCGAAAGAGAGACTCGTTCCCGACGGAATAAGTCTCTTTTCGCTTTGTTACCGTATTCTCACCGAAAAGAAACCGGGTTGTCATATCCCACGCCTAACTTTGTAGCGTCCTAAAAAAAACAGAAGCACATGGAACAAAGAAGGCATTACCGCACGCTCGTGCTCTCCGACATTCATTTGGGTACCTCGCATTCCAAAACAGAAGAAGTCAGCCATTTCCTGAGCCACGTCGATTGCGACCGCCTGATTCTCAATGGCGACATCATTGACGGATGGCATCTGAAAAAAGGCGGTACGAGAAAATGGCAGCCCCGACACACCCGTTTCTTTAAAGTACTGATGAAAATGATGGAACGCCAAGGCACCGAAATCATCTACGTCCGCGGGAACCACGATGATTTCCTGGACAATCTGGCTCCTCTCACGTTCGCCAACCTCCGCATCGTGAAAGACTATGAACTGGAAAGCGGCGGCAAACGTTACTTCGTCACTCACGGTGATATATTCGACCGGGTCACGACACAAATGAAATGGATCGCCCTGTTGGGTGACCTCGGCTATACTCTCCTGTTGGCTTTCAACAGTTTCTACAACCGTTACCGCGTACGACACGGCAAACCTTATTATTCGCTTTCGCAGCATGTAAAACAAAAAGTGAAGTCTGCCGTCAACTATATTTCGGACTTCGAGCACACCTTGGCCGAATTTGCCCGTGCCCGCAAATACGACGGAATCATTTGCGGACACATCCATCATCCGGATAATACCGAATACGAAGGCATACATTACCTCAATTCCGGCGACTGGGTGGAGACCCTTTCCGCACTGGCCGAAGATGAAGACGGACATTGGAACATCATTTTCTATACGGACATCGCCGACAGCCTCCCGCAAGACACACCGGCCACCAATTTACTGACCATAGCCTCATGAAATTCCTGTTTATCGTGCAAGGAGAAGGAAGGGGACACCTGACGCAAGCTCTCACCCTCGAAGAACATCTGCTACGCGAAGGGCATGAGGTCGTAGAAGTACTTGTCGGCAAGAGCCGTAACCGGGAACTACCGACATTTTTCCGGCAAAAACTCAAAGCTCCCCTCAGTCGTTTCGAGAGTCCGAACTTCCTGCCTACCCCAGCCAACCGCAAAAATAACCTGACAGGAAGCATACTTTATAATATCGTGCGCTTGCCGGCATTCTCCCGAAGCATCCTGTTCATCCGCCAACGCATCAAAGCCTCCGGCGCGGACATCGTGGTCAACTTTTACGAACTGCTGACCGGGCTGACCTACCTGTTCTGTCGTCCTGAAAGCCGACAGATATGTATCGGACACCAATATCTTTTCCTCCACAAAGACTTTCGTTTTCCTCGGGTAAACCGTACTCAACTCGGACTTCTGAAAATGTTCACACGGCTTACGGCTATCGGTTCAGACCGTATGCTGGCTCTTTCTTTCAGCAGGATGGCCGATGATAAAAAGCAACGTATCTACGTCGTCCCCCCTCTCTTGCGCAAAGAAGTTCTGCAACAAACGGTATCCGAAGGCCATTACATCCATGGTTACATGGTGAATTCCGGATTCTCGTCCCAAGTCATGGCCTGGCATAAAGCGTATCCCCACATTCCTCTTCGTTTCTTTTGGGACCGCAAAAACGAAACGGAAGTCTGCCACATAGACGACACGCTGAGTTTCTATCCATTAGACGACCACGCCTTCCTGAAACAAATGAGCGGATGTCGTGCCTATGCCAGTACCGCCGGATTCGAATCTATCTGCGAAGCTATTTACATGGGCAAGCCTGTCTTGATGGTTCCGGCGCATATAGAACAGGAATGCAATGCCTACGATGCCATGTGTGCTGGAGCTGGTATTATCTCCACCAGTTTCTCTTTGGACCGTTTATTAGAATTCAGTTCGACCTTCCACCCCAACCGTACATTCATTTTCTGGGCCCATAATGTCAACTTACTTATCGAACATCTCATCCGGGAGCCGGAACCCACACCCCAGTCCTTATATACAGAGAAAATACTACAACTTTTCAGGCGTTACAAACCGGTTTTCTATAAATACCTAAACACCTAAACCCGTCCTTCAGGTCAAACAAAAACAAGCAGGCATCAAAAAAACACAAAATACTATCTATCAGGGAGAAAAAAATATATCTCTTAGTAAGAGATATACAAGTGGAATAAAAAACCTTCTTCACCGACAAAATTAAGCAAAATCAGCGAACCTGCAAAATATAGGATTGTTTTTTTCGTTCGCAAACGCTTCCAAATGTTGATGAAATCGTTCCATCCGAAAACATAAATCTCTATAAATTAGTGCAATGGGAAGCCCCATTGCTCTCTTACTAAGAGAGCAATCATGCAAGCGAGCATGAACGGAATAAGAATTGTTTTTCATTATTGAAATTAGGTTAATGTAAAGGTAGCTGTCTTGTGAAAGACGGCTATCTTTTTTTAGTCTGAACCCGTTGGAAAGCAGAAAACGAAAACACAAAAAAATCCCCAAATACAAAACATAAAAAAAGTCCTTCACAATCCATAGATTGTGAAGGACTTTCCTCTCGTGACCCCGGAGGGAATATAACAATAGTTATTGCTTGAAAACATATAGAATAAATGAATATATTAGCTACTGAAAAACAGTAGAATATAAAACTATATAATTTCATACACTCTTATTCGGATTCATTTATTTGCAATTTTGTAGGCAAATTAGTAGGCAATTTTATATCTTTGCAAAAAACAACAATGAAAATACTATTGAGGTTGTCTTCCAAAATAAACATGGGTGGAATGAGTGAGATAATGCTTTCTGCTAATAATAGAATTGGAGATAAAGTCGTAACGTTGCGTGCAAAATCAGAAGTGTACATTATGCCTGTATTCTTTTCCCAAGAAAAGGGCATAGATATGTCACGGAAGAAACTCATTGCTCCTGATGTCAGAATATGGCATAATGAGGCGAAGTGTAAACTTGACGGAATATTATCCTCCATCGCGCATGCGGAAGAGACAGCAAGAAAGGAAGACATGATTGGTGATTGGTTGAAAAAGGTGGTGGAAAAACATCTTCATCCCGAACGTTACCAACAAGAATCCTCAAAAAAAAGCATGTATGACCTTTGGGAAGAATATCTTTTTAAAAAGAACCTTAGTAACGGGCGCATAAGGGGAATCCGTGTGCTGATTCGTTCCATAGCCCGGTATGAAGGGTTTATCAGGGCAACAGAGAAAGACCGAAAGGATTTTGTTTTTGATATAAATAAAGTTACAAAAGACGATATTGGTGACTTCATGGATTATTTGAGAAATGAAGAAAACCTTTCAAATGAGTATAGGCATATATTTAAAGTGCTATTGGAGCGTTACCCTTCAAACATAGAAAAAGGCAAAAGCGAAATTAAAGGAAGGGGTGAGAATACAGTCATCACATTGATGAAAAAATTAAAGGCATTTTTCAACTGGCTTTATGAAAGCGACAAGACATCAAACAGGCCGTTTGACGGTTTTAAAATCGGTACAGAGAAATACGGTACACCTTACTATATTAGCGTGGACGAACGCAATCTGATAGCTCGTACTCCTATGCCGACCAAACATCTTGAAACACAGCGTGACATTTTCATATTCCATTGTTTCGTAGGATGCCGTGTCAGCGATTTGATAAAGCTTACGGAAGCAAACATTACCGAGGGGATACTGACTTACACCCCACATAAAACAAAAGATGAAGGTGAACAGGCGGTCGTTGCACGTGTCCCCCTTCATGAGAATGCCATTAAACTGATAGACAAATATCGTGGTACAGATAAAAAAGGTCGATTGTTCCCTTTCATCTCACCACAAAAATACAATGATGCCATAAAGGAGATTTTCACCATTGCAGGAATAACACGTAGCGTTGAAATACGCAATGCAAGAACTGGAGAGATGGAGGTGTGTCCAATAAACGAAATTGCCAGTAGCCACATTGCACGCCGTACTTTCGTAGGGAACGCTTATAGAAAAGTAAGCGACCCTAATATCATTGGCAAGATGTCCGGCCATGTGGAGGGAAGCAAGGCTTTCAACCGTTACCGTAACATTGAAGATGAAACATTGAAGAATGTTATTGACCTAATAGGTTAAGTTTGAAACGTTATCACTTTGCTTCTTTTTTGGTATCAAATACAAGTATTTTACAACAACGCATGGATTGTCACAAATAAGATTTTAATTTATTCCGTTGTGATTTATAGTATTAGTACCTTTGGGAATACCATTTTCTCAAAGGTATTTTTATGCAAAGAGCCAAGATAGACATACAGAAAGTTTTACCTAACGAAGGACAGATAGAAGGACTTCCGAGAAATCCCCGTCTCATCAAAGACGAGAAGTTCCGGAAGTTATGCCGTTCTATCCAGTCGCTTCCTGAAATGACAGAGGCGAGGGATATTCTTGTCTATCCGTATCAAGACAATTACGTTGTGATTGGCGGCAATATGCGGTTGCAGGCCTATAAGCATTTGAACTGGCGAGAAGTCCCTTGTTGCATATTGCCTGAAAACATACCGGTGGAAAAGCTCCGGCAGATGCTTATCCAGGACAACAATCCTTTCGGAGAAACAGACTGGGACGCTTTGGCTAATGAATGGGATAGCATAGAGTTGGATGAATGGGGCTTTGACGTGTGGCAAGAACCGAAAGAGGAAAAGGCCAAGGCTAAATCCCCAAAAGAAACATCCGAAGAAAAGCAAGAACAGCCGGACTTCTTTGCTGCCATGTTAGGCGACCGCATATATGACAGTAACAATGAGTTTGACATACCGAACTTGCTCCTTGACCGCCAGCCTACAAACGGCTTGTTGCTGCCTTTTGCCGGATGGGGAGCGGACACGAGGGCGAAGAAGGGCATATCCACTTATCATTTCTATGTGGAGGATTACCGCTTCACCAACATTTGGAATAATCCCGTATCGGTATTGGATAGCGGATGCACCGAACTTGTAGAACCTAATCTTTCTTTGTTCGACACTACGCCGATAGCTTACGGCTTGCAGCTCATATACATGAAGCGTTGGATTGCCCGTTTTTGGCAGGAGTGTGGAGCAAAGGTGTACGCTGACCTGAATGTGGCACAGAAGTTTTACAAGTACAACCGTTTGGGTATTCCTGACGGTTACAATGCTTTTGCTACACGTGGTTATGCCGACAGGCAGGAATATTTGAAGATGGAAATACAAATCGCCCGTGAAATATCCGGCAGGGATAACCCGAATATGATAGTTTACGGTGGTGGTGAGAAGATAAAGGAACTGTGTACACAGAACAATGTGCTTTACGTGGAGCAGTTCATGGCTAATAGAGTAAAACAAATCAAGAAAGGAGACAAAAATGGCTAAAACAAGTGGAGGCGTGAGAAATAGAGAATCTTCACGACAAAAAAGTATAAGAGATTTAGGAAATCAGTATCGCAGATTGCTTTCTCGTACAGGTGCTGAATGGCATGGCAGACTTGGAGGAGCTTATCTGAGAGCAAGGCGTAGCATGGAAAAAATTGCCGGGGATGATATAGATAAACGAATATCTGTATCTAAATATACAAGAAGATAATTATGGCAAAGACTTCGGGCGGTGTGCGCACATATCGACAAGTCAGCTCCACTTACCGCAAAAGGCAGGTAGAAGTTGAAGCCATGCGACAGAGCGGCAAGTATTCCAGCGTGGAAATGGGTAAAGGCGGTGGCTACGTAGCTATCGAGAAAAGTACGGCACGCCACAAGCCCGAAGAACTGGAAGCCGCCCGTATCCTTGCAGACAAAGGGTATAAAGTGACGTTGAAGAATGAAGCAGGATTAGGACACAAGGTTAAAACTCCTGATGGGTATCTGTTTTCTGCTTCGTTTGAACAAAGAACGCCTAAAGGGAATACAGATATAAATATAAGGTCATCTCTCTATCATGTCAGGGATAAGAAAGCAGATGTGCCAGTTCTTTATATGAAAGGTAGTGGGCATACCCGACAAAGCGTAGAGAATGGAATACGAGCATTTGAAAATGCAAGTAAGTACCGATTCAAACAAATAATCGTAGTGACGGAAGATGGGCGTATTCACAGGCATAAGCATAATAAATAAAGCGGCACTTGGAAAATGCCGCTTTAAAATGTGGGAGTTATTGACCTATCCCACTACCCAATCTGGAAGGAAATGTCCAACTAAGCAACCGAGGGGCTGTCAACTCCCGCTCTGGACTATCGGTATAATGCAAAGGTAACAATAATAATTGAATAATTATAAAATCAACCGTTAAACAAGCGTTTTGGCAGGAGAATACGAACATATTAAAGGCAAAGGCAACCGCTTTTCGAGCACCAACCAGCCCGCGAACCGTGGCAGGAAGCCCAAACTATATACCGTCGCCAAGAAAGCCTACAACGTGTCACGTGAGGAATGGAACGAGGTCAAGTTGTACCTTCTTCAGTGCACGCCGTCGGAGATAGATGAAATCATAGACAAGAAAGACACTCCTATGTGGGTGCTTATCCTTGCAAGAGGATTGAAAAGGAATGCGGCAAAAGGAGTGACCGATGTATTGAACGACATGGAAGACCGTCTGTTTGGACGTGCTGTGTCTTCTCCAGACTGCGAACAGACGATAGAACATGGAAGTATCAGCATTGACAAATGGATAAAAAAGAATAGTGATGATTGAATCTGTCCCTCAAATAGAGCCACAAAACGTTTATATTCCGCTTTATGAAGACACGGAACACTTTATCATTCTCATAACTGGAGGTAGAGGTAGTGGAAAATCGTTCAATGCGGCTACTTTTATTGAGCGGCTTACATTTGAACAGTCAAGAGACCATACATTCGCCCACAATATTTTGTATTGTCGTTATACAATGGTGTCAGCTAACCTATCTATTATACCGGAGATGCAAGAGAAGATAGACATAGACGGTGGAAACAAATATTTCAAAACTACTCGTTCAGATATAGTCAACATGTTCAGCGGTGGACGTATCATGTTTAGAGGTATAAAGACCTCTTCCGGCAACCAGACGGCAAAGTTGAAATCTATTCATGGTATCACAACCTTTGTCTGTGACGAGGCGGAGGAATGGACAAACGAGGATGATTTCGACAAAATCATGCTCTCCATTCGCCAAAAGGGGATTCAGAATCGGATTATTATCATCATGAACCCCACGGACAGTAATCACTTTATCTATAAGAAGTACATTGAGAACACCCACAAGCTGGTGGAGATTGACGGTGTGCCAGTGCAGATTTCCACGCATCCGAACGTGCTTCATATCCATACTACCTACTTTGACAACATCGACAATCTTTCCCCTCAATTTATCAAAGAGGTGGAACAGATGAAGGCGGAGAATCCCGAGAAGTATGCCCATACGGTTATTGGTCGCTGGGCTGATGTAGCGGAAGGGGCGGTGTTCAAGAAATGGGGTATTGTGGACGAGTTCCCACAGTGGTGCAAAAAGGTGGCCATTGGGCAGGATTTCGGTTATACACATGACCCGTCCGCTTCCATCCGTTGCGGAATCATTGACAATGCTTTGTACCTGGATGAAATAGACTATCGTACAGGCTTGTTGTCCTCCGACATCATTAAGACGCTTCGTCCGTGGGGGCTGAAAGTCATTGCCGACAGCGCAGACCCACGGCTGATTCAGGAGATTCATAACGGCGGCATCCGCATTTACCCGGTTGAGAAAGGGCAAGGCTCCATCAATGCAGGTATCGACAAAATGCAAGGCATGGAGATATACATCACTCGGCGGTCGTACAATTTGCAAAAGGAGTTCAGAAACTACGTTTGGGCAAAGGACAAGGATGGCAACTATATCAATGAGCCGGAAGACCACGATAACCACGGCATAGACGCAGCCCGGTATTACGTTTTGGGTGAACTTCTTGGCAAGATAATAAAGCCACGAGACAATTCAGGAATATTCGCACACTAAAAATATTGAGATATGAGGACGATAGACGAAGTTTTAAGAATTGAAGATATAGACCAAAAGATAGCCTATCTGAAAAAAGGTCGCAAAACGGAGCTGCCCGATGCCGTCAAGCTCTACAACGATTGGAATCCCAACCGGCACGAGATAATCACAGACAAGGATAAGTATCCGAAAATCAAAATCACGGTCGAGAAGGAGAAAGAAGTCTATGATGAAAAAACAGGCAAGACAACTACTATTCCGAAGAAAACGAAGGATGTGGAGCCGAACCGTATCGCTCTGCCTATCGAGCAGGACATCGTGAACATCCAGACCGCCTTCACTGTCGGAACGGAGCCAAAGATGAACTGCGAGCCGGAAGAAAGCGAACAAGGATTGTTCTCCGCCTTGAAAAAGGTGCTGGAGAAGAACAAAATCAAGTACCAGAACAAACGTATCGTGCGCTCGTGGCTCTCCGAACAGGAGTGCGCGGAGTATTGGTATGTAGTGAAAGATGATGGCTTTTGGGCAAAACTGAAACGCAAGATTGGCAACATTTTCGGCACATCTGTTCCCGAATACCGCATGAAAAGCGTGATATGGTCGCCGTTCAGGGGTGATAAGCTCTATCCGTTCTTTGACGATAGTAACAATTTGGTAGCTTTTTCTCGTGAGTACAAAAAGAAGGATTTGGACGATATGGAGATTACTTGTTTTATGACCATTACGGCAGATTCCGTCTACCAATGGGAACTGACCGATGATTGGAAGCCTATTCCTTCATTCAAGCATGGTTTCAAGAAGCTTCCTGTTTTGTATTGCTACCGTCCGGAAGCCTATTGCGAGAAGATAAAGACGCTCCGGGTACGTCTTGAAAAGCTGATGTCAAATTATGCCGACTGTATAGACTATCACTTTTTCCCTATCCTGATGCTGTTCGGCGATGTGCAAAACTTTTCGGGTGAATTTAAAAACAGAGTGGTTGAGCTTACCGGAGAAGGGGCGAATGCGCAATACCTGACGTGGAACCAGGCGAGCGACACGGTGAAATTGGAGTTGGATTCGCTCATTGAGAAGATATACTCGATGACCAACACGCCGCGTATCTCCTTCGAGAACCTGAAGGGAAGCGGAAATGCCCTCTCCGGCGTGGCATTCGATTACGTTTTCCTTTCCACTCATCTAAACGTGGAAAATTTGGCGGAGGTAATCGGCGAGTTCATGCAACGGCGCGTTAATTTCCTTGTCTCCGCACTTGGCTCCATCAATTCCAGCCTTGAAAAAGCATCTGAAACGATTGATATTGATGTGGAGATAGAGCCTTACCGCCTTGATAACATCGATGACCGGGTAAGCACAGCGGTTAAAGCTGTTAGTGGTAATGTGTGGTCGCAGAAGCATGGCGTACTGTTCGCTGGGAATGCAGATAGATTGGAAGAAGAACTCCAGCAAATCAAGGAAGAACAGGAGGAAAAGCAACGCATGGAGATTGAAAAGCAGAGCAAAATGTCACAGAATAATCCTCAAAATGAGAATCGACCAGCAGTGTAGTATCGACAAAATGTTAGTTCGGAGAATAGCGGTACCTTTCAGGGTATCGCTATTTTTTGTTTAATTCATGACAATCACGCGTTTGTCACGTATTATTCTTTCCTAAATTTCTTTTTTATTTTCCACATTCGTAATTTTACCATAGGAATTTATTAATCAAACTCATACGGTATGAAAGAGAAAATCTTAGTAGCACTGAAAACGAAGTATAAAACCTTTGGGTTTAGTGAAAAGGCGTTTGACGGGGTGGCCGACTACTTATCTAAAACCGTAACTGAAGAAAGTCAGATAGAAACCGCCATCGACGGGGTCGAAGGGCTTTTTAAGGGTTTTCAGGGAGATGTTGATTATGTACGAAACGAAAAATCGGGTCTACAAAAGCAATTGGACGAACTGAAAAAGAAAATCGAGAATCCCAATCCTCAACCTAAACCGGAAGAAGAAAAGAAAGACGATGTACCAGCATGGGCGCAAGCTATCATTGACTCAAACAAAACTCTTTCTGAAAAACTTGCCGGTTACGAGCAGGAACGTGTGCAAGCTCAACGTAATGCGCAGGTTTCCGCTAAGGCTAAGGAGTATGGCATTCCCGAAACACTTGTACCCATGTTGAACATTCCCAGCGATGCGGACTTGGATACATTTATGAAGGACGCAAAGCAAACGTTTGTCAATGCCGGGTTACAGAGTGTACCTCCCGGAAGTGGCGACCCGAAACCGACTGATGATATTGATTCGATAGTCGCCATAATTGACAAGGGAACAAAAGAAATTGTTGAACAAGCTAAAAATTAGTTTATGTCAGGAAAAATTAAATGGAATGAAGGTATGCCACCAATTGAGCACGAGGTGTGTGATGAAAGCACAATTTATCGCCTGAATGACGGTGGTATGGATTTGGACAAATCCAATCTTCCGGAACAAGGGTGGTTGCCTGAACTTGCACCACTCTACCGTGATAAGTCTGAGAGAAAGGCTCGTGTCTGCCTTCGTGTGAAAGTTTTGGAGAAAGCCGAAACGACAGGTGCGACAATAAAAATCAAAAAAAATAAGTTTTGCCAGTTCGTCAAATCCGGAATGTTTTTGTCCGATGGAACGAATGTTATCACGGTTAAGAGCGTAGACACGTCTAACGAAGAGTACGATGTAATTACAGCAACGAAAAACTTAACGGCGGCTATCGAGGTAGGAGCCATCCTTCCCGAAGCAAAAGGGGCAAGTGATGCAAAAGCCAAATATACAGCAAACTTCGCTTCTTTTGGTTGGCGCAAAATGGATGATGAGGATACGATAACTTTTGTAGGTCGTGTGTTCGGCATTGAAGAAGACAACCTTTATATTCCTTTCACAGAGGAAGATAAGGTGGCTTTGGGTGACAGATTCATGTTTATTTAACGAAAGGAGGTCTAAATGTTACTAACGATTGATATGCTTCTCGGGAGTTCCCGAATTATGAAGTCGGTAATTGACCGTACCATCGTTTCCATGCTTGACATGGATAAAGTCTTTTGGAAGGACTACCTTGTATATGACAAGGCAAATCCTGATGGTACGTTTAAAACCTATATGGGAACTGTCGTCGGTGTCATTGCCGGTACGGTTATTGACCGATACGCTAACAAGCCTTTAAGAAAACGTCATGCGTTGTCTAAAGGGTATGGCGAGGTGGCTTGTTTGGGCGATGCGTACCAAATGGATAATACCCGTTTGGAACGTTTGCAAGTTCTTATTGACGAGTTCAACGAGGCACGTTCTGCAGAAGCACGGGATATAAAACTGAATGAGATTGTCAATTTCTTGGTTGATGATGTCCGTCAGTGCCTGTTGGCTCCAATGAAACGCTTCGACCTTATGCTGGGCAGTCTCCGTTTCACCGGTAGATGTAAAGTCGATGGAAAAGAGAACAAGAAAGGTGTTTCCATTGCGGACATCACTCTGCCTATCTATACAAAGAAAGCTGTTTCAGGTGATAAGGACAACATTATCACTTGGATGAACACAGAGTTCATAGAGAAACTCCGTACCAAAGGCTATGCGTTCGCAACTGCCGAGATGAACCGCAACACGTTCAACAAGCGTATTGCCACATCTAAAGAGTTTTTGGGCAAATATACGATGAAGTTCGGTGATATGGAATTCAATTCCGGCAACATGGTGACTACTGAAATGGTAAACCGTTATTTGGGTGCTGTTGATATTCCGTTCCGAATTAGAATCAAGGAAGAATGGATTCAAACGTCAGAGGATGAAATGGTAAATGCCGTTCCCGATGACAAAGTTTCATTCCTTCCAGCCATTGACCCACGCAAGAAGCTGGGAACGATGAAGTGGAAACGTCCTTATGAGATGATTGACCGCATTCCGGGCAGAACTTATACCGAAGCGGAGGACGGAAAGATGTTTATTTCATCCTACCGCAACTCAGAAGGTCGCTTCATGGAGTATGGTATGGAAGCTATTCCGAATATCGAGATTCCTAATAAGATGGCGATTGCCGATTTGAGTGCATTAGGATAATGAAAGTATCTGACTACATAAGGCAGACCTTCAGGGACTTTGGCGTTGCTTTGAGCGATGCCAATCTCCTTTCGATTCTAAGGCCATCAGGGGTAAACGGGGATGATGATGCAGAAAATCTGAGTGACAACCAATTCAGGGCTATTTCGGTCAGTATGACAACGTTTATTCCTACACTCCTACTTCGTGGTAGTTCAAAATCCGTATCGGAAAACGGACATTCCAAATCGCAATCATGGGACATTCAGGGTATCAAAGACTATTATGCTCTAATGTGCAAGCGATATGGATTGAAAGACGAACTGAATACAGATAAACCAAAGATAACCTTCTTGTAAGATGTTGGACGAAGCACCTCACATATTAGTGGTAAGGACGGTGATACCGCCGGAGAATGACGAGTACGGGCGACCGATACCCGGCACGGGCGGTGAATCGTGGGATGAACTTACTGAATGCTTTTGCCATGACAACTCCCAGCAAAAGGAAGTGTCGGTGAACGGCAAACTGTGGGTTTATTCCTACCATGTAGTGTATGAGGGCAAGAAGTTGGCATTAGACACGAAAGTCAGGTGTTTGGATAAGGACACGAAAGAGATTGTAGGAGGGGGCAAGGTAATCAAAAATGCCGAATGTTATTCTGAGGAACTGAAAGGACGTTGTGATATATGGATATGATAGTCACGGGTGACATATACAAAATACTCTACGAAAAGGTTCGGGAGTTTGGGATAAAGGCTGTTTATGATAGTTGGAACCCCATAACATCCGAACTGAAAGAGGAAGCTATTGTTATCGTAACTTCTACGCCGATTGAACCAGATACCTATTGGGAAAAAGCTTTCGTACATGTGAATATTTGCGTACCGGATTATCTGGAACGCGTAAATAAAATAAAGCTCACTGAAATGGAAAAATTGGCTAATCAGTGGATTTTCTATGGAATTGTTGATGAATACGATAACAATTGGTATCAAATATCCAAAATATCATTAGGTACTGAAAGAGATGAAGCATTGAAATGTAGCTATGTGAATTTAAAATTATTGTTTGAAATTTTAAATGTAAAATAAGATGAAACCGTTTGTAGGAATAAAAAAAATATGGTACGGCGACGTAATAAATGAAGCTGTAACCAAAACGAGTTTGAAGACCCTTATAGGTGAAATGACAGAAGTCAAAAACTCCCACCAAGACACGTGGCAGTACACGGCGGATGACCCTACCTATACTGATTACATTAATGAATTAAACGGTGAAATTTACTACCGTGATGTAACCCAAAAAGGAGCGAAAACCATTGCTTTTACAATGGGTGAATGGACTTTCGACGATAAAGTAGCCATGCAAGGTGGTGAAAAGGTAGAGACTGATGCAGGTTGGGCTTCCTCCGATACACCGGGTATTATCAATTTGGGTATAGTGGCGCAAACCAAGACAGGCAACTACATTGTCTTTACAAATGCTGCTGTTATTGCTAAAGAAGCGCAGGCAGAGAAGAATATCGGCTTAGGCGTTACAGCCGTTGCCATGTCGAATCCGAATGAAGGTGTGAAGTCTGATTATCTGTTTGACGGAGAAAAGGTTGATACTGTATGAACTACTGTTACTGTAACCCCTACGCCTTCCGATGCTACCGTTAAACTGGACGGCGATACGGTAAAGTCAAAGCGGGTGAACGCTGGGGCTTCCGTTCGCTATGAAGTGTCAAAGGTTGGTTACACCACCCAATCTGGAACGATAGAAACCAAATCTTCAGATGCAGGCAAGACTGTGGATAAACAGATTGTTCTTGTAGCAGTTTCAGGATAATGTTTAATTGTAAGGGTAAGGTGATAATGTTTTGCCTTACCCTTTTTAGGTCTTTAATATGAAACAGAACGCAGCAAAAATAGTAACAAGTTCCATCCTTGATATGGACTTTAAAACAGTGGTAGTAGCAGGGAAAGCGTATATAATTATGCCGCCAACAATGAAAAAACTTGCCGGAGCTGGTTATTGGCTTTCCGGAATTGAGGGAGAAACCATTAAAGATGCGCTTTTATCGAAAGACAATATAGAAGCCTTTTCACACGCCTTGTCGTGGTTGATACAAGGAGACGAGGGTCTGTTTGAAGAACTATTGAACGGTACAGATAAAGAACTGAGTGACGCTTTGGAAGAAGCCTATTCATTGATTTCTACTGAAAATTTTTCCAAGCTGTTGGCTTTAGCCAAGAACGTAGCAAATCTGACAGCAAAACCGAAACAGTAGGAAATGATTGCTTACTGGGACAAATCGCATCGTTCATGGAAAATCTGCATTTGTCTTACGATGAAGTGGTGAATAAGATACCCTACCGTAACTTGGTAATCATGCAAAAAGACAAGCTCCATGTGGCTTTCGGCGAAGTATTACGTGAAGTATCGGATGAGGATATGTTCAAGAATAGAAAATTTGACGAGTAATGCAATTCAAAGGAGACATATCGGGTTTGGCCGAACTGGAACGGCAAGTGGAGGACGTTTATTTCAATAAACTGATTGAAATAGGCAGAGATGCCGTGATATATGCACAAAAGAACGGAGAATACAAGAACCATACCTATAATTTGCGTAATGCCCCCGGATTTTGCGTTGTTCGTTCCGGTCAGATAATCCACATGGAAGTTGGCGACGATGGCGGACATCCGGAAGCGAAGAAGAACACGGAAAACCTGCTTATCTATTCAGAAAAGCCACAGGACGGTCTTTATTTGGCTGACGGTATGCCCTACGCATCTTTTGTCGAATCCAAAGGGTATAACGTGTTAAGCAATTCAATATTATATGCCAAACGGCAGATAAACAAGAAAATATTCAAATAATGGCTGGTATATTCGCAAACGTAGACAGTGACATTCAGAAGCTCAGAAAACTAAAGACAGAGATAGAGAATGTAAAGAAAGCATTGAAGCAAATCAATGTGAAAGTTGACATTGATATTGCCAAGGGGATGGAAGCGCAGTTGAAATCCCTTATGGGGCAATATGATGCTTTGGTAAGAAAGGTGTCGGAAGCAGAGGGGAAAATAATGGTTTCCACCAAGAGGATAAACGAGGCTTCGGAAAAGATTATCAAGGCGCAGGAGCAGCTTTCAAAGGCGGCGGGCGTGAATCCGCAGCCGGGCAGCGGTAATGGCAACGCTGCGACCAACAATGCGGAAACGGCAAGCGTGCAGGCACAGGCTAAGGCGTATGATGAACTGGCGGCAGAAATTGACGCAGTTATGGGAACGCGTATGCAAAACATCAAACGCTTAATCGAAGAACAAAATGCAATACGTTTGATAAATGGAGAAATAAAGCAACTGACAAAATACCAGTCAGGCAGCTTAACACTTTCATCAAGCCAACAAAAACGGTTGGAACAACTCAATAATTCTTTGTTAACGCATAAGGCAGCCTTATCGGAGGTTCGTCAAACGTTGATGAACAATGTGAAAATGGATAATGTAGCGGCTACTTCAATGAACGGGCTTTCACAATCATTGTCACGTATGAGGATTGCTTATCGTGAACTGACAGAGGAGGAACGAAATTCACCTTTCGGCAAAGAGTTACGTGCATCCATTAACCAGGCGGACGCAAAGATTAAGGAACTTGATGCTACAATAGGCAACCATCAGCGCAACGTTGGTAATTATGCCAGCGGTTGGAACGGTTTGAACATGTCTGTTCAGCAAATCGTACGTGAACTTCCTGCAGCAACAATGGGACTTAACATGTTCTTTCTTGCCATATCGAACAACCTTCCCATCCTGACCGATGAGATAAAACGTGCCAAAATCGCCAACGAGGAATTAAAGAAATCCGGACAGAAAGGAGTACCGGTGTGGAAGCAGCTTGTTTCGTCTTTGTTTAGTTGGCAAACATCCATGATGGTTGGGATAACTGTGCTTTCAATGTATGGTAAGGAGATTGTGGAATGGACTGGTAATTTGTTTAAGTCCAAAGATGCAATATTGTCTACGGAAGAGGCAATGGAGAAAGTAAATGAATCCTTAGAGAAAAATAAAGGAAGTTATGGTAGTAATATCCTTTCGGTTAAGAAACTTTCATCTGAATGGAAAAAGTTGTCTTCTCAAAAAGAACAATTGCAATGGATAAGGGATAATAAAACAGAATTTGACAAGCTTGGAGTTTCCATAAATGGAGTTAAAGATGCAGAGAATGCGTTTGTCAAAAACACAGATGCTATCATTCAATCTTTGAAAGCAAGAGCTAAAGCAAATGCCGCTTCATCTTTGGCTGAAGAAAAATATAGGGAAGCTCTTATAAAGCGACAGAAAGCTGAAACGAAAAGGGAATCCAAAGGAACCAGCACATGGAATAAATTTTTAGGTTCACTTGGTACTGGATATGGGGCTACGGGACCTGCCTCATTAACAAAAGCCACAGGTAACAAAAATGTTGAGCAGAATGCCCAACGTATGAAAGAAATAGAAGCGGAGAAACTTGAAGAAGAAGCAGAAAATGTAGAAAAACTTGCAGATAAGTATTTCATGTTGTCTGAATCCTATGAAGAAGAAGCTAAATCAAAATTAAAATCTGCCGGTATTGAAGAATCTCATAAAGAAGAAATTGACGATACGAATAAAATAATTAATCATCAAGACCGTATTTCTGAACTCGAAAGGAAGAATGCCACAGACCGCATCCGCCAACAGGAAGATTTGGAGAATAAAGTGGCCCAATCCCGGATAGATGCCATGGATGAAGGCTTTGAGAAAGAGAAAGCCCAAATGGAACTCAACCATAAAAAAGAGTTGCAGGAGATTGGCCGCCAACGTCAGGATTACGTCAATGCCTTCATACAAATGGAAAAGGAAGCTTTTGATGCCAAGGAGAAGTTGAAAGCGTCCAATGACAAGAACTATAAGCCAAAGGCATTTGATTCTTCCACCGTAAGCGTTGATACATCCGCGTTCGACATTATGGGAAAGGAAGCGAGGGAAAGGCAGAAAATGGAAATAGCCAAGTTCTATCAGGATATCCTTTCCGAATATCAGGATTACGTCACGAAGTACAACTCCACGGTGGAGAAGTTTGCCAAGGCAAGGCAAAAGTATGAGGAAGCTGGAGCTTCCGATGACCAATTGAAAGAGATTGAACACCAAAAGGAAGAAGCGTTAAAGGCCATAAACAAAGAGTTCGCATCCCGTGAGGAAAGCTTTAACTCTTGGGCTGACAGCGTGATTGATTTATATATTGAAAAACTCCGTGAATTGCTTAATCAGGAATATCAGGAGATGATGAATATGGAAATCAGTGACCCGAACAATCCTGATTTGGCAGTCAAGAGGGCGAAAGTGGACACGCTAAGAAATGCCTTGGAAAAGAAAGAGATTGAAAAAGAGGTATCTCCCGGAAAGTCCATTAAGGATTGGGACAAGTTGTATAAAGTCCTTACCGATGTGAATGATGTATTCGAGGATATAGGAGATACTGTCGGGGGAACATTCGGTGAAATTATCTCTTTAGCCGGAGGTATCGCTTCCTCATCATTGCAGGCAGTGGGTGCCATAAAAGGCATCGGTGAAGCGGCATCGGGATTGGAAAAGGCATCGGGCATATTAGCCGCAATAAGTGCCGGAATGAAAATCATATCAGGAATAGGTGGTTTCTTCAAAGAAAAGTTTGGTGCCGACTACTCGGAGTATGATGCCTTGAAATCCCAATATGAAACCCTGATAGGCATTTGGGACCAACTCATAGGCAAGAAGATGGAGTATATTGACATTGATTACGGTATTGAGGCACAGAAAGCCGCAGACGAAGCCGCCAAGCTTGTCAATGTACAAATAGAGCGTCAACGGCAACTCATTAAGCAGTTGGCTTCAAGCGGAAGTAGTGCCGGTTCTCATTCTCTTGGATACCGTATAAATGACCGACTTACGGCAGAAGACTACGAGCGAATATCCGGCCTTGTAGGCGAGAAGATAACGGCTGAATACCAATTATGGGACTTGTCTTCCGAACAGATGGAGAAGCTGTTGACGGACGAGAGGCTTGTGTCCGTATTGGGCGAGGTAAACGGTGAGTTCATCGAATACATTCAGAATATAGCGGATTATGGCAACCAACTTGAAGAAATAGCTCAAAAGGAAAAAGAAGCATTGACCGGAATCGGCCTTGACGAGTTCAAGAGCGGATATGTGGATTTGCTGTCCGATTTGGATTCAACAAACGAAGAATTTGCCGACAATTTCGAGAAATATTTGCAGAATGCCATATTTTCTTCGCTTATAGCCAACAAGTATAAGGACGAAATAGAAAGTTTATACGACCAATGGGCGGCAGATTCAGAAAGTGGTGGAAGGCTTACTCCGGAGGAAGCAGAAAGGCTACGGCAAGAACAGAAAGAACTTACAGACCAAATGCTTGCCGACCGGGAACAGCTCATGAATGATTTCGGTTGGGAACCGTCAGGTGGTACTTCTGCGCAACAAGCCAGTAGCGCGGTTAAGGTACAGGCATCCCAAGAAAGCGTGGATGAGACCAACGGAAGGCTCACGGCCATTCAAGAAACGGGATACCGTATTGAGAATGTCAACCAGCAGCAGGCCATTGCCATAACTGAACTTAAAGGCTCGATTTCAGGATTGTTGTCCAAAATTGGCGGCATGTACAATATTTCCGATGAGACCCGTACAATTTTGGCCAATTCTTATTTGGAACTTCAACAAATCAGAGAAAATACAGGTGAAATAGTCAAGCCAATCAAACAGATGCAAAAGGATATAGAAGAAGTAAAACGAAACACATCAAGATTATGAAAGGTGAATTACTAATTAACGGAAAAGATGCCTGGACAACATGGGGTGTATGTATGGGGGAAGGATTCCTTGATTCAATAGATGCACCCGCTCCAATGAAAGACTACATAGAGAATGAAAGCAGATTGGAGCATGGCAAGCGTGTAATAACTGATAATGCCAAACTTGACTCACGGGAGTTGACATTGGCATTTACCATTACGGGTACCACAGAAAGTGATTATAGGACAAAGAAAAAAGCTTTCCTGACAGAATTGGGTAAAGGGGTCGTGGCCATCAAAGTCCCGGCACTAGGAAGTGAAGTTTATAACTTGGTCTACTTGGGTAAAAATATATCTTATGGGTTAAGCCTTAACAGGTGTTTCGGTAAATTTTCAGCCAAATTCGAGGAACCCAATCCAACAAATCGGGGAGATTTGTGACAATAGCCCGATTGTTGCAAAATCGGTTATCCAATATAATGTTGCATGAGTAATATTCCTTACTTTTGGGAATATGATAGAGATAAAGGATAACAACGAGGTATTAGTTTTGTCCACACCGATAGGTGTAGGTAGCAAGCGAAAATTTGAGTTGATGAAAGATGACTATATCACGCTCAAATTTTCCTTGCTTAATCCCATAACATTCAAAATGGGATGTTATGCAGAATGTGAATTTGGCCGTTTTGAAATCATAGAAGACCAGAAGCCATCTTTCAACAATTCCACGGGCGGTTATGACTATGAGTTGAAGATGGAAGCCTCTTACATGAAGTGGAAGAACAAGGTCTTCAAGTACACACCGGAAACAGGAGGGAATGAAGCCGCTTGGGATTTGACGGCGCAATTGTCATACCATCTTGACATCTTCCTGCGTAACCTGAAAGTATGGGGATTCCAATATGGAGGTGAGGACTATGAATACGAGATTGACAATGATGTGAATGTGGATGCCTTGGTCATGCACTATTCCAACACCAACCTCATTGATGCCCTTACCTCCCTTGCGGAAGCCGCAAACTGCGAGTGGTGGATGGAAGGCAAGAAAATCCGTTTCGGCCGCTGTGAGAAGGGGGAAGCGGTGGAAATAAGCCTTGGCGAAGAAGCAGAAACCATGAGCCTGTCCAAGAGCAGCGGTGACTATTTCACGCGCATATACGCCTTCGGCTCCACTCAAAACATATCCAGCCGGTACCGGAAGAAACTGGAGTTCACCATAGACACGCTTAACCGTTCTGGAAACAAAAGCGACTTTAAGGACAGCAAGAAGCCTGTAAATCCGTCTTTTTTCAGGAAAGACCTCATAAAGTATTATTCTTATGAAAAACAGATGGATGGTGTAGGTTCGGTGTCCGCAAGCTTGGCCACTCCGGACGTAGAAGAATATGAGTTGTATGACAGTATTACCATAAATGCCATGCAACTATACAAATCCGCTTATGTACTTGATTTGTCTTCCATGGTATTCAGCTATGATTTTTCATCATTCCCCAATGCCGTATTGGATGTAAGAGTGGAAATAGTGGCATCCGGAAATGATTCAAGCACGGTGTTGTCGGAATCAAGCTATACAATTGACAGTTCAAACAAAACGCTCAGGCTGTCCAAGGAAAGATTTGAAAGCCCGTACGAGACAATACGTAAACTGTATTTGCGCATCACATATTCTTGTGTATCCCCATTGGTCACATATATTCCATATACCATTGTGGGTGATTGCATATTGGGTTCTGTATATGGTTACGTGGAAACGGATGTGAATTATGTCAGTGATGACGGAGGCAACCACAAAATAGGAGTAACCATCAACCGTAATGCCATGCCATATACGGACGAGCATGCTACCTTATTATACGAAACCACGTCAAACGACAAACTATATATAGGTGCCAAATTCAAAATAGAAGGGCTTGTGAAAGGGAATGTACCCCTCGGCTATTTTGATTCCGACGTGGACGGTCTTACTGTAAACGGGGTTGTACAACGCAGGCTGATGCTTCCTGAAGGCACACCGTACATAGACGTTTACCCCGACATGTCACCCGACGAAGTGATAGAGGGAATCGTGACTTTCGATTACATCTATCCACGCAAGGTGCTTTCAATATCTTCTGTCGAAGAAGAAATGATTGATACCACGGAAGGAGAGGAAAAGAAACCCACAGGAATGAAAGTACCGGTGTACACCATCAAGACCACCGGACTTGTGGGGTTCGACAAGTCCTATGTGATTTCAGAGGAACTTACGGTCACTTTCCAAACTGGTAAGCTCGCCGGGCTTACTTTCGGCCTGACGTTCCTTCCGGATAAGAGTGACGGCACGTCCACATGTTTTGAAATAGTGGCCAATGAGGATTACGGAGGCCGTTTACCGGATACCGTGATGAAGCCGGAGGCCAACAATGAATTTGTCATGGCCGGATACGACACAGAATATGTCTTTGAGAACCTTGTCCCGGAAGCGGAAGAGGAACTGAAAACGGAAACAGAAAAATATGCCGAAAAAATCAGGAGCAATATCGGCACCGTGTCGGCAAAACTCATGTCAGACTGGTCAAAGGCACGTAATGAGACACAGGATACGCCTTGTCCTTTCGGTGTCGGCCAAAAAGTGAGGGTAAACAACTCTTCATTCTTCCCAAGTCCCCGTACCATGCGCGTGCTTGGCTATGAACTGGCACTTGACATTCCATGGGATTCTCCGGTATATACCATAGGTGAAAGTGCTTCCTATTCCCGTCTTGGTGCACTTGAAGACAAGATTGATTCCATCAAGCTGAATGGAAGCAGTTACTTCTCTGGAAAGGTAAGTTCTTCAACCTCCGGTACAAATGTATATTTGATAAAGAAGGATGACGAAACCGATCCGTCGGATACAAACGCTTATTCTTCGTTAAGGACAGACAAGGAGATAAAGGATAGCATCAATAAGAACAACCGGGAACTTGACAAAAAGTTCGTTTCAAAATTGAAGGATGACACGGTACAGGGCATCCTTACATTCTTGAAAGACATATTGTTTGGTGACTACCGGGCAGGTGAAAGTGGAGGGCGTATCGGCAGTGAAGGGGATGCAGAACTGGCTTCACTGCTGTTAATGGGCGCGTTGGAGGTTGGCAAGTACGTGGCCGGGAAGCGGGGCGCGAAGATTGGCGAGGACGGTGCTGCGGAGCTTCTGAGCGTGTTTGTGCGTGGACTGGTAACGGCCAAAGGCATACAGTCTCCTGGATTCTCTTCGGGTGCGCTTGGCTCGGGGCTGTGCCTGAAAATGAACGAACAGGGAAGCAGTCGCCTTGAGGTAGACGAAATACTTGTACGCAAGGTAGCTGAGTTCATCAAGCTTGTGATTCAGGAAATCAAGCACGTGGGCGGGCAAATCGTGCTTACCTCGGCCTCGATGAAGTGCGTCCGCGTGGAAGACACGGGGAGTGCCTACCGTTGCTATTTCGAGGCGACGGACGGGGAAAAGACGGTGGAGAACCAGTTTGTCTCCGGTGACCAGGCACGCGCCCAGACGTTCAACGTGAAGGAGGGTGTGAACGAGAACGTGAAGAACACTTATTATTGGCGTCTGGTGACGGGCGTGGGGGACAACTACATAGACCTCTCGAAGACGGACTGCGACGCGGGGAGCACGGTACCGGCCGCCGGTGACGAAATCGTCCAGTTGGGAAACCGGAATGACGTGGCCCGACAGGCGGCCATTATCCTTTCGGCTTATGGGAACGATGCCCCTTATTTCAAGATGTACCGGGGCATCAACTCTTACAAACTGGAAGGCAAGGAGTTTGTCAACCTCTCACGGGAAGATGTCATGATTATCTCCGACAATATAAAATTGTCCACCGGCGAGACGGTGAAGGAATACATCAACGGCGCGGTGGGAGACGTACAAAGCAAAGTGGATGAAGTGAGCGGAAAGGTGGAGGACGCGGTGGAGCGTCTGGCGGAGCAGCAGAATTACATCGCCGCCCTACAGAAGATCATCGAGGACTTGCAGGACCAGATTGACGGTGTAATAGAAAGCCACTATGGTAAAACCGACCCGACAACTTCCAACTACCCGGCGAACGAGTGGACCACCGAAGAACAGAAACAGGCGCATTCAAACGACACTTATACCAATCTCAGCACAGGCAAGAGCTGGAAATGGGTGAAGGACGGTGACACGTGGAAATGGAACGCCATCACGGACACGGCCACGGAAAAGGCTTTGGCCGCTGCTGCCAAGGCACAGGATACGGCTGACGGCAAACGCAGGGTATTCGTCAGCCAGCCCACCACGGGACAGGCTTACGACGTGGGCGACCTTTGGGTGAACGCGACTTACGGGGAGACGTACAAGAATGACCTGTTGCGTTGTAAGACCGCCAAGAAAGAGAATGAGGCTTTCTCCATCTCGCATTGGGAGCTTGCCTCACGCTATACGGACGACACGAAGGCCAACGAGGCGGCAGAGGCCGCACGGGAGGCTGCGGAGGCCGCGAATGCGGCACAGGAAGCCGCCGACGAAGCCGCCGCCACTGCAGGGGAAGCCAAGACGGAAGCACAAGCCGCCAACACGGAACTGGACAACCTGAAATCCGACGGCACGATAAGCCCGGTGGAGAAAACCGCGCTGAAGCAACAGCACGCCGACATAAAGGCGGAACACGGGCAGATAACGTCAGAGGCCGGAAAGTATTCCATAAGCGTGACGGACTATGAGGCCGCGTACGAGAAGGCCGATGCCGCGCTTACCAAATACACTGCCTCCACTCCCGAATACATCACCGTGGAATCCGACTATTCGGACATCTCCGCCTATTATTCCAAACGGCAGACGATATTGGATACCATCGCCGCAAAGGCCAAGGAAGCATCGGACGCGGCGAAAAAGGCGGCAGACGACGCTGCCGCGAAGGCAGAGGAGGCGGCAGAATCGGCGAGCGAGGCGGCACAAAAGGCCATAGAGGCCAAGACTGCCGCGGACAATGCGGCCACGGCAGCGAAAAACGCCCAGACCGATGCCGACGAGGCGAACTCCATGCTTTCGGACATCGCCAACGACAACAAGCTCACGGCGCAGGAGAAACAGCAGACCAAGAAGGAATGGGACGTGATAGTGTCCGAGAAGCCTAAAAACGACGCTTCGGCCGACAAGTTCGGCGTGTCCAAAACGGCCTACGGTTCCGCTTACACGGCATTAAGCACGTATATAACGCCCCTACTTTCGAACTTAAGCTCCACGAGCAACATCACGGGTACGGAGTTCAGGGCGAAGTTCAAGGCTTACTATGACGCACGCACGGACTTGCTGAACGCCATATCGGCCAAGGCCAAGGAACTGGCCGACAACGCGCAAGAGGCGGCTGACGCGGCGGCGGAGAGCGCCTCGCAGGCCATAGAGGATGCGGCGGCGGCGAAGAATGCCGCCGACAAGGCGCAGGCGGACGTGGACGCCGAGAAGGAGCGCATGGACGAATGGGCGGCTGACGGCAAGTTCTCCCCTTCGGAAAAGAAACAGTTGAAGGAGGAGCTTGCCCGCATCGACGGGGACAAGACGCAGGTCACGGACGGTTACACGAAGTACGGCCTCGGCACTCCCACGGCTTATAATACGGCTTACACGAACTACCGGACGGCCATCAACGGCGTGGTGTCTTCCTCTTCGGAGACCGTGGCCATCCCTTCGGACTTCGCCACGAAGCGTACGGCGTACTATACGCAGAAGAGTGCCGCCCTGACGGCCATTTCAGACGCGGCAAAGGCGTACGCGGACAAGGTGGTGGCGGGGATTGAAGTGGGGGGACGGAACATCCTCATGGAGACCAACCAAGGGAAGACAAGGTGGACCGCAAATACGAATGAGGGGACGGGGAACTTCGTTGTCTCCGAATGGGTGGATTCGGGAGTGAAAGGCGTGAAGATAGAGTTGATAAAGAAACCTTCTTCTTGGTGTATTTTTTATTATAACCTCATCGGTACGTTGGATTTGCTTGAAGCCAACACCACTTACATGCTGAGTTTTGATATGCTTTCAAATATATCAAGTACGTTATCAACCACGATAATGAGTACTAATACTAATGGTAAACTTTCTAACTCTCCTTCGTTCAGTTTCGAGGCCAACAAGAGGAAGCACGTGGTGTTGAAGCTTGTGACAAACGACCTTCAATCAAAGAATAACCAAGTATTGTATTTCCCATTTCCTACTTCAAATGTACCGTTAGGCTATATATGTATTAAGAACATAAAGCTTGAGAAGGGTAACGCGGCCACTTCTTGGACACCCGCCATAGAGGACGTGAACGGGATGATAGAGGATGCCCAAAAGGCGGCAGATGACGCGGCGAAAGCGGCCAAGAACGCGCAGGCAGACGCCACGAATGCCAACAAGGAACTGGCGAACATCAAGAGCGACAACCTCATATCCCCCATCGAAAAGACAGCCCTGAAACAGCAGCAGGCGGACATCCGTTCGGAATACGGGGAGATTACTGCCAACGCCTCACGCTATGCCGTGTCCACCACGGCTTACAAGTCGGCCTACGACCTTGCCAACGCTGCCCTGACGAAATATACGGCTTCGTCACCGGAATATATCACGGTGGGAAGTGACTACGCGAACATATCGGCTTACTACGATGCGCGGAAGACCATCCTCGACGCGATTGCCGCTGCGGCCAAGAAGGCTGCGGACGATGCGACGAACAAGGCGAACCAGGCCGTGGAGGATGCCGCACGTGCGGGGCATTACTATCTGGACTTGGACAACGATTCGGGGCAGGTGGCCTGTGATGCTGACGGTAACGTAACTGGCGGCTACCCTACCACGAACGCGAAGGTGTGGTATGGCACGGAAGTGGACACGGGATGGTCGTTCAAGGGCACATTCAGCGGCTGCACTGGCAGCGTGGGCGCGTCTTCGGGCGCGGTGACGGTCACAGCGGTGAGCAAGGATGACGCTTCGGTGACTATCACGGCCACGAAGAGCGGGAAGCCGGAACTTTCGGCGGTGTTCACCATCGTGAAGGTGAAGTCCGGGCGTGACGGCGAGGACGGGGCGAACGGCACGAGCGTGACGGTGAAGTCCACGAGCGTGACTTATGCCGTAAGCACATCCGGTACGACAGCCCCCGCCAGCGGATGGTCGGCCACCATTCCGAGTGTCCCTGTCGGGCAGTACCTGTGGAGCAAGACGGTCGTGACGTACTCGGACGGCAAGAGCACCACGACCCATTCGTGCTCCTACCAAGGAAAGAACGGCGCGAACGGCACGAGCGTGACCGTTACGGCACAGTCCACAAAATACGCAGTGAACACGACCGGGAACCAGCCTGCCGATAGCGCGTTCACGGCCACCTCCATTCCCTCGCTCTCTCCCGGGCAGTACCTGTGGAGCAAGACGGAGGTGACGTACAGCAACGGGGTCACGACCAAGACGTACGCCGTAAGCCGCATAGGTTCGGACGGTGCTGACGGAACACCGGGGGCGGCAGGCGCGAACGGAAAGACGAGCTACGTACACTTTGCCTACGCCAAGAGCGCGGACGGCAATACCGGGTTCAGCACCACCTATTTCAGCGGCGCGCTGTATGTGGGAACCTGCACCGACTTCAACACGGCAGACCCTACGAGCTATACGGCCTATACGTGGGCGAGGCTGAAGGGCGAGGACGGGGCGCCGGGCAACGGGATAAAAAGCACCGCCGTGACTTATCAGGTAAGCACATCGGGCACCACGCCACCCACGGGAACGTGGAATAGTTCTATCCCTTCGGTGGCTGCCAATCAGTACCTTTGGACGCGTACGGTGATAACCTACACGGACAATACCACATCCACTTCGTACAGCGTGGGTAAGATGGGAGCTAACGGAGTCAAAGGTGACAAGGGCGATACGGGACCCGCAGGAGCTGACGGTGACGGCATCGTGTCGGTATCGAACACTTACCAGATAGGCAGTTCCGGCACGACGGCACCGACAGGAAGCTGGAGCTCAACTGTCCCTTCGCCACAGAAAGGTAAATACCTTTGGACGAAAACGGTGACGACTTACAAGAAGAGTGACCCGACGACAGTGTATTCCGTGAGTTATTACGGTACGGACGGCACGGCGGCCAAGTACGTGAGGGTTGCGGGCGACCAGGTGTTTATATACGCCAACAATTTTTCAGGGAATCCCACACCTACCTCCATTACGCTGACGGCCACCCTCACGGGGACATCCGGCTACCAGTGGAGCTATAAACAGGCGGGACAGACTTCTTTCACGAACATATCGGGAGCCACTTCGCAGACTTATGCCTTGGCACATAACAATTCGACGGTTTGGGGCAGCGCGAAGTCCGTGACCATACGTTGCACATCGGGCGGTGTATATGACGAGATGACGATAGCCAAGGTTTCTTCGGGTACCAACGGGACGAATGGCAAGGATGGCACGAATGGCACGAATGGAAAGGACGGTGCAGATGGTAAGAACGGCGCGGATGCCTACACCATAATTTTGGGCAACGAATCGCATGCCTTCCAAGGAACGACGAGCGCGGCCATCGCTGCATCCACGAAATGCGAGGTTATCGCATACAAGGGTGCCACAAGGGTGGCGGCAACAATCGGTACTATAACCGGAGCACCGTCGGGAATGTCCACGAGCATTTCAAGCAACGGAACCACATCGGCCTCGTTCACGGTGTCCGTCACTTCTTCGTTGACTACCGGACAGGGCGTGCTGACCGTGCCTATCACCGTGGACGGGAAGTCCTTCACGAAGAATTTCTCATTTTCCGTGGCTTTCAAGGGCAACACGGGCGCCACCGGGGCGACGGGTCCCAAGGGGGATGATGCTGTATTCTACATCATAGAGACTGACGTTCGCATCGTAAAGAAGTCTTGGGACAACAAGCTGACCCCGACGTCCGTGACTTGCAAAAAATTCAAATGTGTGGGCAACACCCAACAGGAGACTACGGAGAAAACGTTGAAATACCAACGTGTAGGCCAGGATAGTTCGGTACAGAATTACACAGGAGCTGTAGCCATCACACAATCCACCACGGAGATAGTGTTCTACCTTTATGACGGGAGTGCACTCATGGGGGGATGTACACAAAGAGTCCCTGTTATTGGTGACGCTGTGAATGTGTATGAAAAGTTGGATGCAAGAATGACTGGTGCGGAAGGCGAAATCGGTTTATTGTCTACCAAGGTCACTACTGTGACGGATTCCGTGACGGGGCTTGAGAAAGAAGTGGAGACCAATACCGCCGAAATAAAATCTGCCAAGGGACAGATTTCGAGCACGGCATCGCAGGTGAGTTCCTTGGGCACGAGGGTGAGTACCGTGGAGCAGACGGCCAGCAGTCTGAAAACTACGGTACAAGGCATACAAGGGGATGTGAGCACTTTGGAGCAGACGACGAGCAAGATTTCTTTAAAGGTGGATAGTATTTGGCCGGACAATATTTTCCCGGATGGAAGTTTTGAAAACGGTGGATTGGCGAACCGAAACCTGTCAAATTGTACGGTTTCGATTGACACGTCCTCACATATACATGGTAGCAAAAGTTTGAAAATACAGTGTGTAACAGGGAATTCATGGGTATATGTAGGGCGTGCGCAAATTCCAGTTGTTTCCGGAAAAGTATATACCATAGTCATGTGGATACGGGCGACATCCACTTTCACAGAAAGCGGCGGTGCGACAGGGGCTTACTTTTCAAAAAACGACCAGCTTGAACTGGCTGGATTCACAGCTTTCCAACCTCAATTTACATCGTCATGGACAAGGAAAGCATATAAGGTTACCGCTCCGAGTGGAAGCAATTATCTTGTATTACGCCTTGGAACGGCGGGACAAACGACAAGCCGTACATTGTATTTTGACAGCATCATGGTGTTTGAAGGGGACTTGACAGGAAGTCTGCCTTCAGGATTCGTGGAGGGAAAACATGACGGGGAACTTGCCACGGGAATAGACGTGATAAACAAAAAAATCACCGTGACGAGCGACCAGTTTGTCATACAGAACAATGACGGAGAAGTGACGGCTAGCGTGAATGAGGATGGTGTGCTTTCGGTGGGAAGCGGGGAGTTCTCGGGTTTCATCCGTACCATACCGCGTATCATAACGAAGAATACGGGCGATAACGGAGATGTGGAGTTCAAGGACAATTACTACCAAATCAGCTTAAGCAACTTGTACAAAGGAGGCTTCATCTATGTGGACGTGGAATCGAACAGCTATGCCGGTGACGGAATCAAATTACCGTTGGGGCTAAAGTACGCCGGTGCGAGAGTGACTATCGTGAACAAGTATCCGGCCAAACGGCTTATCATAACCACAAGGCACGAGGCTTTGGACCCGGGTTACGGGGATTGGAGCGATGACGAGAACAATGCAATGCGGCTCGGTGGCGTACAGATAAGCCACGTGGAGATGGGGAATGTGAGCACACAAGGAAACAACCGTTTTGTGGAGCTGCTTGCCGTTCCGTATTATCTGGATGAGACAATAGGCAGCGTAAAGTACCAGGGACAGGTGGAATGGGTGGTACTGAACAATCAGGAGTTCACGACGGCCAACAATACGACAGGGGGAAAATATGCGAAATTCAAATAAAATTATTCATTAATTAAAAAACAAAAGGTTATGGAGATTAAGACAAACAGTACGAGGGTGATTTACAACGGAGAGACCACAACGGCAAATGCCAAGTACTACATCGAGTATGAGACGGACGGAAAGGAACTGAAACGCGTGAACGCCTCGGTGAACAAAGTGGAGGAAGTGGAGTTTCCTATGGAGGAAGGCATGCAGAAGGGCGTGCAGGAAACTCCGTTGGGCAGCATCTATTATGAGAACGGTTATTACACGATGTCGAACTTCCCGGAGAGTGAGGAACTGCCGAAGTACATATCGGATGCCATCCAGATAGTGAAGCAGATAAAAGAAGACGCTTCTGCCTGACTATTGAAACAACGGGTATAAGGCGGCGGTGCCTGCCTTACCCGTTTGCCGGGGTCTTGTCTTGTGGACCGGGGGGCTTTGGCATTAATTAGAAAAATGTATTGTAATGGAGAAAGCTATTATTGATTTTATTGAAAACCACATGATGAACCACATCATACTCATAGCGTTATGCGTGGCGGCCACGATAGGTGCAATGGCCGTGGATTTGGTCTCGGGGGTACAAAAGGCCAAACAACGCGGTGAGGCACGGACTTCTACGGGATATAAGAAGACGGCCACGAAGGCAAAGAAGTATTTCACGCCTTTCCTGACGTTGTGTTTTATCGACATCCTTTGCTGCGTGGTGATTCCCATTCCGGTGTTCTCGATGTTGTGGACGGCTTACTGCATTTTCTGTGAGTTTGTGTCCGTAAGGGAGAAATCATGGCAGAAGGAGGAGCTTCGGAAGGCGGAGAAGACGATGAGAGTCATCATTGACAACAAGGATGAGATAGCCAAGATGGCGGCAGAGCTTCTGTTTCAAAGGGAGAATGAGAATAACACAGTAAAGAAGGAGGAGAAATAAGATGGCACTTAGGAATTTGAATTTCACCCTTCAGGGTGACAGGTATGTGGCGGAAGAGACGGTGAACGCGGACTATGCGCTTCATCTGGAAAGGAAGGCGGGCGGCGGGTTTTATATTTTGCAGCGCAGTTCGGACGATGGCATGTTCGTGTCGTGCCCGCTCCCGTCTGGCTTGTACAATCCCGGCCAGTTCATAGACTGGTGTTTCGGCCATGGCGTTTATCCGATGCACATCAGGATTGAGAGCATGACGGAGGTGACGAAGGGCACTATCAGGGAGGCGGAATGATGGAGAGGATGAACTTTTCACGGTTGAATATGACGGGGCTGGGGACAGCCCGCGTCAATTCTTCCGGTATCACGGAGTGCGGGGATTCGTATGAGCTTGTCGACAATGCCTTGCTCTTGGATCAAGGGAAGGCTTGGCTTTGGGCTGACGGAAGTCCCGTAATGATGGCAGAGGTGACGAGAAGGACAGTTAAGAAACAATTAAAACATAAGTAGTTATGGCAGTAGAAGGAAAAACGATATTACAGACTACGGAACGCACGGAGCTGACGGGGAAAGAGGGTATCCCGTTTCAGGAGGGGACGCAGAACGGGCACGTGCTGCTGGAGAAAATCAAGGAGTATATACAAGAAGGAAGCAGTAATAACAGTGTCCACCTCTTCAAAGGTGTTTGCGACATTGATGAATCTTCCAATCCTGCGGAAATTAAGGAGGCCTTGGGAGTTGATAGCGTTAATGATTTGATGACGTTGGCTCAAAAGGGGACTGTTTTCGTTGATGAAACCAACAATAGCAGATACAATACATGCAGCGTATATGTATTGAATAACGTGATTATGATTTCTTGGTTAGAATCGGAATACCCGGGGTTAACCAATCTGAAACTCAATGTATCGGGAAGTTCAAGCGGAGATGTATTTTCATTTAACAGCATTGAAAAGTTGACGGTCCCATTGGTAGAAGACAATCTCAACTCTGAATATCCGGACAGTGCCCTATCAGCCAACCAAGGTAGGATTTTGAATGAAAAGATTGCGGAAATCTCAAATCCAGCCTCTGCGGAAAAAGATGGATTAATGTCGAAGGAGGACAAGGAAGCCTTTGACAACATGAAAGACGGCGGTGCCATCGAATATAAGGAGATTTCCGGGCAGACGGTGGATGCCGATGACCTTATCGTGCCGAAGCTCACCGTAAGATACCTGAACAAGAACGCCTCCACAGCGGAAAACATATCGAATATACCGGCAAAGGGAGGCTTCGTTTTGGAATCAATGTGCGTGAGGTATGTGGATGAGGATAATTGCGGGTATATACAGACGTATTACTCCCAGAATTCGGATTCGAGGATACTCCCCTTTTCCCTCACAAGACAATATACAAACGGGAAGTGGACTGAGTGGCGGAGTACCGTGGGAAGATACCTGTGCGTCAATGAAGCCTACGAAAAAGTGGGAACTACTTTTTTAGGCACCGGGTTCCAGGTGGGGAACATATTCGACCGCTCCATAGTGAAAGACGGGGCTTTGGCCATTTCAACTCAAGACGTTGCCCTTCACCTGACAGGAGTTAAAAACAGTACCACTTATAAGGTTGTGTCGAATTCTTCAGTGGGATACTGGATGATGAAGAACTGCCCGGAACAATTTTTCCATGCCGGAAAGGTCGCAGTAAGTGAAGACAAGACAAGCGAATCGGATGAGACGAAAAAAGAATACGTGGCCGAAGTGGTGTCCGTGGATGCGGAAGGGGGAACCGTGACGTTCTCGGAGAGCTTGAACCCATACACGGATTTCAATGATTATTCCGCCTCGTTCAAAGCCTATGCGGAAAACGGTTCGTTGTGCCTTTCGGCAGGCACTTCCACATTTCTCAGCATCGCCGGGGAAGAGTGCGTGGCGGGCGCGGAAAGTGCTGACGGGTGCGTTGCCCTTGGCGACCGTTGCGTGTCCACGGGCGGTTGTTCCGTGGCATTGTGTTGGCAAACGGTGGCGCGTAACTTCGCCGAGACGGCATTGGGGATATCCAACAAGTCGCACAAAGGGGATTCTGCGGACAAGCAGACGTTGTTTTCCATTGGCAACGGGACTCAGTGGTTCAATGACTGGGGAACGGCGAAACAGAAGAACGCCATGGAGGTGATGAAGAACGGTGACGTGTACATCGAAGGTGTCGGCGGATATGACGGAATCAACGATGGTTTCACAGCCCAATCCGTGCAGGACGTAATCTCCGGTTTGCTGTCGGAGGTTTCGGCATTAAAGGAGGAAATAGAAGCACTAAAGGGAAGCGGGGCATGAAAAAAAGGGAAGCCGCCGCCTCCCCGAATATTAACCAAAAATCTATACCATGAAAAACATATCAGTTTTTCGGGCGTCCCTCGCGGGAGGCGGAAGCAAAGTTAAACAAAAAAATGGAGAAATGAAAGCAAGTAATTCATTGATTGAGGCGATAAAGCGTTTCGAGGGATTCCGGGGATCGGCTTACCGTTGCCCGGCGGGGGTGTGGACGGTAGGATACGGACATACGGCGGGCGTAAAGCGTGGCGACAAGATGACGGAGGGCGAGGCAGAACGGCAGCTCAGGCGTGACTTGGCGGAATATGAAGCGTTCGTGGACAAACTGAGCGTGACAGAGAGGCAGAACAAGTTTGACGCGTTGGTGGATTTCGCGTACAACGTGGGGTGCGATGCGTTGGCCGGTTCCACACTTTTGAAGAAAATACGGGCTTGCGCGCCTGATGCGGAGGTGCGTGGGGAGTTCATGAAGTGGGTGTATGCGACTGTGGCTGGGAAGAAGCGGAAGCTGGAGGGACTGGTGAAGCGTAGGAAATGGGAGGCTGACAGGTTCTTTAATATCGCATAGCCATGGGAACGAGTGATGAATACTGGCCGATGCTTGACGACGGCGGAGGAGACGACGGGAAGGGTTTGCCGCCTTGGTTGGTTTTCCTCGTATTGGCCGTGGGTATCTGGATGCTGGCGCGGGCGTTGGCGATGTGAAATGAATGATTATTAACCCGGTGGCGGGGAAGCGGTCTTTGACTTGGTGGGATTGTCTATTTTGCCAATATTATAATCATAATTTGCAGATGATAGGACAAAAAGACTATCAAGGTTTTTTATGTTATATAACATATATACGTGCAAATAAGACTTACGTATCGAAATTATTATTATCTTTGTAGAATGAAACAAATTATACCTATACCAAACGTACCAAGAGATGACAGGATTGGAAGTGTGTTTAATCACTTGTTCAAAGTCATATATGCTACAAGATTGTCTCATGATGACGTAGTATGGGATTTCAGTGACACAACTTTTTTTCACCCCTTTTTCCTTGCTCCATTTGCTATTTATAAAAGTTTGTGTGGGAAGAACATAGAATGTCGGAATATGCCATCTTATTTAAGTTCATATTTGGATTCTATATATTTTCATACTTTTCTTGACATAAAGGATGATTCGGATTTGCAGAAGTCACTTCAATCTTATTCGGGAAAGTCGTATATACCGATATGTCGTTTTTCTCTAAAAAATAAGAATATAGACAGAATGCAATCTTTGGTGCAGGCAACGATAGAAAAACAGAACAAACTTGATTCATCGCTAAAGTCGGCTATTTCTTATATGTTGAGTGAGTTGATATGTAATATAAGTGAGCATTCGGAAAGTGAGTTTGGTTATCTATATTCTCAGAGGAAGGGTGATGCACTTAATATATGTATTGCTGATGCAGGTGTTACGGTGTATGGAAGTTATCTTCGGGCGAAAAAATATTTGGAAAAAATATCAGGTAATGAAGCGGAAGCTTTAAGAATTGCCAATGAGGGTTTTTCCACAAAAGACCTTCCGAATGCGGAAAACAGGGGGTTTGGCTTATCCACCACGAAGCGCATGATTGTAGATGGTCTTGGAGGTTCTTTCTTTATGCTGTCCGGTGGTGCATTTCATCGTCACAATAAGGATGGAATACAATACATAAAGCTTCCAGAATATATTTCTTGGGATGGAACAGTGTTATTGATACGGATTCCTTTGACCGTTCCTTCCGATTTTAATTATTATAAGTATATTATTTATTAAAAGTGAGAATTATGGAAAATGTAATTAATGTATTTGACATTTTAGGTACAGAAGTACGTTCTCGCTCAAATGCGGAACGTATAAGGGATAAGATGCTCCTTGGTTCTGTGAATATTATTAATCTGCGTGGAATAGAATTTTTATCACGTTCTTTTGCAGATGAGTTATATAATATCATAAATGAGTATTCCGGAACGAAAATTTCGAATGCTATCGGAGCTGTAAATAATATGCTTGAGATTGTAAAATCAAGCCGTCAGCAGAAACGAGTAAGGCGAAATGAAAATTCAGACATTAAGGAATTTGATGATGTAGATAGTTTCTTGACGTATGTAGATACGTTTTGATTTTTTATAAAGATTGAATAAAAATCGGCAATCCCACACAAACAAGTCGGGGTTGCCGATTTTTCGTTGCCGCAAAAGGAATGGAGAGATGAAGAAGTTTTTTGAATTGATTCGGTCGTGCCTATTTATGGTACCGTCATTATTGATAATGATAGCCTTAGTGGTGTTCATGTTGTGCGGATGTGCCGGTTCAAAGCATTTGGAAACGGAACGTGCGGCAGATTATACGGGACACAGTTCTTCTTTTGAGGATACGGTGGACAGTCTGCGTATGGAGTTGTCGCGTGTCGTCCGGCAGACGATGGAGCGTTTTTCGGACTTGAAGGTGGAGAAGCGGACTGTGGTATGGTCGGAACCGGATTCTTGCGGGAGGCAGCATAAGGAACGTGAGAGCCGCACGAGCATTGACCGGCGAGACCGGGAGATTACGGAATTGGAAGAGAAAACTATGGCAGACTATCTGAAGCTTTCACACCGGATTGATTCGTTGACGGAAAAGGTGGAAGGTTTGTCGTTGGAAAAGGTAGCAGAACGTAAGCTTTCGTGGTGGGAGGAAACCAAGCTGCATTACGGAGGCTTTGCGCTTCTGGCTGTGGTTGTTTGTATCCTTATCGGATTCGGAAGGTTTGTGTATAGGCTGAAAAAGTAACGTTTGCTCCTTCGGGGACGGGAGTATAAAAAAAGCCCCCAACGTTCCTTGCATTACCACATGACAAGACGCGAAAATAGCTCGCGCGTTGAGGGCTTTATGTCTTCATCGCGAGCTATTGTTGTATATAAACGCCTTGTCATGTGGTTTGACAAAGGTATGAATAAAAATTGAATATTGTATGTGTAAGGCAGATATTTTTAATGAGATTATTCAGGTTGTCAGCAGGGAAACGGAAATCGCACCCAAAGTCATATTGTCGGGAAGCAAGGAGGCGGAGGTCGTCGATGCGCGTTACTTGCTTGTGTATTTCCTTTTTAAGGAGGGCTTCTACCCTTCCCAGATTGCATCATTGGTCGGCAAGACGAAACGGGCGGTAAACTATATGCTGTCTAATTTTTCTTCACGTGTGAGGTGTGGGAAAATGATGGGAATATATCGGGAAAGAATCGGGAATGAGTTGGGAAAGAATTGATTTTGAGTGACATAATGTATTTGTAGTTTTGCAGGGTCAGGATATGCCTGACCTTGTAACTATTAATTAAAAATACATTATGGAGAGAACTTATGTTTTTAATCAGGAGCCTTCGAGCGGTGGGGGCAACAAGTTTGACATCATGGCCATGCTTCCTAACCTGATGGGTGGCAAGGGAGTGGATCCTAACCTGATGGCACTCCTTTCTCAGGGACGCAACAACCAGGACCAATGGGGAGGCTCATGGTGGTTTATCTGGATTATCCTGCTTTGGTTCTGCTGGGGCGGTAACGGATTCGGTTTCGGAGGACGTAACGGAGGAGGATTACCGGCTGAATTGAACGGTGATGTGGGTCGTGAATACCTGATGAGCGCCATTCAGGGTAACGGCAATGCCATTAACCAGCTCGCTTCTTCTTTGAACTGTTCTACACAACAGTTGCAGACGGCTTTGTGCAACATCCAAGGCTTGATTCAGGGTGTAGGGAACCAGGTGGGCATGTCCACGCAGCAAATCATCAACGCCTTCCAGAGCGGAAACCAAGCCATTCTCACTCAGATTGCCGACTGCTGCTGCAAGACGCAGACAGCTATTGAACGTCAGGGATATGAGAACCGTTTGGCAAATTGCGAAAGCATGAATACGCTCACCCGTACTATGGAGGGTAACACTCGCTCTTTGGCTGATGCTTACCGTGACGGTTTTAATACGCTTGTCGCCAAAATGGATGCGGCAGAGGCGCGTCGTCAGCAAGAGGCTTTGGCAGCCAAGGATGCGGAGATTGCCACATTGAAGGGTGAGATTTCGCAACGTAACCAGAACGCTACCATCCTGAATGCCGTAGGACAGCAGATTGCGCCTTTGGCGGCAGGCTTGCAGGCTTTGCAGGGGGATGTGGATGGTATCAAGTGTAAGATGCCTCCCACAGTAGCGGTACCGTACCCGCAGTTGCAGGTATATAACCCGGAAACTTTCCGTGCGGCAGCTTTCGGTGCATACGCCGGAGATGTGGCTTATGGCCGTAGCGGTTATGGATGTGGTAACAACTACTGGGGTTAATTCCGGTAAGAAAGGAGGTAGCTATGTGGCCTAACTTTTTTACAGGACTTCCCTTTCCGTTCCCGTCACTGGGCAGGGTGAATTTCAACACCCTCCCGACGGTGGCGGTCACGGTGGGCACGGAGAATGTGACGCTGGAGCTTCCCAACCATGCGTTCCGTAATAGGGACTATGTGGGCGGGTTCTACATCAACCTCCGTCAGGCGATACCGGCCGGTACGACGGGCACGCTCCCCATACTGATAGGGACAAACGGTGACACCCGTCCGCTTATGGCTTATAACAATGAGCCGGTGACGGTGGCCAACCTTGCGGGAACGGGCATTTATGAAATCCATTATAACAAGTACACGAATGAGTTGTTCCTTGTCAATGGAGGATACAGGCCTACGACCGCCACGGCGGCACAGGCAAACGTGAGAACGGCTCCGGCTGGAGTGAACAAGTAATTAACCGGGGCATCGCAGGTTGCGGTGTCCCTATTTAAAAAACAACAATCATGTTTCAGAATTTAAGGGCAAACAATCAGTTATTCATCCTTCATAAGGAAGCCAAGCATTATGTGGAGATAGGTTCGGTGGTGAGCGTGTCGGCTCCCAAGCCCAAATATCCCATGACACAGCCTTTCCCGTCACCGCAGATAGAAATGGTGGTGGACGTGGTGGCCAGCATCAACGGGCAGAATACAACGTTCCAGAACCTTCCGGCAGGCGGTGACATCGCGGACTTCGGACAGAACGGGAATATCGTGGTCTCATGTTCGCGGGATGCGATGAACAATGAAATCTCGATGATAAAACAGAAGAGCAGCGAGATTGTCAACAGCCGGGATTACCATCTTAATGTGATAACCGCATGCGATGAGATGCTGACCATGCTCAACCCTGAATTTGCGGAGAAACAAAGGCAGGAACAGGAGATTTCAAGCTTGAAAAGCCAGATGGCCGACATGAGCAAGAACATGTCCGACCTTATGGCATTGAACCGGCAGCTTATGGAACAGTTTGGCCTGAATGCTGAAACATCTAAAACCAAGAAATAATTATGGGAATGTGGAGTATTTTGGAAGAAGGGCGTGACGATTACGGACGCGGCTTCGGAATGAGAGGCGGCAGTGAACTGGAGGAGGCTTACAGGGAAGGTTGCCGGCATGGTTATGAAAAGGCCATGAGAGAGATGCACGGAGGAATGGGGTTCCGTGGTGAAGGCGGTTACAACGGTGGAGGAAGTTATTCCGACATGGGAGAACGCCGTATGCCGGGCTACTTTCCGGAGTATCCCCGAATGGATGAGATGGGCGAACGTCGGCGCAGACGTGCCAACGGGGAGTTTTATTAACATGGGAGGGGTGGAATGCCCCTCTTTCACTAAATCATAAATGGGTTATGGGACAAAGATTGGATACATACGACAGGCTTCCGTCGGGAATGAAAGAGTATCTTTCACAGTACGGGTGGCATTTCTCAAAAAAGATGTGCGAGTGGGCCGTATCGAAAATGAGGGTGTCGGATGATTCTTCATCTGCCGCATCTACAGGTAAGACACGTAAGCTGGAGGCAATGAAGAAGGATGAAGTCGAGGAGCTTTTGAAGAAATACGGTATCAAGTTGGAGAAGGATGCCGGATACGACTGCGTGTACGTGGCCAACATGGCGAAGGCGGATTATTACAAGAGCTCGATTGCCGACGAATCACATCTTGCGTTGTTCGTCAAGGATTATATTGATGATCCGGACGGATATGAGGGGTTGCCTTTCACGAGGTTTTACGCGGATTGCATCGGAAGCGGTACACCGATTATGTGGTCGGATATGTTATGATAGTGCAGGATTTCTACATACCGGAATATGACTGGAAGGTTCGGGTTTACTATGCCGTGACGACGTACTGGAAGTATGAGATTCTTCATGAGTTGAAAAGGATAGGATGCCGGGGTGAACAGCTTGAAAGGGCTGCCCGGAGCCTTTCTGAGGGTAATCCGGACACGGGGCTTACGTATTCTGACTTTTACGGGCGAGAGACGTTGATGGTGATTTCGCTTACGTCCACCCCCGATCAGTTCCAGAACTCATGGGACCATGAGAAGGGGCATTTGTGCCGACATATCTCACAGGCGTTCGGGATTGACCCGTTTGGGGAGGAGGCGCAGTACCTTAGCGGGTATGTGGGCCAGAAAATGTTTCCGGTGGCGAAGAGATTCCTTTGCGGGCATTGCCGGAAGGAACTGGTAAGAAGATGATAAGTATATATGGAGCGAATGGAAGTAATGAAGGTATTAAAAGCCGTGTTCGGCGGCAAGAGCCGGGAGGAAGTATATAGTATGCTTTCTGCGGATGAGAAGAGAATATTGAATGAAATTGCTGCCCGTCATGGTGTGAGCCGGGGGATGCGAAGAAAACTTGAACGTGATGCGAGGAAGGGAATACATTGATGAGCTGATTGACAGAACCGACAATATTCCGTATATGGATTATTGCCGGTTGCTGTCGGTACTGTATTGGAATTTATGAGGACCAATACTATTGTTCATTTTATCAATCCATAAATTTTCAACCATGACAGAATCTTATTGTAGATGAACTCCACATCATTACGGAAGTCAATATAGTTCTGATAAAGGAATACCAAATTCGCACAATTATTAGAAATTGTGCTTTTAGCCTGAATGCCTAACACTTTGGATAATTCGTTACGCAACCCGGAAGCCATCTTATCGCCTGCCAAAGAGGATGGAGAGTAAAGATATAATATAATGAAGATGAACTTTTTCCGTTGCATTACTGTACTTATGCCTTCATCGGACTTTTTGCAAATGATATTGGTGAACGTTTTATAAATTAGGGGGATAAGCTTCTTGTCTGATAGTATCGGTTTTATTAAGATGTTTTCTTCTTTGGACAAATCCGATTTTACGCTTCTGATTTTCCTAATGCGTTTGATTTTATCAAAATCCAGTTCCATGACACGATTATTTAATTAGAAATCCGTATATTTGTACCTAAATAATCGTTGGGGGGTGGCTTGGTCGTGCGGGCTGGCTCCCTTTTTTATTTTCCATTTGTCTCCCGTCCCCACAGCATTGCATTGTAGAGTGAGGTGGCATAGAGTTTCACTTCCCAATTTTTGGTAAGATATTCGTTACCAAGGGCTGCAAGACTGGCTTTGTACCAGAGGTATTCATTTCTTTCAAGTTTCATATATTCCTTTATTTGTCCGGTTCAATAAATTCGACATCGTAGAGTTCACAAAGTTGCTCGAATGTAGCTTCCTCTAAATCATGGTCGAAGATGTGGAAACACCCAAAATTGTAGCCGAAGTTCTGACCGTCACAGAATGTTTGCTTTTTCGCGAGCGCACATTCTTTGCTTTCCAAATAGAAGCATACGATTTCCTTTCCTTCATCAAGGAGTTGTTTAAGCCGGGGATAGTCCCGGCTGGTTTTGTAGGGTATTCTTGCTTTTCCCATGAACAAACTGATTTGCATTCAAAAAATTATAAATCATAGCCTTCAAACATCATCTGCTTCCCATAAATCCTTGCGGCTTCGTACTCCAACATACACCCTTTGCTGTATTGCCAGCCTTTGCAGAAGTACACGGCATCGCACTCCAGCAGGGCTTGTATGTCACGTCCCATGTGTTCCGCGTAGGTGGAATCAGGGTCGGGCGACACGTCAAGCGGAGATACAGGGATATACCCTTTATCTTCCAGTACGGCTGAAACGAATATGCAAGTGGCTTCCACCTCTTCGATGTCGCACCCTGTGATAGGCAGGCTGATGTATGCTTTCTTCTTACTCATATAGTTCTTTACTTTTCAATTCAACTAAGAATTTGCTATCACCGGAATAATCCGCACCGATAGCTTTCTTGCTTTCGATAATCTGTTCCAAAAGGGTTATTGCTTCATTCTTCACTTCTCCCACTTCATTGTAGCCACAGGCTTTGTCAACCAACATTTCTATGTTTGATTTATGCTTGGAAAGCTGTTTGTTGAGTTTTCCAAGCCGCCAATAGCAGAAGTCAATGGTGGCGATATGCTCTAATTTATTCATGGCATGATTGCTATTATTTATCATTATCGCAACATCTTTTCATCAGTTCCGGATTATCATATATATTACCTATCACTTCAAGGTGATTACCTTTACACAATAAAAAGTAACGTTGATTGTTTAACAAACGAAACCCACCATCAATATAATCTACTGAAAAATTGTCGCAACCAGCAACATTGTAACAAAAAACTCCATTAGGAATATCAATCCCATATTCTTTTGTTTTGACTATATCCCCCTCGTAAATCTCTTTCCCGTTCTTGTCACATAATCCGGTGAACTGTCCTACTGTTTCAGGAAGAACTACACAAGTCGTCTTTTTGGGAATAGGTTCAGCATCTTCAACGAGTGTTATAGTTGGGTAGTATTTCGGATATGTTGTTAAAGAGCCTTCTATCCATTGTCCTGTTTCAAAGTCTTTCCCTCTGAATTTAATCTCACGTTCCATAATCAATCTTTATTTACTTTTTTTAAGTTCCTCAACTAAATCGTCAGCACAAGCAACCACAAATCGAGCAACAGCTTTAGGTATTGTATGTTTTTCGTTCTCTTCAAATATTGCTTCGGAACAAGCATAACCAACTTCATCTTCATCGCTTAGTATTCCTTGCATTGCCGCTATGGCCGCCCGTATGCGGACTTGATTCCTGTCGATGGTGTCTTCGTCATTGGTTTGCAAAAATTCAAGTTCCGACTGGGTATAGTAAATTCCACTGCAATCATCGCTTATATATGTTCGTTCGATACCGTTTTTACTAATCACGCGCTCTCCCGTTTCGTGGACATTCACTATATGCCCGTTTGATTTTATTCTTGCTTTCATACCCATTTTACTAATTCAAACTCATATACCCACACATAAGGATTGCTTTCCCATGTGCCTTTGCCGCTTATCTTGTCTATCAAAGCAGCGTAGGCTTCACGGGGTGTATCAAATCCATCATCTTTATTTCCTTCAAAATCATAGAATATGGACGGTGGAAATTTATCATCTCCTGAATCCTCAAATATACCCTCTTTGATGCAATCATTATCAGATATTTCCTGCAACCGCTGTATTCTTACTTTGTTGATGCGGATGCGGTGAAGCATATAATCTGCCCTGACAAACATCTTGTTGTTCCAACCTGCAAGTTTTGTTGGTTCAACACCTTCAAACTCCAGACAATCGTCCCATAAAGCTCCATAAGACATGTCTTTATAGCTTCGTGCAATGGCAACGATTTTCCCCTCCTTATAATGGCAATACTTGGATTTTCGTATATCAATAAAATCCCCATCGCTGTTTTCGTACACTAAAGTATCTTCCCTCTCATCCCAAACTAATGAGAAAAATTCCTTAGATATAATTCTTCTTGTCTGCGTCTTTCTTCCTTCCAATACAGCTTGTGTCAAGCCGTATTTATCATTAAACATTATCTTTTTCATACTCAATACTTTTTGTTCCCGTGTTTATACGGACGGAGTTCGTTATACTTCATTTTCTGTTCGATTTGCCACTCAATGTCTATTTCCATATCCTCGCAGAAAGAGAAGATTTCATTCAAGACAGAATGTATCTTCTCTTCCAATATATCGTCTTCCGTAAAACCGTTCGTGATTTCCTTGGTGATGCCGAACATGGCTTCGGTAAATGATAATCCTGAATAATCGGATATGTGGCTTTCTTCGTAATTGAAGTTTTCCAAATCTATACCTTTAAGCCCGGCAAGGTCGAGCAGGCGTATCACGGCATCGGCAAGTTCGTCCTCCACGGAATCTTTGATGTATTCGTCAAAAGCGACCTTGTAAGCATGCTCCGGCTCTTTTGTGAAACGACATATAAAATCTTCAAATGGTGTCCTGAATGCGTGCATTCTTTTCCTGTCAGCTTCCACGGCTTCCATCAGCTCGGATATGACCAAGCATAAAAAGTGTTCGTTACTGTATTCTTCTTCGTGCCAGCCGTGTTCGCAGGCGGTTTTGTAGGCACGGTCTTTCAGTTCGTTCAAGTTCATGGGTCAATCCTCCTTTTTTTATTACTAATATTAATGAAACTACTATGGCTAAATGGAAAGGGAATACAAATAATGAGTATTACCGTACCGAGCCAATGAAAAAAGTCCTGAAATATAAATTCCAATATGTCTAACATTTGTTATTCCTCCGTATATACAATCATGTTTTAATCGCAGTTTTAACGTTACCAATTAAATTATGTTGTTTGTTGTTAACTGCATAAACAACACATGCCATATCTATTTACCTTTGCAATGCATTTGACTTGGAGCACTAACACCTCCAATCCGGCGAACTGTCATTCGCCACCCGTCCTATCCCATAGGGAAAAAGACAAAGCCCGAAGCCTGCAACTTTGGGCTTTTTTAGTCGCGCTTGACAGGGCGCGGCTAATGAATGCCTGCTGATTTTGCAGGTTGGCAGGCAAAGCGGAAAGGAGGTGTTAAGTGTGAAAAGTCAAATGCAAGATGAAAGTGGCATGATACGTATATTTTGTCGCTATATCATTAGGAACGGCCGTCGTATTTATCCAAAACGGGCTAAGTACTTCACGTTCTTGGTAAGCGGAAAGTAACGCATGCCGTTATTCGTAGGGATGTTGCAGGCATCCCTATTTTACTTACTCCTTGTTTGGTATTAAATCTTCGATGTATGCCCAACGCTTCGGTTGTATGTCACTTATTCCGTACATAAATGAGAATCCGCCACTGTGATAAAATTGACTGAGGAGAAAAAAACTACTACCTCCTGATTTTACCTCTACGAGGCATTGGGCGTTCCTGTCTTTGGGTCGTTCGCTTGCGTCGTGCCACACGGAGTTGATGTACCAGTTGGCACCATCAGCAAAAGCACGTTTTACGTCTCTAACTTCTGCATAATCGCTGTCATCTGCTTGGGCGGTATATATTGCCCCCGCTTTTTCAATATCTTCTCTTTTCATAAATCAAAATCAATTTTCTGTTGTAATACTTCATCGGCATAGAACTTGTCAAAGCCCTTGCCGCTTATCCACCATTTAAACCTGAACTCGGCATCGGAAATGTTATGATTATTAATATAACCATTATCAATCAACCACTGGATAACCTTAACCCAATTCCTTTTAGCGTGCGGGAAACGTTGCATGTCTTTTACCTTTTGTTTGTAGTTTGACATCGGGCAAAGAATACAGCCAATACGCTTGTAGCCTTCATCATATAGTTTGCAATGCGGTACTTTTACTACATCATTTAAGAACTGCCACACATCACGCTCCGTCCAGTAGATGATGGGTGAAACTAATATCTTGTCCCTTCCTCCTACACAAGTTACCATTGTTTCTTCGTGTTCTTCCCACTGGTCGAATGTGCCGCTGAACTTATGGCCGGCCAGTTCGACTTCATTCCGTTTGGCCCTCCTTTCGCTTTCCTGCTTGCGTATGCCTATCAGGGTTACTTTTCCGGAACCTGAAAGCTCCTTATATTCGGCACAACACCAACGTAAAGTCCTTGTGGGCAATATATGTTTCTTTTTTGCCATTTCGTAAATACTCATCTTTGGTTTGATAAGCTCCACGTCCGGATATTGCCGCCTGACGAAACGTATGACCTCCGGAGGGTCAACGCTGGTCAGATTCATGTGTGCTTTAAACTTCACACCGGCCATTTGCGCGATGTGGTAAAGGGCTTGACTATCCTTTCCACCGGAGAAAGCCAAATAGAACCCATTTTCGGGGTCTAAACGCAAGGCCATGGATTCAGCCTTGCGCAACAAGGCTATGGAATAGTCTATCTTTTTATCTAAATTCATAATTCAAACAGTTCTTTTTGTACATATACATCGCCGTTTTTCAGTCTCACTTCGCCCAGGACAATTCTATTGCTTTAAATATCTCATAGGCTACTTGCGGAACAAGCTGCCGTGTGTCAAGTGCCTATCCATCGATTCCAAACTTAATCTTAATCAGATTGATGATGGCTTTATATTGCTTTTTCTTTTCCATCACTATTTCTGTTTTTCGTCTAAAAAATCAAAAGCATCGTCCACTTCAAGCCTAAGCCCAAGTTTAGAGGGAAAGGACTTGATGTAGTTGTAGAATCTGAATGCAAGCTCATCATCGTCACCGCACCTGTCTATCAGCGTAAGAAGGAGTGCATTCGTAATGTCGGCATCATGCCCGAAATTTTCCTGGGTTGAAGATTCCAAATGGGCAATATCCCGTTTTATGCACCTGATGGCATGAATGGCGGTGTTATAATTACGTTTCACATCGTGACGCAGGGCGCAACCTTGCTTCTTGAATGCTTCCTGCATATCCATGAGGTTGGTTTCCAACACATCGGTCAGTACGTACACGATGTTGGTCAGTGTATTTAAGTTGTCTGTTCCTTGTTGCATGTCAAAACAATGTTTTTTGGATTCTGGATAATACATACCTGTTTGCCTTGTTGTAGAAGTCCTTCTTGATTTCAAAGCCGTAAGCCTTGCGACCGCACTCTGCTGCAGCAAGTAGCGTGCTCCCGCTCCCGGCGCAAGGGTCTATCACCACATCACCACGGTCGGTAAATATCTCTATGAGGCGGCGCAAAAGGGGGACGGGTTTCTGCGTGGGATGGATTTTGGGCGTGTCATTGTCACGTGCCCAATCAAAACAGTTGAAGATCATGCGTCCGTCATTGTTGAATTTGGGAAGCTTGTCACGGTATAGGAGAAGCCCGTATTCGCAGTTGCCAACTATTTTCATGTTGGCTTTCAACACCTGTGCCGAAAAATCTTTCCTGAATACAAGGTTGATGTATTTCCCAAGTCCGTACCTCCGTCCCAATTCTATGTAGCGGAATTGGTCTTCAAACTCGCAAAAGATAATCATGCAGGGGGATTTTCCCTTTTCTTTCGGTTCTTTCACAAGGAACTGTGAACAGAAGTGCATGAACTCTGCCGGTCGAAAGTCTTTGTCGGTGTCGAAGAACGACTTCCCTGCCTTGTCGCTTTCCCCGTTCTTGTTGTCACCGTCCACGTACCATGCAGGATTGCTTGCATAGGCGTTCGCGGCGAGGTTATACGGCACATCGGCGATGATTAGCTGTGCCTTCGGAATTTGATAACGCTTCCAGTTTTGGAAGTTGTCGTTGAATAGTTCGATGTCTTTCATTCGTTTGAATTGTTTGTGGTCAGTAGCTTTCACCGCTTGAGGTGGATGCGGTGAGGGGAATGAAATAGCGGCATGAGACATCCTTCGGGCGGACTTCCTTGTAATCCCCGTGGCGGCCTTTCACGTGCCAACAGCGGCATTTGTACTCCCCTGCGGAATAATGCACGCATTCGTTGCAATGGCAAGAGGGGTCATAGGGGCCATAGTAACTGGGCTTTTCTTTCTCCCGTGGTTCGTGCAACGTTTCATCCCGCTTGACGGCCTTCTCCGGTTTCCGGTTGGCTGGATTCCTTTTCTTTGGCGGGGGAGTACGGCGTTTAAGACCGATCGAGTTTGCCTTTTTGTATATCCCTTGCAACGTGTGCTTGGACAGCCATGCGGAAATCTCGCGTACCGGCATGGTACCGTAATGCGCCTGAAGGAACTCCAGTTCCGCAGGTGTCCATTGGTTTTCTGAATAGTTCATGTTAAAACGATTTTTTGAACCTGATTTGTATGAATCCCCTCCGTTCCACCTCGCGGAGCAATTCCATATCCTCATCCCGTATTTCGACCTGCGTTTCCTTGTTGACGGTCATGCCCCAAGGGATGCCGAAACGCTTCCTGATGCGGGCGCGTATGGATTCGTCTTTCGTTACCCAATAAATAGTCAGTTTCATGGTGGAGTGAGTTGTCTGAGGGCTTCTTTGTCGCCATCGGCGGCACGTCGGCGAAGTTCTTGCACTAATGATAAGCTTGTATGCCCTTTCGGCGGGACAAATCTCCTGCGCTCGATTTCTTCAGCAAGTTTGTTTCGGTTGATTAAATCAAGCTCCTTGTTGCGTTCAGGAACAAACTCCTTGAAGAAAGCGTTACCTATACGCCGGGAATCAAATGCGCCGTATGAGTTATCGTACCGGCCTGCCTTGTAGCGTGCGAAGAACAGCATGACTTCGGACATCTTGAATCCGGATATTTGGGATGAAAACGACTGGCAGAATATGCCTATACCATCCACAACGCCCTTTTCACGGCTGCTGGAAGAGCCGAACAGGGCGGATACCTGTGTGTCTACCCAATAGGCGGAAGTACCTCCCCCATAAAGCGCGTCAAGCTGCAACAGTGTGGGACAATCTGCCATATACGCCTTTTCTGGATTGCTTGCGGTATACCCCCATTGCATCGGGGAAAATGCACACACTATCTCAGAACGGCCTTTCCACTTGGTCAGCCAAGCCCGCTTCGAGGTCAAGCTTATGTTGTTGCAAACGTTCAAGAGCATAGGCGTTTGCTTCTTGCTTGCTTGTATAATTGCTCCGATTTGCTGTTCCATGATTGTTTCCTGTTAATCCAAATAAGCCTGACCAGTTGTTGGCCATTGACTGCTCAACCACATTACGGGCTATATCAGGGTCGTTTCCACTTAACGTGAGAAGTTTTTTATAGCATGCTTGCAAGGACTTTTTCGATTTGTAGCTTTCACGTTTTTCCTGCTTGTATTTTAGCCATGTCTCAAATATGTCCTTGAAATCATCCGACACAAAACTTATGTCCGGTAGCTTTGTGCCCTCTTTGGCCTTTAATGCCGCCTCTCGCTTTAGTAATTCCTGTTCTCGCGCATTCAATTCCGCCTCCCTTTCCGAAAGTGTATCTTCATCCTGATTTAAATCCTGCCCACCTTTAGGGGGGCTTATGGGGGGATAATTATTCTCATTTACATTATCATTTACATTAGGTTCGACTTTGGTTCCGGTTTGGTTACCTTTTGGTTTCTCTTTGGTTTCCGTTTGGTTATTGTTTGGTTTGCCTTTGGTTTCCCCTTGGTTCGGCCTGCCTCCCTTTTTTCCATTCTCAAACCGTTGGTTGTTGACATCTATTTGTGTCTTTGCCATAGCCAGCATGGCTTTCGCTATCGGCTTCAGTTGTCCAGTAGTTTCTCCTGTTAAGCCATACTCTATTATGGCTGTGAGCACGTCTCCCTGAACATCTCTCGGCAGATTCTGAATCGCCTCCCACCAACTATCATAAAAAACAAAACTTGTCCTCATATCTTTAGAATCTCACATTGGTTAATTGCCTGTTGCCGGAATATACTGCCCACTTTCCATTTCCGCCGTCCACGAGGCGCAAATCCTTGACTTCCCCGAAACGCTTAATGTTTCCGCATAAATCAACAATCCAACCTGCTTTCTTACTTGGATGGGGACGGATGGCGCGTCCGACTATCTGATACCACAGTGCCAAAGACATTGTGGGGCGTGCCATAACAATTGTATCAAGTTCTGGATAGTCAAATCCGGTGGTCAATACGCCCACATTGGCCACGACAGGTATTTCGCCGGCCTTGAACGCTTCGAGAACCCTTTCACGTTCTTTTTTCGGTGTTTCGCCAGAAACGATGGCCGTGCCCGGAATACTCCATGTGAGCCGTTCGGCCTCTTTCAGGAAACGGGTGAATACCAATATGCCTTTGCGCCTCACTCCACTCTTAGGATTAAGCAGACGTTGAACAATGCTCACCAAGAATCCGTAAAAGTCTATCCGTTCATATTCTCTGATTACCGATTTATCGGTATAGTCGGCGCCGGTGGTGTTCACTTTCAGGTTGAGTTCGTTCCATCCGATAGGATTCATGGCGTAGTAGTCCAGTTTCGCCAGATAGCCCATATCGAGCAAAGTAGAAATCTGTACCTGATAAATGACTTCCGAAAAGATACATGGACGTGTACGGGTGATGAACTTTAACATAGAGCCGAAATCACGGCTTGAAGAAAGTCTATATGGTGTAGCGGTCAAACCAAGTACTTTGCATTTCAGAATCGAAAGGAATGATTTGTACATCCCTTCTTTGGGATTCACCAAATGGCATTCATCTATGATTATATTCTGAAAGTGCTGAAAAAGTTCAGGATGATTAATCACGCTGCCTATGGTAGCGAATGTTATTCGTGAAATTTCCTTCCTGCCGAACGATGCAGAATAGATAGAGCAATCAAGAACTCCATACGAACATAGCTTCAGGTAGTTCTGCTCCAAAATCTCTTTCGAGGGCTGGAACACCAGCGTATGTCCGTTGAGCCTTGCCGCTATGTCGGCTATCACAAGCGATTTTCCCGCGCCGGTGGGCAGCACCATGATGGCGTTGTTCTTCTTTGCCTTGTTGTTGAAGAAGGAAACGGCCGCGTCAGAGGCTTTCTGTTGATAATCACGTAGCTTGTACATATTAATCGTTGAAATAGGTAAGTTCAAATTCCGTATCGGTAAATTTTTTCATTCTTGGCATTTCAGGGTTTTCACGTAAATGAAGTCTCTCGTAAATTTCTTTTGGCTTCATGTTAGGATGCTTTCCTCTTATTCTGCAAACAATGCAGCTACCACTTGCTACATAGATATAGCCAAATTCACCATCTTTAAGTTCATTAAAGCGTTCTTCCTCTGTTTTATGCTTATACACAAACGGTTCTTGTTTCCTATTCAGATGATATTCGTATTCTTCTTCTGATGCACTCCAGCCACACTTTGGGCAATATGAAGTTTGTGTGGTACAATAGGAGCAAGGAGGATTAATGTGGCAGGTGCATTCTCCTTCTTTCTCATGCTCGTCAATGATTCCATTACATCCGTTCCTATTACATTTCTATCCTTTAAAATATCCTAAATCTTTCATATTCCTTTCTCCTTGCTTAGTTTATCTCCCAAATCTTTGTAATACTTGGTGAGTTCGATTAATTCAAAATCAGCATACTTGCGCATTTTATTCTTCATGGATTCCAGTATAAGGACGTGCTTTTCGCCATATTTGGCAATAAGTCCTTGACGGTATCCCTGCATGTTACCCTCCATGAAGCGATTGCACTTACGGCATTGGGCGTTGCAGTTCATTTCATTGAACCGGGTAATCATGTGCTGCCTGTTTATGTAATGGCCACAATCAGCCTGCTCGTATGGCTTTATCTGACCACACGAGATGCAACGGAAATATCCGTTTGGCATTGCATCACGAAGCCGGATATAGCGGCTGAAAACTTTATCGAGTTTGGCTACCAAATCCGGCTTCTTCTTTATCTTGATGCCCGCCTTGTCGAATAAAGGCAAGGGCTTTTCTTTCTTCTTTAGCTTTCTTTTTATGTAGTATGGCATTATTTTATGGATTTAAAATGGGCATATCCTGTTGAATAGTGTAAAGTGTCCAATTTTAAACTATCATGAAGTTGGATATGCCCATTTAATTTTCTACTTTTGTTTGTCCAATTTTAAATTTTATCATTAATGGAAGCATTTATTCCTGTTAGCCCGAACATGGTGTTTGAGCCAAATCCTGCCTTTGGGAACTTTGACAAGGGGATTATATTTTGGTTGTTCCGTCTTGTTGATGAGAACTTCTCGAAAGCATTGGAAAAAAATCCATATTCTTCCAAGTCGTGTATTATATCGTACAACCATGATTTAGACATGCCTATGTGCTGCCGTGAGGGAGAATGTCACCATATCTACCTTCGTTGCGAGAGGAATTTCTGGTGTCAGTGGATGTTCCAGTTTGCCCATGAGTATTGCCACCACCTGATTGACGGGGAGTTGACAGGTGACATATCCGGGTTAATATGGTTTGAGGAATGCGTATGTGAACTGTCATCCATGTACCATCTCCGAAATCTGGCTCTGTACTCTGCCACGAGCAACCAAGAACATCTTCTGCGTTATGTCCCTTCAGTCCACAGCTATCTCGGTGAACGGATGGACGTGGGGGTGGAGCTTGCTTCGGAAACAAGCCATCCGGGTATTCTACATAGATGGGGAACTCTTTTACAAGAGCCGAAATACCAAAGGTTACATTATAGAGCCATTGCCGCGCGGATGTTTCCTCTGTTTGTGGAGAACCCGCATCTTTGGAAGATAATTCTTCAATTTGGAGACATGCGCCAATGGAGTTCGCCGGATGAACTTTTTCAGCACCTGCGCCATACGGAGACTGATGACTATTCTGAATCATTGGAGAAACTTCGTCTGTTGTTGTTGTCATAAATGTTTTTGATTATAATTTGTGGTACCGGCAGGGCTTGAACCTGCAATCTACCCGTTAACAAACAGGCGCGTTACCAATTCCGCCACAGTACCGTTTGCCCGTCCTATCCTCACAGACCGGAAGGGCGTTGTTTTAACTAATACCTAATCCTAACCAAATAAGTATAACTATAGCGGAGGCCGTGCCGGAATCGAACCGGCTTCTTTACCGTATGGCAATATCCTTCCATGTGGACGAACGGCCTCGGGGAATACTCGTGCTATCTAGACTGGTGGTTTTCGAGTTTATCTTCCAAAAACCTCCTTGAACTTTTTGTCCAATGCCATCAATATCCTCATTCTTATAGCAGGATCCTCACTTTGGTCTATGGAATAAATACGTGAAAGCAACATCTTACGGGAACCACAAAAACACCCACAAGTATAGAATGGATCGACATTGGGATAGTTGTGTTTATACCAGATGTGGTTTGTTCCTTTGATTGCCACGTATGTTTCGGATACGATAAATTCATCTTCTATTGGTTTATATCCAGGTGTGTTCGGGTTTCCCGCGGCACTTCTGCGGACAGCCCAATCGCTATCCTTGGCAAGCTCAACCAACGTGCCGGCAGGAGTATTCGGGTTTCCCGCGGCACTACTGCGGACAGCCCAATCGCTATTCAAAATATCATTCTTTTCCATATTTTTTTTAATTCGTTTTTTGTTTTCTATTTATTCCGGTATCCACCAATCCGGAATGAAATCATTCTCCATGGGATGCCTCCTTCTCCTTGTAGTGGAACACGTCCATGATGGCCGTCTCGCTGACAGATGCAATCTCGTAGTCGGCCATGGTACATCCCATCACTTTGTCCAAACGCTTCACGGCATCCCACAAGCCGGAGGCTTGTACCATCATGGTTTGCATTTTACGCTTTTCAATGCCACTCCTTTCATCCAACGTGACGAATGCGACCTTGCATTTAAACCATTTGTCAGCAAGCTCCTTGTCGTCTTCAAAAAGCTCGCTGATTTTCCGTTTGGCCACGGCCTTGACTTCGTATTCACCGCTCATGAAAGGCTGTATCTCTTCGATAAACCGCTGTTCGGCTTCGGTGAAGCTGATGGCTTCCACCAAGTAAGGCTCATTCACATATTTCTGCATTCCATTTTCAAGCGTCTTTTCATATCTTACGCTGCATTCAAACCATTCGTTCATCGCTTGCCTCCTTTCTCCCTTTCGGCTATCATCGCATCGGCGATTTTGTAAGCCGCCTCGGCCACGTCGCCGGGATTATGTATGAAAAAAGAGCGGACTTCGTATCTCAGCCCTGCCAATTTCCTGATGCGTTGGACGGGAGTGATACGTTGTTTTATGCTTTTATCCAGTATTATTTTCATCGCTTCAAGCGCGATGTGGTCTCGTGATATGTTACTTTCATTCATATTTAAATAAATTCTTTATTACGTTCTACTTCTAATTCCATTAATTGTATCAGCCTTTCTTCATCGGGGCTTGGGATATAGACACCGGCATTTGATGAACACCAGTTACGGAAACGGTCTACCGTAAGGGAAAATTCCGAACTGTCCAATTCGGAGGAACTTCGCAGGTATTTCACACGGCCAAGGTATTTGTCTTCCCTCTCCCTTATGAAAGTGTCAGGGTTACAAAGTATCTTGTAGTAGTTCCTCTTCACATACTCCATGGTTTCGCCGATTTGGCATCCGAAGTATGAAAGGCAGACGTGAAGGTATTTGTTGGCCTGAATGCTTCTTTGGGGCTTCTTTTCAGTCAAGTCAAATATCTTTTTGTCTTTGATGAGCTTTTCTAATTTTGCCCTCGCCTGCCGGGCATGAAGTTCATTGGAACCGTCGTACCTCATAGGCTATCAGAAAGGCAAGTCATCCTTTGTTGATGAAGGTAGCGGAGGAAAATCCGCTTGTGTGGGCATATCATTTTCTGTAATCGGCGGCTTGGCGTTCGGGCTGTCGTTTTTCCCGTTAAGGACGATGTCGTATGCGACAATATCTGTTATATATCGTTTGACACTATCCTTTTCATATTCTCGGTAATTTATCGTACCGAATATAGTCACCTTGTCACCTTTGTGAATGAACTTTTCAACTAATTCTGCCAAAGAACGCCAACAAACAATATTGTGCCACTGTGTCTTTTCCGGTACTTCCGTGCCGTCCTGTTTACGGTATCCTCCGGTAGATGTGGCCAAGGAGAATGTGGCAACTTTCACATTGTTTTCAAGGGTACGGACTTCCGGGTTCTTACCTACATTGCCAATAAGCAAAACCTGATTAATGCTTTTACTCATGTTATTTCACTTTTAAAATTACACTTCCTGAAACTTTGGTTTTGATGAGATAAGCTTTGTAAAGGTCGGGATGGTCGGCGGCAAAACGTTTCTTGTCGAAATCTTCCCTTTCGCTGTCTTCCTTGCGTGTAAAAGATACCCTGTCACCGACCCACTTGCTTACACCGGCATTCTGCATCTCGAATTTTACGCCATCGGCCAGTTCCTTTTTCTTTTCCGACCAATATTTATATTGCCGGTCGATTTCGGCTATGGCATCTTCCATGGCGGCATATTTTTCCGGAAGGCTTGTGTCCGTGACGGAAGGTGCATAAGGGTTGGTGAATTGCTCACCGCTCACTTCGTGTTCCATCAATGACACCACCACGTCATCCGGAATGCGTTCAACTTCCACGAGTTCATGTCGTTCTCCGCGTAGCCAGATAGCATAAAGGTGGAGGACTTTCGCTCCGGGGTTTTGACGTTCAAAAAGGTAGGCGTAGATGGAAAGCTGCCACCTGACGTATTCCTTGTCAAGTTTATAAGTAGTCTTTATGTCAGCCAATATAAATGTTGATTCACCATCCCTGTAAACTTTGTCGATGCAGCTCGCAAAGTGTACATTGTCTGACACAAGGTATTCGCTTTCCTCATGCCGCAAGCCGTATGTATCTTTTAACTCCTTGTAGCCTATTGCCTCTGGGCTTTCATGTTCCACACCCAGACTGTCCACCAACTCACAAACCGAATGGATGAATGAGCCGCGTTCAGCGGCGTTACGCATCGTTTCCTCATCCACACCGTCATACTTACTGGGAAAAAGTTGCCGAGAAATCATTCCGGTTATCCCATCAAGCATCCGGCCATCCGGTGTTAAGTAGGTGTGGGTGGCCGGATAAAACACGACCTTGGACTTTTTAAGCTTGTACATAAGGCACCTCCTTTTTCCTTGCACCCATACGCTCCATGAAAGCCTTGTCGGCATGGAGCATGGTATATTTATTGTATATCTTAGAAAGTTCTGCCGTGTCTTTGGCGGCATCTATCTCTTGGAAAGCCGTGTCCCTGTTGTAGGAAAGCCCGTCGTCCTTACCATCAGTGTTGGTGTCGTCGCTGTCTTTAGTGTCGTCGATGCAAAACATTCCGTTCAGGGCGTACTTCCGAGCGTATGAAGAAGCCGCGCCCGTCACCTGTGAGCCATCCATACCTTTCTTGCTTTCTTCTTCACGAGCATAAGCGGTAGTCGACACGGTTTCACCGTTCTCATTCTTTAATGTAACGGTGGCCTTTACATATATGCGCGTGCCCACAAGAACCATGTCGTCGGCAATCGTAAGTTCGCACTTATGTTCATACAATAAGGGCTTCAATGCCTCCAGTATGTCCTCGCAACTCCGGTACTTATATTTCCCGAAGTTGTTCCATTGCCCTTTGGGGGCTTTCAGGTTGTGTTGGATTTCTATTAGTTCTTTCATTTTACTTCCATTTCTGATTTGAGGAATTTCTTCAGGTCACGTCCATAATAAAACGGGCAACCATCCGCACCTGTGATAATTATTTTATTGTTTCCCTCGCTACAATCCCGGCTATATTCGCAATAGAAAGTGCTTGTTTGATTTCAGCTTTTGAATAGTAAAGCGGAGAGTTTCGTCCAGTTCCTTTCCTTGTAACCCGAATCACACCTTCCGAAACCAAACGGTTAAAACGCTTGATGTCTATCCGCATCATTTTTAGCCACTGTTTTACTTCGGATACTCGGACAAAGTCTTGCGGTGGCTCATACGCCTTGACGGCCTGCATATAGCCCACTTGAACAAAGTCTGCTATGACAGTATTTAGTTCTTGAATATCCATAATAATTTCACTTTATACATATAATAGAGATATAACCGGGATATTCTGTTGCAGAAACCCTAAACTTCACATCCATTGCTGTTTTTAGTTCACCCAGAAGCCGTCCCTTATTATTTCTACGGCTTGCTTCTGCCCTGATCCCATTATATCTTTTTTTCTCGAACGGGACTTTGTACACATCCCCCTTCTTCATGCTATCAAATAAGCCAACATGAGTATAATTTTCATCTATCACTATTTCCTTTATCATATTTTACCTCCTTTCCTTTACCATAAATTTTTATTCGACAATGTGTCATAATACCCTTTGTGAGCCATGTATTCTTTGGCTATCTCGCTGTCCGTGTCATGCCCCAAACCTTTGATGAGTTCATAAACATGCGGATTCAGGTTGTTTACTATCTCGTTTGTCCGGTCAGCGTGTCCGGCCAATCCCAATGCCACTATAAACAATGCGGCAATTCCAATGTTTCTTAATGTTTTCATATTGTTTGTTTTGGTTCATGTTCCCCTCAACGGCTTAAACCGGTTGTTACCCCGAATCTTACGGGAGTGGATGTATCTGAAAAAGGCGCACTTCCAATGAAGTAAAAGAAAAATCGTCACACTTAAAACTTACTTTGATATTGGAAGTACGCCGGGATTATTCTATATTTGCAGCGTCACATTCAAAACTTATGATTACAAATAGAATTTCAACAAATTTATACGTTGCGGAAGACCCTCGTTTTGGCAACTACAACAAGGATATTGTCTACCGCCTATTACAACAAGTCCAAATTGATTTCTCAAATTGGATAGGAAATGATGTATTCCATACAAGTGATTGCATAATATCATACAAGGATGAATGCCCTACCATATATGATAATGGTCAAATTGGCCATAAGATATGCTTACATGTAAGTGGTGACGACTGGTGGCGTTGGGTTTACCAATTCTCTCATGAGTACTGCCACCACCTGATTAACGGCACAATGTCCGGTGATATATCAGGGATGATATGGTTTGAGGAAACTATTTGCGACCTTTCGGCGATCGCCCATTTAAAAAGGCTAATTGTTCTTTGCGATGTTCTTCGGATAGATAGCCTTCTTTCGTATAAAGATTATGTAATCCTCTGTCTTCATGCGAACCTTGGTTCTGCTCAAAAAAACTGTCGGGAATATCTAAGGTCAAATATGGCGACACTCGAACAACCCGTGTACCAACGGGAAATTTACTCAAATCTATCCGCGACAATTCTTCCGTTTTTTGAAGAGAACAATCATCTTTGGAAGATAATCCTCCATTTTGGGGACATGCGCAAGTGGGATTCCCTTGAAGATTTGTTTGACCATCTTCTTCATACTTCTGACGATAGCTATTCCGTTTCATTACGAAAACTTTATAATCTGTTGTTATGAACTTAGTTTGCTGTGTTCCACCGCGCCAATTCGATTGACGGCATCACGCCTTTTGCGGTGGATTATTTTGATTTCATCACGCTGCTGTCTCACGCTCTTCACGGTTCTACACCGTGCCTCACCGCCATTCGATTGCTTGTACGCTACTGTATAACCCGCATCTGCTATGTGTATGTTTCGATTCAATCTCACTGCCATACCGCTTATTGCGCCGCGTTACTTTCAAGCCCACGCGGACGGGCTACCATTTATGCTTGGGTCAAGCCGTCTTTATACTGTTTCCGCCAGTCTTTTGTTGGTGGCCGGGGAATCGAACCCTGGCTTCATCCCATCACCAATATATCCCGTAGCCGTAACCTTGGGCGCGGTATAAGGCCATACGGTTGTCCATTACGGCCTCGTATTCTTCATCATCCCGCATCTCTTCGAGGTACACTTCATTATCTATCTTTTCGGTGCTTATTGAATCCTCTATCAGCTTTTGGACGTTTGGGTAAGACTTGCGGACATCATCACCGTATATCATGGCTTCCACCTTGCCCGTCAAAGCATCGTATGCCACTTCGAGGTCGCACGTCTCACCGCTCATGCAAATGGAAGATGAGCGTTTGCGATGGTCGAAATTGCCAATTAAGGCATCTTCTATCATGGTAAAAAGGCTTCTTAATTCCACGTCTTTCATAACCGTATCTTTTTATTTGATTGCATCAATCTGGCTTTGCAAGTAATATGGCTTCTTCCCGATTCGTCCGGCAGGAGACAGGTAACTTACCTTGTCCCATCTCCACAGGGTAGACAACGTTACGCCTAATTGCTGTGCCGCATCCTTGGCCGTGAGCCTCTTGTCCGGCTTGTCCTCTTTGGCCAACAGGGATTTGACCTCTTCGGCCACCGTCAGGGCGAACTCCTTCAGGTCGGCAGGCGTGACGGATATTGTCACATTTTGGCCGTTGGCTATCAATTCTTGTATGTTCATAATTATTTCCTTTAGAACCTTTTATTGAGGTTGTTCGCGAAAATGTATTCGCGTACCTCGTTTTCCTTTTCTGTGTCGGCATTCCAATGCACAGCTCTCCATACGGTCATCTGTGAACATTGGCATGCGCTAATTATCTGCGGTGTTACTCCTTTTCTCAATTTTATGGGTTTTCTTTTTGCCATATTGTTTTAAATTCTTATATTTGCCGCAAACGTTTAACAAACGTACAACGTTGGGCATGGGTTTAACTTCACAGTGCAAAGACAGAAGTTTCTTCAATACAGAGAAAGTAATTATGGAAGTTTATTCTATATAATAACATTAATTAACGCTGATAGTATGAATAGGAAAATAGATAGATTTGATAACTACATGAAATCGTGTGGATTAAATGACAATAGGGTGACTATTGACTTAGGGCTGTCAGTAGGAACTTTAGGTAAATCACGCAAAGAAAACCGTGATTTATCAAATAGAGTAATAGAACAGATATTGAACTTCTATACTGATTTAAATAGAACTTGGCTTTTGACTGGCGAAGGCGAGATGCTCAACCCGACTTATTCAAATAATAGGGTTACTATGAATGGTAATGAGAATGTTAGTAATATCGGGGGACAACATATCAGTATATCCCTTCCCGAAGAGGGGTCTCAAAAAATTATTAAACCGGACGGGACTGTGGAAGTGCATTCTATGGGTAAAAATATAGATAATTCCAACAATACCGATAAATTTATCGAACTTCTTAAAAAAAAGGACGAGCAAATAGACCGGTTAATAACTTTATTGGAAAAGAAATAGAATTGAATCAGAATGTTTAATCAATTAAATAACCATATTATGAAGAAAGTGCCATTTATCGTTTATGTTATCGCGTTGTTTATATTAAGTTCATGTTCTTCTTCTTATTATTCAGAGAATGTTTATACTCTTGATTATGGGAAGTATGCAGAAAAGGGCTTTATGATTATACCTCATGAAATTAATCCGGTTTCTACAGGGCATAAATTTATTCCTATATCAGAAATATCAATTTCATTTGTAGCAGGTAAAAAAATAAGTGATGATTTGAAGAATAAAAATGGGATTAAAAATAAAGAGCATAAAACAGGAACATATTCCGACCCAACCATGTATTATTATGCTACTAAGGAGCGGGTTTTTGACAAGTTAATTGAAGAAAGTAAGATGTTAGGTGCAAACGGAATTGTGAACTTCCATATATCTCCAAATGGACAGAATTGGGTTGTTTCCGGGACTGCTGTAAGGTTTAATGATTAATATTTATGATTCCATGAAGAAAGTATTACTTAGTCTATTTGCATTCATCGTTTGTAGTTATACACTAGTACAGGCACAGAATGTCAATCAGTATATTACCGTGTATGGACATGATTACCACATGAGTAATGGTGGTGTGAAAGATGAAGACGGGAATTGGGTAGAAAAATGGTATGAGGAAACCCGAGACATAGAAATACAGAATAATTCGGCATATTCCTTAAACATTGGTACGATTCAAGCGTATGACTATGAAACAGGATTTGTTTTTTTTAGCATAGATTACAATGGTTTCGTTGAGCTACTTCCGTATTCCAATATTGATGTCACCATAGTAAATGGTGATTCCACTTACGACTTCATTAATCATGCGTATGTCATATCCATATCCTATATCAACTACAACGATTACGGGACATATACCAAAGAAGTAAAAACGAAAAAAGGATATTGGTCATCCAATGAAAAATTCGAGGATTTGAATCCCGACAGTCCATTTGACAATGCCATAGAACTTGACGGAACACCAGTTGAGTTTAATTTAAGTTCAATAGATGATGCAGATTATTTTAAAGTATATGCAAGTTATGCAGATGAAATAACTTTTAAATTAAAAACTAATGAAGAATATTCAGATAGTGGAGATCGCATATTTAAATATGAAACCTTCACTGAAGAAGAACAATGGAAGTTTGGATATTTACTTTTTAATAGTTATAACAAAGAACAAGAAACAAAAATAATAGCAACACAATTTAATTCAAATCCTTACTACATAAAAATATACTATGACCAAAGTTATTATCCATCAGAATATTACAGTGATGAATATTTAACTATACAAGCTTTCATTAACGGCCAACCCGTATCTGTGGAAAAGGTAGATAAAAACAGGATGGCGATATATGCGCAAAACGGGAGCATACATGTCAGGGATGCCAATGGAGAGGCTGTGCTTGTCTACTCCATAGATGGAAAGCTTGTATATAACAAAGTGTCTGACACGGATGATGTTAGTATCGGATTAACATCTGGAATATATATCGTAAAAGTAGGGAAAATTACTAAAAAGGTAAAATTATGAAACTGTGAAGCAAGGCTTATGCCCTGCTTTTTTCACGAATAACAACAATAATAATCAACCCCTTAAAGCAACATTATAACATGAAAATAAAGTATATTATTAAAGAAGCGTCTTTTCCCAACCCCATGTTGAAGATAATAAAAAGGCGCACCGAAACGATGCGCCTTCTGTTGTCAATTAATTCTTGATTTTATATCAGAGCCTCACGGCCGGAATATCAGAACCTGACAGCCTCCATCCTTTTGAGAAGGTCGTTATATCTCGATTGTATGATAGCCCTCTGTTTCTCGGAAGCGGTCACAATCTTCCCCTTGTATTTTCGCATGACCGATTCATTCATGCCTATCTCCTTTGCAAACTTGCTGGCGTTGATGAAAGGGAATGCCTCGAAGAATCCGCTCAAATCATATATGTAATCGACGGAATACCCGGACTTATACCACATGGGAAAATCCCCATGTCTTTCATTATAATATTCGGCCTGCTCCTCAAGTACGGACATAAAATCGTCTTTTGCCTCCTGCTCCGTAAGCCCAAAGCCATAAGTACCGTTCACATCTTCCGAATAGATGGAAATCCCTCCATCGTTCGCCTTTTCGATAATCGCCTTAATCTTTTTCATAATCGTGCTTTTTAAATTCGTCAATTAAAGCACCCACCGAAGTGGGTGCAGTCCTTTTACTTCTTCAACCCTGCCTTTTTCATCATGCTGTCAAGAGTACCGTTCGGTATCTCTTTCGCCGGATGCCTGCCGACAGGGATAAAGTAGTCAAAGTCGGGATGGACATATTTATAATGATTCCTCCCCTTTTTGATTGTCCAGCCTGCTGATTCAATCAATTTGTAAAACTCTGAATACTTCATAAAATCAAAGAACATTTTAATTGACACCACAAAGGTAACATATTTGTTACAATGCAACAAATATAAACAGAGAAAAATGCAACGTTTTTGTTGCTTTTAACTATTCTTCCCATGATCCAGAGTTTAATGGGTATTCCGACCACTTTTTCCAACCCCACCGCCCATTTGACGGTGGGGGCATCATTGCAAGAAACGTTGGCCGAAGCCCCAACGCGCTATTATCGTCTTGTCATGTGGTCGTTATTTCTGTCTTAGTCTCCCATGTACCGACCGCGTGAATACTCGGCACTTATCGCAGCTTGTACGCAGGCATCATAAACTACCGTCTTTGCCGGGTGGGTGCGGTTCCATTCTTCACGGGCTTCACGCTCCTTTCTTATGGCTTCCTTGCGGCGTGCATCGGACACCTCACGCTTTGCATGCTGCCAAGCCATACGCAAGCACTCACCAAAGGAGATAAGCGTGCGGCCTGTCTTGTTCCTTTCACGGTTCTTGCGGCTGTCACCGACCATGTTGTAATACGTGTGCGCCTGTTTCATAATCTCGCTTTTGTTGTACTTCGTTGCTTCCATATCTTTGCTGTTGTTTTAAGTTATTGCTTTATTTTGACGATGCAAAGATATAGTTATAACTTTGAATATACAAACATGAATCAAAGTTTTAGCTTGTATTTAACATGTATTAATAAAAGTGATAGCTTTATTTTCTTATATTTACTATACCTTTGCATAAACAATAAAATTAAGTTATGGGTTTAAATATCAAAAAGGCTATTAAGTCAAAAGGATTAGAAGTTAAGGAGGTGGCAAAAAGAATGGGAATAACACCCACGGGATTAAGTCAGCATATAAATGGTAATCCGTCAGTAGAAGTACTTGAACGTATAGCTTATGCAATAGGGTGTGATATATCAGAACTATTCGAGCAGCCCAATAAAGACACTCTTTCCATTACTTGTCCTCATTGTGGAAAGAAAATCAAAATAGAAAAAGGAGAATAACCCATGAACCAACTACAACTCATCCAAAGCAAAATATATGAAATCAGAGGGCAGAAAGTAATGCTTGACTTTGACCTCGCGGAAATGTATGGTACGGAAACCTCTCAACTAAAGCGTTCCGTAAGACGAAATATAGAACGTTTTGAGGGAGAGGATTTTATGTTTGAAGTTACTCGTGAAGAACTTTCAAGATGCCAAATTGGCACCTTGAACAAAGGAAGAGGAAGTAATATCAAATACTTACCTTTTGCATTTACTGAATTAGGAGTGGCGATGCTCAGTAGTGTTCTCAATTCAAAGACTGCAATAGAGATTAATAGGGGAATCATGCGTGCATTTGTTTCCATACGGCAGATGATAGCCAACCCTCCGGCGGACAAACTTTCGGAACTTCAACAGGAAGTAAAGGAACTGAAAGAATACATAGAGGAGGTGTTCACGGATTACAACGACATCAATGAGGACACTCGCGTACAACTGGAGCTGATTAACGAAACATTGGCCGAATTGCAAACACAAAAACGACAACAGGAAAAACCACGCCGTCCCATTGGATTTATTAAGCCAAACGATGATGATTTGAAATGAAACTCAACGAGGAGAACCGATATAGAAAATTAAACGATAAAAACATACATTTATGATAGAAAAGAGAAATACGTGATAGTCCTTGAATGCCAGAGAAAAAACTCTTATTACTTATTGACAGCTTATTACTTGAACAAAAAATATGCGGAAAAAGGCATAAAGAAGAAAATGAAGAAGCGATTACCAAACATTGAATAAAACGCAGGGCTCAGATTTATATCAAGATAAACCGAACCCCGAAACTCCTTCTATTTATAGATGAGCATTGCAAAGATGCGCCGATATATTTAAATATGCAATATTTTTTGCATCATGATTGTGTTATTTAACACTGTAATATAAAATTAGCGCCCCTGCTTCATAATCAAAAGAGGGGCGTTTTTGCTATAAATCACCAAATAAAAACATAACTATTTTGCTATATTCATAAAAACTCATATCTTCATTGATACAAGGTTGGCCTACCTTTCACTGTGTGGGTCATGGTGGCCCAATCTTGCACGTGGCCCAATCTTTCACGGGTGGCGGTTTGGCCATCCGTTTTTTCATGGCAAACTCCTCATCCTATCTAAAGGAGATTTCCTCTATTTGAATTTGACGAGAACTGGCATCTGAAAGAATAACCAATCCCTCTATTGAAATGCCCAAAAAGGTGGATTATTCGAGTTGGTAGGCAGAACGTAGGCAAAATTTACAAATAAAAATCCCTAAGTATTTATTAATTATATACTTAGGGATTTTTCTCGTGACCCCGGAGGGATTCTAACCCTCGACCTTCAGAACCGGAATCTGACGCTCTATACAGCTAAGCTACGGAGCCTTAAAAACGATGCAAAATTAAGAAAAAAACAAAGACGCACCAAACTATTTCAAAAAATTAATCCGTAGAATAAAAATTATCATATAGACACAAAAAACACTTTATCCGCTTCCACGTTAACAAAAATACGCTATCTTTGCAGAACATTCTGAAAGAAATCAATTAACGTCATAAAGCAATGAGTCATTTAATCAAACCGGAAAACTATCATGCGCTGTTGGATTTGCAGCAGACAGAAATTGCCATTAAGAAAATAAAAGACTTCTTCCTGAGTAGCATATCCACCGAACTGCGTTTACGTAGGGTGACTGCTCCCCTATTCGTACTCAAAGGGTTAGGAATGAACGATGACCTGAACGGAGTGGAACGTCCTGTCACTTTCCCCATCAAAGACATGAACGAGGCACAAGCGGAGGTGGTTCACTCGCTGGCCAAATGGAAACGGGTCACACTGGCTGAGTATAATGTGGAACCAGGATACGGCATCATCACCGACATGAACGCCATCCGTGCGGACGAAGAAATGGACAACCTGCATTCGCTTTACGTAGACCAGTGGGATTGGGAACGTGTCATGCCGTCCCACAGCCGCAACACGGAATACCTGAAAAAAATCGTCAACCGCATTTACAATGCCATCCTACGCACGGAATTCTTTATTTGCGAGACCTACCCACAATTGAAAGCATTCCTGCCGGAGGACATACATTTCATACATGCCGAGGAACTTCGCCAGCGTTATCCCAACCTCACCCCGAAAGAACGTGAGGATGCCATCTGCCGGGAGTACGGTGCCGTATTCATTATCGGCATCGGCGGGAAGCTGGGCGACGGAAAAGAGCATGACTTACGTGCTCCGGATTACGACGATTACTCCACTACTGACGAACGTACCGGCTTGGCCGGACTGAACGGAGACCTGCTCATCTGGTATCCCATATTGGGCCGCGCCATCGAACTTTCCTCTATGGGCATCCGCGTAGACCAAGAAGCTTTACTCCGACAACTGCAACTGAGCGGAAAAGAAGACCGTAAGAACCTTTATTTCCACCGTCGGCTGCTCGATGGTACTCTGCCCCAATCCATCGGTGGCGGCATAGGGCAAAGCCGCCTGTGTATGGTGCTGCTCCACAAAGCACATGTAGGCGAAACCCAGTCGAGCATCTGGCCCGAAGAAATGCGCCGGGAATGCAAGGAAGCCGGCATGATACTGATTTGACCCACATTGTCATCGCATGGCTATACAGCCCAAAAAGCCTCCCACGTTTTATAACGTAGGGAGGCTTCTACTTATATGGGGGAAAAAACACATTTTCCCCTTAAACATATTCATGTTATTTCACGTGGAGTTTCACGTCGGCTTTCTTTCCGTAGACATTCGTCACTTGCACCACATAATTCTCATTTCCTTTCACGGCCAACCTGCACATGGTTGTGCCTTCCGCACATGTTTCCTCCGCCATCAGCACACCACCGACCGTATAGACCTTCACCGAAGCCAGACTGCCCACAGACGAAGCCACGACCACTTCACCGGAACGCACGGAATAGACCGCAAACTCATCACCGGCTTCTTTTTCCTTTTCAAGCCCCGTCCCCGCAGGCACGATGTAATAACGCCCGTCCTCGTTCGTGCGCACCGTGATTTCCATACCGTCGTAAAGTGCGGTACGAACCTGCGTCAGCGCATCGTATAGCTCTGCCCCGTTACAAACGTCAGTACCCTCGAAGCGCAAGGCCACCGCCTCGTCCTCCGCACCGTGCACGCCCAACGGTATCCGTTTCGTAGCCGGGGTCACGTTGACACTCAGGGCCTGCGTGCCGCCCACAGTGTAGACGGAAGGCACATCGCCCAAGTTAGAATCGAGGAAGAGCTCGGCATCTTCGCTTGAAACATAGTCTTCGGAAGCCCCGTCCGCATAGACCACCACGGCACGGCTCTCGCGCCCGTCTTCCGTCGTGGCCGTCAAGCGCAACAGGTTGGCATTGACATTCCCTCCGGCTGCTTCCGGCACAAAGGCCTGCATGCCCGCCGTGAATTTCACCGTACGGCCTGCGGCGTTCTCCGCTTTCTTCACAAAGAAAGAACGCATGGGAGGCACAAGGGCAGCACCCGACGCACCTTCCGCCACAGAAATCCATCCTTGATCGCCCTGCGCAGCGGCCACGGCCGCATCCTGCACTCCGTTCTCCACATACCAATATTTCCGTTCCAAGACATCGCTGTTGACCGTCAGGAACTCGGCCACGTCCAAATGCGACATGAACGGGTTGCCCACCAAGTAATAACCACCTGCGGCAGAAGTCCCAAGCCCTACTTCGAGTGCCCCATCCACAGTACTCCCCCAACCATAATCCGGTGTAAGTTTCCTCACGAACAAACTATCCGACTTCAGTTTACCCACAGCGGACTCGTTCCTTCTTATTCCGGTCATATGTCCAAATGCCGCGCCGTCCTGGCTGTAGTACCGATAAGAGTCATCCTCCTTAGGCAAACGCACCAACACTTTGCCTCCGGCCTCGTCCGCAAGGTCCTGCACTTTCAACGAGAAGCCCCACCCCGAAGGATAACGCTCGTCCACGTCGTTGTAAAGCGCACTCCAGTTTCCGGCCACAGCCACATTTTTCACGCCGTCTTGCCGCGTTTGCAGCGGAACCGTCTCCGCATCATCCTTCCACGCCCGTTGGTAGAACGACGGGGAGAAACGGTCGTTCTCCGAGCCGTCGAACGAAATTCCCGTAAAGTATCCGGCATCCTCTCGCCCGCTCCGTTTCGTATAAAAATCCCCGGCCACCACTTCCTGCAAGGGCGAAGCCAAAGTGTACCACTGTCCGCCCTCCAGTTCCACGTCCGTGTAAGCCTTATTATAATAAAGGTATTCGGCATGCAACATCTCAGCCTCCGGCTCGAAATGGATCTCGTCCGTCATGCTCACGCGGAACGGCTCGGTCTCCAATTGACTGCCATCTGCCTTATGGTCGTAAGCCATCAGGTCATATTGGATGTTGTCTGTCGGTGCACCGATATGCGGTGGACGCTGCGTCACCCATTCCTGTCCGCTGCCCGAATGCGACAAACCCGCTGCATACAGTTCCACTTTCGAGCCTCTCGGCATGACGATCTTGGAAAACAACATCGGCGTGAACGCCCGTCCGTCTCCGTCCGCATATTCCTCGTAAATATTGTCAGTCTGCGCTTTGTGCAAGTCACCCTTGCTTGCGCGCCGCCAATTACCGTCTTCATGCCAGTTGCCCGTGACCACTCCATTTTCTCCGGCCTGCTTGTCATCCCACACGAGATATTCGGGCACTACCTTCATTGTCACCGGGAACGAGCCCCAACAACTGGTCGTGGCCTCTCCACCACCGGTCTTTTCCTCGAAATGCACGATAAAAGTATAATAGAATCCCTCACGTGGAGCAAAGGTGAACGTAGTCCCATCCGCCAGTTGCTGTTCATCCAAGAAGAATCCAAGGTCGGCATGGTTGTCAAAGCCTCCCCCTACCTCATACTCTTCGCCTACGAGAGCCGACAACTTCCCGATAGGTAGCATGAATTCGTTAAAGTTTTCAGGCGTGGTGTTGGCAAAGTAACGTTCATACTGTGGGTCATCCGTGTCTACGAGATACACCTGCGTATAATCCACCTCGTCCGTACCCGGATTATAGTCTATCAAGCCCAACCGATCCACACCGTCGCTCACGTAGGAAGCATCGCGCAAATCTATCCGGAGCTTGTTCGTATTCTGCCCTCCGTCGCATTTCACCCGCTTTATCTGGTCCAGCCCGATACGCAAGGCCGGGTTGTAACCGGCCGGATAGTCCATGATATGGTTAAAGCCGGCATACAGCGTCGGGGCCTTTCCGTTGGCATGCAATTCCAAAGGCACGTAGCTCGTACAGACCCTTGTCCATTGTTCATCGGTAATGCCTGCTTCCGCAGGAGGGAAATCCTTATGTATGGGATACACCACCAACTGCAAGCCCGTCTCCAATATCCGGATGTCCAAGTTCTCGCGGTGCAAGACGAGCGGATGGTTCAGGCCGCCCGCATCGCCTTCCACGGTCAGGTAATGGCGGATGAGGTCGATATCCTCCTGCGTCAGTTCCGGCGTACCCGCATCCCCATCTGCTGGTTGAGGCACCACGCCCTCCAAGGTCTCCGCATCGGGATAATGCCCGCGGAAATGCGCCAACGCAACATATAAAGACACATTGCCATACTCCATGTTGCCTGTCGTGAATTCATCCTCCGTTCCGAAGAACCAGTCGAAATACACGCCTTCGTTCAACACGACAAACTGCTGTTCCCCTTCGTCATTGAAACCGGTCGGCACGCGGATTTGTGCCCCGAAGCTGAACACCTGCCCCTCGCAGAAATCGGTCTGCGGGTCGAGCACCTCGCCATTCACCTTCACCATGGTTTGGGAGGTCACGTAGAACAGTGTCTTGATGCCGCAAGGGTCGTCCATCATATCGTAGAAATCCTCCGCCGTGGCCTGTCCCTTTTGTAGGTCGCGGTCGATAATCAGCATCAGGTACGGACGGTTGGGTGAAAGGTCGGAGTAAAAGTCGACAGACAACTTGCGGTTACTTTCCGCTTCTGTTCCCGTGGCATAGAAATAGAAATTTCCGTCGTCCTTTTTATGCTTGTATGCGATGTTATATATTTTACGACCGTCAGCCCCGACCTGATGTTTCGGATACGGGTCATTTTTTTCCCAATCGAGGTAAAAGAACAAGGAAACTATAGGTTCGTCGTAACCTTCCGATTCGTCATCAGCCGCCCCCACGTTTACTATCGCGTCCTTCAGTGCTTCGATACTGTCTTGCCGGGTTCCGGCATCGGCCAACAACCGGGCATACTTCACAGTGTCGATGAAACAGAAATCTATGCCTTCAGCCGCATTGCCATGCGTCAAACTTTCATCGATGCCGAGGCGTTCGCAAAGTTGGTTCCAGTCCAACGTGATGTTCAAGGGCGTGCGGTCGTTGACGCAGGTGTATTCCAACTGTTCCACCTCTGCCGTAGGTTGGGCGATAAACACCTCGATGTCGTCCAGGTAGAAGTCACCGCCGTTCGTACTGGCACAGTTGTTGTCCACCTGCAACTCGTATGACACGAAACCCGCGTTCTTTTCATCATCGTTGATAAACGAGAAGAAAATCTGATACCAGTCGTTCGTACCTTCCCCATAGCCGTTATTCCCCGTATATTCTGTAGAACTTGCCCTCGTCATATACGTCGTGGTACGGATTTGCCCCGTGGACTGCTTGTACAGCGGAGTCTTGTTCCCGTCCGCATCGATGCCGTTGATGGTAAAAAGCATGGCCGCATCCTCGGTACCTGCTGCTCCGGCTCCTTTTACCCATGCACTGACAAACAACTCTGATCCCCGGCAAAGGTTTACCGCGAAAGGCAGCGTGACAATAGAACCTGGCAAATCGGCCGCATCCACATAAAGGAAATATTCCGATTTGTCGCCTTCTTCCCCACGACCACCCAAATAGGGATCCGGAGAGGTTCCTTTTAAATTAACCATATCATTATACCCCACATACGAATTGGTAATGGCATAACTACCCCATTCCACGAAAGGTTGGTTTCCATAATTAGAATTATTACTTGTAGACCCGTCAAAATCAGTTTTGAGAGACCCGTCGAAGAACGCATAGGAACTGTAGCCCCATTCCAAGGGATAAGGATAATACATATCCGACCCATAATCAGCAGCCACCGCCGGGTCGTAATCGAACGTACGCGAGGTCAGCAACTGGTAGTTTTCCCTTAAATAACGGGGTGTGCGTGTGGGCATGTACCAAGTCTGTGTTGCCACATTCCCGTCGCGCGTGTCAATCCGCTCCAACTGGTGCTGCGTCAACAATCGCGTGTCTTTGCGGAAGGTGAGGTTGAACTTGGCGATATTGTACGTCGTACGGTCCACGGTCTTCGTCACCACGATGGTGGCCTTGCTTCCGTCCGTCACGCTCCAAGGGGTATTTCCGCCCACGCCTTGCTTCCTGAATTTGATAACCCGGTTTTTACCGGACAAGCTTGCCGTTTGGAGACTCAACCCTGCCCCATTGTCGACCAGTTGCACAGAAAGGTTCACATTAGAACTGCCTGACACGTCCGGCAATCCATATCCCATCGCACTTTTGCTCAAGGTCACCACCTCGTCCGTGCGGTTGGAAATATGGTCGCAAGGGAAAGTGATGTCATATTCTTCCAGAAACTTCTTTCCGGTGGCGTTGCCTCCCTGGTATTCCGTGCTCAACAGCCTCCCGTGCCCTTTGGTCCAGAAATCCGGGTTGTCGCGAAAGTCGTCTTCCGCATCCACGTCGTCCACCCCCACTATCACATACACGGCACGCAAGGACAACGTCGGTTCTATGGGATCATTTCTGTTGTTGGGCATAAAACTCAGCCCCCCTGATTGTCCTTCCTTAAAGGTATTGGTAAAATCCATATAGCCGGAAAGGTCGCATGCCACGACATACATCGCGTTACCATACTCGCCGTTCTCAACATTCCATTCCCTAAACTCTCCCTCCGTCGGATAATAAAAATTCGCATTATACATAATGCTGCTTGACCCCAACAAACCATGTCCACCCACGTAACCGTTTGCAAGGCGGTAAACCGTTCCGCTCGACGGGGTAAGCAAATCCTGGACTTGCCTGTCCCCTGTATTCCCCGTACGAAAAAGCCCGTCCGTCACCAAGTTGTACCATCGTTGGTATTTCTGCGCACTGTTTTGGTCTCCCCCGTTCGAGACTGTAGGCAGGTTCAACGTCACCGAACGCCCCTTGTGTACATACAACGTGTCAGTAAAGGTATGGGCGGCCTGTACGTCGTGCCCGTAAACGTTGAAAGACCATACCTCGTCGTTGAACGTATCCATGGCCTTGGCCGAAGCGGACATTCCTGTGGCCTCACGCGTTTGGAACCATTTATTCTTGGTCGTGCCGGTCGCCTTATGCTGGATGGTACGGTCTGAATAATTGGTATTATATCTATTCCCATTAACCTGACCGGCTGCCGGTTGCACGGCAAGCCAAGCTGTTCCCACAATCCCCACGATGACCTTATATAAAATCCGAAGTTCTTTCATAACCGAATCTCCTCCTTATTTAATTATAGCTCAGGTTTACCCTTTCGTATTTTTGTGCATTCTCTGTCCACCCCGGCAAACTGCGCCGGTTCACAAGCCCGTAGCCGTCCATGTCGCCCAACGGCACGGTGGTCAGCGTCAGTGTCCCTTTCTTGACGCGGGGCGCGGTGACGCTGAACTCCAACGTGGCTTGTTTGCCGGGCAAAGCCGTCAGCCAACCCACCAGAGGGATGGCCGTTTCATTCTCTACCGCCACAAGGCCGGCAGATGCCTGCGGCACGGTCCACGCCCACGATGTGACCGGCATGTCTGCGGTCTCCGTGCGCCCGAACGTGCCTTCCACCTCGAAATGGCAACCTTCCGGCACGTCCACTTCGTAATGGTCCGTCAGCGAAGGCTCCGTCATCACCGCCACCGGGTAACCGCCGATGGGAGCCACGTAGGCCGTCACCGCCAAACGGAAATCGGACAGGTTCAAGGCCAAAGGCAGGTAATGGTTGCGCGGCACGGCTGTGGCCACAGTCTTCCCCGCCATCTCGTCACCGTCTATCGTCAACGTAATCCGGAACGGGGTACTGCCGTCTGTTTCGTTCACATAAATTTCCGGCATCCCCTTTCCTCCGGACGAGAGCACAGCCTGTCCGTCGTCCCCCGTGCCGTACAAATCCATGGGAGCAGCCCCCACTGTGCGGTCGAGTGTGAAAAGGCGTGTCCTGTCGAACGACACCGTGCCCGCACTCCCGCCCTCGAACAAGGCGACGCGGTCGGCAAAGTCCCCGATGGAGAGCGAAGTCACACGCACGTCCCCTCCTTTGTCGTTCGTCAACCGGGGACGCACCTTCCCGACGAGGCGCACCAATTCGAGGCGCACCGTCCCGTCGCTCACAGGTATGCTCACTTCGCGCCGCGCTGCCATGGGGATAAAAACGTCTGCCAAATTTATTTTCGAAGCGGGGTCAGCCACAGCCGTACCGTCGTTTATCCCGGCATCCGCCCAAAGGCTTCCTTCCTTGATGCCGCCTAACACCTCCTCCAAATTTTTCCCCTCAACATCCGCATGGCCGTCCAGATTGGCAAAGGCATAGATGGTCTTGGCCCCCGTTCGGAGTGTCACGGTGGTGGAATAGTCCGTCTCGCAACCGCCCCGCCCGTTGTCCTCCGGCACAAAATTCGCATCGCCCGTGGCGCGGATGACTTTCTCCACCACGCCTTGGCCGTCCACGATGAAAAGCTCCAAGGTGTTCATGAATTCCCCGGCGATGGCCGCACCGTCACCCCCGTAAGCCCGGGTCTGCACATTACCCGCAGCCCCTACCTGTAAGGTCACCACGGCCGTAGCCGCCCCGTCCGTTTCCGACCCGGGATACTCCGTGCCGCTTTCCTGCACGCAGCCTATCGGCATAGAAAGGCATACGGTCAACACCGCCTCATACATATAGCGCACCTTCTTCGTCATATCTTTTTCCTTTCTTTATTGTAAATCCACATTCTCTTCGTCCATCGCCTGCCAATTCCTCACGGCCACTTCTATCGTCAATTCACTGTCACCGGGCTGCGGGTCACCTATGCCGCTTACCGACGTGACAGTCAGTTGGTAAAGGTTGTTGCGCACGATGGCGTATTCCATCGTGCCGAACGCTGTGTCATCTCCGTCATCGGCATGCTTGATCCAATAAGTATAATAGCACACACCTTTCGGGTAATACGTGATGCCGTACCCGGCGCAGTCCTCCACGGTCACGCTTTCCGGCGCACCGGCGGCTTCGCCTGCGGCCTCCAACGTGGCGTAGAGGCCGTTCCCATACTTGAAGATGTCGCCACCGACGGTAAATCCGTCCGCCTTCACATTGTATTGCGCCCGGAACACCACGCCCGTGGCATAGCGGCGCAACTCGTCCGCCCCCTGTATCCGGTTCGTATTCTCCCGGACGTAGCCAAGACAGTTCCATACCGTCCCGTTGCTTGCCGTCATGGGTAGTCCCTTAGAGAACAAGTCCTCCCATCCGGCATCCTCCGTCAGTGTGGGCAGGAAGTCCCCGAACTTCTTGTCTGCCGTCTCATAGGCGTCCACCACCCAGTTGGTGGCACGGCCTCCGTCTGCGGCCTTTTCCCGTCCGATTGCAGCATCGGCCACCTCCTCCGTATAGTCGTCAGACACATGCTTGAGCAGGTTCACATCACCGTCCAACCGGTTGACAAGGGCGGCACCTGTAATCTCCACCTCGCCCACGGTATTTTGCCCGCCATCCACCACGTCGAACACATCTCGCCCCGTCCGGTAGTCCACCCGGGCAGCCAACCGCTCCACATATACCACAGCCTTGGCCGGACTGGCCTCCGTACTGTTCCGGATGTCGGTCACCGTGGCCAGTTCCGTGGAAGACATCAGGAAATTCGTCTTCCGGATATTCTGCGGGTCTGCGGCCTCCCGCCATAAGTCGTTCCCGGTCTGCCAGTCGCGCAAGTCGGCCAAGGTCGTCCACGTGCCGTTCTCGAAGTTTCCCGAATAATCCGCGTTCACCACGGCCAGCACTTTACATTGGTCCAAATTCAAGGCGGACACGTCCAATGGCTTTTTCGTCGCGTATGAAACGTTTACACCCGTACCGACCTGCGACAAGTCGCCGCCGTCGAAATAGTAAGCCGCCAACACCGGCTGGGCACGTCCCGTCTCCGAGTTCAGATCCGCCTCGTTGGGGAACAAGAATACCGTAAGCCCCGTCACCGCGTTTTCGTCGTCGTTGCCCGGTTCGCGCCCGTCACCGTCCTCTCCTCCGGCCGGGTTGCCCCGTTTCGACGGTCCGCCGTCGCCCACGGAAAGCCTCACGTCGAGGAACATCGTCCCTTCTCGCACCTCCGCGTTTTCCATCGCGTCACACCGGCCGTTGCCCCACGCTTCGTCCTCCATCTGCCCACACGAGGCAGCGAGGCCGAGACATGCACCGCACAGCAACCCTCCCATGATATGATATGCTTTCTTCATTTCCAAACCATCCTTTTATGTTCTTAAAAGTGCGTTTTTCCGCCGCCGTCAAAGTTCCTCGAACTGCACCCTCACGCTCCAGTTCAACACGCTGATGCCGATGTTCACGTAAGCCAGTTCACCCCCTTTCAGGAAGAAGTCCATCTGGTAGTCATACCCCCGGTCGAGGAATTCCTGCGGCGAATAGCGGTAGATGTCCGCATACTTGCGCAGGCGGCACAGCATGTCGGGCAGGTTCACGCGGATGACCTCCACCCCCGTCTCGTGGTTCGTCACCGACAAGATGCCGTCGTCCGCCGCATCCTCGTGGTAGAGGATGCGCGAGGTCATGAACTCCACGTGGGCGATGTGCCCGGGCTGACCCAAGTCGTTTCCTTCGGCGTCGGTTGCCGGTACCCGGTCGTCCGTGTTCCACGCCGCGTAGGGCGTGTAGGCCACCTGCTCGGCCTCGTCCAGGGAGTTGTCCCAAAGAATACGGGCATTGCGGTCGATGATGCGGAAATCATAGTTGGCCACGTCCATCTGCGTGGGGTCATCTATCTCGCGCAGGCTGACGTTGATGTGTTTTGTGTCGCGCACCAAGGAAATGGTGTCGTAGGTGGGCTTTCCCTCGAAGACCTCCGCAGCGGAAAGCTCCATGCCGTGCCACAAAGTGTCCAGAGGCAGGCCGCCATGCGCCACTTCCCATCCCGACGCGCCCGCCACGCGGTCCAGCGTCACGTCCAACGCCCCTTCCATCGCGTCGCCCGCACCTGGCTCACGGCGCACGAAACGTGCACCTCCCCCGGCCAGTTGGGCCTCGTAATCCTTCTGCCCGGCCAATACCAAAAACTTGTACTTGCCCGGGGCGAGGTTCATGCGCATCGTGTACAACGGGGAAGAAAGGGGGGCATGCCCCGGCACGTTGGCCTCTTCCTGTTTCGTCACATACCGCCCTTCCTCGTTGAAGACATACACCGTGACGGCACCCACATGGTCGTTGAACATATCGGCCCGCTGCAGGTTGTAGTCATACTTAAAGGAGAGGTACAGCCCTGTGGGGCAATCGTCCAAGTCGTCCTGCATCATCGAACAGGAGGTCGTCATGGCGCACGCCGCCGTCAGGCCGCACCACGCCGCAAACCATTTTTTCATCTTATCCCTCATATATCCTTGTTTTTCGTTCAACATTCTTTCCTTCGTTCTTTTTCCTTTTTATATATAGTGGGCTTTGCCGCACATGCGGCTCCACCTCATGGTTTCCTCTTCCGTTGGGCAAATCCTTGCCGTTTCTATGTTCCCGCCCGACTGGTTCCGGGACCGGCGGAACGTCCCGTTTCCCTCCCTGCGGAGGGTCCGCGCCCCAAGGGCGCACTTCCTTTCCTATTCCTAAAAAAGGGAGGCCGGAAAGCCCGGAGACCGCACGGCCTCCCCCTATTTCACTTTATTCATTCATCTTCTGCAAGACGCTTTTATAGGTCCACATCCTGAGAGCGTGTCGCCCAAGGCAAAATATGGATTTCCACTGCGATGTATTGGTTCAACGGGTCGTCATAGCGCGTACCTGCGTCAGGCACTTCGCAGAAACCGATGTTTTTCAGGCCCGTCACGTTGACGGTGTACCACGTGTTGCGGAGCACGCCGTAGCGTCCCAACCAATTGTTGGCGGCATTCGGGTCGGGATAAGACTCCAAAACTCCGCCAATAGGCATAGTCCAAGGCGTTTCGTCGTCACCGAAATGCTTGATCAGCACCGGATAGTAAGCCACACCACCCTTGTAATAGGAAATGGTCAGCATCTCGTTCAACGTAGGCAGATATGCTGCGGCTGCGGCGTTTATGTCATCAAGTGTTTTGCCTTCTTGGTATTCAAGGTCTACCACGTCATTCTCATTCATTACAATGCCCGTCACCGTCGTATAGCCACCGTTGGCCTGTGCGCCACCTGCTGCGTTGCTCAGGGTCACGGCCACATTATCCTCCGTAAACTTTCCGTTCTTGACAAACTCCGACATGATAGTCTGGAAATGATTCATCCACAAACGTTTCACTTCGTTCTCCACGCCTGCCTTCTGGTAAATCGTGGCGGTGTTCTTGTTCAGCAAATAGAAGTCGCCGCTTTCCTCTGCGCCACCTTTGAGCGTCAATTTGGCAGCCACGATCACGCGAGTAGTGTTCTGCTCCGTCATGTGTTTCACGTCGAAAGTATTCTCCAGACAGTAGCGCGGAGTTTCGCCGGCCGGGGTCAGGTCGTCCGCCGGAATGGTTTGAGCCACCTTGTTCAACAAACTTCCCGTAGCATAATCATTATCCACGGCATAGTTGGGGTCGATGCCGAAATGGGTACGATACAATGAGACATTCGTCTCTACGGCTGCAACGTCCACAAAGCGATAGTAATTTGCCGTCATATTGTTGTACTGCCACCATGCCGGTTGTGCCGTAGCCAAGTTTTCAGGTGCCACATTGCGCACCAGGTAAGTGAACTTGTTCGTGTTGTCAAGCGTCCATCCCTCGACCGTATAAGAAGCAAGGTTCTCATTAGCCTCTTCCGCTACCTCTCCACCAGTAGCCGTTACCGTCACTTTGGCAAGGGCACGCTCCACATACACCGTAACAGCAGGGTTCTGGCGCGCTTCCAGTTCGGTCTGGAAAATCTTAGTTTGGTCGATTTCGGCCAAAGTGGTCACCTTGCCGTTATCGGCCGGACGCGTAGTACCCCCGGCCACACTGTACATGGGCGCATTGCTCATGAAGAAGCTGGGCTTGCCGCCGTGAGTCCGCAGAGCGTTTTCGCCCAAATCCTTGGCCAACTCACTGACTTCCTTGAAAGTTTTCTGGTGGAAATCCGTGCCGGACGCATCGCCCTCACTGGGCAACAGCCCGTTGTCGTTCAGCACGACCATGGCATAATAATTGGGCGCTTGCTGCCCTTCTCCCGTAGGAGGCACCAGAATATCCTGCACGATGTTGGCAGAAGAAGTAATCTGGGTCTCGTCGTTTTTCGTGAAGGCACTGACATCCAAGTCATACACCCGGTGCAACGTTGCAGCAGCCTCAGACTCACCGGAGAACACCAACAATTTGGCACTGTTCACCTGGTACTCATCCGGCGTACCGTCGTCGTAGCCCGCTGCACGCTTCACGCCCACAGTCGTCGGCAAGTTAATAGACATGCTGAGGAATCCCTCTTCGCCGGGCTGTACCACCACCGCACCATCTTGGCCACCGTCGCCCACGACCACGTCGTCGCTGGAGCATGCGCCAAATAGGAATCCGGCCATAGCCATTGAAAACAAATACTTAAGTTTCATTTTTAAATCTGTTTTGGTTAATAAAATGTTTAATACTCTCTTTTTTATATTATCTAACGCATACGTTTCACTCCATATCCATCAGCCTCAGGTTCTCTGTCGCCGCCTTCACCCCGGCCTGGCCCGCCTGCCCGAACAGGCGGCGCGCTTCGTCCTCACGCCCTTGCCTGGCAGCCATCACCCCACGGGCATGCACAGCTTCGGGCAAGTTACCGGCTTTGGCCAGATAGGCTTCCGCACGGTCGTACTGCCCCGACTCTATCATCGCACAAGCCACATTAAGATTGGCCGTCGGGTCGTCCGGGAACATGCGCACGGCAATTTCGAACACTTCGTTGAACTCCTTGCTGCCAGGCTCGTAGGTCTGCGCCACCAGGAACATCTCTTCCAACGAAAGCTGCTGCGGCTTGGTGTAAAGCAGGGCCTTGGCCTCTTCCACAGAGAAGGGGCGTACATGGTAGGTCACGACATAGTCGGAATGGCGCAAAGCCGGATACCAGGCCTGCAACATCATCCGGTAGTCATCGGGATATCTCGACTTGATGGCCCATTCCTTGGCGTCGGGATCCATGTCGCGGTCTATCCATTCCAGGATTTCCTGCTTGTGCCCCAGGTTGCTGTCTTTCACGTAACGCCGCAAGCCGTCCCAATCCTCGGGAGTGTACTCCACCTTGAACAGTTTTTCGTCCAGTTCCAGCAACCTGCACACATAATCCTTCAGCATCAGAGCACGGTTCTCGGCCAGATAACTGTTGTGCTCATACGTGTCTTCGGGCGAAGCATACCCGTGTATGCTGATGTGCGTGATAGTAGTGTTCCGGTCTTCCCTCACCACGTTGATGGTACGGAGTATCTTCTCCAATTCCTGCGGATTGTTGCGGTAGTCCGGATAAAGGGTCGTTTTGTTGACGGGGAAATCCAAATAAGCCCTGCCTTCCTCATGCCGTTCTTTCCGCGCTTCAGCCTGCGGGCGGATGTAAGCCGTGCGGTAGTTGCGCAACCGCTGCAACACAGCCGTGTTCTGGTCCAGCAAATCCCCACACCCGCAAAGGTCCTCGGCCAACACGACGTTGGCGTTCTCCATCCAACTTTCGTAAGGCAACACCCCTGTGTAATGTACCGTCTGTTCCTTGCCGTTCCTGCGGCGGACCACCACCGGGTTCCCGGCAAAGTCCTTGCGGGCGAACCGCTCGTAGGATATTTGCTGTCGACGCCCGTTCACCACCACGGGAGACATCTGACGGACATTGCCGCCCCCCTTGACCAAAGGAGTGAATACGAAGCGGACATTGGAAGGCAACTTCAGGTCGTCCAGCCTCAAATCCATATCCACGACCAAGCTGCTCCCGGACTTCTCCACCTTCAGGTTTTCCAAGCCCACCGCATTTCCCGCCATGCGTACGGCCCCGTCCTGCGCGCCGGAAGGGATTGCCATACCGGCCATACATATATATAATAGAAATCTAAAGTTTTTCATACGCCATAATTTAATATCAGAACACATAAAGCACACTTATCGCCAACTTGGTAGGCCCGAAATAATTGGCATGGGAAGACTTGAGCTTCTCGCCGCACTCGCCGCACTTGAACTTGTCGTACCGGATGTAGTCATACCCCACACCGAGCGAAGCCTCCAGGTTCCAATGCCTGGACAAGGGCCACTGGTAACCGGCCGTCACACCGCCGCCCGCATACCAGCCTTCGTAACGATGGGTTGACAAATCATCGAACAGGCCGAACGGCAGGTCCACCTCGCCGACGTTAAACTCGCCGCCCATCAGATGCACACCGAGAAACCACCCGTTGAAAGCCTCGCAAAACCAATAACGGTATTCGGGCTGAACCACCCAATGCTTCAAACTCTTCCCTCCGGAAGGCTCCCAAGGGTTGAGCCCGTAAAACAACTGCACCGTATGCTTCCGGGCTATCGAGGCCTCAAGACCGAGGTTGGGTGTCACAGTAGACCAATACAACAGATTGGTCTTGAGCGCCACGTTTTGCGCAACGGCCGCCCACGACAACCCTCCAACTAAAATTGTGAACATCAATAATCTTCTTATCATAATACATCAATTGAATAAGATAATACTCCGTTTGAAACACCAAAAGGCTGCTCCCCCCTGCCCGAAAGCAAAGAAAAACAGCCACAACCAACCTCCTTGCGCATGGAATACGCAAGATACCTTACGGTGTCAGCACACAAACCAGTTTCCTGATTTGCATATATATAAGCATAAAGACTACTTAAATGTGTGTGTGTTTATAAATTAAACACATATACACAAGCGTTTTTTGATACTTTAACAAAATATCTTTTGAAAGCTGTGGCCGGTCACAACCCACCGTCCGGAAACCTTGTGTTTCCGGTGTCCGGACATATCGTCCCACATGGCATATCTGTAAAAAGGCTTTCATTCCGTTAGTATCAAATTCATTCTTTCTGTCCGTGCCTATGCTTTAGCATTATTTTTACACGAACAACAATGCAAATAAAAAACATTTTTTTCAAATGAACAAATCTTTTTCTGCCTTTTTTTAAAGAAAACAGCATGTAAACTTCAAAATTTTTCGGGGGGGGGGGGGGGGTAAAACACTGGTATACAGAAAAATACGCCAAAAACAGCAGCCTTTCATCACTATAGTCCACATTCCTATGAACATACCGCCTTCCTTTTCCGTCTTCCATCTTCCTATTTTCCGCGCAATACACCTTTTCTTTCCCACTATGTTTTTGGATTTTAATCCTATATTTGTAGAAACCGCTCAATTTCTTTCAGCCAAACGAAAAATCGTTTGGCTGAGAACGATTCTCCGATGTGCGGCAAACGAATTACGGACATACAGAACCCCTCCAAAACGACACAGCGACGTAATAATATGTCCTAAAAAAGACCCGTCTCCTCTTCTTTACCTTTCCTCGAAAAAAGCCTTCACGCGTTCATACTTCCTGTATACCAATGCGTTAAGGTGAACTTCCCTCTGTTTTTCCCTTCACCTGTCCTTCACCGTCCCTTCACCTCCTATAGGATTTCATTGGACAACCAGAAAGGTTAAAAGGTGTAAACCATTCACCCTAACACATTATAAAACAAGAAGTATGAACGCGTGAAGGCTTTTCTACGCCACGGTATTACCTGCCGTGAATCCTTACAGAGCCTTACCCTTCAGCACGGCACCGCCCTGAACCGGAAGCGTGAACTTAAACTGGCCTTTCTTACCCACTTTGGTTTCTTCCACCTGAGGGGTCTTGCCGTCTTTGCCATCATGGTAATATGCCACCGGGCTACCGGCCAACATGGGCAAGTCTACCGTCAGTTTGAGCGTTTCTTTTCCGGCATTCAAGGCAGCCACATACCAATCCTGCCCGTGGCGACGCGCCAACACGACGTAACGTCCGGGGTAACCGTCGATGAACTTCACTTCATCCCACACCGTAGGAATCTCTTTCATGAAGTCTATCTCGAAAGCCGGCACATCCGTCAGGTTGTTCGGTGCCAATGCAAAATTCTGGATAGGATTCTGGAAAGCCACGGCTGTAGCCAACTGGAAAATGTCGGTGGTGACACGGGTCGGGCCGCCGTCGTTCCCCCGGTTCATGCGCTTGTTGAGGAAAGTGCCGCCGAACTCCATACATCCCACGGTGTTGCGAATAAAGGGATGAAGCGTGGCATTGAATGCTTCGTTGTCGCAGAAATGCTGGTTGAAAATCATATTCTCGGATGCCAGCACGGCCTCGCTGCCCACATAGTTGGGATACATGCGCTCCCAGCCGCGCGGCAAGGTGCAACCGTGGAAGATGACCATCAGTCCGTGGTCGTCGGCATCGCTCAGGATGGCCTCATAAAGGCGCATCGTCTCCTGCTTGTCGCCGCCGAAGAAGTCCACCTTGATGCCCCTCACGCCCTGTTGCTGCAACCAACGCATCTCACGTTTACGGGCAATCGAGTTGTCCATGATGTTTATCGGGCTTTGCTCGATGTCGTTCCAGTAACCGCTGGAACTGTACCACAAGAAAAGTTCCACGCCCTTGCTGCGTGCGTAACGGATAAGCTCTTCCATCCGCTTATGGCCGATATTGTTGTCCCACCAGTTGTCTATCAAGGTGTATTCGTAACCCATGGCGGAAGCCATGTCGATATAGCGCACCTGATCGTCGTAGTTGATGCTGTTGTCTTGCCAGAGAATCCAGCTCCACGTGCCGCGCCCGTACTTATACTTATGCTCCGTGGCGAAACGGGGTTCCACTACGTCCCACGGAACGGTGGTCTCCACGATGGGAGCCAAGTCCCGGGACACCGTGAGCGTACGCCAAGGCGTATGGCCGGGCAAAGCAAAGGCCGGTTCCGACGTGCCGTTACCGTTGTTTTCTTCCGGCATCGGGAAAGCCACAGTGTACAGGCCGTCCTGCGCGTCGCTCAGGCGGGAACCGCAATAGCGGCTGTCCACGCCCGTTTCGCTCACGAGCACCCAACCGTCTTCCCCCACATGGAACAATCCGGGGAAGGTGTAGCCGTGGCCATACTGTGAAGGCGTGTCCATCGGTGCGTCGGCCTTGTATTCCTCCTCGTAACTGGGCTTCGTTCGCTTCCATCCTATCATGGCGTCGCTCTGCGGCGTGAGGAAAGTCGTGGTCTTGCCTGGGAAACGGAACCCGGTGGTTTCGTTCATCACGCGCACGCTACCCGTTCCGCCCTGCTTGGGCAGGAAATAACGGAAAGCCACGTTGTGGTCTTCCACCACGAATTCCACTTCCATCTCCTGTTTCTTGGCATTGGCCAGACGCACGGTAAAGGTATTGGCCTTCTTGTCCACCCGGCTCGCCTTGCTGCGCTCCAGGTCGTAACGGATGTCGCGCGTACCGGTCTGTTCTTTCACCCATACCAGGTCGCGGCTGAAATCACCGATATTGGCCACCAAGCCCAAGGGAGACTCCTCCAACATCATCACTTCCTTCCGCCCTTCTTTCCCGTCCGCATAATATCCTACCTTATAATATGCACGTCCGTCTTTCAATCCTACTTTGAGGAAGGTCACACCGTCGGGACTGGTGACGGTCTTTTCATCCTGCTGTGCTGCCGCAGCCATGACTGCGGCCCAAGGAGCAGCGTCCGCCTCACCGGCAGCCCAAGCCGCCCCGCCCGCAGACATCATTCCGGCTAACAAGATAGCCGCCAAAAAGTTTTTCTTCATTGCTTTTTCATTTTTAGTTCATATGATTTTCCATATTCTCATTTTCCAAACTGATACCCCCGGAAAAGCTTGCCGCTCCGTTCCAATTCCGCACCGAAATAGAAGCCGGGCTGTGTGGGTTGGTTATAAGCCACATTTTCCGTTACGATACTGAGCCGGTAAGGCCGGTCTTCCAAAAACGTATGGAAACGGTAAGGAGTGGGAAGCGGGGACACATACACGCGCAAAGCCGTATTGTCCGCCGTGCGCACCACGACCTCTTCGCGCCAGTCGCCCAAGATGTCGCCCTGCAAACAAGGGTTGCTTTTCGACCCGTTGTTGAAACTGCATCCGTCGAACGTCGCCAGCGGACGGCAAACCTTTGCCTCCCAGTCGTACTTGCTCACCGTTTCATGATCCAGCATCTCGCGCAACAAATCGCCGTCCCACCACACGGCCATGTTCATCGGCAAGCCCCGTGGCGCGGCACAAACCACCTCTCCTTTTATATTCCGTATGCCTCCGGAAGCCGACGACCACATCTCCACTCCGTAATTCGTAGGGTCGATGTCCGCCGCCATGCAACGCCCCACGTCTTTGGCAGCCGGGAGACGGAAGATGACCTTTCCGGTCGCGGCATCGCGGAAATCGCTCCCGTCGCGCTTGTTCTCGTGGCAATCCCACACTTGCAAGCGGTCGGACGAGGGGTCGAAAGCCGTGAGGTGCAAGGCGTCGCCATGACCGAAGCCGGTGTTGTACAGCCCCGTCCCGTCATGGTCTATCGCACACGAGCCGTATGTGATTTCGTCACAACCGTCACCGTCTACGTCGGCCACACGCAGGTTATGGTTCCCCTGCCCTGCGTACGAAGCCCAACGGGCGGAATCCGTATCGAACACCCAACGCGACGTCAGCCGCTTGCCATCCCAATCGAAAGCCGCCAAAACACTGCGCGTATAATATCCCCGGCACATCACCACGCTCGGGTGCCGCCCGTCCAAGTAGGCCACAGCCGCCAGATACCGCTCGCTGCGGTTGGCATAATTGTCGCCCCAGTCTTCCAACCGTCCGCGCGGAGGGACATAGTCCACCGTCTGCAAGGCCGCGCCCGTCCGCCCGTCGAACACGGTCAGGAACTCCGGTCCCGAAGCGATATACCCCTTCCGGCCTTCCACCGGTTCTTGCGCCCCCACCCGGTAGTCCGCCGAAGGGTCGCCTATCGTATGTCCCCGGCCGTCCACCGTGCCGTCTGCGGTCTTGGCCGTGACTTCAGCCCGTCCGTCGCCATCGAGGTCGTACACCATGAACTGGGTGTAATGCGCCCCCGCACGGATGTTGCGCCCCAGATCGATACGCCACAGACGGGTGCCGTCCAATTCATACGCATCCAAAAACGCGGTTCCGGTAAAACCGCTGTGGGAGTTGTCTTTGGCATTGGAAGGCTCCCACTTCAGTACAATCTCAAAATCCCCGTCGCCGTCCAAATCACCGACAGACGCATCGTTGGCCGTATAGGTGCAAACCTCACCGTCGGGCATCGTCTGCGGCTCCGGTTGTTGCAACGGGATGTTGACATAACCGCACGGAGCATCGGCCGGAAGCGTCCATTTACCGCCGGACGACGTTTTTTCACGACCGTCTATCACCGGACGTACCTCATATACCGATTTTCCCCGGGAGGGGTTATAATCGTAAAATTGTGTGGAAACAGCCATAGGTTTAGGAGTAACCAACAGGCCGTCGCGATACACATTGAATACCGTACGCACCGGATCGGAGGACAAATAACGCCAACTCACCATGACCGTATCGGGCGATAGCCTAACAGCTACGGCCCCCCGTCCCACACGTTCTCCGGTGGCAGAAAAAGACGCCCTCGTTTCCGGTTTCCTAACTGCACTTACGGAAACGGCATCTTTCTCCTGCATGGCAACCGGCCATACGGCCCCGACCATGCACAAGGCTGAAATACATACACAAGTTTTCCTCAGATTATTTTTCATGAGCCTTCAGTTAATGACGGTGCGAATATAGCGAAAAGAAAGGAGATGCCCGACGGGCAGACTGATAAAATCTATTAAAATCTCAGGGACTCCCTACAGAAAAGCATAAAAATAAGGCGTTTCTTACCTGAAAATCTATTATATTTGCACGAGATAGGCGGTAGTCTGCAAATTCGGGCCAGCCGAATTACACCCGACTTACACTATCTTTGCAACAAAATGGAACTAAAAAAAACGATAACGATTATAAAAGTCCTTTTCGTGTTTCTTTTGGCATACGCCGGAGAGACACAGTTTTTATATGCCTCGGCCGCACCGGCCGGAACAGACCGTTTCACCTTGGTCATCGATGCAGGACACGGCGGAAAAGACCCCGGTGCCATAGGCCGTTTCTCCCGCGAGAAAAACATCAACCTGTCTGTAGCAAAGGCATTCGGCAAACTGGTGGAAGAAAATTGTCCGGACGTAAAAGTGATTTATACCCGAAAGACCGATGTGTTCATTCCGTTGGGACGACGGGCGGAAATCGCCAACCGGGCGAATGCCGACCTGTTCGTGTCCATACATACGAACTCTTTGCCGGGCAAGGCGATAGGCCGGGGAGCTGAGACCTACACGCTGGGTATGGCCCGCGCCGATGAGAATCTGGAAGTGGCCAAACGGGAAAATGCCGTAATCCTGGTGGAGGACGACTACAAGGAACGTTATCAGGGATTCGACCCGAAGTCTTCGGAAAGTTACATCATTTTCGAACTGATGCAAGACAAATACATGGCTCAGAGCGTGGACTTTGCCAAACAAATCCAAAAAGAGTTCAGGACAACCGGCGGACGGCCGGACAAAGGCGTGCATCAGGCGGGGTTCCTCGTATTACGGGAAACAAGCATGCCGAGCGTATTGATTGAATTGGGCTACATTTCTACACACGATGAAGAGGCTTTCCTCAACTCACAAAACGGTATCCGTAAAATGAGCCAAAGCATTTACAACGCCTTCCTTTCTTATAAAAGACAGCATACGAAGGGAAAGACAACGGGAGCGGAAAAGGATGTCCTACAAGCGGAAAGCGACGAAACGCAAGCCGTGGAAGGTGCCGTAACGGATACCCCCGAAAGCGACATCGGCGTATTGACCCAAAACAGCGATAAGCCTTCAACCTCAGAACCGGAGGAAAAAAAGCAGGAACAACCGGCAACGGACTCCCGGCCTGTATTCAAAATACAAATCCAGGCTTCCACCCGACAGATTCCTGCGGGCAGTTCCCGTTTCAAAAACCTTTCTCCGATAGATTTCTATAAAGAAGGGGCTTATTATAAGTACACGTACGGGGCAACTACCGACTACCAGGAAGCCATTAAAATACGCAATAAAGTAAAGGAAGATTTTGAAGGGGCTTTTATCGTGGCTTTTAAAAACGGCCAAAAGATGGAACTCTCTGAAGCCATCTCCGAATATAAAAAGAACAAATAAACGTTGAGAAACTTATGAAATACTTTACGAAAGAAGTTAAAATCGGCTTGACCGGCGCTGTGGCTATCGCCGCACTCTTTATCGGACTCAACTTCTTGAAGGGCATTAACCTGTTCAAGTCCAGCAATTCCTATTACATAGAATTTTCGGACATCAAAGGATTGGCCAAGTCCGGCCCGGTGTTGGCCAACGGATATAAAATAGGTACGGTGCGCGATATCCTTTATAATTACCAACTACCGGGGCACGTATTGGTAGAAATCAGCGTAGACGAAAGCATGCGCCTGCCCAAGGGTACAAAAGGCACACTGGTTACTGAAATGCTGGGGGGATGTAACCTCAACCTTTTATTGGGCAATCCCGAAGACGGCCATTACGCTCCGGGCGACACCATACAGGGAGACGACACCAAGGGGCTGATGGACAAGGCCGCCGACATCGTCCCGCAAGTGGAACAAATCATGGGCAAAGTGGACACACTTTTGACTACATTGAATACGTTGGCAGCCAACCCGAACTTACCAAGCATTATGGAAAACGCCCAAAGCATTACGGCCAACCTGAACCAGAGCAGCCGACAACTGAATCTGCTTCTGCGTAACGACCTGCCGGAACTGACGGGAAAGATGAGCCGTATAGGCGACAACGTCATTACCCTGACCGACCATATGAACGAACTGGATCTGCAAGCCACTTTAAGCAAAGTAGACACGACATTAGGCTATGTGCAGCTCATGACCGAGAAAATGAACCGCAAAGACAATACGTTGGGACTACTGCTGAACGACAGTGCTTTGTATAACAATCTGACTCATACGGCGGGCAGTGCCAATAACCTGCTTATAGATTTGAAAGAAAATCCGAAACGCTACGTACACTTCTCGCTTTTCGGACGTAAGAACTAACCTCGAAAAAACAGAGGTCGCAAGGCTTGTAAAGCCGGATACCCGATTAAGGTGTCCGGCTTTGTATTTTCCGTCCCGACTACCCCCGGAAAGCCTATCCTCCGGCAAGACAAACACTTAGAGAAAAGCAAGCAAAAAGCACAATTTTATTTTTTTATTTTTTATCATTCTGACTGCAAGGGAATTAAAACGTCTTCAGCATCTCGTCCTGAACTGAAGGCTTGTTTTTATCGCGGAATATTGCGAAATTTGCAGCGTAGAAGTATATAGGAAGTTCATCGGATAAACACAAAATCTAATGGAAGGTTCAGCGCAATCGTTATGGGAACGTTGTCTGCCCATCATTCGCAATAATGTAGACGAGAAACAATACAGGACATGGTTTGAACCGATTCAGATCATCTCTTTCGAGAAGCAAGTACTGACATTCGGCTTGCCAAGCCAGTATTTTTATGAATTCTTGTCGGAACATTTCGGCCGGCTGATATTCTCCGTCGTACGACGAGTTTTCGGAGAAGGAACGCAGTTGAAATATAGCCTGATGGTAGACCAGACCCATCATTTGACCGTAGACATCGAGCCGGTCAACACACAGCCTCTGACGCCCCGTGCCAAGATACAGGCAACGGGTAGCAACAGGGCGCCCAGTCCGTTGCAGGCTCCCATGCCTCAGGATTTGGATCCTCAGTTGAACCGAAACTACAGTTTTGAAAACTTCATCGAAGGAGTAAGCAACAAGCTGCCCCGCTCCGTAGGGCAGGCTATAGCCGAACATCCGAAACAGTCTACATTCAATCCTTTGTTTATCTACGGAGCTTCCGGTGTGGGAAAGACTCATTTGGTAAACGCTATCGGGGCCAAGATCAAAGAACTTCACCCTACAAAGCGTGTGCTGTACGTTTCCGCCCACCTTTTTCAGGTGCAATACACGGATTCCGTACGGAAAAACACCGTAAACGACTTCATCAACTTCTACCAGACTATCGACGTACTGATTATCGACGATGTGCAGGAATTTGCCAGTCTGACCAAGACCCAAAACACGTTCTTCCACATATTCAACCATTTACACCAGAACGGACGACAGCTCATCCTGACATCCGACCGACCGCCCACAGCCCTGCAAGGCATGGAAGAACGGCTGCTGACTCGTTTCAAATGGGGATTATTGGCCGAACTGGAGAAGCCGAACCAACAGCTTCGCCATGATATTCTGGAAAACAAAATACGGCAGGACGGCCTGAAAATACCGGAAGAAGTCATCGACTTCGTTTCGGAAAACGTGAACGACAGCGTACGCGAATTGGAAGGTATCGTCAACTCTCTCATGGCCTACTCCGTCGTATGGAACCGCGACATAGACTTGCCTTTGGCGGAACAGATCCTGAAACGTGCGGTAAAACAGGAGAACAAACCGGTAACCATAGATTTCATACTCGACAAAGTGTGCGGGTACTTCAATGTCAAGCAAGAGGACGTGTTCACCAAATGCCGCAAACAACCCGTAGCGCAGGTACGGCAAATAGCCATGTACTTGGCCCAAAAACATACCAATCTGTCATTAGCCCGCATCGGTTCGCTGATTGGAAAACGCACACACGCCACGGTATTGCATTCTTGCAGCGTAGTAGAAGACCGTCTGCACGTAGACAAGGCATTCAAATCTAAAATGGATGAAATAGAAAAGCTGCTGAAACAACGATAAGCTTTCTATCTTAAAAAAACATCCGGCGCACCTGCTTCTGCAAGTGCGCCGGATGTTTTTTGGGGATATGGAGGGCAGGTAGCCTACCCCATATCCGAGCCTTATTTCTTAATGACCTTGATGGTCTTCTGCATTCCGTCGCGATACAAATTCAAGAGATACATACCTTTACGCAAGTGCCCCACTTGCAATTCGGTTGTCCCGGCAGGCACTTCGTCCTGTGCCACGACGGCTCCCGACAATGACACCAAGCGCACGTTCCAGACTTTATCCGTGGCATTGGAAATGACAATACGACCATCCACGACCGTACGTTCCACACTTAACAGACCATCGGCCTCGACCGCTGAAACAGAAGAACCACCCTTAGGCATAAGCACCACATTCATATACGTTTCTCCGACATAACGGTAAATGTCACTCACGGCATATACCTTTTCAAAAGGCAAGTAGCCTTCAGCTTCCACTTTCATGCGGATTTCGTCACCACGCACATCGGCCAAAGTCAGATAACCGGAAGCATTCGTCCGGTACACTTTACCATTCAGCGTCACGGTAGCCCCTGCCAGATTGCGCCCTTTTACGTCCTCTACTTCCAGTTCAACCAAGATACCCTCCTGCTTGCGGTCTATGTTAAGTTCCACGTCAGTCAAACGGCCTGCCTCCAATGTCACAGCCTGCAAATCGGATACATGCACATCAAACCCTTCGTAATCCGAAGCCGTGGCCTGTATGTCATATTGACCGGGGTCGAGTATGACATAAGTCGCCATATTACTGCCCTCGAATTCTATCTCAGTGATGAAATCCCCTCCGGTGGACACATTGCAATAATCCGCCTCCAACCCGTCGGGCACAACGGTCTTCACACGAGCATATGCCAGACGACTGAAGTCCAATACCACCTTGTCCGATACACCTTCTACGGTCTCATGCGCCACGTAATCAAGCTCTATGCCATCTTCTCCCGAATAAGAGGAATAACTGTTCCAGTTGAAAGCATATTCCCCTTCCGGCAAACGGGTCCGGAACTTCGTCTCTCCGCTTTCTATGCGGAACTGCCACAGCCTTTCACCCCGGGACGTACTGACCTCGCACGTGAACGACCGCCCTTCCATGAAGTCCGGCAAATTCGCCACGGAGACTTCGACCGGCACACTCTCCGTCTTTGACAAATCTATCTCAACCTCCTGCTGCTCCTCCATATCAAACGCACCGAGTGTCAGGAAGTCTACTTGCTGCGTGGCATAATCCTGCCTTTCCAACGCATAAGTGTATGCTCCGGTTTTCAAACCCAACTCGGCCTCCCATGTACCGGAAACGCCATCACCACCTGTAACCGGCATGAAATCAGTAGCCCGACTTTCTTGTCCGCTCATGGCATAAATCGTATAGGCATAACCTTCTTCCGCCCCTTTCAACTTGAAACGCATCGTCCCATAATCGGAGGAATGGAAAGCGCAAACCACGTCACGGTTTTCTGCCGTATTCACAAGTCCGTGAGCCGTTTCGAAATTCGTATTAGCGTTGTAGCCGGGCTCCACTACATACTTATACAAGCCATCTACCATGTAAACGGAATAAGGGAAGTCTATATTATTCACATAAAATTCGTTATACTCCATACCCACAGGCGAAATTATCAAGCTACCGCTTTGCACATCGCCCTCCGTACGGAACGTCACGGGTTTATACCCTTTGTCTTGGAAAGAATAATCCACAGTGGTAGTTTTCCCTGAAGCCGTAAAAGTAGCCAAATCCGTTGCAGGCGAAGCCAAATAGTTGCCTTCCATCTCAGGATAATAGTAATATGTACCAGGCTGAAGATATCCCTGCACGCTCCCCTGTTCATCGGTAGACAAATCTAAATTCGCTTGGAGAAGAATGACCTCGGCCTCGCCCGGTTTCCCCTCAGCATCTTTGACCTGAAAAGTGACCAGTGTCATATCATCCAATTTCTCCGCCGTAATTACAGCTACATCTTCATCCCCTACGGTCACTTTACCGTTTTTCACAGCTACGCTGATTCCCTCGGGCGTAAACGCAGACAGTTCATAACTGTACTCTTCCGCACGCAGAAATTCACCGTCATCCATCTGCCGAGTCTGCACACCAGGATAAGAGTTATTCCAACTGCTACCATCGGAAAGTTCTATATAATCCAACTCTACATTGTAATCCTCCGGACTTCCCGACGTGAAACTCACATAATGATAAGGAGAAAAATCCGCATTCACTTCCACCGTCGTAATTTCCGGGTTGCCGAAATCAAAATGAATCGGCCCTTCGTAAGAAATCGACTGGTCCGGCATGTAAAGCCGGATGAAGTTATCCTCGTAAGGGTTATAAGACAACTTGCCCTTGAAACTACTGGAAGTTGCATCCCAAACAAACCCATTCTCAGGCATCCCCTGCCCGTTGAGTTCAAGTTGCAACTGCGCCACGTCGAAACGCTCGGAAGACGACGGGGTGACCTTTATCACTGTAGTCAACTCTCTCACCTCGTCTTGGGCATAAGTCTGCATGCCTAAGAACAAGCACAATAAAAGTAAGATCTTCTTCATACACTTATTTTTTTAAAGTTGGTTTTATACGGCTTCAAAAATACTGAAACTCCAACAAAACAAAAAGGGAGGCAAAGCTTTTTTACCCCCCCCCATTAAGTTTATTTAACACAAAGTAAAAGGCACGCCCTTGCGACGCATGCCTGCGCCCGTCAGTCTAAAAACCCCTGACGTTTCAAAGCCTCCAACATGCCCCGGCTCATAGCTTCGTTATCCTTACGGGTGTAACGGATATCCGTGAAGATTTGAGCCAACGTCTCCTTGTGGTTGATTTCCACAAAATGCCTGTTCTCTGGTAATTGTTCTTTCGGCCCGTAATATCGGTCAATAGTTTCGGGAGTATAGTCGCGATAGGTCTCTTCATGTACCACAGCCTCCAAAGGCAGACGGTCGGTCTGCTCGGGATGTTCATCGGGCCATCCGACGGTGAGTGTCGCCACCGGCATCACCAAGCGGGGCAACTGCAAAATGTCGATAATTTGGGACGGCATATATAAAGTCGTACCTAAATAACAAATCCCCAACCCTTCCGCCTCGGCCAAATTGCAAAATGTCTGCGTAAACAACAGCGCATCCGTAGCGGCATTCAAAAATGAAAGAAAATTGTCATATCCGGGATGCGCCTTGCGCTGCTCCGCCCATTTGACCGTACGGTTGAAATCCGCACATATCGTCAGGATCACAGGCGCCTGAGTCACCATAGGCTGATTGAAATGCGCCGGCGCCAAACGTTTTTTCATCTCTTCGCTACGCGTCACCACCACGCTGTAGAGCTGCATGTTCCCCATGGTCTGTGTCCTTTCCGACACCTCCAAAAGACGACGTAACAACTCCTCATCCACCGGTTTTCCGGCATACTTCCGAATACTTCTACGGTTCTTTACTGTTTCCATGATTCATTCGTTTTTTACTTCGGGCAAAGATACACAAAATGATTCATAATAGATTAGATTTCAAAGGTTTTTATTTCATAAGATTTTCATTTTCGGATAACTTTTCCGATTCGCCAAAAACACATAATACTTATAATCAGGTGAATAACACACAAGAATGGAAAACTTTGCATGAAAAGACAAGATTTTAAGTTTTTCTTTTGGTCATATCAGAAAACATGTGTAGTTTTGCAACATCCTTCCGGATTGACCGCTATTGCTTCTACAAAATCTGATAACGGAATCCTAAAGTAAACCATTTAAATTCAAACAGTCGTGAAAGAGAAGACTTACAGTTATGACGAAGCCTTTGAGGCAGCCCTTCAATATTTCAAGGGGGACGAACTGGCCGCAAGGGTTTGGGTGAACAAGTACTCCATGAAAGACTCATACGGTCATATTTATGAAGTATCGCCCGAAGACATGCACTGGCGTATCGCGAACGAAATCGCCCGCATCGAGAATAAATATGAGAATCCGCTCAAAGCAGAAGAAATATTCGGACTTCTTGATCACTTCAAATACATCATTCCGGCAGGTAGTCCCATGACCGGAATCGGCAACAATCACCAAATCGCATCACTTTCCAACTGCTTCGTCATCGGTCTGGACGGACAAGCCGACTCATACGGCGGCATCATCCGCATCGACGAAGAACAGGTGCAACTGATGAAACGGCGCGGCGGTGTAGGCCATGACTTGTCGCACATCCGCCCGAAAGGCTCGCCGGTGAAAAATTCGGCCCTGACTTCTACCGGCCTCGTTCCTTTCATGGAACGCTACAGCAACTCGACCCGCGAGGTGGCACAAGACGGACGGCGCGGCGCACTGATGCTGTCCGTCAGTATCAAGCACCCCGATGCCGAGGCTTTCATCGATGCCAAAATGACCGAAGGCAAAGTGACGGGAGCGAACGTATCCGTCAAGATCGACGATGAATTCATGCACGCTGCCATCGAAGGGCAATCCTACACGCAGCAATACCCCATTGACAGCTCGTCGCCCATGGTGGCCAAGAACATCAGCGCACAGGATTTGTGGAAGAAGATCGTGCACAACGCATGGAAAAGCGCCGAGCCAGGTGTCTTATTCTGGGACACGATTCTGCGCGAATCCGTACCCGACTGCTATGCCGATCTCGGTTTCCGTACCGTGAGTACGAATCCTTGCGGCGAGATACCGCTCTGCCCGTATGACAGTTGCCGCCTGTTGGCCATCAACCTTTATGCTTACGTGGTCAACCCGTTCACGCCGGAAGCCTATTTCGATTTCGATTTGTTCAAGAAACATGTGCAACTGGCCCAACGGTTGATGGACGACATCATCGACCTGGAACTGGAAAAGATTGAAATGATTCTCCAAAAAATAGACGCCGACCCGGAATCCGAGGAAGTAAAGGGCACGGAACGTCATTTGTGGGAAAAGATATACAAGAAAAGCGGACAGGGACGGCGTACAGGCGTAGGCATCACGGCAGAAGGCGACATGCTGGCCGCACTCGGCCTCCGTTACGGCACGCAAGAAGCCACGGACTTTGCCGTGGAAGTACACAAGACTGTGGCCCTGCAGGCTTACCGCTCATCGGTACAGATGGCCAAAGAACGCGGGGCGTTTGAAATCTTCGACGCCGAACGCGAAAAGAACAACCCGTTCATCAACCGTTTGCGTGAGGCTGACCCGGAACTGTATGAAAACATGGTAAAATACGGACGACGCAACATCGCTTGCCTCACCATTGCCCCGACGGGGACGACCAGCCTCATGACGCAAACCACATCCGGCATCGAACCGGTATTCCTGCCCGTGTACAAACGTCGGCGCAAGGTCAACCCGAACGACCCTGAAGTACATATCGACTTCATTGACGAGACGGGCGACGCCTTCGAGGAATACATCGTCTATCACCATAAGTTCCTCACGTGGATGAAAATCAACGGCTACGACACGGAGAAACGTTACACGCAAGAGGAAATCGATGAATTGGTGGCACGCTCTCCTTATTATAAGGCCACGGCCAACGACGTGGACTGGCTGATGAAAGTCAAAATGCAGGGAGCCATCCAGAAGTGGGTGGACCACAGTATCAGCGTGACGGTCAACCTGCCGAACAATGTGGACGAAGAACTGGTCAACCAACTCTATGTGGAAGCCTGGCGTTCCGGATGCAAGGGTTGTACCATCTATCGCGACGGTTCGCGTTCGGGCGTGATGATTTCCGTGAAGAACGAGAAAAAACAACCGGAACTTCCCTGCAAAAGTCCCGAAGTAACGGAAAAACGTCCGCAGGTATTGGAATGCGACGTGGTACGCTTCCAGAACAACAAAGAAAAATGGGTGGCTTTCGTCGGACTGTTGAACGGCTATCCCTATGAAATCTTCACGGGTATTCAGGACGACGACGAGGGCATCGTCCTTCCGAAAAGCGTTATGAAAGGACGTATCATCAAGAATACGGACGAAGACGGCAACAAACGTTACGACTTCCAGTTCGAAAACAAGAAGGGATACAAGACCACCGTGGAAGGGCTTTCCGAGAAGTTCAACAAGGAATATTGGAACTACGCCAAACTGATTTCCGGTGTGCTGCGTTACCGCATGCCGCTCGAACACGTCATCAAGCTTGTCGGCTCGCTACAGTTGGAAAGCGAAAGTATCAACACTTGGAAAAACGGTGTGGAACGTGCCCTGAAGAAATACATCACGGACGGCACGGAAGCCAAAGGTATGAAATGCCCGAACTGCGGTCACGAATCGTTGGTATATCAAGAAGGATGCCTCATCTGTAAGCACTGCGGCGCCTCCAGATGCGGATAGGCTCTATGAAAGTGAAGAACAGCCGCATCCTGCTGCCCCGCGTACGTTTCTATGCCCACCATGGCGTGGATCCGCAAGAACAACTGACAGGTGCTTATTTCCACGTCGGGATAGAAGCCGACACGGATTTCAACGAGGCCATGCAGACTGACCGGTTGGAGGGCACAGTGAGCTATGCCGACTTATATGAAAGTATCAAGACGGAAATGGACATCCCTTCAAAATTATTGGAACATGTGGCGGGAAGAATCCTTCAAAGACTCTTCGACGACTTCTCTTCCATCAGCCGCATCCGTCTGACCCTGACCAAGGAAAATCCACCTATGGGAGCCGATTGCCGCGAAGCCGGGGTGGAAATCGAAGCGGAAAGATAAGAACCCGGACATCGGTATGAACTGTTTTTAGACAGAATATCTATGTTTTAGACATAAGAACAAAAGAACATATTTTCAAGTCTTAAAAGGCTTTTTGTTCTTTTGTTCTTATGTCTTAATACCATTTTATCCCCTTGTCCTTATGTCTCTCCTTAATTTTCTGTTCTTATGTCTTTTTGTCTAAATATCATTTTGCCAAATTGTCACTTCCGCCTCCTCAGAATCGCATATTCCGGACATGCAGGCACACACGAAGAAAAGAAACGATTCTCACGCATTTGCAGAAACCCTTCGTGTCACCCCCGCCACGACTTTTGCTTACTTCTTGCACAAGAATGAGGCATACAACGCGCAAACAGGCAAAAAGCACGTAAGCCCCAAAGAAGATTCACCTTTCATTGTGCCATCCTGATTTCGACAACTTCCGACCTCCAAATAGAGAAAAAGAGGGCGATTTACACACTTCCCCACACCGGTTTCTACCCGTCGGCACGCCATCGGACAGATGTTTTTTCCACATCCTGCGGAGAAAAAAAATGTTTTTTCAGCCCAACGAAAAATTATTTGGCTGTGCTTGACGCCTCAATATCTTTAACAAAGATTAAAATACGGCCCAAAATGCAAAAAAACATATAGAAAATAAAGCAAAAATTGTCTGAAAGGTGTTTTTTACGCTGATTTCTTTCTCCCCGAAATCGGTCTTTATCTTTCTTTTTGTCCCAAAAACCCACATTTTCGTGTCATTTGTCTCAAACAAGGTTATCGGAAACTCCTGAAAAACCTCCATACAAACCGAATACCGAGATTGCATTTTTTAAGAATATTTTTCTACACTTATTCTTCCGTTCCACAAGAAATTTTCGTAATTTAGCAGGCAATAACATGAAACAGACACAAAAGAACAAATTCACATAATAAATTATCACCAAAACAATGGAAAACATAGGTTTAGCATTACAACTCATGGTGGTGGGCATGGTTACGGTGTTCATCATCCTTATGATTGTCATCCAGTTGGGCAAATGGCTGATTCAGATAGTCAACAAAGTAGCCCCCGAAGAAACGGTGGCTCCGAAACGGAAGCCCGCACCCGGTACGGCCACGGCTATCGACGCCCAGACACTGGCCGTCATCCGGGAGGCTGTCAGCCAAATCACCGGAGGCAAGGGAAGCGTGAGCAAGGTAGAACGCTTATAAGCACAAACAGTCATCGAATTTTAAAAGAAAAAACATACAATGGAAAAAAGAGAAGTAAAATTCAGCCTGGTGTTCCGCGACATGTGGCAAAGCGCCGGAAAATACGTGCCGCGCGTGGACCAGTTGGTGAAAGTGGCTCCCGCCATTATCAGAATGGGATGTTTCGACCGTGTGGAAACCAACGGAGGCGGTTTTGAACAGGTAAACCTCCTTTTCGGGGAAAACCCGAACAACGCCGTGCGCCAATGGACGAAACCGTTCCACGAAGCAGGCATCCAGACTCACATGCTCGACCGTGCACTGAACGGCCTGCGCATGAGTCCCGTACCAGCCGACGTGCGCCGCCTGTTCTATAAAGTCAAGAAAGCGCAGGGCACGGACATCACCCGTACGTTTTGCGGGCTGAACGACATCCGCAACATCGCACCCAGCATCCGCTACGCCAAGGAAGCCGGCATGATTTCGCAGTGCAGCCTTTGCATCACCCACTCGCCTATCCACACGGTGGACTACTACGTGGACATGGCCCGGCAGCTTATCGATTTGGGATGCGACGAAATCTGCCTGAAGGACATGGCGGGTATCGGCCGCCCCGAAACCCTCGGTAAAATCTGTGCGGGCATCAAGGCTTACAAGAAAGACATCATCGTGCAATACCATTCCCATGCGGGACCGGGTTTCAACATGGCTTCCATCCTCGAAGTGTGCAAGAACGGATGCGACTACGTGGATACGGCCGTAGCCCCGTTGGCATGGGGTACGGGACACGCCGACATCCTGGCCGTGCAGGCCATGCTGAAAGACGCAGGCTTCAAGGTGAAAGAAATCAATATGGCGGCCTACATGGAGGTACGCTCGCAGATACAGGAAATGATGGACGACTTCCTCGGACTCTACTGCAATCCGCTCAACCGCATCAACAACTCCCTGCTTATCGCCCCGGGACTGCCGGGCGGCATGATGGGTTCGCTCATGGCCGACCTGGAGACCAACCTGGAGTCGCTCAACAAATGGAAGGCCAAACACGGGCAAGCCGAACTGACGCAGGACGAATTGCTCGTCAAGCTGTTCGACGAAGTGGCCTACATCTGGCCCAAGGTAGGATACCCCTGCCTCGTGACCCCGTTCAGCCAATATGTGAAAAACCTGGCCTTGATGAACGTCATCCAAATGGAGAAAGGCAAAGAACGCTGGAGCATGATTGCCGACGACATCTGGGACATGATTTTGGGCAAGGCCGGACGCCTGCCGGGCGAAGTGGCACCGGAACTGAAGGCACTGGCCGAAGCGCAAGGACGGAAGTTCTCCGACACCGACCCGCAAGCCAACTATCCGGACGAACTGGACAAATACCGCCAGATGATGGCCGAAAAAGGCTGGGACACGGGACAAGACGACGAGGAACTCTTCGAGTATGCTATGCACCCGTCGCAGTATGAGGCTTACAAGAGCGGCAAGGCCAAACAGGACTTCCTGGCCGACCTGCAAAAGAGACGCGAGGCTGCCGCCGCACCGGCCGGCGCAGGAAGCGCACCGGCCCAGCCTTCTACCGTTACCGTCACCGTAAACGGACAATCTTACAAGGTGGACATCGCCTACGGAGAACAAGCCGCACCGGCCCAGACATCTGCCGCGCCGACGGCACAACCCGCCGCAGCCACGGGCGAAGGCGAAGACATCCCGGCTCCGTTGGAAGGCAAGTTCTACCGCGTGAAAAACACGGAAGAAACGCCGAAGCAACCGGGCGACCGTGTAAAAGCGGGCGACATCCTGGGTTACATCGAGGCTATGAAGACCTATAATGCCATCCGTGCCGAATTCGACGGCACCATCACGGCCATCTTGGTCAACTCCGGCGATGCCGTGGAAGAAGACGACGTAATCATGAAAATAGCCAAGCAGTAAATTATGGAACAGTTAACAGATATATTCAATAAACTATACCAGATGACGGCTTTCAGCAATATCATTGCCGACCCGTCGTTCCTCATCATGTATGCGCTGGCTTTCGTCCTGCTCTACTTAGGTATAGTGAAAAAGTACGAACCGCTGTTGCTCGTGCCTATCGCGTTCGGGGTGTTGCTGGCCAACTTCCCGGGCGGCGAGATGGGGGTCATACAAGCGGACTCGCAAGGGATGGTCACGCTGGCCAACGGCAGCAAAGCCAACATCTGGGAAATGCCGTTGCACGACATCGCCCATGAATTCGGCCTGATGAACTTCCTCTATTACATGCTCATCAAAACCGGTTTCCTTCCGCCCGTCATCTTTATGGGAGTGGGTGCCCTGACCGACTTCGGCCCGATGCTGCGCAACCTGCGCCTGTCCATCTTCGGAGCCGCCGCCCAATTCGGCATCTTTGCCGTGTTGCTGGTAGCCATCCTGATGGGTTTCACACCGCAGGAAGCCGCCTCGCTCGGTATCATCGGTGGCGCCGACGGCCCGACGGCCATCTTCACGACCATCAAACTGGCTCCCCACCTGCTCGGTCCCATTGCCATTGCAGCCTATTCCTATATGGCGCTCGTTCCGGTCATCATCCCGTTGGTGGTGAAACTGACCTGCACGAAGAAGGAGCTGATGATTAACATGAAGGAACAGGAAAAATTGCATCCGTCTACCACGGAAATCAAAAACCTGCGTGTCCTGAAAATCATCTTCCCGATTGCCGTCACGACGGTAGTAGCCTTGTTCGTCCCCACGGCAGTGCCCCTCATCGGTATGCTGATGTTCGGTAACCTGCTGAAAGAAATCGGTGCCGACACTTCGCGCCTGTTCGATGCGGCTTCCAACTCCATCATGAACGCGGCTACCATCTTCCTGGGACTCTGCGTAGGCGGTACCATGACCGTGGATGCGTTCCTCAACATGCAGACGATAGGCATCGTCGTGGGCGGTTTCCTCGCCTTTGCGTTGTCCATTGCTTCCGGTATCGCCATGGTGAAAATCTTCAACCTGTTCAGCAAGAAGAAAATCAATCCGCTCATCGGTGCTACCGGACTGAGTGCCGTCCCTATGGCCAGTCGCGTTTGCAACGAAATCGCCACCAAATATGATGTGAAGAACCATGTGTTGAACTACTGCATGGCCTCCAACATCTCCGGTGTCATCGGGTCAGCCGTGGCAGCCGGCGTGCTGATCTCCTTCTTGGGATAAGACAGTTGCAAACCGGATAAACAAAGAAGACAGAAGAACATAAGGATAAGATTTTGTCCTTATGTTCTTCTGTCTTTTAGAAATCACTCGCACGGCACCATTGCCTTTGGGCAGAAACACCTTTTCTATTCCACTTCATCCAGTGCCTGTTTAGGACTTAAAAACAGACTGGTATTCCATTCCCGAAACAAACCGGAACACAGTGGGCTATTCACTATCCGATTTCTATGCGTTTCCTTCCTTTCTCGATTTCTTTCTGAAGTTCTTCGGGAGATGGCAGCGTAAGCTTGTATTTCGATGCGAAAATCTGTTTTGCGTCGTTCAACACAGAATAACGCGCTATCGCCTCGTTCTTTTGACTGCACAGTATCAGCCCTATCGTAGGATTGTCGTCCTCATTCTTATAAAGGTCATCAAACATACGGATGTAACTGTCCATTTGTCCTACATCCTGATGCGTGAGTTTGCCTATCTTAAGGTCTATCAACACGTGGCATTTCAATATGCTATGGTAAAACACCAAATCTATGTAAAAGTCTTCATCTTCATAGCGCATCCGCTTTTGTCTCGCCACAAAACAAAATCCCCGTCCGAGCTCGAGCAGAAAATGCTGCAAATTGTCAATTAAGGCTATTTCCAACGTACTTTCACGCAAGGCAGGATATTCATCCAATCCGATAAACTCAAGGAAATAGGGATCTTTGATATAGCTTTCAGGCGCATACGGTTGCAGCTTTTCCGCAGCTTCTTGTTTCACGATCTCCCGGTCAGCACTTGCCAACAGACGATCATAATAAAGTGTAGAAATCTGACGGTCAAGCTGACGGGTCGACCACATGCTTGCCGCCGCTTCGTTCATATACCATATCCGGGCATCGGCATTCTCCACGGATATAAGTCGGCGATAGTGTGACCAACTCAATTCGGGACGCAGTGTGTCCCGAATCGGGAAGCAACGATAGAACTGGCATATCTTTCGAAGCTCCCGCTCGTCAAAACCTTTGCCAAAATCCTGTGTCAACCGTTCGGAAAGTTCTTTCATCAAATAGCGGCCATAATCTGCCCGTTGTTTTCCACCTAACTCCTCGTCCGTAATGAGCTTGCCTATCTGCCAATAGGATTGAACCATCGCAAAATTAACAGCAGAGTAAGCCTTTCCGCGCGCCGTGGACAATACATGGCAGATGTCGGCATAGAGTTGTTTGAAATTACTGTCCTTTGATAACTCTTTCATCATACAAAAGTCTTTTTAAAGTTCCACAGACGGTCGAATCTTATGGTACTCCTCACCTCTCAAATCAAAAAGGAACAAAACCACCACATGTCAGTCCTGATAATACACCCTCTTCACCCGGGCACTGACTCCCGTCAGGATTTCGTAGGGTATCGTACCCACAGCGTCGCTCAGCACCGTCACCGGCAGATCATCGCCGAAGATGATGGCGGTATCGCCCTCACGGCAATCTATGTCCGTCACGTCTATCATGCAGACATCCATGCAAATGTTGCCCACATACGGGGCACGCCGTCCGTTGACCAGACAATACGCACGGCCGCAACCTAATTTGCGGTCCAAGCCGTCGGCATAACCGATGGGCAGGGCTGCAATCCGACTGTCACGCATCAAACGCCCTTTGCGGCTGTATCCCACCGTATCTTCCTTCGGCACTTCGTGTATCTGGAGAATCGTGGTCTTGAGCGTACTGATATTATGGAGAATCTCATTATTCCGGGAATTGATACCGTAGAGTCCCAAACCGAGACGTACCATCTCCAAATGACGATCCGGGAAATGTTCAATCCCCGCACTGTTGCAGATATGACGCAGAATCTTGTGACTATAAGCCTGCTGAAGCTGCGCACTGCCTTTCAGGAACAATTCATACTGACGGGCGGAAAAGGCATCGAAATCGTCGCTGTCGCTCCCGACGAAATGGGAAAATACGGAACGGGGAATCACAGCCGACTGGCGTTTCAACCGCTCCACCAGCAACGGCATATCCTTTTCCGGGTCGAACCCTAACCGGTGCATGCCCGTATCTAATTTCACATGGATGGGAAAATGGGTCACCCCTTCTTTCTCCGCCTCGTGAATCAAAGCCTCCAACAAACGGAAGCTGTACACCTCCGGTTCAAGGTCGTACTCGAACAAGGTCGGGAAACTGCTCATCTCCGGATTCATAATCATGATATTCGCCGTAATGCCGGCCTTCCGCAGGTCCACGCCTTCGTCGGCCACGGCCACGGCCAGATAATCCACCTGATGATCCTGAAGGGTTTTGGCAATCTCCACAGCGCCGGCCCCGTAAGCCGACGCCTTTACCATACATACCATCTTCGTTTCCGACTTCATGAAACTGCGGTAATAGTTCAAATTATCCACTACGGCATTCAAATTAACCTCCAATGTCGTTTCGTGTACCTTCAAGGCCAAGTGTTCCGTCAAAACGTCGAAACGGAAAGACCTTGCCCCTTTGATGAGAATCACTTCGTCGTGCAACGTGTCCAACACACCGCTGCCCAACAATTCATCCGTAGAACGATAAAAACATGCCTCCATGCCGAACAGACCTTGTACGGCAGACAAGCACGGACCGACTCCTATGAACTTCTCCACACCGCGCATAGCCACCAAACGGGCCACGCGGCCATACAAATCCTCAGGCGCACCGCCAGCCTGCTCGATATCACTCAAAATCAACGTACGTTTCCGCCCCGCACAATCGGGACGACGGTTCATGAAGTCAAGGGCGATATCCAAAGAATTATAATCCGAATTGTAACTGTCGTTAATGAGCGTACAACCCGATCGGCCTTCTTTCACCTCCAGGCGCATGGCCACCGGTTCGAGTACGGCCATCCTTGCGGCAATCGTCTCGGGACTCATCCCCAAATGCAAGCATACGGCCAGGCAGGACACGGAATTGGCCAACGAAGCCTCGTCGATAAAAGGAATAGAACAGGCTGCCTCCTTACCTATATATATATAGGACACAACCGTCTCTGCCTCCCGCTTTTCCACCGATGCGATATATAAAGGTACATCGCGCCGCTGCCGCGACCATGCAATGTATTCTCCTTTGAAAGCCGAACGGTTGACGCAACCGGCTACGCGCGCATCGTCCATATCGTACACCAGGACTTTGGCATCCTTGAACAACTTCAGCTTCTCCATACACTTTTGCTCATACGAAGTGAAATTCTCCTGATGCGCATCGCCCAAGCAAGTAAAAACCCCTATGGTCGGCTGAATCACCGACTGCAAAGCTTCCATCTCTCCCGGCTCGGAAATTCCGGCTTCAAAAAGTCCTACTTCGCTTCTCTCATCCAGATTCCATACGGACAAAGGCACTCCGATTTGGGAATTGTAGCTCCTCGGCGAACGGGTGACGTTCTTTTCAGGGGACAACAACTGGTAAAGCCACTCCTTGACCACGGTCTTCCCATTACTTCCGGTTATACCCACCACCGGAATGTCGAAGGCCTCGCGATGACGTTCGGCCAAGCGTTGCAAAGCTTTCAGCGGACTGACCACTTGCAGGAAATTGGCATCGGGACAGGATGTCATGTCTTCCGGCAAACGGCTGACCACAAAAGAGCGTACCCCCCGGCGATAAAGTTCGGGAATATAACGGTGCCCGTCGTTGCGACGGCTTTCCAACGCAAAAAACAAAGTATCTTCAGGGAAACACAAAGAACGGCTATCCGTTAGAATCCACCGGACTTCCACTGCTTCGCTACCCCACAAATGAGCGCCGACGAGCGAAGCTATTCTTTCTAATGTATAAGACATAATCCTCAATATTTTAGCAGATCTTTCAATCTTCCGTACTCGGTTGTATCGGCTAATTTCGGGTATTTTTCAGTAAGTCGTTCCATCTTTAACATAGTTTGACGCAGGAAGTCCCGATAAGCCGCCGATTCCGGATGCAGCGGACGGTGGGACAAAGCCTTGGCCACGGCCTCCCATTCCGCCATGAAGCTTCGTGTTTCCGCCGGGAAACAGACTTCCGAGAAACGTTCCCAAATATACTCTACCGCCACCTCGGACGGATGCAGCATGTCTGCCGCATAAAACCGGTAATCCCTCAACTCATCCAGCACGATTTCGTAAGCCGGGAAATAGAAACAACGTCCCTCGTGCGCACGACATATCCCGTCTACGGCCAACAACAGCACGGCTTTCCCCAACCGACTGCCATGGAAACCATATTTGGCATAACGGTAGGGACTGACCGTAAAAACGATTTGCAGGGACGGATTGACCTGCCAAAGAGCCTCCAATGCCTCTCCGAGTACCTCCTTCGCCCCCTCCACGTCCAACTGCTCTTCCGTAAACCGCGCCCCGGGCTGCTTATGGCAATTCGCAACCACCCGCCCGTTGTCATTCAGACGGTAATAACGGTTCGTACCTAAAGTAAGGAACAGTACTTTCAGCGACCTGAACCGGGCAGCTTCTTCACGGCGCACGTTTTCCAGACGGGCACGGCATTCCTCACGGTTCTCCGCAGAAAAGGAACTGTCATTCAGCCAACTGTGCCACAGTCCTCCAGATTCGAAAAAAATATCCTCGGGCAACGGCTCCACGGTAGCCATCGCCCTGCACCACGCGGCTATACTCAACGGATTGTACAATACCCCGAACGGATTGGCATGCGCATCCAGTCCCGACTGCACCATACGCCGGCCGATATGGTCGGCAAAGCAAGACCCCAACAGGGTAAGCCCGTCTCCGGGATGGATATGCAATCCCTTCATCTCAGTTTCTACTGTGGTACGAAACTTCATATCTCACATTCGTTAAATGTCAAAACGGTATTTTTTCCTGCAAAAGTAAGCAAGATATATGAAATTATGCTAATTTTGCATGAACTAAATCAAGCTGATGACAAACAAAAATACATATAACCTTTTGTCGCAAATCAATATCCCGGCCGACTTGCGCCGATTGCCCATAGACAAATTGCCGCAAGTATGCGAAGAACTGCGCCGCGACATCATCGACGAGCTGGCAGACAATCCGGGACATTTCGCTTCCAGCTTAGGCGTCGTGGAGCTGACGGTCGCTTTGCATTATGTGTACGACACGCCTTACGACCGCATCGTATGGGATGTCGGACATCAGGCATACGGCCATAAGATACTGACAGGACGCAGGGAACGTTTCTCGACCAACAGGAAGCTGCACGGGCTGAAACCTTTCCCCTCTCCTTCCGAAAGCGAATACGACACGTTCACCTGCGGACATGCTTCCAATTCCATCTCCGCCGCTTTGGGCATGGCGGTGGCCTCGGCCAATCAGGATGAAAAAAGAAGGCACATCATTGCCGTCATCGGCGACGGTTCGATGAGTGGCGGTCTGGCTTTCGAAGGACTGAACAATGCTTCTTCTACCCCGAACGACATTCTCATCATCCTGAACGACAATAATATGAGCATAGACCGCAGTGTAGGAGGAATGAACCATTATTTCCACCAACTCCACACCAGCAGCCTCTATAACCGCCTGCGTTTCGCCGCTTCCCGTAAATTATTCAACTGGGGTTGGCTCAACGAGGACCGCCGGAAGCAACTCATCCGTTTCAACAACTCGCTGAAATCGCTTATCAGCAACCAGCAGAACGTATTCGAAGGTATGAACATACGCTACTTCGGCCCCAGCGACGGTCATGACGTCATCGAACTGGTGCATACGCTCCGGGTCCTGAAAGACATGAAAGGTCCTAAACTTTTTCATATACACACCGTCAAAGGCAAAGGATTCAAACCGGCGGAGAAGGCGGCAGACATCTGGCACGCACCGGGCAAATTCGACAAGGAAACCGGCGAACGCATACAGACGGACACGAGCAACCTGCCTCCACGTTACCAAGACGTTTTCGGACAGACCTTACTCGAACTGGCCCGGATGAACCCGAAAATCATCGGGGTGACACCTGCCATGCCGTCGGGATGCTCGATGAATGTCCTGATGAAGGAGATGCCGGACCGGGCTTTCGATGTAGGTATCGCCGAAGGACACGCCGTCACCTTCTCCGGTGGCATGGCGCAAGACGGCCTCATCCCGTTCTGCAACATTTATTCCTCCTTTGCCCAACGAGCCTATGACAATCTCATCCACGACATTGCGATAGAACGCCTTAACGTGGTGTTATGTTTGGACCGCGCAGGACTGGTGGGTGAGGACGGTCCCACGCATCATGGAGCATTCGACTTGGCCGCACTCCGTCCCATCCCCAACCTCATCCTATCTTCCCCACTCAACGAGAAAGAACTGCGCCTGCTCATGTACACGGCACAACTCCCAGACCAAGGCCCATTCGTCATCCGCTACCCGCGCGGACGGGGTGTGCTGACCGACTGGCAATGTGATTTTGAAGCCATCGAAGTGGGGAAAGGACAACTTCTCAAAGAAGGAAAGGACATCGCACTGCTTTCGTTAGGCCCCATCGGCAATACGGCGGCAGAGGCCATCCGCCTGTTCGAGCAGCAACAGGCACAAGAAGGGCATCCTCTCACGGTAGCCCATTATGACATGCGTTTCCTCAAGCCGTTGGATGAAAACATCTTACACGAAGTTGGAACGCATTTCTCCCGAATCATCACGATAGAAGACGGAGTCATCCGCGGAGGATTAGGGTCTGCCGTATTGGAATATATGTCCGACCACGGTTTCTTCCCTAAAGTAACACGGATGGGACTGCCCGATTATTTCGTAGAACACGGCACGGTGGAACAACTACGGCAAATCGTCGGAATCGACCGGGATGCCATTGTATCACAACTCCGTTCCATTTCACAAAAGTAAATCCATGAAGATTATCATTGCCGGTGCCGGGGCTGTAGGCACACATTTAGCACAACTCTTAGCCAAAGAGAGCCAGAATATCACGTTGATAGACGAAAGTGAAGACAAACTTTCAAAAGTCGCCGACAACGTAGACCTCATGACCCTCAATGTAAAACCGACTTCTATCAGCGGCCTGAAAGAAGCCGGAGCCGCACATGCCGAATTGTTCATCGCCGTCATGCCCGACGAAATGAAAAATATCACCTGTTGCATGCTGGCCCATACACTGGGAGCGCAGAAAACAGTAGCCCGTATCGACAATGCGGAATACTTGGACGAAGAATACAAAACCTTTTTTAAAAACATGGGAATCAGCTCCCTCATCTTCCCGGAAATACTGGCCGCACGAGATATCATAGAAGGCATCAAACACAGTTGGGTCAGACAGTGGTGGGAAGTGCACGACGGGGCACTCGTCATGCTGGGCATCAAGTTGCGTGAAACCGCTGAAATCCTCAACATCCCGCTGAAAATACTGTGCGGACCGGACACTTGTTATCACGTCGTGGCTATCAAACGAGATGACATGACCATCATCCCGAACGGCGATGCCACGCTCCAACTAGGCGACATCGTGTATTTCATGACCACGAAGAAATACATTCCTTACATCCGCAAGATTGTAGGTAAAGAGCATTATGAAGACGTGAAAAACGTCATGATTATGGGAGGCGGACGCACGGCCATGCACACCGCCCTGAATGTCCCAGGGTACATGGAAGTGAAAATCATAGAAAGCGACCCCGCCCGCTGCAACGAGCTGAACGAGGCTTTAGGAGACAGCGACGTGATGGTTATCAACGGAGACGCACGTGACTCTTCACTACTGATTACAGAAGGCATACAGCACACACAAGCTTTCGTGGCCCTGACCGGACAAAGCGAAAGCAACATTCTGGCTTGCCTTACGGCCAAACGGCTGGGAGTGCGGAAAACCGTGGCGTTAATAGACAATCTGGACTATATCTCCATGGCCGAAAGATTGGATATCGGCACCATCATCAACAAAAAGACGATTGCCGCCAGTCATATTTACCAGATGATGTTGGATTCGGACGTTACCAACGTGAAATGCCTGACCGTGGCCGATGCCGATGTAGCTGAGTTTGAAGTAAAAGCCGGAGCCAGGGTCACCAAGAAACCTGTGAAAGACCTCGGCCTTCCCACCGGAGTTACTATCGGCGGACTGGTACGTCGCGGCGAAGGTATGCACGTAAACGGTATGACCCAAATTCAGGAAGGCGACAGTGTGGTCGTATTCTGCCAAAACATGTTCATTAAGAAGCTGGATAAATATTTTGCGTAGTTCCGGCATCCATGCGGTCTAACAAACACCGGATGTCCCGTTCAAGCAATTTATAAGGCGGTGCATCCTTAAAGCCTACATTCTTCCGAAGCATGTCTTCCACGGAATTCTGGCTATGTTGGTAACACGACAATTCGTTTTGCCGCTGTGTGTCGTGCTCGGCCAAATTACGGATTTCACGCTCACGTTCTTTACGCAGCAAAATACAAACAGGATCCAGCAAAGGGGAAATCACGTTGTCGAACAACGTATGTCCCTGAATATACAAATAAGTCGTCTCCGGAGTGACCCCCAAATCCAATAGCTCCGTCTTCAACATCTCGTAATCTTTTTTCGCCTGTGGGAAGTGGCGCTGCAGCCAAGCTATCTTCCGGTTGACCCTCCGCCGCACAAGTTCCAATGTCTGTTCGGGATGGTACACATTAATATCACTGAAACTCACATGATTGCCAAACTCTGTCAAAGTAAACTCCCGGTAATGGTTCCGCCGGTACACCCAAACCGACCATACGAACAACGGCCAGATGATTTGGGAATACTCCTGCATGAAACTCTCAAAATCTACAATCTGACGGTCGTTGAGCGTGGCCATCACACAGACACGGTGCAACGTCGCCGCATAACACTGGTAGTTCTCGATGGCGTATGCGTAAGTATGGAACACGAAAGGATTTTTGTTAATCAACCGTGAGGTCGGCGTGGCCCCCTGCAACAAATAATCGTAGTCCGCATCGACGCAGGCTATCATATAATTTCCCAGTTGAGGGCCGAGCTTGTTCGTCAACACCAGTTTTTTCCCTTTGCCCAACGTACTGCGGGAAGGCAGCATGATTTCAAAATAACGGCTGTCATCCTCGAAATCATCCAATACGGTCCGCCAGAAGAACACATCATCGTAACTTTCCACATACACCACGATTTTCCGCCGTGCCGTTTTGGGTTTCAACCTCTGCGCCGCTCCCAGATACAAAGAAGTCAGGTTCTCAGACAATCTCTTGGCCATAACGTTCCCCTCCCTTCCTCAGAAAATTATTGTGTAATGTCGGTCACTTCCGTCACGGCATCCATCCATCCGTTCATGATCATGGCCGGCGAATGCGTCGTCAGGATGATTTGGACATTCGGATTCAACTGACGTATCAGCGTAATCAGCTTCTGTTGCCACTCCACATGCAGACTGATTTCCGGTTCGTCCATGAATAGCACGTAAGGCTGACGGTCTTCCACCAATACGGTCAACAAAATCACGAGCATCTGCTTCTCGCCGGAAGAGAGTTTGTAAGGCGAAAGTATCTCACCGAACTGCTCCAGTTGTATTTCATTGCTGCTGCGGACGATTTTCTTTCCGGTCTCGCTGAACAGCTCGTCCACCATATCTTGAAACTGCACCCGGGCCTGAGCCGCCATTTTCGCCTTTTCCCGTGCCTCGGGGTCGCCGCTCGTCAGCAATGCAATCATACGGTTGCCCACATTGACCTGATAGTCCAGGAAACGCCGCTGCAAGAGATAAAGCTGCCAGTCCAGCTCGGTAGCCACCCTGTCATCCGCTAATTTTTCCAGCAAATTGCTGTGAACCAAAGGACGGTCGAAGCTCCGCACCACATCGAACCTTACCGTCACGGCGTCTGCCGGTTCGTATGTCAGTTTCACATCGGGCTTGGCCGGACATCCTTCTTTGACCACCTGCAAAAGCCTTAATATCACTTTGTTCAGAATCGTACTCTTGCCGACCCCGTTCACACCGCTCAGGATATTCACCTTACGGTTCAATTCCCACACGATATGCTTCTGCCCGCTCCAAAGCGAGTCGATCTCGATACGCCGTATGTACTCACCTATCTTATCCATAGTCTGCGTTTTTCAGAATCCTTCTTACCCGAAGATAGCGAACGGTCATGCCGAATCCTATCTTCGCTTTAGCAAAGATAAGTTTTCCCATAGAAAGAAGCAACGGAAAGATGCTAAAATTTGTGATGAAAGCACTAACTTTGCAGTTGTTTTCCCGATACATGTAATTTCAAGAAAGATGTATAAAGATAAAAACCTGACAGGCCACCTTTGCATGTTTGCGGCCTGTGCGGCTTGGGGACTGATGTCACCCTTAGGCAAAGATGCCATGGCACATGGCATCAGCGGATTGGCATTGGTAAGTTTCCGGGCGGTCGGCGCAGCTTTATGCTTTTGGCTCACTTCCCTTCTCGGCCGACATAAAGAAGATGTCGCTCCCCGGGACTTACTGATGTTTTTCTTTGCCGGTATGCTGGCCATCGTGTTCAACCAATGTTGCTTTACGATAGGGCTATCCCTGACATCCCCGGTCAACGCCAGCATCGTCACCACCACCCTTCCCATCGTGACCATGATTTTGGCCGCCCTGTTCCTGAAAGAACCAGTGACCAACAAAAAGGTCTTGGGGATTTTTTGCGGAGCCATCGGCGCCCTGCTGCTCATTTTAGGCAACGGGCACGCAGCCCAGAATGGCAACGGCAACCTGACGGGCGACCTGCTGTGTCTTACCGCCCAATGCAGCTTTGCCGTCTACCTGACCATATTCAAGAAACTAATACAAAAATATACCGTGGTGACTTGTATGAAATGGATGTTCACTTACGCCACCATCGTCATCCTGCCTTTCACTTATAAGGACCTGGCCATACTGCCATGGGCTGAAATCCCGGCAACCACTTGGTTTGAAACGGCCTTTGTGGTCTTCGTGGCTACTTATCTGGCTTATATCATGATGATGACAGGACAGAAACTGCTGCGCCCCACCATCGTGAGCATGTACAACTACGTGCAACCCATCGTGGCCTGTATTGTCAGCGTAGCCACAGGGTTAGGAGTATTCGGATGGAGTCAGGGGGCAGCCGTCCTTTTGGTTTTCGGAGGTGTATGGTTGGTCACCCAAAGCAAAAGCCGTGCCGACCTGAAAACAGAACATCCATCCCATACCGATCCCGAATCCTGAACCGCCATGCCCGCATCATCCATCTTATGGCTCCAACAGCAACGCCACCTGCTCGAGCTGGAATACGAATACGAAAAGGCGCAGTTCCGCGCCCAAACGGAAACGGCCGGCGTAACCCGTAAAATCAAACAAGGACTATGTTGGTATCCGCTCTGCTTAGGACGAAGTTACTACAACTCGCTCAACCAATTAGTCATAGAGGTGGAACGCACGGAATACACGGACACAGACCACGGACTCGAACCGGGAAAACAAGTATGCTTCTTCACTCAAGACGCTTCCGGAGACTTACGACGAAACGGACACGGCGGCCAACTGCATTATTTTCACTTCACCGGCACCGTAAGTTTCGTAGACGGCAATAGGATGGCGGTAGTACTGCCGGACATGGAAGCCCTTTCGCACCTGAGGGAAGACGGCCGCATCGGTGTGCAACTCTACTTGGACGAGACTACCTACCGCCTGATGTTCGAAGCCCTGGACCGGGTGAACGCCGCACGGCACGGCCGCTTGGCCGAACTGCGCGACATTTTTCACGGCACAGCGCAGGCCGGACATTTCTCCTTCCAACCGATACGTTTCCCTTGGCTGAACCCCACGCAAGAAACTGCCGTCAACGAAGTGTTGCGCGCCAAAGACGTGATGATCGTGCACGGCCCTCCGGGAACGGGCAAGACCACCACCCTTGTGGAAGCCATCTACGAGACGCTCCACCGCGAAAGCCAAGTATTGGTATGCGCCCAAAGCAACATGGCCGTAGACTGGATTTCGGAGAAACTGACCGACCGGGGTGTGGCTGTGCTGCGCATCGGCAACCCTTCGCGCGTGAATGACAAGATGTTGTCGTTCACCTACGAACGGCGTTTCGAAGCACATCCTTCTTACCCCTCGCTTTGGGCCATCCGCAAAGCCATCCGCGACCTGTACGCCCACCGCCCGTCGTCGGGCCGTGAAGCCTTTCACCAAAAGGTAGCCCGCCTGCGCGACCGGGCTACCGAACTGGAAATCGCCATCAACGAAAGCCTGTTCAACGAAGCGCGGGTCATTGCCTGCACGTTGGCAGGCAGTGCCAACCGCGTACTGGCGGGTAAGAAATTCCCGACCCTGTTCATCGACGAAGCCGCCCAAGCCCTCGAAGCTTCCTGTTGGATTGCCATCCAAAAGGCCGGACGCGTCATCCTGGCCGGCGACCATCGCCAACTTCCTCCCACCGTGAAATGTCCCGAGGCCCTGAAGGGCGGACTGGACCGCACGCTGATGGAAACCATTGCCGCCCGACATCCTTCTGCGGTCAGCCTGCTCCGCACGCAATACCGCATGAACGATGCCATCATGCGCTTCTCCAGCGAATGCTTCTACGACGGAAAGGTGGAAAGTGCCCCGGAAGTGAAATACAGGGGCATTCTGGACTGGGACACGCCGATGGAATGGATAGACACGGCAGACGAGGAACAGACTGCCCTATACCTGACGGAAGAACCTTCCGGCGCGGTGTGTGCACCGGTTCTCCCGACGGTTGAGGTACCCGACTTCAGAGAAACCCGCAATCCGGACAGTACCAGCCGCTCCAATCCCGAGGAGGCACGGCTCACCCTGAACATCCTGAAAGCCTATTTCCAAAAGATAGGCAAGGAAAGGATATTGGCGGAACGCATCGACACCGGTATCATATCCCCTTACAAAGGCCAAGTGCAACTGTTGCGCGCCTTACTCCGCCGGGATGCCTTTTTCAAACCCTACCGCCACCTGCTGAGCGTAAACACCGTAGACGGGTTCCAAGGGCAGGAACGCGACGTCATCCTCATTAGTCTGGTGCGGAGCAACGAGAACGGACAAATCGGCTTCTTGCACGACCTGCGCCGTATGAACGTAGCCATCACGCGGGCTCGCATGAAACTTATTCTCGTGGGCAACAGCCATACGCTATGCCGTACACCGTTCTATAAACTGCTGTACGGCTACATCAAATCATTAGACGCCCAATGATTTCCCCGCTCCCACGAGGATACTAAAAACCGCCTGTTATCCTCACGACAACAGGCGGTCCAACCTTAACTAATCAAAATATACTTTCCCATACGGAAAGCCTATTTCATTCGATTCTCCACTACTTCCCAATTAATGATCTGCCACAAAGCTGCGATATGGTCTGCACGCCGATTGCGATAGTCTACGTAGTAGGCATGCTCCCAGACATCGAATCCCAACAAGGGCACATAGCCCATCGTCACAGGATTTCCGCCATTAGGGCATTGTACGATAACCAATTCGCCTTTCTCGTTTTGTGCCAGCCAAGCCCAACCCGAACCGAATAAACCGGTGGAGGCTGCCGCCATCTTCTCCTTGAATTCGTCAAAACTTCCGAATGCAGTCCGGATGGCCTTGTCTAACTTGCCTTCCGGCACTGCCGGGCCTCCAGCCCCCACCGGACGGAACTGTTCAAAATACAGTGTATGGTTGAGCACCTGGCCCGCATTGTTAAACAACGGACCGGCCGGTGCATGGCGTACGATTTCTTCCAGATTCATCTTTTCATACTCGGTGTCTTTCACCAACGTATTCAACGTATTCACGTATGCCTGTAAATGCTTGCCATAGTGATAATCTATGGTTTCCTTGCTGATAACAGGTTCTAAAGCATTGGTCTCGTAGGGTAATTGAGGCAGCGAAAATACGGCCGTCATAGAAGTGATAATAATTTGCGTCAACATGATTTCTTCATTTTTTAATTAATATATTGGGTTTAGTATGCTTCCTTTCCATCTCTCACATATCCGGGAATCTCATATCACAAAGGTATGTTTAATTTTTCACAAGAACAAACTTTTCACTTCATATTTTCCCAAAATTATATTTTGAGAAGAAATATGGATTTTCAGCCGCATAAAATACAGCTTTATTATTTTTTGTGTACATTTGTTCACTGATTCTAAAATATCAAGTTTATGGACTTTAAAGAAATCTGCAAGGCACGTTATTCCGTGCGTGCCTATAAGCCGGACACCATTCCGGCAGAAAAAATGGATTATATCAAAGAATGCACGCGTCTGGCTCCCTCGGCAGTCAACAAGCAGCCATGGAAATTCATCCTCTTCACCGGCGAAGACGACCGCGCACGCATGCAGCAATGCTACGACAAGGAATGGTTCCGCGAGGCTCCGGCTTATATCTTGGTCTGCGAAAATCACGGGGCGGCCTGGACACGGCGGTATGACGAGAAAAACCATGCCGACATCGACGTGGCCATTGCCATAGAACATTTGTGCCTGGCGGCAGCCGAACAGGGGTTGGGCACCTGCTGGGTGTGCAACTTCCGCGTGCAACTCTGCCAAGAGCTTTTCAAACTGCCCGAAGAGTGGTATCCGGCGGCCATCATCCCCATCGGCTATCCGGCCACACCGGACATCCCTGAAAAGACACGTAAGGCGACGGCCGAAATATGGGAAGACCGCTAAGACCGGTCCAAGGGCATAAAGATTTACAAACGCCTCCCACAGGAGGGCTGAAAAACAACATGCTGAAAACAAAAAATCAATCTCAGCCAAACGATTTTTCATTCGGCTGAAATTGATTTTTCATTTGGCGCAAAGAAATTCACGACTCTGTGCAAAACATTAAACCCCTGAATGACAACCTTATACAGAATCGCATTCAGGGATTTCGCTTTTCATCCGGAAACCTTACAAGAAAAGTTCCCGAAAATATTCCTTACGCCACCTTTTCGAGCTTCTTCATGATGGAGAAAATGAACAGGGCTGAAAGCAGACAAAGCACGATGAGCACGCTCCACACCATCCACAACTCGATGCCGCCCCACAGGTAACCGATAATGGACACCATGTAATTGCCGATGGCCGTGGCCACGAACCAGCCACCCATCATCATACCCTTATACTTCGGGGGAGCCACTTTCGACACGAAAGAAATGCCCATGGGCGACAACAATAACTCGGCAAACGTCAAGACAAGATAAGTGGAAATGAGCAGGTTGGGCGAAACCAAGTTGACATCGGCACCCTGTGCCAACGCATCGGGCGTAGGCAGCCCCATGGAACCGAATGCCATGACACCGAAACCGCAGGCGGCAATCAGCATTCCCACCCCGATTTTACGAGGTGCCGAGGGCTCCTTTCCTTTCTTGGCCAAGAAACCGAATATCGCCAACGAAACCGGCGTCAAGGCTACCACGAAGAATGGATTGAACTGTTGGAAAATCTGCGGCAGGATTTCCACCGTACTTTCCTGGTTCGCATACTGCACGCCCAACGTGGCCACAGCAGCCAAAGCAACCAAGCCAGAAACCAACTTGCCACGTCCGGTCTTGCTTTGGAATACGGAAAACATGGAATATACCAAAGCAATAAGCAGCACCAGATTGAACACGTTAAACGTCATGCCCAGCAAACCCGAAGCCGACGCCTGCGTATAATCGCGCGCGAAGAACGTAAGCGTCAAACCGTTCTGATGGAAAGCCATCCAGAAGAAAAGCACCACGGCAAACACAAGACAAAGCGCGGTGATGCGTTGGCGCGTCTCGGACGGAGACAGTTCCTCTACGGGTGCATGCCCGTCGACCGCCGTCTTCGCGTTATAATCGGCATGCTTGAAAGTGCTGCGGAAGCCATAGTATATAAGGATGGATACGATAAGCGAAACGCATGCCACGGCAAAGCCGTAATTGTAAGCTTCGGACAACTTTTCGATGTAACTTTGACAGAAAACAGCCGTGTCGCCCGTGAATCCCTGCGCGGCCTTGAGCGATTCCAACGTAGCGGCAGACTGCGCCGTCATTCCCGCCGCATTATCCATATATTGGTGGGCAAGGGCGGGAATCTGTGCATTATAAGTGAAGCCGTTCATGCCCAACACGTAGTTGGTCATCTTGGTGGCCGCTGTGGGGGCAAACAGTGCACCGATGTTGATGGCCATGTAGAAGAGGCTGAACGCCGTGTCGCGCTTGTCCTTGTACTCAGGAGCGTCGTAGAGGTTTCCGACCATGACTTGCAGGTTGCCTTTGAAAAGCCCCGTGCCGCAAGCAATCAATGCCAACGCACCGAACATCATGGACTTACCGGCCACATTCGCACCCGTCGGGATGGCCAGCAACAGGTAACCGATGAACATGACGAAGACACCGAGCGTAACCATCTTGCCGAATCCGTATTTGTCGGCCAGCATTCCACCAAAAAGCGGCATAAAATAAACCGCCCCGAGGAACACACCGAAAATGGTGGATGTCTCGCCGGCGGAATATCCGAACTTCGCCTGTAAAAACAACGTAAAAATGGCCAGCATCGTGTAGTAACCGAAACGCTCGCCCGTATTGGCCAGCGCCAATGCATAAAGACCCTTAGGTTGACCTTCGAACATAATTTAAAATGTTTTTAATAGTGAATAAATATATTCGCAAAGATAACACTTAATTTTTGCTTTCCGTCCCATTTTGAGGCTTTAGTATCGTTTTTACCCCATATCCCCAAGCATTTTATTCTTTCTGCCGTCCGGAGAGAAACGTTTTTTAGCAAATTATTAGAGTTTGTGACATAAAAGGGCTATCTTTGCATTCCTAAAAACAATCAGGATATACAATTCCAAAATAATCAGGTTATGAGTAAATTCGAATTCAAGCCGAAACTGTTTCTCGACTTGAGAGGTTACAACAAGGAAAAGCTGACGGCCGACATCATGGCCGGGCTCATCGTCGGCATCGTGGCCCTACCGTTGGCCATCGCTTTCGGTATCGCTTCGGGGGTGACACCCGAAAAGGGCATCATCACAGCCATCATTGCCGGACTGGCCGTGTCCCTGTTCGGCGGGAGCCGTGTGCAAATCGGCGGCCCGACGGGTGCTTTTATCGTCATCATCTATGGTATCATCCAGCAATACGGCGAAGCGGGCCTGCTCGTGGCTACCGTCATGGCCGGTGTGTTCCTGATTCTGCTGGGCGTATTCCATCTGGGTACCATCATCAAATACATCCCCTATCCCATCGTGGTTGGCTTTACGAGCGGAATTGCCGTGACCATTTTCACGACGCAAATCAAAGACCTTTTCGGACTGACCATCGACAACGTGCCGGCCGATTTTATAGAAAAATGGATCGTGTACATCCGCCACTTCGGCAGCTTGGACGTATGGTCCACCGTCGTGGGTATAGTCAGCGTGGCCATTATCGCCCTCTCTCCCAAATTGACCCACAAGATTCCGGGTTCGCTCATTGCCATCATCGTAATGACCGTGGGAGTCTATCTGCTGAAACAATACGGCATAGCGACGCAAGTGGAAACCATCGGCGACCGCTTTATGATTAAAGCCGAACTTCCGGGCATGAACGTACCCGAACTGAATTGGGAAAGCATCAAACAACTGATGGCTCCGGCCATCACCATCGCCATATTGGGGGCCATCGAATCGCTGCTCTCGGCCACCGTGGCCGACGGCGTCATCGGCGACCATCACGACTCGAATCAGGAATTGGTGGGACAGGGCATCGCCAACATCCTCTCCCCCATCTTCGGCGGTATCCCTGCCACCGGTGCCATCGCCCGTACCATGACGAATATCAATAACGGGGGACGCACCCCCGTGGCCGGAATCGTGCATGCCGTCGTGCTGCTGCTCATTTTCCTGCTGCTCATGCCATTGGCGCAATACATTCCTATGGCCTGTCTGGCGGGCGTGTTGGTCATCGTGAGCTATAACATGAGCGGTTGGCGGACGTTCAGGGAACTTTTGCGCAATCCTAAGTCCGATGTGGCCGTCTTGCTCATCACTTTCTTCCTCACCGTGATATTCGACCTGACCGTGGCCATTGAGTTCGGACTGGTGCTGGCCTGCCTGTTGTTCATCAAGCGGGTCATGGAAACCACGGAAGTAAACCTTTTTAAGGATGAAATCATCCCTACCGATGCCGACGGCACCGTGATTTCGGAAGAGCATCTGCATATTCCCGACCACACGGAGGTCTACGAAATCAACGGCCCTTACTTCTTCGGCATTGCCAACCGGTTTGAAGAGATCGTACTACAAACCAAGGAACAGCCTAAGGTACGCATCATCCGCATGCGGAAAGTTCCGTTCATCGACTCTACGGGTATCCATAACCTGACCAACCTGTGCGAGATGAGCCATCGCGAAGGGGTGCATATCATCCTGTCCGGAGTTAATCCGAAAGTGCACGAAGCCCTCAAGAAAAGCGGATTCTATGAACTGCTCGGCAAGAAAAACATCTGCGACAATATCCATACGGCTCTCGAAGTGGCCCGGCATTACCTGAACCGCTGACCCGTTTCTCCGGCCTTGACTAAAAAAACGGCCGCCCTCCCATATATATAATAGGTATATGGAAGGGCGGCCGTAAATTCGGCTATGCCATCTACAACGCAAGCAGTTGTTCACCGTGCGTCTTGGTCTTGACTTCTTTCGGAGAGAAGACCTTCTCAACCACTCCTTCTTCATTAATGATAAAGGTGGTACGGAAAGTTCCCATATACTTGCGGCCATACATGCTCTTCTCTCCCCATACGCCCATCTCATTGACCAGCGACTTGTCCGTATCGGCAATCAACGTGAAAGGCAACTCATGTTTCTCTATGAACTTCTTGTGCGAAGCGGCGCTGTCCACGCTGACCCCGATCACCTCGTATCCTTTACTCTTCAGCGCAGAATAGTTGTCGCGCAAGCTGCAAGCTTCGGCCGTACAGCCCGACGTATTGTCCTTGGGATAAAAATAAAGCACCACTTTCTTTCCACGGTAGTTGCTCAATAAAATCCGTTCTCCTTTTTCATTTACGCCCAGCACCTCGGGCGCCTTGTCTCCTACATTCATATTTTCTTTATTTTCAGGTTAAATATAATCGTCAGTTCAGCATCTTACGATTCACTCGCATTCGTCAATCGTATAGTTCACAAAATCATTGAAGGGCTTCATCAACTCGAAAATCCCGGCCGTACGGTCCAACCAGTTTTCATCACGGAAGAAATCATCCGGCACCGTATGGCAAACGGAGTAATCTTTCGGCCTCAGATAATCCGGATAAGGGAAATCCTTCGGAAAGCCTTTAGGAAGGGTTTTCAAACGAGACTCGCCTATGACGGGAAATGCCGCCTTGAAATCTGCCGCCTCCACAATAGAGCGGAATTCATCCACCTCGTCCACGACGGACTGACGGACAGCTTTCAGTATCGGCGAAGGCAGGCACCATGCCCCACCGGCCAGCAAGCATTCGCCGGGCTGAAGGTGGAAATAATAACCGCTATGCCAGGACTTCTTGCCGCAGGCGTTGATATAGGCTCCGAAATGACGCTTATAAGGCGATTTGTCTTCCGAGAAACGGGTGTCGCGATAAAAACGATACGTACAATCCTTCACCGTAAGGTGGGCCACACTACCGTCAAATGTCGCGATACGATGGATAAGCGCCTGCACCATCTCCTCGAAAAGTCCGCGCGCTTCCTCGTACTGCCCTTTGTGTTCTGCAAACCATCCCCGGTCGTTATGCGCCGCCACATCTTTCAGGAAGTCCAATATGCAATCTATCTTTGCTTTCATGTATATCTCTGTTTTTATTTGCCAAAGGTAATATAAAAGCCCATAAAAAACAAAGCAAATGCTGCAACCTGTATAAAAAAGCGGTCATTGATTCAATTATATTACTATTTGACGTATTTATTATCTTCTTTCGCTCTTATAAAAATGTAAATTTACCGCGTCGAAATCTTTGATAACCCTATAGAAACAGGTTTCGCAGCATGATTCTCCGACGGTATGGGGCGGCCGCACTGTACATCAAATCATGCCTGTGGGACTTCATTACAACTTAACCATATAATTTAACAATTAATCACAATGAGAAAAAACACGTTACTCTTTGGAGTATTGTCCCTGTTCGGGGCAAGTCAGGCGATGGCCGACGATTGGGTCATCGAACTCATGAAAAACAACGCATCTCATCTTGAATTAGTCAAAGATGCGAGTTTCGATGTAGGTTACGGCTGCATCGGGAACACTTCGACGGAAACCGTCATCGGCTTGGGGGAAGTGGATTTCGGTACAGACGGAACAAACTACAAAGCCACCGGAGTGGAGTTCGCCCATGGATGGGGCAGCTATGACGAGGAGAAGATTGTAGTCCTCAGTGCCGGAGCCACGGCGGAAGAAGCTGTCCCGTTCAACGAAATGACCGTGACCCGCACTTACGGTTACCATCAGTTTGAACTGTTTGCCGAGAATATGGACAAAGGAGACGGATTCGTCCTTCCCGCCGGTAAACAGAAAGTGTGGCTGACTTTCCGGGCCGGACAAGGCAACCTGCGTTCGGTGAAGTTCTATGAAAACGCCATCTCCGAAGGAATGGAAGGCGTACAGCCTTGGCCCAACCAAACGGAAGGCTACGGAGACATCACGACTTCCATTGAAGCTGCCGCATTTGAAAGAGCGGTGGAAGTACCGGAAAATCCGGAAGAAGACCCTTACAAAGATGCCAAATACGATGAAAATACGGCATGTTGGGGCGGAACAAACGACGGATTCATCGTAAAATCCACCGAGGAAATAGACTTCGGCAACGGAGATTTCCAACAATTAGTGGCCTACATCGGGCATGACGGCGAAAGATACACGGAATATATGGAATTCTATATCGACGAAGTAAAACCGGAAAACATGGTGGCCAGGACATGGGCAGGCATCAATATACAGGAATGGAACAAGTTCACACCGGTGGCCACTACGTTGAAAGAGGTGACGGGCAGCCATTATCTGTATGTGAAATGGGGCAATGCCACGAACCTCCACCAGATAGATTTGGTCAAAGAACCCGTCTGGTATGAGAATCCGGACTGCGGAGTCGTTTATGACAACGCACAACCGTCGGAGAATGCTGTGGTATTCGTAACCAAAGGTGAGTCCGGAGCTACGGAAGGCGGAGACGTATCGCTGGGCGAAACTGCCTGGAAAATAATCCAGCCCATCAGCGGGGATGCCAAGTGCGAAGGCAGCAACATCGGTTTTACCAAAGCCGGCGTGGTGGTAATGTACCAGAACATAGACTTCAAGAACGGTTACTATAAGGATGTATTCATCAACGCTTCTTGCGACAAGACCTATATCGGCAGTACCACAGAAGAGGCTAATTACTCTTTATACGTAGACTTGGATGACATCGACTGGGCCACCGTGACGAACTTAGACGAGCTGCATAGCGCACTCGAAGGCCGTGAGCCGGTGGCTGTGGTCAGGGCACAAGGTACCGGCGCGTGGAGCAACAAACTCACCACTACCGCCCCGTTAAGCCATGTGGAAGGCATACATAATTTATATGTGGTCTATAATTTGCCCGACAGGGACAATATCGGTGCCAACATCTACGGATTGTATCTGGATCCAGGACAGAACCCGGAAGAGCCTCAACCTGCTACCGGCGACTTGTTCATCCCGCTCATGAAGAGCAATGCGGAAAACATCGAATTGGTGACAGACGCGTCTTTTGATGTGGGATACGGAAATATAGGTAACACCAGCGAAAACACCGTCATCGGATTGGGAGAGGTGGATTTCGGAACAGACGGAAACGCCTATCAGGCTACCGGTGTGGAGTTTGCCAACGGTTGGGGTACGTATGGTGAAGCCAAATACGTCGTACTCAGCGCCGGCGCGACTCCGGAAGAAGCCGTCCCGTTCAATGAAATCAGGGTGGAAAGAACTTTCGGTTATCACCAGTTCGATATGTTTGCCGAAAACATGAAAGAGGAAGACGGTTTTGCACGTCCTACCGGTAAACAGAAAGTATGGCTGACTTTCCGTGTCGGAAATGGAAACTTGCGTTCCGTAAAATTCTACGAAGAAGCTATACCAGAAGAAGAGGAAGGTTTGCAACCATGGCCCAGCGAAATGGAAGGATACGAAGAACTGACCACTGTTATCGACGGTTCTGCTCTCGTGAGGGCGGTAGAAGTTCCGGAAAATCCGGAAGAAGACCCCTACAAGGATGCAAAATACAACGAAGAAACGGGATGCTGGGGAAGTACAAACGACGGATTCATCGTCAAATCCAATGAAGAAATAGACTTCGGCAACGGAGAATTCCAACAACTGGTGGCCTATATCGGTCACGACGGTGAAAGATACACGGAATACATGGAGTTCTATATCGATGAAGTAAAACCGGAAAACATGGTGGCCAGAACATGGACAGGCATCAATATACAGGAATGGAACAGTTTTACGCCGGTAGCCACTACGTTGAAAGAGGTGACGGGTAGCCACTATCTGTATATAAAGTGGGGAGATGCCACGAACCTACAGAAAATCGAATTGGTCAAGGATTCCGTCTGGTTTGAAAATCCGGATTGCGGAGTGGTATATGAGGACGTACAACCTTCTGAAAATGCTGTTATGTTCACCACAACCGGAGAAAACGGTGCCACAGAGGGAACAGACATAAACCAAGGCATACAATGGGAAGTCATCAAGCCTATCAGCGGGGATGCACGATGCGAAGGAAGCAACATAGGTTACACCAAAGCCGGCGTAGTCGTAGCTTACAAAGGCATAGACTTCAAGGACAATTACTATAAAAAGGTCTTCATCAAAGCATCCTGTGAACCGTCATACATTGGCAGTACCATAGAAGATGCCAACTTTACGCTTTACACAGACTTGAACGACATTGACTGGGGGAACGTCACCAACCTGGAAGAATTGGACGCCGCACTCGAAGGACGCGACCCCGTGGCCGTTGTCAGGGCACAAGGTACCGGAAGTTGGAGCAACAAGTTAACGACAGCCGGTGATTTGGATGACTTAAGCGGAATACACGACTTGTACGTAGTCTATAACTTGCCCGACAGGGACAATATCGGTGCCAACATCTATGGCTTGTACCTCGACCCGGGAGAGAATCCCCAAAGTATCAAAGAAAACATACTCCAAGGAAATGGAATAGAAGTACGAGGCCATGGCAACCGTGCCACCATTTATACCGACACGGATACGCATGTCACTGTCTACAGCGTAAACGGAACGACCATAACAAACATGAACGTAAAAGGCGGTGTCACACTCATCGACAACCTTAATTCGGGTATCTATATCCTGAAAGCTACTGACAAGAACGGTAAGACAACCACCAAAAAGTTTATCGTGCAATAAAAAACACCTAACCTTTGGATGCGAGGCGAACATGACCTCGCATCCATTCCCAAAATAACCTTTATGAAAATAAAACACATGATTGCCGCAAACCTGCTATTGCTCACAGGCATACAGGCGGCAAATGCCGTAGAATGGCAGATGAAACAGGGGCCGATGATGACCCCGTGGAGCGAAACCATAGACGTCAACAACATACTCGGCGAATATCCCCGTCCGCAAATGGAACGGGAAGAATGGCTCAACCTAAACGGAGTCTGGGACTTGAGAAAGGCCGTAGAGGGAGAAGCATACCAAGCAGGCTTTACGTACGACAAGAAGATTCTGGTGCCTTTCCCTATTGAATCCGCCCTTTCCGGCATCATGGAAGAAAGCGACAACCAATGTTATTGGTACCGACGAACCCTGACCATACCGGAAAGCATGAAAGGGAAAAACATCCTATTGCATTTCGATGCCGTGGACTGGGAAGCCACGGTCTACGTGAACGGTAAGAAAGTGGGCAGCCATACCGGAGGCTACGACCCGTTCTATTTCGACATCACCTCTGCTTTAACGGACGGAGGCGAACAGGAAATAGCCGTTTATATCCATGACAATACGGGAGCAGAAGGCCAACCTAAAGGCAAACAAGCCTTGAACAAGTGGGGATGCTGGTACACTCCGGTCAGCGGAATCTGGCAGACGGTTTGGCTCGAACCGGTGAATCCGGTACACATCACCCGACTGTCTATCGAACCGGACGTGGACAATTCCTGCTTCAAACTGCAAGTGAACGCCACCGGAGACAGCGAAGCCACTGCCGATATCCGGTTGTCAGACCCAGACGGTAACACTGTGGCTTCATTGCAAGGCGTAGCCACAGGCACCCCATGCACCTTGCCTGTAAACGCTCCGGAACTGTGGTCGCCGGAACGTCCCTACCTTTACGACCTCAACATCACACTATCCTCGGGAGGACAACAAACCGATGCCGTAAAAAGCTATTGCGGCATGCGCAAAATTGAAGTGAAAAACGTAGACGGCACACCGCGTATCTTCCTGAACGGTACACAAATATTCCAAATGGGACCGCTGGATCAAGGTTGGTGGCCCGACGGACTGTACACGGCACCCAGCGACGAAGCCCTCCTGTTCGACATCAAAGCGATGAAAGAACTCGGCTTCAACATGATACGCAAACACATCAAAGTGGAGCCGTCACGCTGGTACATGCATTGCGACCGTGAAGGAATTCTGGTATGGCAAGACCTGCCCAGTCCGAACCTTCCAGAAGGACACGAAGCCTTCGCAAGGCAAAACTTCGAAGAGGAAGCCGTCCGCATCATAGATGCTTTCGAAAACCATCCGAGCATCGTGCAATGGGTCGTATTCAATGAGGGGTGGGGACAGTTCGACACCGAACGGATGACGCAAGTAGTCATCGACAAAGTCAGTCCGCAAAGTCTTGTCTGCTGTGCCAGCGGATGGAACGATGCCGAAATCGGTGACATAAAGGACTCTCACAGCTATCCTTATCCATCTTGTCCGATCGACCAAAAACGTGCTTGCGTCAACGGCGAATACGGGGGCATCACACTAAAAGTACCCGGACATATCTGGCCGGGCGGTGACTTCGGCTACACAACAGTGGAAACACCGGAAGACTTTACTGTCATGTTCAACGACTTGGCAGACAAAATCAAGGACCATTATTATTATGGGCTTAATGCAGCCGTTTACACACAGTTGTCGGACGTGGAAATTGAGAAAAACGGCATCTACACTTATGACCGGCGCATATTGAAACCATATTCACCCACAGGGGATTTGAAAAACAAAATATTAGAGTGCATCAATATGCCGCAAAGCGAGGTGAAAGTACAGACCGTCGTATCGACCGCTAAGGAACATAAATACAAATGGAAGTTCATCACCGAAGACAATGCACCGAGATATTGGTTCGCCAAAGAGTTCGACGACAGCCTATGGCCCAAAGGTACCGCAGCGTTCGGAAGGAGTTCCGTATGGACCACTCAGGGCATCATTTCAATACCATGGACAACTGAGCAAATCTACCTGCGCCGCTGGTTCTACTTGGGCGATGTCACCCAAGAAATGATCGACTGCATGCGCTTCATGATTTATCATGACGATGACATCTTCATCTATATCAACGGAGTTTGGGCTGCCACGAAAAAAGGTTCTGTTTCCAATTACATTCCTTACGACATTTCCGACGAAGCACGCCAGACCCTCAAACCGAACAGTTGGAACCTGATAGCCGTGAAATGTATTCAAACCGGTTACGACCAAATCGTAGACGTGGGCATCTCGGCGTTTTCAGCCACAGATTTCCATTATAAAGAGGTGTACGACGAATTCACGAACAAAGACTTTACCGAGTTTCCGGAACCGGGCAATCCGACAGAACCGGTATTTGAAAAAGTGAAATATCCCGTGCCGGACGAGCAAGCGGCCACGGCCATCGTCCGCGGACAGTTCCTCCACTCCACCGACCGCTCCGACGCGGCTTGGGGCGACTATGACAACGACGGATTCCTGGAAGTCACTTATTCCGGCAACAACGAACACCAACGGATAACCTCGCGGAAAAAGTTCTCCGCCCTGTATGACTATCAAGAAGACGGAACATTCAAGAAGCTGGACAGTCCCTTCGATGTGGTATATTATGCTTGCCCCACATGGTTCGACTACAACAACGACGGCTTAATGGACTTGTTCGTACCCGGAGTAAAATCCATGGACTATGAAAACGACCTCGACGATGTGGTCGCCTACCTGTACGAGAACAAAGGAATCGGACCGGACGGAAAATATGTCTTTGAAGAAGTAAATCAAGCCACACCGGAAAGCAATCTCATGGGAATCTCTCCTATCTACGGCTCGCTGGACGGTGGACGGTCGCGCCACTACGTCTCCGTGGGCGATTATGACAAAGACGGTTATCTTGACCTCGTCATCGCCGGACTGGATGACTACGAAGACACAAACGGAATCACGGATGAGAACGGTAAGCCCGTCGTACACCACGACCGGCGCGTGCTTTACCTCTATAAAAACAATAAAGGGAAAGGGTTCATCCGACAAGAAACCCCTCTGGACGACGACAAACCCTTCACGGGGCTATCAAGAGGTTCGGTACATTTTGCCGATATGGACAACGACGGTTGGCTGGATATCATTTCATCCGGTTACGGCCCGGGCGAAGGCAATCTCCGCATCTACTGGAACAATGGCGACGGTACTTTCTCTGAAAACGGGCAATACCTGTACGGATCATACGATTCGTCTTGTTTCCCCTGCGACCTGAACGCCGACGGGTGGACGGACATCGTCGTCACCGGGTACTCTGCCACGAAAGGGCAAAATGCCAAATCATTCTATGTGTACCGCAATAAAGGCGGACGGACATTTGAAATGTTGGACGATTTGTTCTGCGGATTTGAAGGAGTAGACGGAGCTACCCCCTCGTTCGGCGACGTGAACCATGACGGACTACCGGACATCTTAGCAGGTGGACACGGCGAAAGCCATGAAATCACGACTTGGCTTTATCTGAACCGGGGAGATTTCTGCTTCAAGCCCTGCGGCGGATGGTACGACACGGCATCTCCTTGGACATTCGATCGTGTAACCCATGGTAATAACCACTTGATAGATTTCGACAACGACGGTTATCTGGATGCCTGGAACATGGGATGGGCACATAGCGACGTATGTTCGCGCGAATGCGCCACCGAACTTTACCGGAACACATCGTCCGACGAGGGAGCCGTCCCCAACGAAACCCCCACCGCTCCCCAAAACCTGAAAGCCGTCTACGACCGAGCCACAAAGATGGTCACTTTCAGTTGGGACGCAGCTTCGGACGACGTCACTCCCCAAGAAGCCTTGCAGTACAACCTGTATTTGAAAAAGTCGGGTTCAGACAAATTCTTCATGACCGTGCCGGCAGACGTGCAGACCGGTTTCATCAAAACTGGGGAAATCTCGGGACAAATCTCGACGACCGTCTACTCCATGTACATAGACGACGAGGAAGCCACGTATGAATGGGGCGTACAGGCCATCGACAACGGCAAGAGGGGCGGAGCGTTCACACTGTCCCGTTTCGATCCGTCCGGCAGTTCCGTAGAGGAACATATGCTCCCCGGCGTCCGGATATATGGTGCAAATGGTAAACTGCATTACCATGTGAACGAAAGCACAACCCTGACCGTCATGGACGAAACCGGCACCACCATTTCACACATGACAGTTGACGACAGCGGAACAATCGATATTCCCCGATGCGGGGTCTATCTCATAAAAGCCGATATAGGACATAAGACACAAACTTTCAAAGTAATCTTATAACCGCTTTCACAAACAAATTTACGTACACTTCCGCAGATAAAACCACATTATCCAACAGCCGGAAGTGTACGTTTCTTTTTCTCTTCCCCCCGTTTTGGTGCAGCTATTACATTATTTGAAGCATCCATCAACTTTTTGAAAGCCTCGGAATACATACCTTTGCTTGAGAAAGAAACTATTTTTTTATAACCATTAAAAACATTCATCATTTATGTACAAAAGTTTAAGAAGCATGCTGCTCATGTTAGCCTGTGCAGTGTGTGGCTCGGTCCTTGCCCAAGACAACCTGAAAGCCATGCAACAGAAATTCGTCAACGAGAAGTTCGGCATGTTCATTCATTTCAACATGCCCTCATTTGTGGACGAAGACTGGCCCGACCCCGACATGCCGGCCGAAACCTTCCACCCGAAGAAACTGGACTGTAACCAATGGGCCGAAGCGGCCCTTAGTGCGGGAATGAAGTTCGGATGCCTGACCACAAAGCACCACAGTGGTTATTGCATCTGGGACACGAAGACTACGGAATACAACGTCATGAACAGCCCCCTGAAACGTGACGTGGTACGGGAATACGTAGACGCTTTCCGTAAAAAAGGGTTGGACGTGATGTTATATTATTCCATCCTCGACACGCACCATCGTCTACGTCCGGGATTTATCAACCGCAACCATATAGATTTGATTAAAAACCAGTTGAAGGAGCTGCTGACTAACTACGGCCCCATTTCCGCCCTCATCATCGACGGTTGGGACGCTCCTTGGTCGCGCATTTCATACGAAGAAGTCCCGTTCGACGACATCTATCACTTCATCAAACAGCTCCAGCCGAACTGCCTCGTCATGGACTTGAACTCTGCCAAATACCCACAGGACGCATTGTTCTACACCGACATCAAGTCCTTCGAACAGAATGCCGGACAACACATTTCCAAAGACACCAACCGGATGCCGGCCTTGTCGTGCCTGCCGCTGAACTCGTCGTGGTTCTGGAAAAGCGACTTCCCCACAACGGACGTGAAATCGCCCGAATGGATCGTTAACGAGAACCTGATACCTTTCAACAAAGCATACTGCACCTTCATCCTCAACGTGTCACCCAACCGGGACGGACTGATTGACGACAATGCCTTGGAGGCGTTGAAAGAAATCGGCCGCCTTTGGAAAGGAAAAGAAGGTGGCGAAATGACGTTGGGCGAATACGAACGTCCGATTACGGCAGAAAACATCGCCAAACACCGTCCGACCAATTCCAGTTGGAGTTACGATTCCTTCATCATGGATTTCGGAAACGACGACAACTTCGGATCGGCCTGGCATTCCAATCCGAGAATCAAAGAACCATGGTACGAAGTGGAATTTGAACGCACGCGCCCGTTCAACATGATTTCACTGGTGGATGACAACCAGAGTTTCAGCAGCTATCGCGTGCACTACCTCAAAGACGGAGTTTGGCATGAGATTCCCGTGACTCCGAAAGACGGAAAAGTAAAAGTGCACCGCTTCGATGAAGTCTGGGGAAACAAAGTCAAAGTCACTTTCACCAAGAAGAACGAAAACGAACGCATGTACCTGAATGAAATAGGCGTGTATAACGAACGCCGCAACTAAAAAAAGATCCCCTTATTCCATCCTCTCCAATCCGGAAAGAGAAAGAATAAGGGGATTATTATACGTGTACGGCATCTAAAGCCGACACGTCTTAACTTATTTCACCCACAAACGGAAAGCACCCTTTTGGGTCTTCACGATGTATAATGTATTGGTACGCAAGGCTACCGGAATAACAGCGCCTTCATACCGACCGACCAAAGTTCCTGTCAGGGCGTATATTTCCACGCGTCCGCCGCAAGGAACGTAAAGGTTGCCATTGGCATAAGTCACTTTGTCATTCTTACTGCTCACACCCGCAACGGAAGAACCGTCCTTGACAGTCAATGTACCGTCTACCGTAGTCACCACATAATTCTCCGGTTCTTCGCTCACGGACACCTTGATGGGATAAGTGCCGGCCGTCAACGGTTCGGGCAAATTCACCGTAGCCACGGGCATGTCGGTAAATACCGTCTCAGCCTTGTCTTTGTTCACGAGCCCTTCATACACGAGTTCATACGTCTCGGGCAGGTCACCGTCAAGATTGACCTCCACATCGTTGGCCTTGATAGTGAGGGCAGCCTTCTGGATGTCGAAAGCAACCTTTGTAGTAGTGGCACCATAATCCACACCGTCTATCGTCTTAGCTGTCGTAGTCACTACCAGTTCCGCTTTTCCGGCTTTCTTGGCCGTAACCACGCCTTTTGTAGTCATGCTTACCACCCCGGAAGTCAAGACAGTGCTATTGTACGTAATCCCGTGTTCGTTGGTCACCAACGTAAATTCATCACCGTAAGTCACCGTCTCAGGCACTGTCACCGTAATGCCCGGGCTCTCAGCCATAACAAGCTTGGCCACATCGGGCACAATGCTGACAAGTTCAAAATTGTCGAAAGAAACTTTTTCGGGCAACTGGACTGATACCGGGAACTCGTCGCCCACAACGGCATCCTTGTTCACGTTGCACACCACTTCGGGCTGGGTGGCCAAAGCCGCCAAAACGTCCTCATCATCATACACCGCATCAGAATAGCCGGTCGTGAAGATATATTCTTCTTGTCCCACAGCAGCGTTTACCGTACGATATTTTTCGTCATCGTAAGCCGTAGATAAAGTGTTGCTACCGTATTTGACATACACGCCTACCTTATTCTTTACCACCTTGAATTTCGCATCTTCGGCAAATTTCAAATCGTAGTTCTCTGCCGCACCTCCACTCAACTTAGCCGCACGTTCGCTACCTACAGCTTCCGCATCTTTCGGTGCAGATGCCGATACCGTGGGCAACTTGGACAAAACCTCAGAAGCGTCTTTTTCTGCATCATTCCATTTCCACCCGTCATAAACGAAAGTATAATGGCATTTCCCCTTGTCCATATTAGACGTAGACACAGCTATACCGCGCCATGTCCAAGCATCATCGGCCAATGACACGTTGAGCGGTGCTTTCGCCACGGTCAATGTCATGGGTTCGGATTCAGCCGGAGTGAAATCATCGCTGCCCGGTTGGCTGGCGGTCACTACGACCTCGCCCGCACCGACGGCACGAACCTTTCCGTCTTCGCCCACTTCGAGCACGCCTTCCTTGGAGAAGCTGTATGCCAAAGCGTCCTTAGTATTATTGGAAATAAAGCCCAAGCCATCCACCTCGTCGCCATAAGTCAATGCCGGAATCTCGACTGGCAACTGGATTTCGGCACTCACTCCCTTAAACGTCAAAGTGTAAGTGTTTACCTTCTCACCCATAGCCGTTTCATCCTTCACCGTAATGGTCGTCACATTGCCTTCCGTAACGGTTTCCACTGTCGCGTCCTTACCGAAAGCCGTAGCCACGATGTCCTTACCCTGCAAGTCGGCAGGCAGTTGGTAATCGAACACACCGTCGGAGAATCCGTTCACTTCCTTGCCGTCTACTACGAGAGATTTCAGACGTGAATTGTACACCAACTGCACATCATCTACATAAAGGGCATTACCCGTACCCAATTCCGAACGATTGAAATAATCGGAAGCCGAGAATATGATGTTCATCTTTTCCGGATTCCCATCCGACTTATAATCAATAGCCACAGACTGACGCGTCCAATTTTCAATGTCACCCTCGATGGGATATTCTACAGAAGCCACCAATTTAGCATCCCCTGTCACTTCACTACCCGTAGGCATACCTAAAATATCTTTCTCCCGGTCTATCATATCTATCTCCACCGGCGCATTGCTCATTCCAGTTATAACTTTGGAAGAAGTAGTTCCAGTCCAAGAATAAAAGATGGCCATGGCTTTCTCTTTCGAGTTAAAGGAACCGTTTGCAGGTGCTTCCTGCGCATGCGTACGCTTTGCATAGAACACCAATGAATCGGGACGGGAAGTGAATTCAATACCCCCATACGAGCCTCCATCACTGGTATCTTCCGGTTTGCCCACATTCGTCACATCACCATACGCCCAAGATGTTCCTAATGTTATATATCCCGGCGCCGTTGCTCCAATACCAAACATTCCTACATAGTTGTTCCACATCTTAACGGAATGGCCGTTGACTTCCTCCATACGGTCGGTATCCGGAGCCACAAGTTCTTCTGTAATCGTGATAATAAAGTTTTTGCACACGCTGGATGCCATCCAATCCTTCGGCTGCGTACCTACTGCCGTCTTTCCATCGGGATAGCAAGTTTCCCAAGGCTCGTCGAACGAGCCGTCAAAACCCTGCGCTGCCATCGAAGCCGAAGCCAGCAACAGAGTGGATAAAAGTAGATTTCTCTTCATTATTATTCTCTTTCTTTTTTTGGAATTATAAATACTATTAATACAGTTGGCAATTAGTGAAGACAAAGTTACCATAGTCCGTATGAAAACCAAAGAAAATACGGTAAAAAGAGGGCTTTTACCGAAATATATACCGAAAAATCCACTTTAAGATGTCACTTACCTGCTTTCACAGCCTCCCAGAGCATGGAATAGTCGATGCCGTCTTCCAAAACACATTTCCCCGTCCGCGCCTGTAAAGTCTCGTCCCCTGTCCCTGTTTCCGGTTTGCCGCCTGTATCCGGCGAACGGGCGCAGTCCCCCCGGCTCCGTTTGCCTTTCTCCCCGACCTGCCATGATGCGACTTTGCTTTCGGGACGAACGGAATAAACCGTGTCACGCACGACCTCGCGGCGTATCACCGTATCGATCACCTGCGACACCTGCTGCAACGAAGATTCACCGGACATCCGTCCCAATTCCACTCCCCACAACAGACCGGCCACGGCGGCCACCGGCGTAGCCACCCATCCCCAGGAAACGCCGCCGGACCGACGTGGATTCCCCGGTACACGCAAACGACTGTTTTCTTCATTCCGCAGCCGTGCGGCTGCCTGTGAGACTTGTTCCTCAAAGTGTTTCATAAACCTTCAATTTCTTTCTTAAGTATTGCAATAAATAATGAAGACGCGATTTCACCGTACCCTCCGGAATACCCATTACCTCGGCCAGTTGCGGTACCGTAAGTTCCTCTTCATAACGCAAAGCAAACAACACACGTTGTTCCGGAGGCAGCTTGTCCAACAATGCGGAAAGTTCGCGGTCGAACATCCGGACATCCATCCGAAGTTCCGGCTGTTCCTCATACGTATCCGGCCCGCCACGCACCTCTTCTGCAAAACCGACCGCAATATTCCGGAAACGATATTCATTCCGGCACAGGTTATAGGCCATCGTGAAAAACCAAGGACATAACTCCCGTCCGCATTCATACCGCCCCCTTGCCGCCCATACGCGCAAGAACAGTTCCTGCGTGAAGTCCGCTGCCAACTGTTCTTCCCGTCCCAGCATACGGAAGAAGAAGCCGTGCAGGCGGCGGGCATAACGACGGTAAAGTTCATCGAAAGCCTTTTCGTCACCCGTTCGCCGCACACGTCCCATCAATTCCTCGTCCGATAGTTTTCGCAACGACGGCCTGAAGTTTATTTTTACCGCCATTTCTCCAAATAGTCCAAATACTCCTTTTTCTTCGCGGCTGAAAACCCGCCGTTCTCCACCGAAGCTTTCAATATCCGGTAAAGCCAGTCGGCACGCTCCTGATGCCCCGATTCCCTATACGACTGCACCAACGGGCCCAACATGACCGTGTAGTTCAGCAGCAACATCTCGCTCCCCGACCACCATGTCTCCACACGGAAGGCCGGTTCGGTCAGGTAATCGAAATGATAATCCCGCTCTACATGACGTTGGGCTGCCGAAACATTGTCATAAGGCTCCTCACTGTACCGATACACCAATCCCTCATTGTAAAGCTTGCGGGCTATGCCCTGCACGGCCCACTGCGAACCGGGTGAGAAGTAAGCCGGACGACCGGATTCGCGGATGACGTATTCCACCATCTCTTGCACAGCCGCCTTGAATTCCTCTTCCGTCCTGACCTCGCGCCCGGGAAAGGGCGGAATCCCCAACTGCCGACACAAAGCGTCGCGATAGGAGCGCATGGACAGAAAAGGAATCACGACCACCACCTTGTCCGTATGCACACGCATCGCACGCTGCAACATGAGCTTGTCGAAAAGCTCCGCGTCGCCGTTGCCAAAGAAAAGCCCGCCTTCGGCCATACCTTGCAACTGGTTGTAACCGAAACGCAGGATAAACGAAGGATATTTGCCATGCTCATACTGGCGGCGCAGGATGTCATTGAAAAGCCCTGCCTTCCATCCTGTCCCGTCCGTTTCCCCCATCATCCAAAGGTATCCCAGCACGGCATCGTATCCACGGTCTGAAATATCGTCCGGCAACAGGGTCATCGCCTTTTCCGCAAACTTGTTGTCAGGCCCCTGGGAGGCGCGGTAAGCACATATATTATAGGTATAAGTCTCCGGAATAGCCCGTTCCATACGCTCCAGGATACGGGTCATTCCTCCATCGTTCTTTCCACGGGAACAAGATTTCAGCCCCCAGGCAGCCTCAAACAGGTTGCGCCATGCCTTTTCATCCTGCCCGTCTGCGTCCACCTCTCTTTGCCAAGCCTCAACCTGGCCTGCATACCAGAGCGAGTCGTGCGCCTCTTCCACGATTCCTTTTATCTCCTGCGGTTTCTGTGCCGACGCGCAAAGCGCCACGGCCACCGCCCACGAAACAATCAACGTCTTTCTCATATTCTTTCTGTTTCTACCATGAATAATGTTTGTACTTGCAACACGTGTCATAAGGATATACACGCCACAAGGCATTTCGTTCAAAGAAAAAACAAGGCATGCCACGCCCATCCTCCTAAAATACGATAGAAACTGTTTCGGGCAGTGGAGTTCCCCCGAAAATCACCCGGCAGACATCGGAAAATCAATCTCAGGCGAACGAAAAATCGTTCGCCTGAGATTGATTTTTCGTTTGGCGCAGAAAAATCGGGCCGCTTTTTCCCGTGGAAAAAACAGCCCCTTGATCCATATACACGTCCTTCATCCCGGCCTTGCACCGAACTAAGGAGCTTGCCAGAAATAACGGTCGTCATAGGTAGTATGTCCGGATAACGGCCAGAATCCCTCCGGCACCAAATACATTCGAGGACTTCCCGACCCGTCAGCAGGCTCCGTCTCAAACTGGCTTTCAAGGTGGGCATCGAGCATATAAAGGTTCTTGGCCATGTAATTCTCCAAATATCCTTCTTTGGTCTGCTTGGTCTTATGGTTCCAGTTCGCATCCTCGTTCAATACCAAAGGGAGTCCCTTGATCAGCCGCTCACGCACCTCGCCCGGATGCAACAACAGACCGTTTTCGTCAGTGACGTAAGCTGCAAAAGACGCGTCCATCCATATCCATTTCCCCAACTGGCGGCTCCACACCATATTGATGACATGGCAATCGGTATCGGTGTCATACGCTTTCGACTGGCACGTCACGAAGCGTGACGGGAATCCCATGGCCAGATACATCTCACTGAGCACCTGTGCCAGAAAACGGCAATTCAGCCCGCGCCCTTCCCGCTTGCACAATTCATACATGGCTATCGAGTTCCGTGCACAGTCCGGCCACATCGAACCTCCGTCGTGACGGATGGCATCATGCAACCAATACATCAGATTCTTGATTTGGCTGATTTCGTCGCCGTCGCCGGCTATGCTGTCCAAATTGAAATAGCGACGCACACGTACCAAATTACTGTCCGTGGCCGATTGGTACGTAAATGCAGGCATCGGACGGGCATCTTCCCGATAGGCCGGGGACTTCTTCAACACATAAAGGTAGTCCCCCACTTCACGCACCTTTTCCACAAGGGCTTGAAACTCCGGATTTTCGCGCAGGGCATCCCACTCCTTGCCGCCTTTTATCAGGTCATACTTGGCAAATCCCAACTTTATTGCGATGTCCAAATGCGCCAAAGCCTCCTCGTCTCTCCCCTCAGATGCCCAAGCGCAGGCCGAACGATAAAACCAAGGAGCTGAGGTCTTCTTCATATAGCCCATCACCCCTCCGCCGTGTGCCCAAATCCGGCGTACAACCGGCGCGAACCGGCTCATGAAGTCGGCCAAACCGCGTCCCTCCAGACGCTCTTCATCCGATACTTGCGGAACGAAGTCTTTATGCTGGCTGCGCAGAACCTTTCCTTTCACGGTATATCCTTCAAACAAAGGGCAATGCTCTGCCGCGCCGAGGCCCGTACTCAATATATCGCCATGGAACACCACCTGTTCCAACCGGGGACAGTCCGCCAGCAACGTGGGGCCTCCCGTTCCCAAGACAACGCCACGGAAATCCACACGCTTCAACTGCGGGCATTCGGCAAAAGTGCGCCACCCGTCGAGTTGTCCCACGTCTCCGTTCACCTCAATCCGCTCCACGGCCGGCATCTTCTGGAAAGCACCTCCACTGATAAAGTCCACATGATTCAACGACAAGGTTTTCAATTGGGCACATCCTTCGAAAGCACCCTTCCAGACGCCCCTCACCTGCCGGGGGAAAACCACTTCCGCCAATTCGTTGCTCCCATAAAAGGCAGAAGCACCCACAAACACATTTTCCGGCAATACGATCCTACTGATCCGTGTGGCTCCCAAAGCCCCTTCCGCGATGGTGTCCAACCGTTCGGGCAAATCGATATGCGTCAATCCACATTCGCTGAACAAATAAGGCGGAAGCGTATGCTCTCCCTGCACCTCTCTCCATTCCCCGTGTCTTACGTACCCTCCTCCGCCACGGGCAAAAGAAACGTACCGCATGTCCAACACGCGCAAACGTCCCAGTGTGGATTGCCGCTCTTTGTCCCTCCCAGCCATTTCGCGCAGGAAGCACAAATCCCTCCCGTTCAATGTTCCTTTCAGCGTCAGGTCCGTCACCTTGTATTTGGCTTCCTTCCCCACCAGTTCCGGTAACGTCCCGGGCGTTTCCACTTCCACTTTCAAACGTTTTGCCACGACATGTCCCACTTGTCCCAAAAGACAAACCCACACGAACAATATCCGGGCATAATACAAAACATTCTCACTGCTACAGTTTCCTTTCCGTTCCATGGTATTTCACTTTTTAATAGTCCTTCATACATAAATACGCAGGATTCGGAATTTTGTGACAAGAAAATCGTGTTTTTTTCAAAAACCAGTTAAAAAAAGTATCTCATTCATCAAAAAACGGCTTTACAGACCTCAAATACTTGTCCCGTGAAATCGCACGGTTGCACCCGCTCCGGTCGGCCCTGTAATTCGTACATCCCAAAAACGGTTCTCCCCATCCTTCTTTCACTATCAAATAACCGTCCTTGCAACAGTCGCATTTCAGGATAGGCAAATCACCGCCCTTCAGGTTGTTGGTCATGAAATCGCAAATCTCCGGTTCATTGGAACAAATCCACAACTTCAACCCGTATGCCTTCTTGTACCTCAACTGCATGGGATAACCGCAGACGGGACACCGTTTCATTTCAGTGCGCGTCTCCCGGCAATCGTCCAATTCTCCATTTACCGTCACGCCGGGATAGTCTTTCACGAGTTCCCGCACGAAATCGGACGGATGCTGTTGCGGCACAACGATGTACACACGGTTTTTGGTCCGTGTCAAGGCCACATAGAAAAGCCGACGCTCTTCCGCATATTCCATCGAATGGTCGTCCCTCACAACATACTTCAATACCGGGTCGTCCTGCACTTGCGACGGAAAACCGTACAACTCATTACGGGCATTGATGAGGATGACATGGTCGTACCCCAATCCTTTTGCGCGGTGCACGGTCATAAAATCCAGTTTCGCGAACGGGTACTTCTTGGAAATCACATTCCCCGTCTTCTCCTCGTACGTGAACTCCGACGAACGGCAAAGGTTAAAGGCGTCGAACCCGTAACGCCCCAGCAACAATATCGACGCGTCCGGATTCTCCTCCAATATCTGCCCGACAATCCTCTCCACCGTTTCGCCCACAAGGAAATACTTCCCACCCTTTCCGGCATATTTGCTCCGGTCTACGTTCTCCGTATAGGTCTCGACCACGACCGGACGTGTTATATGTTTGGGCGAAACCAGGCTTTTGCGTATCTGCGCCGTGTTCTTCTGTATGAAACCACCGGCTATGTCGATTACTTCCTGGGCGTTCCGGTAAGTTTTGGTAATACCCAGTTCCAACCCGTACCCAAAGGATTCCTTGAATTGGGTGAACAACGTGATATCCGAACCTGCATAGGCATAAATGGACTGCCAATCGTCGCCCACGGCCACGATCTTTGCATCGCAGAGTTTGCTCAGCTCCAAAGTCAGATTAAACCGCTGGCGGGAAATGTCCTGATACTCGTCGACTATGATATATTTGAACCCCAACCTCTCCCCCTGGATTTCCTTTTCGCGGAGCATTTTTGCCGAACTGTTTATCATGTCTTCAAAATCTACCGCTTGCTTTTCTTTCAGACGCTTGGAGTATTCTAAGTAACACCGCTCGCAGATGGATAGAAACAACTTGTTTCTCTCATTGGAGGACTTGCTTTGAAACTGATGGAAATGCTCTATCGTGAAACCGTTGGTCTTAAAGCCATGCAAGAACGTGCAAACCAGCTTGACCAACTTTATGATATATTTGTTCTCTTCCGTGCTGACCAACTTGTCGAAAACTTCCCGTGAAGTTCTCGGGCGGAACTCAATCCCTTGGGCTACGAGCATTTCCTGCAAATGGTCAAGGTAATCGCGCCCGTCGTTGTATTCGGAATAAGTATAAACCAAATCCGTATGGTGCCTGCGGTGCAAACGGATTTTATCATCTATTTCCTTTTTATACCGGGCCAACTGTTCTTCCGTATATCTGCTGTTCCAGCCATTTTCCGTAATACCGAAATGTTCGACATACACCGTCTTATCTCCTTGGGTAATCGTAAAATCCGGGGTATAGGGTTTGTACGTATACCTCATATTGTAAGGATAAATCTTCTCGTACACATAGTCGATACCGTTCATGAACAGGAAATTCGCTATCCTGACCTCCTGAACCGACCTTAACGTCTCGTGGGCAATGCTGACACATTTGCCGGTCCGTTGGTCTATAATCTTTTCTGCATACTCATCCATATTGCCACGCAAAGTGGAAAAGTCGGCTTTGGATATGTAGTTGAAGAAATCATTGAGATTGTCTCCCTCATACGGTGCGTCGAAATAGCTTCCGAAGAACAATATCAGCTTATCCACCAGTTCCGGACACTCCAATATGTTCCCTTTTAAATAATTGTTGACCACATGCCACATAAAGCCACCATCCACGACCGTCTTCCTTTCGGTGTCTCGCTTTCGCAGTATGGCATAGCCCGTCTTATGGAAAGTCGTCACCGGACAATCTATCTTCAGATCCTTATTGATTTTGCTGCGCAATTCCCCGACCGCCTTATTCGTATATGAAATGACCAATATCTGTTCCGGTTTCACCCCTCTTTTTTCCACAAGGTATTTCACCTTCGCAGCCATGGTCGTTGTCTTCCCGGCTCCGGCCCCGGCCACAACCAACGTGTAGTCTTCATCGGACAATACGACCCGTCGCTGTTCCTCATCCAGCTTCACATTAGGGTCCACCTTACGAAGTATCGTATCAAGATAAAGTTTGTCTTTGGCCAAATGCCTTTTAACAAATTCGTCATTGTGCGTTTCAACTACCTTGGAACCCTCCTTACTGCCCAAGTCTTCATACAGGCAAAGGAATCTATCCATTTTCTTCGGGTCTATACAGTTCTTTTCGCAATACATGTCCAACATCCCCATCTTTTCCAAATTGGAAAGACTGACATGCAGTTCCGCATATCTTTCGTGAATGGGACGGTAATCGCTTCGGGCTATGAAACGGTCGCTATGCAGTAAAAGTCCGATTTGCCTCTCGAAATCCTCCAAGCGCTTGCTTTCAGTGCATTCTTCACCCTCTGAATGCACTTTTTTTCTCCGGAAAAATATCTTATCCCACTTCCAAACCGACATACTTTGTTTTTCCTACTGGCAAACCAACTTGATTTATTTGGGTGTAAAATTATAAAAAAAGCCACAATCATCCTGTGATACAGCCATTTTTAACAAAAAGAGGAATACTTCTTTTTACACAGAAAGTATTCCTCTTTATGATGATCATATATCGTACCGAATTATTCAGCCGACGCTTCCACAGCCGTCTGGCGATAGCTGTCCAGTTGTTCTGCCGTGAACTTGCGGATAAAGTTGAAATGCTTCTCCACCTCGGCCTCAGCATAGTTCACATACACGTTCAGGCTCTTGGCAAACAAATCGGGACGGTTTGTGGCATCCTGCATCAGCAAATGACACATGATGGTGTCGGCTGCCATCTCCATCAAACGACGGGCCACAAAATCGTGCAGTTCCTGATTGTTGGCTTCTTTCACAGCGTTCGTACAAGCATCGAACTTGTTGGCCATCTCCTTCACGCGGTTCATGTAGCTCTCATATTCCGGAAGCACGGGCTGCTGCTCGAAATCACGGATGGTGGCGATGTATGCCCCGTTCGTCACGTAACGGATGGCCGCCACAGTCTGCAACTGGGTCGTACCCTCGTAAATAGAAGTGATACGAGCGTCGCGGTAAATGCGCTGACAAGCATATTCCAACATGAAACCGGAACCTCCGTGCACCTGGATACCGTCGTAAGCATTCTGGTTGGCGTATTCCGAATTCATACCCTTGGCCAATGGCGTAAAACTGTCGGCCAGTTTGGCATACTTCTTCTGTTCGGCACGCTCTTCCGGCGTCAGCTTGCGTTCGCGGGCTATGTCGTCCAATGCCTTGTAAATATCCACATAACGCGAAGTCTGGTACAACAACGCGCGACCTGCGTCCAACTTGGCTTTCATCGTGGCCAGCATGTCATATACGGCCGGGAAGTTGATGATGGCCTTACCGAACTGTTCACGGTCTTTCGCGTATGCCAAAGCCTCGTTGTAGGCCGCCTGGCTCAACCCTACCGACTGTGCGGCGATGCCGAGGCGTGCACCGTTCATCAATGCCATGACATACTTTATCAAACCCAACTTGCGGCTTCCGCATAACTCAGCCTTCGCATTCTTATACACCAGTTCGCAAGTCGGCGAACCGTGGATACCCATTTTGTTCTCGATGCGTCGCACGTCCACTCCGCCGTCGCGCTTGTCGTAAATGAACATGGAAAGACCACGTCCATCCCTCGTACCTTCTTCCGAACGCGCCAACACTAAATGGATGTCGGCGTCACCGTTCGTGATGAAACGCTTCACGCCGTTCAGCCTCCAACAGTTATTCTCCTCGTCGAAGGTGGCCTTCAGCATGACGCTCTGCAAGTCGGAACCGGCATCCGGTTCGGTCAGGTCCATCGACATCGTTTCCCCGGCACATACACGCGGGATGAAGCGGCTGTGCTGGTCTTCGTCGCCAAATTCATACAACGTTTCGATACAGTCCTGCAACGACCAGATGTTTCCGAAACCGGCATCTGCGGCAGCCACTACCTCGGCACACATCGTGTACGGCGTAATAGGGAAGTTCAACCCGTTATACTTGCGCGGCATCGTCATGCCGTTCATACCGGCCTTGACCATGGCGTCCAGGTTCTCCACCGTCCCGCTGGCATAATCCACACGGCCGTCGTGGCAGTGCGGGCCTTCTTCGTCCACACCTTCGGCATTCGGGGCAATCACATTGGCCGTGATGTCGCCTACGATGTCCAACACCTTATTATACGAATCCATCGCGTCGGCATAGTCCACCGGCGCATAATCAAATTCGTCCTTGTCCCTGAAGTCGCGCTCTTTCAATTCCACAATGCGCTTCATCATCGGATTCTCTAAGTGATACTTGAGTTCCGGTATATCTGAATAGTAATTAGCCATGTTGTTTACTTGCTGTTTTGTTTGTAATACTTGATGAGCTTCGGCACGACTTCCTCCACCGTACCGTTAATGACATAGTCGGCAATGGCATTGATCGGAGCGTTCGGATCGCTGTTCACGGAAATGATGATGCCGCTTTCCTTCATGCCCGCAATGTGCTGGATGGCCCCGGAGATACCGCAAGCGATATACACTTTCGGACGTACCGTCACGCCGGTCTGGCCGATTTGCAGGTCGTGGTCGCAGAACCCGGCATCCACTGCCGCACGGCTTCCACCTACTTCGGCATGAAGCTCGTGTGCCAGTTCGTAGAGCATGTCGAAACCTTCCTTGCTGCCCATGCCGTAGCCTCCGGCAATGACGATGGCCGCACCTTTCAGGTTGTTTTTAGCCTTCTCCACATGGCGGTCGATGACCTTCACCACGTATTCCGTTTCCGGTACATACTTGGCCACATCGTGCACAATCACTTCTCCTTTATAATTAGGATCGAGCACTTCCGCCTTCATCACGCCGCTGCGCACCGTAGCCATCTGCGGACGGTTCTCAGGATTCACAATCGTAGCCACGATGTTACCGCCGAACGCCGGACGAATCTGATAAAGCAGGTTCTCATACTTCTTTCCGGCTTTCTTATCCTCATGGGAACCGATTTCCAATGAAGTACAGTCCGCCGTCAACCCGGAATGAAGGGCGGACGACACACGCGGACCCAAATCACGCCCCACGACATCGGCTCCCATCAGGCAGATTTGCGGTTGCTCCTCCTTAAACAGGTTCACCAACACGGCCGTATGCGGCAACGACGTGTAAGGCGCCAGCCCCGGAGCGTCGAAGATATGCAATTTATCTACGCCGTATGGCAATATCTGCGGTTCTATCTTTCCCGTAATGCCCGCCCCGGCGGCCACAGCTTCGAGCTGCACGCCGAGCGTATTGGCTAACTTACGGCCTTTGGTCAATAATTCCTGGCTTACTTCGGCCACCGTGGTGCCTTCAAGCTCGCAATATACAAATACGTTGTTCATCTTTATCCGATTGTATGGTTAGCCAATAATTCCTGTATCAATCCCTCTATGTCGGCATCGGAAGCCGTCAGCACCTTGCTCTCCTTGGCCTTGAACACGATGTTCTGCACGGCCTTCACCTTGGTGGGCGAACCGCTCAGGCCGCACTGCTTCAAGTCGGCATCCACATCGGCCGTACTCAACTGTCCCAAAGTCAGGTAAGGTTTCTTTTCGTACTCTTCGGCGTAGGCCAACCCTTCCGCCGGCTTCTCCATCGGCACCATGGCGCGCTTGTATTTCATCACCAGCTTGGCGTTGCGCGGACGGCAAGGAGCCGCACTCCCGTTCACCGTCAGCACGAGGGGCAACGGAGCTTCCACAGTCTCCACACCGCCGTCGATATGACGCTTCACCGTCATCTTCCCGTCAGCGCACTTCAGGATTTCTTCCACATAGGTCACCTGAGGCAAGCCCAATTTCTGCGCCACTTGCGGCCCTACCTGTGCCGTATCGCCGTCAATGGCCTGACGACCACCCAAAATCACATCGGGCATGCCCAATTTCTGAATAGTAGCAGCCAGCGCATAACTGGTGGCCAATGTGTCGGCACCTGCAAAAGCGCGGTCGGTCAACAAATAGCCCCCGTCGGCCCCACGGTACAAACTCTCGCGAATCACTTCGGCTGCACGGGGAGGCCCCATGGTGATGACGGTCACGGTAGAACCCGGATTCGCATCTTTCAGCCTCAAAGCCTGTTCCAGCGCATTCAAGTCTTCAGGATTGAAGATGGCCGGCAAAGCAGAACGGTTTACCGTACCTTCCGGTGTCATGGCATCCGGCCCGACATTCCGCGTGTCGGGAACTTGCTTGGCAAGTACAATGATGTTTAAACTCATAGTTCTTTAGTTATTTTGTCGTATAGATTAAGACTTGTTTCCTTTTCATGGCAAAACATATCTCGCAAATGTACTTATTTTACGTCAAGTGCCCAAGGAAAAATGAAGATAAAAAGGAGTTTCATGCCGTTTTTCTTCCTTTCCGTCCGCCCCATACGCCTCGAACGCCCCATTCTTCCGTATGAAGGGGAAATTCATTTCACGACAAGCGAAATCCAAATTTTTCCAAACCAATGGCTTGTCCCATTCGGAAACTTTGCCTACCTTTACAGCGTTCAAACCCCGTGCGAGGGGTTCAAAGGACAAACATCGTAAAACGAAAAGGGCGTTTAGCAAAGTTATCCCTGTTGGAATCTGGACAATTCCTCGACTACTGGATAATAAGCATGAACGCCCGCGTCCATGGTATTTCACATCCTTCAACGGATACGAAATATACCATGAGGCGTGGGCTTTTGCTTATTAAAAGTAGTCAGGCAGTCCAGAGCCTCAACAGAATAATAAGCCAAAGAACCCACGCCTCATCTTATTATTCACCCTGCCGCCGGGTTCAGGCGGGATAAAACAAATGATATGCAAAAAAATTACTTTAAAACTTGGTGGACAGCCATGCTTATGCTGTTGGCCTGCACGGGCGTACATGCCTATGATTTCGAGAAAGACGGGATTTACTACAACGTCACTTCGTTGACGGATTTGACGGTGGAGGTGACGTGTGAAGAAGAATATGCCTCCGAAAACTCGTACCGAGGCGATATTGTCATTCCCGAACAGGTGGAATGGAACGGAAAGACGTTCACGGTCACGGGCATTGGAGCGAGTTGTTTTTCATACGCAGAATTGTCAAGCATCCAACTTCCGGAAACTCTCACCAGTATTGGTTCTAGCGCATTTATCAGTTGCCCTATCCAAAGCATCAAGATACCGGACAACGTGAAAAGTATCGAATCTTATGCATTCTCTGGTTGCCGAATAAAAAGCATTACACTTCCTAACGGATTGAAAGAACTCCCATTTTGTATATTTCAAGGTTGTGGCCAATTAGAAAATATTATAATACCCAATAGTGTAGAACGTATCGGTAGCAACGCTTTCTCTAACTGCGATACCCTGAAAAGTATCCAACTTTCCCAAGAGCTACTTACTATTGAACAGGAAGCTTTTATGTATTGTACCAGTTTGGAAACTATAACAATCCCTGCAAACGTTGCTACGATAGAATCACGCGCATTTTCTCATAGCACAAGTTTATCTTCTGTCACTTTCCTGACCAATAAAATGGAATCATTCAACACAGACTGGTTCACCGGTTGCACCAGCCTCACTACCGTCACTGTACCAGAAGGAGTAAAAAGAATCACATCATATGGTTCCGACAAGTGTACGTCACTAACTTCCATCCAACTCCCAGAGACATTGGAAGAAATCCAAAATGGTGCTTTCAACCAGTGCGAAAACCTCACCTCCGTTACCCTCAATGCCGTGGTACCACCGGCCGTGGAATATGAAACCTTCCACCTGAACACCTACCTGAACGCCACGCTCTACGTCCCCAAAGGCTGCAAACAACGGTATCAGGATGCCGAGAACTGGAACAGCTTCTCCCAAATCATAGAAACAGACTACGTGCCGCAAGCCACATGCGCCTTGACGGTCAAAGCGTCAGGCAACGGAAGCGTTTCGTACTCGAACGGGGAAAACGTGAACAACGGAAGCCGGACGTGGAGCGTGCCGACAAACTCCACCGTAAGGCTTTCCGTATCACCGGACTCCGGCTACGAGGCTTACGTGAAGACCATCCAAGCTGACGGCAGCGAAACCACGGAAAAGGCTTCTTATAATCTCACCGTGGAAATCAAAGAGAGCGATGTCACCGTGGAAGTCACGTTCAAGAAGATTACCGTCGCCCTCACCATACAACAGGCCGAAAGCGGCTGTGTGGAAATGGAAGTCGAATACGGCCAAGCATGTACCGTCCGTATCCGGCCCGAAGACGGATGGCGCATCCATTCCGTCACTTTCGACGGCACGGATTACACAAGCGTATTGGACGAAGACAACCGCTTCACCACGCCCACGCTCTATGAAGACGCCTCGCTCAACGTGGCCTTTGAACAAGACGGAAACGGCATATCTTCCCTTTCCTCCTCGCCCGTAAAAGTCTACGCACAAAACGGGCGGCTCGTCGTGGAACAGGTCGGAACGGGCAGCGAGATTTGCATCTATGATTCTGCCGGACGTACCGTCAAAACACTGGACGCACAAGGCGGACGCACGGAAACCTCCCTCCCCACGGGACAGGTCTATATCGTGAAGACTGTCGGTAAGACCGTAAAAATCGCCCTATAAACACATCTCCCTCTCCGCATAAAGAGAATGTTCCATCGTCCCACCCTGCATAACCATGCAAGGTGGGACATTTATTTTTAACGAAAACGTCATGTTTTTCATCCAAAACGCGTACCTTTGCCACGAAATGAGTCCCCATGCGGTACTCTATCACCACATTAACCACATTTCAATATACATATTAAATCAGACAAACACATGATACCTTTGACATTACGCAGAATTTTACAAGGAACAGCCTTTTCCGCCTATACTTTATATATAAGCGCCTCATCGGGATACGCCCAAAACCCCAAAGACTTCCGCCCGATGGAGGACGTGAACCACGTCACGGACCTCACACTCGACAGCTTGGAAAAAGCCAACACGGCACGCCCCGTGCCCGGTTCGTCGCGAAAGGGCAACCACCCCGTGCTCTTCCTCGTGGGCAACTCCACGATGCGCACCGGCACGAAAGGCAACGGCGACAACGGCCAATGGGGCTGGGGGTATTTCGCCCACGAATATTTCGACGCGGACAAGCTGACCGTGGAAAACCATGCCTTGGGCGGCACGAGCAGCCGCACGTTCTACCGCAAGCTTTGGCCGGACGTGAAGAAAGGTATCCGCAAGGGAGACTACGTCATCATCGAACTGGGGCACAATGACAATGGTCCTTTCGACAGCGGCCGCGCACGGGCTTCCATCCGCGGCATCAGCCCCACGGACTCGCTCTGTGTGACCATCAAGGAGACGGGTGAGGAGGAAACCGTCTACAGCTACGGCGAATACCTGCGCCGTTTCGTCCGTGAATGCAAAGCTTTGGGCGCACACCCCATCCTGCTCTCGCTCACGCCCCGCAACGCATGGGACACGAAACGCCCCGGGCACATCGCACGCGTGGACGGAACCTTCGGGCTTTGGGCGCGGCAAGTGGCCGAAGAGCAAGGCATACCCTTCGTAGACCTGAACGAAATATCGGCCTCGAAATACGACCGGTTCTCGGCATGGAAGGTGGATTACCACTTCTATCGGGACCGCATCCACACCAGTGCGTTCGGCGCACGCCTGAACGCCCGTTCGGCCGCCGAAGGACTGGCCGCTTCCACGCACCCCGCGCTGAAAGCCTTGCAGGCTTGCCTGACGAACCTCGAACCGCCCGCCGCGCAAGTGAAACGCGAGAAAGGCAAACCCGTGGTCTTCATCACGGGAGATTCCACCGTAAAGAACGAGGACAAAGACCCGGATGGCATGTGGGGTTGGGGCAGTCAGGCGGGAACCATCTTCGACACGGACAAAATCACCGTGGCGAACGAAGCCAAAGCCGGACGGAGCACACGCACTTATCTGGAAGAAAACCGCTGGGAACGTGTCTACAACGCCCTTCAACCGGGCGACTTCGTGTTGATACAGTTCGGCCATAACGACATCGGTGACATCGACCGGGGCAAGGCTCGCGGTGTCATTGCCTGCGCGCAGGATACCAGTCATGTTTACAGGGTCAACAAAGGAGATAAAATTTACAACGAAGTCATTTACTCCTTCGGATGGTACCTGAAAAAATTCATCGACGACGTGCGCGAAAAAGGTGCCACGCCTATTCTGGTGTCCCTCACGCCCCGCAACGAATGGCCCGGCGGAAAGATAGAACGCCGCAACGACAGTTACGGCAAATGGTATCGGGAGGTAGTGGCCCAAACCGCCGTAGAGTTCGTGGACTTGCACAACATCTCGGCCGATGCCCTCGACCGGATAGGCCAAGAAGGCGCCAAAGCTTATTATAACCGCGACCACACGCACACCTCGCTCAAGGGTGCGCAACTCAACGCGCAAGGCATAGCCGAAGGTCTGCGTGCCACAGACAGCCCGCTGGCCCGGTACTTGAAATAAACACACGCCCAAAGTAAGGTCGGACAATCGGATTTGTCCGACCTTTTTCATGACTTCCTACGAGAAAAACAGGAAAAAACGCCTCCGGATAGCGCGACAAAATGAATAAATATACGGTATATACGGAGTTTATGCACTCCAAAACCGTATATTTAACATTTAATCTCAAGCAAATGATTTTTCAATCTCTTGAAAGCGAAAAAAGTTTCTCCGCACAAAAACGGACAAAGCTCGTGAAAAACGTTTTTCGGACGGCTAAAAGACGGGAACGGAAGGCCAGAAAACGGCTTTTCTGAATTATCTGGTGAAAATCCGGTTCCGAAACCGTCCGGCAAATGGATACAAGAACCTTGCTTTTTCCTGACAGCCACCCCATATTCCATGCACGGCATGAAGCGGAAACGTGCATTTTGACACCTTACTTCCATTTCCGGATAACACTTTGCCCAAAAGCCGACGCGCGAGAATCGCGTATTTCCCATCGACGGGACAACCGGATGCATATACGCCGGTCTCATGAAACATTAAGTCAGGGGTTGTCCGGCATTTTTCACATTTCTTCTGCATGCCCTATAAAAATTAACGCGTGCGCACAATAAAGAGGTGGCGGACACGTTTTCTTAAAGTATATTTAGCAAAAAAAGACATGATAGAATACGTGAAGGGCCAGATTGCCGAACTCACTCCGGCCATCGCCGTCATAGATTGCCACGGCGTGGGATACGGTCTCAACATCTCTTTGAACACATTTTCAGCCCTGCAAGGCAAGCAGGAAGCCAAACTATACGTTTACGAAGCCATCCGCGAAGACGCCTACGTGCTTTACGGTTTTTCCACCCGCCAGGAACGTGCCCTCTTCCTGCTGCTCATCAGCGTGTCGGGCATCGGGGGCAACACGGCACGCATGATTCTCTCCGCCCTCACACCGGCAGAATTGGTCAACGTCATCAGTTCCGGCAACGACAAGCTGCTCAAGACCGTGAAAGGCATCGGGCTGAAAACCGCCCAACGCATCATCGTGGACCTGAAAGACAAAATCGCATCGATGGAAATCGAAGGGACGGCAGCCCCCGGCACTTCCGCGACCGCGGCAACCGGACATTCCGAAATACTGGAAGAGGCCGTGGCCGCCCTTACCATGCTGGGCTTCCCGCCCGCCCCCTCGCAAAAGGTCGCATTGGCCATCCTGAAAGAAGAACCGGAGGCCGCCGTGGAGCGTGTCATCAAACTTGCCCTCAAAAGATTATAGGAAGCCGAAAGCTTCATAGCCCAACGGAACAGCATGAAAAGAAACTTGAAAATCGCGATTAAGCGAGCGCAGACCGAGCTTGCTCGAAGAATGCCGAGCGTGAGCGATTTACGCAAAAAGTGGCTCTACCTCATCTTTCTGGCCATCAGTGCCAACGCACTGGCGGACATGGGAGGTGCCGCTTTCTTGCATATACCCTGGAACGAGATCCCGGCTCCGGCCGAACCGGACACCATCCGGCCACGTTTCAGCGTGAAGCGGACGGCGCCCCGCGACGAAGACGATCTGAAAAAACGAAGCTTGGACCTGAAAGACCCGGACAATCTGAAAACGGATACCGTTTACGACCCGGCGACAGGCAATTACACCATCGGTACCAAAGTGGGCGACAGTTACCTGAACGCCCCTTTGCTGATGTCGCCGGAAGAATATCAGGAATGGAGCCTGCAAAAGTCCTTGCAGAACTACTACCGGCAAAAGAACAGCGAAGCTTTCGAGAATGAAGGCAAAAACAAATTCGACTTCACGGACATGCAGTTCGACCTGGGACCGGCCGAGAAAATATTCGGTCCCGGTGGCGTGCGTATCAAAACCCAGGGTTCCGCCGAACTGAAAATCGGGGGTAACCTGAAGAAGACGGACAACCCGAGCCTCTCGGAAAACCGCCGGAAGACCTTCGGATTCGATTTCGAAGAGAAAATCAACATGAGCATGAACGGCAGCGTAGGCGACAAAATCAACATGAACCTGAACTACAACACCGACGCCACGTTCGACTTCGACGCGCAAAGCATGAAACTGCGCTACGAAGGCAAGGAAGACGAAATCATCAAGTTGATAGAAGGGGGTAACGTGTCGCTTCCCACCAATTCCTCGCTCATCAAAGGCGCTTCCTCGCTGTTCGGCCTGCGGGCTGACCTGCAATTCGGCAAACTGAAACTGCAAACGGTCGTTTCCCAAAAGAAATCGGCCTCGAAAAGCGTGTCGTCCAAGGGAGGCACACAAACGCACAATTACGAATTCTCGGCTACCGAATACGAAGAAAACCGACATTTCTTTCTCGCCCACTTCTTCCGCGAACATTATGACCAGAACATGAGCAAGCTGCCCACCGTCATGTCCGGCGTCACCATCAAGCGTATCGAGCTTTGGGTGACGAACAAGTCGGGAAGTTATGAAAGCAACCGCAATATCGTGGCCTTCACCGACCTGGGCGAACATGACCATATTTCCAACCCGATCTGGAGCAAAGGCAGCGTGCAAGTGGCTGCCAATGCCGCCAACACCCTCTATTCGACCATGACCACACAGCATGCCGCCGCACGCGACATCAGTCAGACGTCGAGCGACCTGGACGCCATCGCGGGCTTTGAAGGCAGCGTGGACTACGAGAAGCTGCAAAGCGCACGCCTGTTGTCTTCTTCGGAATACACCGTAAACAATTCATTGGGCTACGTGTCGCTCAACTTTACCCTGCAACCGGACGAAGTCCTGGCCGTAGCCTTCGAATACACCTACAACGGCACAACCTACCAAGTGGGCGAGTTCTCGGCCGACCTGACCGACAATACCCAAGCCCTGTTCGTCAAGGCCCTGAAAAACACATCGAACACACCGCAGATGGGCAACTGGGACTTGATGATGAAAAACGTGTATAGCCTGGGAGCTACCACCACGCAAAAGGACAAATTCAAGCTGGACATCCAATACCAAAGCGACTCTGCCGGGGTGTACGTGTCCTACATTCCCGAAGCCAAATACAAAAACACCAAGCTCCTGCGGGTAATGAACTTAGACCGTCTGGATGCCAACAACCGTCCGAATCCGAACGGACAGTTCGACTATGTGGAAGGATACACCATCAATAAAGGACGCATCTACTTCCCCGTGACCGAACCTTTCGGAAGCCACCTGCGCCAATACCTGAATGATGAAGTCTTGGCCGAGAAATATTGTTTCGACGCACTGTACGACTCCACCAAGACCATGGCCAAACAGATAGCGGAAAAGAACAAATTCCTGCTCTCCGGAGAGTACAAGGGAAACAACGGTGCCGAAATCAGCCTCGGCGCCATGAACGTGCCGCAAGGCTCCGTGACCGTGACGGCGGGAGGCGTGACGCTGACGGAAAACACGGACTATACGGTGGACTACTCGATGGGCGTGGTGACCATCATCAACCAAAGCATCATCGATGCCGGCACGAACGTGAGCGTGGACTTCGAAAGCAACGACAACTACGGCATGCAGCGCAAAACGCTCGTAGGATTCAACCTGCAATACGACGTGAGCAAGGACTTCACGTTCGGCGGAACGTTCATGTTCCTGAACGAACAGCCGCTCACCACAAAAGTAAACATGGGAGAAGAACCTTTGAAAAACACCCTGTGGGGCGTCAACCTCTCGTGGAAGAAAGAAAGCCAATGGCTGACCAACCTGATAGACAAAATACCGCTCATCGACGTGACCGAGCCTTCGCAAATCAGCTTTACCGGAGAGTTCGCCCAACTCATTGCCGGGCAAAACAAGAAGATACAGGGGTCGGCTTCCTACATCGACGACTTCGAGAACACGAAAAACGGCATCAGCGTGATGCAGCCCACCAACTGGATGATTTCCAGCGTGCCGTCCGACTTTGAAGAAAGTAAGCTCGTCAACGACGTGCGCGGAGGCTACAACCGCGCCCTGCTGAGCTGGTACACCGTGGATCCGCTCTTCACGCGTCAAAGTTCCTCGCTCACGCCCGCCCATATCAAGAGCGACCTGAACCAACTCTCCAACCACTATGTACGCGAAGTGTATGAACGGGAACTCTATCCCAACAAGACGCAGACCAGTTACAACTCGGCCGCCTCGCTCCCGGTAATGAACCTCGCTTTCTACCCTACCGAACGGGGAGCCTACAACCTGGATCCGAACTTGGACTACAACGGAAGACTCACCAACCCCAAAACCCGTTGGGGTGGCATGATGCGTAAATTGGACACCAACGATTTCGAGACGGCCAACATCGAATACGTAGAATTCTGGTTGCTCGACCCGTTCATCTACACCCGTGACAAGGGCGGCGATTACGGAGGTGACTTCTATTTGAACTTAGGAGAAGTGAGCGAAGACATTCTCCACGACGGAAAGAAATTCTTCGAAAGCGGAATGCCCATCGACGGAAACTCCAACTATTACACGGAAACGGCGTGGGGACGCGTACCCAACACCACCAGCGTGGTCTATGCCTTCAACAACGAATCCGGAGCACGCGAACGACAGGACATCGGATTGAACGGACTCAACAGCGAAGAAGAACGTACATTCGGCGCCTACCGTGAGTTTCTCATGGCCGTACAAGGGAAAGTGAGCCCGCAAGTGTACGATTCGTTGATGAACGACCCGGCCGGAGACGATTACCACTACTTCCGAGGGTCGGACTACGACGCCCAGCAACGCAGCATCCTCGACCGTTACAAGTATATCAACCTGCCGGAAGGCAACTCGCGGTCGAACGAAAACGCGAACGAGTCGTACGACACTTCATACAAGACCACACCCGACGTGGAAGACATCAATCAGGACTACACATTGAACGAGTACGAGAAATATTACCAATATAAAATCAGCATCCGTCCGGAAGACTTCATTGTGGGGCAAAACCATATCGTGGACAAACGTACGGCAAGCGTCAAGCTCCGCAACGGCAACACGGAAGAGGTGAATTGGTATCAGTTCCGCATACCGCTTACCGAATACCAAAAGAAAGTGGGCAACATCAACGATTTCACGAGCATACGGTTCATGCGTATGTTCCTGACCGGTTTCGAACAGCCCGTCATCCTTCGTTTCGCCACACTGGATCTGGTGAAAGCCGAATGGCGTTCCTACGAACAGGCTCTTTATGCCGGCGAAATGCCCACCACGAACGGAAGCATGGAAATATCGGCTGTCAACATCGAAGAAAACAACGACAAGACACCGGTGAACTACGTACTGCCTCCGGGCATCAGCCGCGTAGTGGATCCGGCACAAAGCCAACTAGCCGAAGACAACGAACAGGCCCTCTCGCTGACGGTACGTAACCTGGCCACGGGAGACGCCCGCGCCGTGTACAAGAACACCAACCTGGACATGCGCCAGTACAAACACCTCCAAATGTTCGTCCATGCCAACGCGCTGGCCGAGAATGTAACCGAAACGGAAGACAATCAGACCAGTATCTTCATCCGGCTCGGCTCGGACTACAAGAACAACTTCTACGAATACGAAATTCCCTTGAAGCTGACGGCAGCCGGACGCTACGACACTTATTCCGCCGAACAGTGCCGAGCCGTATGGCCTGAAGAGAATATGCTGGACATCGACCTCTCGGTGTTCACCAAAGTGAAACAGGCACGCAACCGCGAGAAGAGCCTCGGCAATACCAACCTGACCACACTCTTCTCCGTCTACGACGACAACCGGCCGAACAACAAGGTAAGCGTCATGGGTAACCCGACCTTGGGCGAGGTGAAGACCATCATGATCGGCGTGCGCAACAATGCCCGTGCAACCAAGTCGGTGGAAGTATGGGCCAACGAGCTTCGCCTGCAGGAATACAGCAATGATGGCGGTTGGGCCGCACAGGGTACCCTGAATATACAATTCTCCGACCTGGGTTCCGTCAATCTGACCGGACACATGGAAACAGCCGGATTCGGAGGCATAGAAGACAAAGTGAGCGAACGCAACCAGGAAGACATGTACAATTACAGCATCACGACCAGCTTCGAACTGGGCAAGCTGCTGCCGGAGAAAGTACGCTTCACGGCGCCCATTTACTATTCGTTCAACAAAGAGGTCATCAAACCGAAATATAATCCGCTCGACACGGACATGTTGCTGGAAGACGCTCTCGACGCTTGCACCACGGAGCACGAAAAAGACTCGTTGAGAAGCCTGACCACCACGGAGACCACGAATAAGAACTTCAGCCTGAGCAACGTGAAGTTCAACATCGCCACGCCCAAACACCCCATGCCATACGACCCCGCCAACTTCTCGTTCAGCTATTCGCACAGCGAGTCCAACAAAACGGGAGAAACCACGGCTTGGGAAACGGAAAAAAACTGGAACGGAGCGTTCAACTACAACTATTCTCCCGAATACAAGCCTTTCGAGCCATTCAAGAAGATGATTAAAAGCAAGAGCAAATGGTGGGACATCATCCGCGACCAGAACTTCAACTACTTGCCGCAAAACATCAGCTTCAACACGAACATCCTGCGCAACTATTACGAGTACCAGGAACGGGACATCGAGAATCTGGAAGACCCGACGTCGCTCCCTCTCTCCTTCTCCAAAGAGTTTTTGTGGAACCGCGATTTCAGTCTGAAGTGGGACTTGACCAAAAACCTTCACTTCTCGTTCAACTCCGCCACCCATGCGGAAATCGAAGAGCCGAACGTTCCGGTCAACAAGGATCTCTATGCAGACCAGTACCAAGTATGGAAAGATTCCGTATGGCACAGCATCAAAGGATTCGGAACTCCGCTCGACTACCAACAGGACTTCACGGCCTCGTACAAAGTACCGCTCGAAAAAATACCGTGCTTCTCGTGGATTTCCCTCGACGGCAATTACACGGCCAACTATTCCTGGGAACGCGGCATGGAACTGGAAGACGGAACTTCTTACGGCAATACCATCAACAACCAGCGTTCGGCTACGATAAACGGACGCTTCAACCTGGAAACGCTGTACAATTTCTCTTCTTTCCTGAAAGAGGTCAACAAGAAATTCTCGGCCAGCGAACGGAAGAAAGCCAAGGACAAAAGCAACCGTGAACGGGAGAAGGCCAAGGCACAAAAAGAAAAAGAGAAGGAAGCCGCCGCCAACGGGAAGGACGGGCAAAACAAGGACGGGAAGGACAAAACGGACGGCAAAACGGCGGACAACGCCAAAGGCACGGCCAACGCCAAGGTGAAAAACCCGAAATTCAAGGGATTTGCCGGTGAAATCACCCTGAAACCCGATACGACCGTGGAACTGGCGCACAACCAAAAGAGCCGCCGCATACGCGTCACCGCCGTAACCGCTGCCGGACGCCGCTACCCCATCAAGTTCAAGAAACTGGATAAGAACAAGATTCGCATCCTGAACATGGACTCCGTAAAACTGCGTGTCAACGTCATAGCCAAGACACCGGCAAAGGAAAAGCCCTGGTACCCCTACTTACAAGGGGCCACACGCTTCCTGATGATGGTGCGCAACGTCAGTGTCAGCTACCGTAACACGTTCGCCATGTCCTTACCGGGGTTCCTGCCCAACGTGGGCGACATGCTCGGACAACGTACGGGCGGAGGCATGCAACCGGGATTGGATTTTGCGTTCGGCCTCACCGGCGAAAGCTATATCGACAAAGCCAACGAGCGGGGATGGCTGCTCAACAATGACAGTATCAGTACGCCGGCCACCACCAACGCCATGGAGGACCTCCAACTTAAAGCCACGTTGGAACCTATCCCGGACTTGAAGATTGACTTGAATGCCAGCCGGACGGTGAACAGTAACAAGAGCATACAATATATGTATGCGGGTATGCCCACCACGCAAAGCGGTAGCTTCACGATGACCACCATTTCCATCAAATCGGCCTTCGAAAGCAGGGGCGACGCCGGAAACGGATACAGCAGCAAGACATTCGCCCGTTTCCAACAATACCTCAACACGTTCCAAAGCCGTGTGGAAGCCCGCTATGCCAATGCCACCTATCCGGCTGCTACCGGACTACAGGGCAAGTTCGACCCGGCCAACGGTACGGTAGACAAGTATTCGTCCGACGTCATGATACCGGCTTTCCTGGCCGCTTACACCGGAGGAGGAGACATCAACTCCCCGTTGGACATTTTCCCGAGTCTGGCACGCATGCTGCCCAACTGGACCGTATCCTACAAAGGCCTGGCCTACCTGCCTTGGATACGGGACCACTTCAAGAGCGTCACCCTGAACCACTCCTACAAGAGCATCTACTCCGTGGGGGCTTACAATACGTACAGCAGTTGGATGGAGTACATGGGCGACCTGGGATTCATACAAAACACTACGGACAATGCTATCATCCCGAGCAGCATGTACGACATCAGTTCCGTATCCATCAACGAAGCCTTCTCGCCTCTGGCAGGACTGGACCTCACGTTGAACAACAACATGACTGTCAAGGTGGAATATCGCAAGACACGCGTACTCACCCTGAGCATGACCGCGGCCCAGTTGAATGAGGCTTGCAGCAACGACTTCGTCATCGGATGGGGCTACAAAATCAATGATTTCAAGTTCTCTTCCCTCTTCGGAGGCCGACGCAAGAAAGCCGGAAGGGGCAATAACAACAAGCAAACGAATGCGGCCAACAACCGGAACAATACCCGCAAGAGCAGTACTTCGGCGAAAAACAGCCGCGTCATCAGCCACGACCTGAACCTGCGTTTCGACTTCTCGTTCCGTAATCAGGACGCCATTACGCGCAACATCCAGACTTCGCTGTCTGAAGCTACAAGCGGCAACAAAGCCATCAAAGCCTCGTTCAGCGCGGACTACACGATGAGCCGTTACGTCACGTTGAGCCTCTATTACGACCGTCAGCGCAACCAACCGTTGCTCTCGTCCAACGCTTATCCCACCATCACACAAGATTTCGGGTTCAGCCTGCGGTTCTCACTGACAAGATAGAGCCTTACGCTACACGATTCGGCGGAGGAGGAAAACATCCTGCTCCGCCGAATCGTAAGTTGCCCGCTCAAAACCTTCGCTTCACATGTATATGATTTTCATCGTTCTTCCACCCCAAACGAAAATCTCCTGAGAACGGAAAATCGTTCGGCTGAGATTGATTTTTCGTTTGGCGCAGAACAAAATGACATTCTCCTCAGCCCGGAGACGAACTTTACATCAATCTGTATTACAGCAAATTAAGAAGAAAAACAGTCGCCTATGGCGAAGAAAGTCGCACCCTCCTCCGACTGTCAAACTTCTTCCTATACCGGTGCGGAAGGTGCTCCTCCTGTTTCCGAGGTGCCGACCGGTTTCAATCCCATCTTTGCCGCCCGACGAAGCATGAACTCGTATGCCGCATCGTGCTCGTTCGGTACCACGCCGTCGAGAATCGCATCTTTGATGGCACTCTTCAGACTGCCGACCTCGCGACAAGGAGACAGACCGAACACCGTCATAATCTCCTCTCCCGAAACCGGAGGTTGGAAGTTGCGCACGCGGTCGCGCTCCTCCAAGTCCACCAACTTGCGGCGCACTAACTTGAAATTGTCCAAGAAGCGTTGTTTACGCACGGCGTTCTTCGAGGTAATATCAGCCTCGCAAAGCATCATCAAGTCCTCGATGTCGTCACCGGCTTCGAACAACAGGCGACGCACGGCGGAATCCGTCACCTCCTCGTCGGCAATGACAATGGGGCGCATGTGCAGCTCCACCATCTTTTGCACGTATTTCATCTTCTCGTTCATCGGCAACTTCATCTTCCGGAAAATGTCCGGCACCATCTTGGCTCCGATAAAGTTATGGTTGTGGAAAGTCCATCCCGCCACAGGGTCAAAGCGCTTCGTACGCGGTTTGCCGATGTCATGCAAAAGGGCCGCCCAACGCAACCACAAATTATCCGTATGCCGGCAAATATTATCGAGCACTTCAAGCGTGTGGTAGAAATTGTCTTTATGCGCACGTCCGTTTACCTTTTCCACCCCCTCCATAGCTGACAACTCGGGAAAAATGAGAGGCAGCAAGCCGCACCGGGCCAACTCCACGAAGCCTTTCGAAGGCGTGGGCGTCATCATTATCTTATTCAATTCGTCGGCAATACGCTCGCGGGAGATGATCTTTATCCGCTCCCGGTTCCGTTCCAACGCCTCAAACGTCTCTTCGTCTATATAAAAATTCAGTTGGGTGGCAAAACGTACGCAACGCATCATGCGCAGCGGGTCGTCGCTGAAAGTAATGTCGGGGTCGAGCGGCGTACGGATGAGACGGTCTTCCATGTCCCACACGCCGTCGAACGGGTCGACCAATTCTCCGAAACGTTCACGGTTCAAACATACGGCCAGTGCATTAATCGTGAAATCACGGCGGTTCTGGTCGTCTTCCAACGTCCCGTCTTCCACCACCGGCTTACGTGAGTCATGGCTGTAACTCTCCTTCCGGGCTCCTACGAACTCCACCTCCATTCCCTTGAACTTGACTTGTGCCGTACCGAAATTGCTGAACACACTCAGGTGTGCGCCTCTCCCCAGCCTGCCGGCCAAAGCCTTGGCCAATGCTATGCCGCTACCCACCGTCACGATATCGATGTCCTGCGAAGGGCGCTCCAGAAAAAGATCACGCACATAACCGCCTACGACATAGCATTCCACACCCTGCTCATCAGCCACTTCCGATATTTGATGGAAAATCTTTTTGTCCAACAAATGTATCAAATCTTCCCTCGTCAAATTCCTCATTCTTCAAAAATACCATAAAATAATTGCAAAAATACGATTTTTTGCGCATCGGCTTGAATTATTCCCTCAAAAAATGGTACTTTTGCAGAGTGAATTCTGTGACAAAAAGCCTATGAGAAAAACATTATACACCTTATTGCTTCCTATTATCGTCTGTTCCTGTACGGGGCAAGAGGATAAGGAAGAAGAATACGCAGGCCGTATGCTCAATGCTGCGCGTACCTTAATGACAGAAGGAAACTACGTAGCTGCCAAAGACAGTATTCTGGCTATGCGTGAAACTTTCCCTACGGCCTTTAAAGCGCGCGCCACCGGCATTATCGTAATGGACAGTATCGAACTCCTTGCGGCACAAGATACGCTGGCCATAATGGACAGTACCCTAAGGGCAGAACAGGAAATACTGAAAAAACTGGAAGCTGAAAAGCGACGGGGACATAATGCCGAATATTACCGGCAACGCACGGATGTGTTCCATCTCAAACAACGTTTCGACGAACTGGGGGCCAAAGTCAAATTTTATCTGCGCAAAATAGAAGTGGACATCCTCGAAAGGGATAAAGGATTTGACGGGGATACGGACGAATAATCCGCCCCACTCTTGCAAAGAAAGAAAATGAACGTCCCCTCCGTCGCTATCACAGCAAGGAGGGGACGCTTTCTATAATTACATTGTGTTTGTGTGTTACCAAAACTTATTGGCTGCCGCATTATATTCCAAACCGGCTTCGGCCATCTTGTTTTCCAATTCTTGGCGGTCCACGTCCATATCATCACATAAAGCATCGAGCGTCGGATAAAAATCCCGCAACTTCATATTGATGAAACTCATCAGCATCATCGGATCTTTCGGCATTTCTCCTTCCATCTTTAACCTCCTCGTCTTATCATTATAAATGTCCGTTCCTGACCGTCACCACCAAGGTACCTATGCAAAGCACAGCCGCCACCAGACAGGCAAACAATACGTGCCATATGTATGTATCCATCTGAAAAAATAATCTTTTTACCTTAAACAAACCGTAACCTACGCGTATCTTTACCTTAAAACCATTACCTATTAATATCTTTTTCGTGATACAAAGGTACAAACAGGACGTTTATCCTGCAAGATGAATAATCATTTTGAAATGAGTTCCGGTAAATTCTTGACCTAAATCAAGAATTTACCGGAACGTTGTATCAGATGTGACAAAGATGTTACAATAAGAACCTCACAATATCATTATAACAAGCCAGCACCATAAGCCCCATGATCAAGGCCATACCTACCACTTGGGCGCGTTCGAGGAACTTGTCGCTGGGCGGACGACGAAGAATCATCTCGGCAACGAGGAACAGCACGTGACCGCCATCCAACGCCGGAATGGGCAGGATGTTCATGAAAGCCAGCATCAGGCTCAGGAAGGCTGTAGTCTCCCAAAACGTCAGCCAATCCCACGTAGCAGGGAAAATGCTCCCGATAGTGATGAAACTGCCCACACTTTTCGCTCCGTCGGCCGTAAATAAGTACTTCAAGTCGCTTACATATCCGGAGAGTACATCTATCCCATGGGAGATACCGGCCGGAATACTGGCCCAGAAACCATAGTCCACCTTTATAGGTTTATAATACGCCGAAAGGGTTTGTTTCAACAATCCTAATTTGTAATCTGCCCCAAGTTCCAATGTCACGGTATCCGTACGAGCGCCATCTTTCGACTGGTAAACCACAGACAGGCGGCTCAGACGCACGCTATCCTCATGGGACGGGCTGCCGGCCATCAAAGGTTCCATGCGTACTCTCATGATTTCGTCAAAGTCGCTCCACGTAGCCACCGGCTTTCCATCCATCGCCACGATGCGGTCTCCGCTACGGATTCCGGCTTCATACACCGGAGAGGAAGGAAGAACAGAATCTATGACCGAGGGAATGAAAGGAACCATGAACGGCGGATTGGATTTAAGCATCTCCAACATGTTCATATCTTCCGGCATCGTCAGACTCACTTCCCGGCCCTCGCGCAGCACAGTTACCTCACGGGCCTCCGATACGGCACGGTAAACGGAACCGTCCCATTTCCGGATTTCCTCACCGTCCACCGCCAATAAGACGTCTCCGTCGCGGAAACCTAATTTTTCCGCTTGTTCGTTGAACTGGTATCCCATCGTCATGTCCTTGGCCGGTATATACTGTTCGCCCCAATGAAAAAGAATCATGGTGTAGATAAACAAAGCCAAAAGGAAATTGACCACTACACCTCCAATCATGATAAGCAGACGCTGCCACGCCGGTTTGGCACGGAACTCCCACGGCTGCACCGGTTTTTTCATCTGCTCGGTGTCCATGCTCTCGTCTATCATACCCGCAATCTTCACATAGCCTCCGAAAGGAAGCCAACCGATACCGTACTCGGTCTCATTGTCCTTGCACTTGGGAAACAAACGGGTAAACCACTTGTCTTTCGTACTAAATAAGTGGAAATAAGGATCGAAGAAAAGAAAAAATTTCTCCACTTTCACGCGGAAGAGTTTGGAGAAAAAGAAATGTCCTCCCTCGTGGAGCACTACGAGAATCGAAAGCGAGAGCACCAACTGGAGGGCTTTAATCAATGTTGCATCCATGTAATATTGTGTTTGTTTTGTTTTTGTTTAACATGCCCCGACGTACTCCTCTGCAATCCGGCGCGCCTCGGCATCCGTCTGCAAATAATCCTCGTACGTGGGTTTCTTTACGAAAGAAGTCTTCCGCATCGTATTTGCTATCACATCGCTCATCTGCAAGAAGCCGATACGGTCCTCCAAAAAGGCACGATTGACGATTTCGTTAGCCGCATTGACAATGCAAGGCATGTTTCCGCCCTCATGCAAGGCTTCATACGCCAAAGCGAGGTTACGGAAACGACGGGTGTCCGGCTCCTCGAAAGTGAGCGTGCCTACCCGGAACAAGTCCAGACGTTCGAACGAACTCTGTAAACGCAAGGGATAGGAGAAAGCATATTGTATGGGCACACGCATGTCCGGCATTCCCAACTGCGCCTTGACCGCCCCGTCGGCAAACTGCACGGCACTGTGCACGATAGACTGTGGGTGTACCACCACCTGTATCTGTCCCGGCTCGACGCCGAACAGCCATTTGGCCTCTATCACTTCAAAACCCTTGTTCATCATCGACGCGGAGTCGATGGTGATTTTCGCCCCCATCGACCAGTTCGGATGTTTCAACGCCTGGGCTTTGGTCACCGAAGCCAACTGTTCATGGGAAAACGTGCGGAAAGGACCGCCCGAAGCCGTCAGGATAATCTTCTCTACAGGACTTACCTCGCCTGCCAAACATTGGAAGATAGCAGAATGTTCCGAATCCACCGGAATGATGTCCGCATGATAATCATTTGCCAGACGGTTAATCAGTTCCCCGGCTACGACCAACGTTTCCTTATTGGCCAATGCAATGGCTTTTCCCGCCTTAATCGCACTGATGGTCGGCCTTAAACCAGCAAATCCGACCATGGCCGTCAGCACCACGTCCACCGGCCTTTCCTGCACAATCTGACAAAGCGCTTCCGCTCCGGCATACACCTTGACGGGCAAGTCGGCCAACGCATCGCGCAACACCTCATACTTGTCCTCATTGGCAATGACTACCGCTTCGGGCATGAAACGGCGTGCCTGTTCTATCAGCAGTTCCACCCGGTTGTTTGCCGTCAGTACATACGCCTCATACAAATCGGCATGTTCCTCGATGACTTGCAAGGCCTGCGTCCCGATAGATCCCGTAGAACCTAATATCGCAATCTTTTTCTTCTCGTTCGTATTCATCCAAGGTATTATTCTCATTCACCCAAAGCCAAAAGGCCATCGGGCAAAGTCATGTAAATCTTACGGTTTTTATGGTCGATATCATCCACCAAGTCTTCACCGGCCGGAAGCAAAATCTTCCCGCCAGAAGGAGTAGCGACTTCAAAAAGAACATTCAACGTAGATTCGTCTACCGCTTCCACCTGTCCCAATTCACCATGAACCGTGTCCACGACCGTGAAACCGGTGAAGTAACTCCACGTATATTCTCCCTCATGTGCCTCTTCCGTCAGGGCCTTCGGAAAGTAAACCTCCACGCCAACCATGCGGCGTGCCTGCTCTTCCGTATCCACCCCTTCGAATTTCATCAAGACCGTCGTATCGCTCCGAAAGCGGTATTCTTCCATAAAGAAAGGCACCAGTATCCCGTCCATACGGCATACCACATACTCCGCTTCCACACGGTCGAACACATCGTCCGTAAAGGCCATGTTCAATTCCCCCGACACCCCGTGTGTCTTGGTCAACATACCTATTTTATATACTTCGTCTTCGCGTATCATTCTTCTACACGTTTGATGCAAGCTCCCAATGCCGTCAGACGCGATTCGATATTCTCATATCCCCGGTCTATCTGTTCGATATTGCTGATACGGCTCGTCCCGTCTGCACTCATGGCGGCTATCAATAGAGCAATTCCGGCACGTATGTCAGGCGACGTCATGCGTCCGCCACGCAAACGGATTTGATGGTCGTGCCCGACCACCACGGCCCGATGCGGGTCACAAAGGATAATCTGCGCCCCCATATCAATCAACTTGTCCACAAAGAACAAGCGGCTCTCGAACATCTTCTGGTGAATCAACACCGTACCTTTGGCTTGTGTGGCCACCACGAGCAACACACTCAACAAATCCGGGGTCAATCCCGGCCACGGCGCATCGCTCAAGGTCATGAACGAACCGTCCAGGAAAGAATCAATCTCATAATGGTCATGCCGCGGGATGAACAAATCATCTCCATGACGAAGCACTTGCACGCCCAAGCGGCTGAAAGTATAAGGAATGATGCCTAAATTATCATACGACACATTCTTGATGCTGATACCATCGCCCACCATGGCCGCCATGCCAATGAAACTGCCCACTTCAATCATGTCCGGCAAAACCGTATGTGCGGCACCGTGAAGCGAATCTACTCCTACGATGGTGAGCAGGTTGGAAGCTATTCCGCTGATGTTCGCCCCCATACGGTTGAGCAAATGACAAAGTTGTTGGATATAAGGTTCGCACGCAGCATTATATATCGTTGTCGTACCCATAGCCAACACTGAAGCCATAATGATATTGGCCGTACCCGTGACCGAGGCTTCGTCGAGCAACATATACGTACCACACAACCGCCCGGCATGAATGTCGTATACGCCCCGTCGGATGTCATAATCAAACTTGGCCCCCAATTTCTGGATTCCGAGAAAATGCGTATCCAACCGACGGCGTCCGATTTTGTCTCCTCCCGGCTTAGCCACCATGGCACGGCCGAAACGGGCTATCATCGGGCCGATAAGCATCACGCTTCCCCGCAGTTTGGTACAACGCGCCAGAAACTCATCGCTCTGCACATATTCCATGTTCACCTCGTCGGCCTGAAACGTAAAGTCGCCCGGAGCATTCCGCGTAACTTTCACACCGACATCTTCCAACAAACGGATTTGGTTGTTCACATCCGAGATGTCGGGTATGTTTTTGATACGTACCGGTTCTGAAGTAAGCAACGTCGCACAAATCACCTGCAAGGCTTCGTTCTTCGCGCCTTGGGGTACTATCTCTCCGGTCAAACGACGACCACCCTCTATAATAAATGAAGCCATACGAACAGAACCGCCGCTTAATTTTTCCGTTTGTTCTTCCGCCCGACATTACGATAAGCCACTGGGGCACGCCCCGGCTGAACCTTATCATATTGGTCGGAGAACAAATGAAAACGTTCTCTATCCAAATGCACGGTACCATGCGTATAGTGGTCCAAATCCAAAGCCACCTTGTCATCGTCCATGGCATCCTTGTTCCAATTACCCAAGCTCCGTTTCATCTGCCCGGCTACCAACAGCGTCAGTTCTTCCCGTTCCGCCCCCTCCGGCATCTCGGCCAATTTACGTATCAACGCTTCCAACAAAGCCCCGTAATGACGATAACGGATCTTTTTCATCGGATAAGCCATAGGAGACGGCTTGCTGTCCCCTCCTACTTTTCTGGGCGTCACTTCGTACGGATAATCAATATCCAACTTATAATCGGCCATGATAGCCAAATGATCCCACAATTTATGCTTGAAATCCGGTACGTCACGCAAATGCGGAAACATGTTTCCCATTATCGAGACTATCGTGCGGGCACAACGTTGACGCTCCTCACGGTTTTCCAGCGTGAGCGCATAATCCACCATTTCCTGGATGCCGCGTCCGTACTCCGGCATCGGTAATTTCTTACGTTGGGTATTATATATCATTTACAAAAGTTTTTTCGGTTTTGAAGCTACAAATTCTTTCAAATAGAAAGGCTCGAAATAAGCCACGTCTTCAAATCGGCCCAGCACAAAAGCCTTCTCCGCCAAAGGCCCCATGTTCCGTGCCAAAGGCATGACATCCGGAAGGAAATGCGCATTCGGGTGCGTAATTCCAGTCTTGCATTTCTCTGCTCCGTCGCCCAAAAAGTACACCGGCCGTTCGTTCAGGAAGTCTTGGTAAGTGCTCTCGTCCACAATGTCGGCTCCGATGGCCCGTACCGGTCTCAAAGCCCTGTCGTACAAAGCGGCATATACTTCCATCCTGCGCGCATCTATCATAGGACACAACAAAGCGTCTTCAGGCAAGTCTTCCTGATAGAGCAGCACCGGCACGCACAACAGTTCCAACGTCGGGACAGCTATCAGCTTCAAACCGCGGGCATAGCAGATGCCTTTGGCCATCGACACACCGATACGCAATCCCGTATACGACCCCGGCCCCTGACTCACTGCCACCGCATCGAAAGGAATTCCGTGATTGTCGATATAAGAGATAGCTTCGTCCACAAAAACACCTAACTGCACCGCATGCGAAGGCCCGCTTTTGTCTACTTTTTCAAACAATACCGCCCCGTCTTCTGTAACGGCTACCGAGCAAACCTTCGTACTCGTTTCAATATGCAGTATACAAGACATAAACTATTTTTTCCTTAGAATAACTCCGCAAAGTTACCATTTTATCCTATTATTTTCCTACTTTTGCATAAAATAATTATTAAATCATGATTCAATCAATGACGGGCTACGGCAAATCGACTGCCGTAGTGAAAGGCAAAAAGATACACGTGGAAATCAAATCCCTCAATAGCAAGGCGTTAGATCTTTCTGCACGTATCGTACCGCTCTATCGGGAAAAGGAAATGGAAATCCGCGCCATGATCAGCCGGACGCTGGAGCGCGGAAAAGTGGACTTCACCATCTGGGTGGAAAAAGACGACACGCAAACGGCTACACCTATCAACGGCGTTATCTTGGACAACTATTACCAGCAGATTAAACAAATCAGTGAAGAACGCCATATTCCTCTTCCGGCCGACTGGTTCGCCACGTTATTGCGCCTGCCGGACGTCATGACCCGTACGGAAGTGGAAGAATTGGACGAGGAGGAATGGACAGCCGTACGGACTGCCATCGAGGAAGCCATCGGCAAGCTCGTGGACTTCCGCAAACAGGAAGGTGCCGCACTGCAAAAGAAATTCACCGAGAAAATACAAAACATAGGCGATTTGCTGAAAAGCATCGAGCCGTATGAGCAAAGCCGCACCGAACGCATCCGCCAACGTCTGGTGGAAGCCTTGGAAACGATTCCCAATGTGGAATACGACAAGAACCGCCTGGAGCAGGAAATGATTTATTATATCGAGAAACTGGATATCAACGAAGAGAAACAGCGTCTGGCCAACCACTTGAAATATTTCATGGAGACCATGGAAAACGGTCATGGACAAGGCAAGAAGTTAGGCTTCATCGCCCAGGAAATGGGACGTGAAATCAACACGACGGGAAGCAAGAGCAATCTGGCCGAAATGCAGAACATCGTGGTGAAGATGAAAGACGAACTGGAACAAATCAAAGAACAAGTGCTCAACGTAATGTAACCACACCGACGACAATGACAGGCAAATTGATTATCTTTTCCGCTCCCAGCGGCAGCGGGAAAAGCACGCTCATCAATTATCTGATGGGACAGGACTTGAATTTGGCTTTCAGCATCAGTGCAACCAGCCGTCCGCCACGGGGGACGGAGCGTGACGGGGTGGAATATTTCTTCCTCACGCCCGAAGAGTTCCGCCAACGCATCGCCAACGGTGAATTCCTGGAATATGAGGAAGTCTACAAAGACCGCTTCTACGGCACCTTGAAAGCGCAGGTGGAAAAGCAACTGGAAGCCGGACAGAACGTAGTGTTCGACGTGGACGTACATGGCGGATGCCGCATCAAAGAATTTTACGGCGACCGCGCTTTAAGTATGTTCATCCAACCGCCCTCGGTGGAAGAGCTTCGCCGCAGACTGGAAAGCCGGGGCACGGATACGCCGGAAGTCATAGACGACCGCATCGCACGGGCGGAATACGAACTGACATTCGCCCCCAAATTCGATATGATAGTCGTAAACGACGACCTCGAAAAGGCCAAAGCCGAAGCACTGGCCCGCCTGAAAGCTTTCTTGCACCCATAAAACCCACAGCCCATGGACGACAAAACCATCCAAAGGAACTTACAGACCAGCATCATACTGTTCGTCTTATGTCTGATAGTCACCATCGCCGCAGCCCTCTTGCAATGGACCGAAATCACCATCGCCATGGGAGTGTTAGCCGTGGTGCAAGCCTATATCATCTACGTATGGTGGCACCGGAAACGCCATCGGAAACCCCATTTCCAACATAAACCCCACGAAAGGGCATGACGGAAACGGGCATCTACGGGGGGTCTTTCAATCCTATCCACCGGGGACACGTGGAGTTGGCCGAACGCCTTTGCCGGGATGAAGGGTTGGACGAATTGTGGTTTATGGTATCTCCCCAGAATCCATTCAAAAAGTCGTCTCCCGATTTGTTGAATGAAAAGATCCGTCTGGAGCTGGCTCGCATGGCCGTACGGGAACATCCCTGCCTCAAAGTGAGTGATTTTGAGTTCCGCCTGCCCCGCCCGTCCTACACGGCAGACACTTTGGCTGCCTTGCGGCAAGCTTATCCCGACCGGCTTTTCACATTAGTCATCGGTGCAGACAACTGGCTTGCTTTCAAGGACTGGAAGAAACCGGACGAGATTCTAAGCCACCATCGCATCTTGGTCTACCCCCGTCCCGGTTACGCGGTAGAGACCGCGTCCCTGCCCCCCGGTGTCAAGCTTACGGACACCCCGCTCATCGACATCAGTTCCACTGAACTCCGCCGTCTCATCTCCCAAGGCGACGACGCCTCTTACGGATTAGACGAAGCGGTCTGGCAGGAAATCCGCAAAAAAGGATACTATCGGAAAGCATAAGGCATCTGAGTGAATAAAAACAGGCATGCCCACTGTCTCTTCCACGATTCAGCAGGCATGTCACATCTTTACGGCATCCTTCTCTCACAAAAGCCGATATGCCGACTCATTCATTATACCAATTTTACCTTCAATACCGGTGCTATGTCATTCGTCTTCTCCTCCGGCAACATCACTTTCAGGCCGTCTTCGCCACAAGTGAACTTCACCTTTCCGTAACCTAACAACTCTACACTTTTCACCTTTCCTTTATAATAAGGAGAACCTTTACGGAAGCTTTTCATCATGATTACTTTGCTTTCAGGCCATCCTAAGGCCGTAGCATACACGACCTTCTTGCCTTTCTGTACAAAACGTACATCCTTTGCCGTATAATTCTGCCCTTCATTGAACCCCTGCGCTTTCATCGGGTTGGCAGCCTCAGCCAGAGGTCCCTCGCCGAACGTCGTCCACGGGCGAGTACCATAAATACTTTCTCCGTTGACATCCATCCATGCTTTGATATCTTTAAGAATCGCCACTTCTTTCTCGTCTATGGCACCGCTTCCCCTCAAAGGTACACTCAACAAAAGGTTACCGTTCTTGCTCACGATATCCACCAACATCTTTACCACTTGGCTTGCAGGCTTGTAACCATTACGGTCGTATACGCTCCGTTCATAATGCCAATTGCCCAAGCAAGTACACGTCTGCCAAGCTTTCTCCTGCGGACGATCGGGTATGCCACGCTCCACATCCCATACCATGGCCTCCTTATGCTTGTCTTCAAGAATCTTGCCCGTCACCACGGCGCGCATCTTTCCCTTGTTCTCTTTCAGGCTCGTGTTATACATGTGAGCTAAGATTCTCACGCCCTCGTCACTGATAGGATAGAACGGCAACACAGTATCGTCGAAATACAACACGTCGGGATGATAACGGTTGACCACGTCCAACGTCCGGTTATACACCTTCGTCTTGAAATCCTCCGAAGGCTGGGAGGCTCCGTTACCCCAAGCCCACTGCGAATGGATAGCCCCGACATTCTTGCTGTCCTTGCTCCGTTCGTGTCTCTGCTCATATAAGTCCTGGGGATCGTAACCTTCCCACCATTTTCCTTTCCCATCGGCTTTCGTCAACTTGCCATCGAAATCTTGTGAACCTTCCATCCAAGTCCAAGCGTGGGAGGCATGAATACTCACACCAAGCGGCAAGCCGTATTTCTTACACGCCTTGGCCCACTCGCCCACGACATCCCGTTTCGGCCCCATGTTCACAGAGTTCCACGGTTGGTACTTGCTGTCCCAAAGGTCCATATTATCATGATGGTTACCCAATGCCATGAAATAACGGGCACCCACGCTCTTGTAAAAACGTACCAGAGAATCAGGTTGCCACTCTTCGGCCTTCCATTCATTAATCACGTCCTTAAACCCGAAATCCTTCGGATTACCATATTTTTTCACGTGCACGTCATACTGCCAATGACCCGGATAGTACATGTGACGCGCATACCAATCGCCCGACTCCGGTTCGCACTGCGGCCCCCAATGCGCCCAAATGCCGAATTTGGCATCGCGAAACCAATCCGGACACTCATACGCTGCCAAAGATTCCCACGTCGGTTGGTATTTGCCCGTCTGCATCGGTTCGGGCTGTACGTTTTGCTGTGCTGCCGAAGGGACGCATGCAAGCATCGCCGCCCCACAACACAAAGACATCATCCATTTGTTTCTCATTATCTCATTTATTTGGTTTTGGATGCAAAATTAAATATTTATCCTTAAAACAGAATTGCACTATCCAAATTCAATATAGGATTTTATAGGCTTTTTTCACGTCATACCGGACTGCCGTGCTTCAATATCTCATCGGAAGCTTCCGACTGCAGGTCCTTTCCCACCTCGCGGTCGAACAATATTTTAAACGTATAAGCATAGCTGCAAGGTTTATGTTCCGGAAAGCGGATTTCAAGTCCCTCTCCGTCAACTGCCAATCCAGTTTCTCCGCGGACCCCAAGAGCACGATGTCTTGGATCCGGGCACCGGCCACCGCTTCCTTGTCTAAGGACTTGATGAAGACGGAAGATAGATGAAAAAAGAGGCCATACCCTGCGGCATAACCTCCTCTCCATAAAAACTAAACCATAAAACATCTTTATGTCCAGCCACGGCGATAAGCACTGTGACCGTAAAATACCACAACCACAAAGCAAATGAATGGCAAAACGAAAGACAAGTTTACCGCCGGCATCCCCCAAAGCGTGTGCAGGTCGATGATAGCCGCCTGAACCGGTGGCAGTATTGAACCGCCAAGGATGGCCATAATCAGCCCGGCGGCCCCGAACTTGGCATCTTCGCCCAAACCCTGCAAGGCGATACCGTATATGGTGGGGAACATGAGCGACATGCAAGCCGACACGCCCACGATGCAATACATACCCCAAATGTTTTGCAGGAACATGACGCCCACGGTAAACAATGCAGCAAAAACAGCCAACGTCCGCAACAGCAACCCGGAATTGAAGAAACGTAACAAGAACGTACAAATGAAACGGCTCACGCAAAATACGGCCATCGCAGCAATATTGAACTGTTGTGAACGCACCTCGGCAGCCTGCTCAGCCATGCCCATCGACATGAAAAGGCGGGTACCGTACTGGATGATGAACGTCCAGCACATGATTTGCGCTCCTACGTAGAAAAACTGCGCAACCACGCCCTCACGATAACGAGGTACGGCCACGAGGCGCTTCAACGTAGGCAGGAAATCAATCTTACCCGACGTATCGCGATGACGCGGCATCTTCATCAAACGAATGAGAACCAACATGGAAAGCGTCACCAGCCCCACCACCAAATAGGGAGCGATGAGCGTCTCCAAATCCGCGTCGCGCACCGCTTCGAACTCGCTGCCGGAAAGCAACGCCCGTCCGGCGGTATCCAAAGGATGCAACCGACGCTGGATGAATTCCATCGCCACATACATGCCCAGCAAAGCACCTATGGGATTGAATGCCTGTGCCAGGTTAAGCCGCCGCGTGGCTGTCTCTTCGGCCCCCATCGAAAGGATGTAGGGGTTGCAACTCGTCTCCAAGAAAGACAGCCCGCAAGTGAGTATGAAATAGGCTATGAGAAAAGGGTAATAGTCTCCCGTCATTTTGGCCGGGAAAAAGAGAAAGGCTCCCAACGCATACAAGCCCAACCCCAACATGACCCCGGCCTTGTAGGAATAGCGACGAACGAACATGGCCGCGGGAAAAGCCATGGCAAAATATCCCCCGTAGAAAGCGACTTGTACGAGCGTACCCTCCGTCACACTCATGCGGAATATCTTGGAAAAGGATTTCACCAAAGGGGTAGTCACATCGTTGGCAAAGCCCCACAAGGCAAAACAACTGGTAATAAGCGCAAAAGGGATGATGGCCGCCCAAGTGCCGTCACCCACTACCGGAATTTTCCGACTATCTTTCATATTTTCGTTTTTTTGATATTAGACTGGTGTTTAAATTCATTCATAAAGGTGAAACATTCTCTCCATCGGTTGCCACTTCTCTGCCGAAGAAGCTCCGGGTTCTGCCTGTTGGAACACGGACATATAGTCTTCCCATTCCTGTTGGCGCGGCAGTGTGGCCAATTTTGCCATGGCTTCATCCCAATCGAAGTCCAACGGAGTCTCTACTATCATGAAGAGCTTGGTGCCCAATATGTAGATTTCCATCTCCAGAATACCCACCTCACGGATACCCTGCCGGATTTCCGGCCAAGCTTCCTCACAGCTATGGCGCCGACGGTATTCGGCAATCAGTTCGGGATTGTCCCGCAATTCCAATGTCTGGCAATAACGCTTGACAGGCTCATTATATTGCTTTACTCGATAACCTTTCATATTTTTTTAGATTATAATTTGAATTTCGTTCTTATTCTTGATTCTTCCACACGCTTCGGCTTGCACTAACAGGTTGCCGATGGCCGTAGCCTCTACCGGGCCGGGCAGTACAGGAATGCCCGTAGCCTCTTCCGTCAAACGGTTGAGCAAGCGGTTGCGGCATCCGCCGCCGATGACATGCAGGCACTCCACGGGCCGGGGCAACAGGGCGTTCATTTGTTGTATCCCCATCCGGTAACGCTCTGCCAACGACTGCAACACGCAACGCACATATTCGCCTTGCGTGACCGGCACTTTCGTTCCCCGAGCCCGGCAATAGTCCGCAATGGCCTTTTCCATATCAGCCGGATGCTTGAAGTCCGGCGCATCGACATCTATGGACGAGACATCTTCCGCCTGCTCCGCCTCGGCTATCAGGAAATCGTAACCGGCACGCCATCCCCGAGTTTCCCATTGACGGACGAGGCATTGCAATATCCACAAACCCGTGATGTTCTGCAGGAAGCGGATATGTCCACCCACGCCGCCTTCGTTGGTAAACCCTGCACGGCGGGCTTCTTCGGTCAACACAGGCTCATCCAAGGCGACACCCAGCAACGACCACGTGCCGGAACTGAGAAAAGCACTGACCGCATCCTTTCCCTTGCGGAAAGGAACGGCATGCACGGCACTGGCCGTATCGTGAGAACCTACGGCCACCACCTTGACTCCCGGGGACAGGCCGACCTCGGCAGCGACTTCCGGGCACAACATCCCACGAACAGTTCCCGGCTCCAACAACTCGCCAAACAGATGTTCCGGCAAGCCCAGTTCGCGTATCAGCGGCATGTTCCATGTGCGCCTACGCGCATCCAATAGTTCGGATGTCGATGCGATGCAATATTCATTGCCGGGCACGCCGGTCAGATAATAGGCAAACAAATCGGGCATGAACAGCAAATGGCGGGCTTCACGTAACCAAGCCTCATTCTCTTTTTTCCGAGCATAGAGCTGGAACATCGTATTGATGGGCATCACCTGTATGCCGGTTTCGGCGTAATGCGCCGCCTCGTCTATACGGGCGAACACTTCCGCCGGGGTGTCGGCCGTGGAAGCGTCGCGGTAACACAAGGGATTCCCCATCAGATTGCCGGCCCTGTCCACCAACCCGTAGTCCACGCCCCACGTGTCGATACCGATGCTTTCCACGTCGGCATACTTGGCCGCAGCACGGCGCAGCCCCTCTTTCATCTCCTCGAACAAGGCAGGGAAGTCCCAGTACACATGTCCGCCCAACCGTACTTGCCGGTTGGGGAAGCGATGCAATTCGTCCAGTTCCAACTGCCCGCCGGATACGCGCCCGGCTATCACCCGTCCGCTTCCGGCTCCGAAATCCACAGCCAAGAACGTACTCATGGTTTCTTGCCCAATATGTAAGTTTCCAAATCGTCTATTTCTTCCTGCGAAAGGACTTCATAATGGCCTCCCGAGAGCACAATGATGCGGCAGGCCATCTCGAAGAACATGGCACGCTCGAAAGCCTGGTCGAAATCCTTTCCGCACACCACCTGCCCGTGCTTGCGCAGCAAACAGGAATTATGGCCTTTCAAAGCTGCCTTCACCTGCTCCGCCAACTCGGGTGAACCGGGACGGAAATAAGGAATCACGGGTATCTCGCTCCCCACGTGGCAAGGCACCTCCGCCGTCACGTTGAAGTTTCGGGGTATCTCCTTCATACAGGCCACTGCCGTAGCGTAAGGTGACTGGAAGTGGAGCACGACATCCACGTCGGGACGCTCGCGCAGGACACCGAGATGGAATCCGCTCTCCATCGAGGGCTTCACACCGTTCAAGACTTCCCCGTCGGCCACGCGGCATACGGCTACTTTCTCTTTTGTCAAAGAGGGCACCCATGAACCGGTACCAGACACCAAAGCCTCCTCTCCGATGCGCCAGGAAAGGTTGCCGCTGCTGCAAACGGTCAAACCGGCATCCCCCACACGGTGGGCCTGCATTATGAATTTTTCTATCTGTTCTGAGGTTATCATATCATCTTTCGTTTTTTCAAAGCCATTCAAAAATCAACGTCGAAAACAACAGACAGAACCGGACGGGGAAACTTTCACAAGTTTCCCGTCCGGATAATCTGTCAACTTTCAACACTAAACATTATTCACTTATCATTTATAAATAGGTCCATACACCCGACATGCACGGTAGTCGGCTCCCTCCTTGTCCATGCCGAACGCATTCCACGCCGCCGGACGGAATATCTTGTCTTCCTCCACATTGTGCATGCAGACGGGAATGCGGAGCATCGAAGCCAACGTAATCAAATCTTGTCCGATGTGGCCGTAACTGATGGCTCCGTGGTTGGCTCCCCAGTTGTTCATCACGGAATAGACGTCACGGAAAGCCGGTTTGTCGCACAAACGGGGCACGAACCAAGTCGTAGGCCAAGTGGGGTCGGTACGCTTGTTAAGCACCTCATGGATTTCCGGATCCACATCGGCCGTCCATCCTTCGGCAATCTGAAGCACCGGACCTAATCCTTTCACCAGATTCAGACGCGACATGGTGACGGGCATCCCTCCTTTCGACAAGAAGTTACTGGAAAAACCGCCCCCACGGAAATAATCACGGTCGGCCGGCAACCAGTTGGTGGCCTTCAGGCAAGCCTCGGCGTCCTTCTCCGTCATCTCCCAACAAGGTTTCATGCAGGGTTCGCCTGCCGTATTGGTGCTTTCGCCCGTGACATCCAACGTGGTGGCACCCGAGTTAATCAAATGAATCATGCCCCCCGCTGCCAGACCGGTCAGTTCTTTTCCCGTCACACGCTTCACGGCTTCGGGACTCCAATACGTACGCACGTCGCTGAACATCTGCCCGCAACCGGTCAGCAAGTTGCCGAACAACATGGCCACAGCGTTGCAGGAGTCGTTTTCAGTAGCCAACACGTATGCCTTGCGGATACCGTTCCAGTCGAACGTACTGCACATCAGGGCTTCCGTGAAATCGCCGTTTGGTTTCCAGTCCGTCCACTGACGCTGCCCTTGAAAACCGGCGGCAATGGCATTATGCCCGATGGCCTCCTCCTTGAAGCCCATCTCACGAAGCCGGGGATTGCCTTTCATCAAGTCGCGCACGATAAGGGTCATCTTCACCACAAACTCCCAATCGGCATCTTTCTGCTCCCGGGTTTTCTGCCGTTCGGGACGGTTCTTGTCCCATCCCTCCTTCGTCTTGCAATATCTATCCGTCCAGGCCATGGCTTTCACATATTCTTCGTGGTCGTAAATGCCCTCTTCCATGCGGCGAAGGATTTCGGTTTCATCGACACTCTCATTGCGCATGCCCAGATACTCCTGGAAGAAATTCTGGTCTACGATGCTCCCGGCAATACCCATGCACTGGCTGCCGATGGACAAATAGCTTTGCCCGCGCATCTGGGCCACAGCCACGGCTGCACGCGCCCAACGCAATATCTTCTCAGATACGTCGGCCGGAATGGAATTGTCATCCAAATTCTGTACGTCGCGCCCGTAGATGCCGAACGCGGGCAATCCTTTTTGGGCATGTCCGGCCAACACGGCTGCCAAATATACGGCTCCCGGCCGTTCTGTCCCGTTGAAGCCCCATACGGCTTTCGGCCAATAAGGATTCATGTCCATCGTCTCCGAGCCATAACACCAGCAGGAAGTTACGGTAATCGTGGCCCCGACTCCTTCACGCTCGAATTTCTCGGCACAGGCCGCACTCTCGCCCACGCGCCCTATCGTGCCGTCGGCAATCACGCATTCCACCGGCGTACCGTCGCTATACTTCACGTGCGAAGAAATCAAATCTGCGACAGCCCGAGCCAAACTCATGGTCTTGTCTTCCAAACTTTCGCGGACACCGCCCTGCCGACCGTCGATGGTCGGACGAATACCAATCTTAGGATACTTGTTCATAATATTAAAGGTAGTTTGTGAATAATCATATTGTGGAAAAACACTCTCTTGTCCATCCGATGCAAAATTAGTGATTCCATCTCCGGAAAAATGGTACTAAGCCGTCAAAGAATAGGATTATATCGACTTCTTATCTTTCCCTACGAGGAAAAAATATCGTGTAAGCCTCTCCGTTCAAAAGCTTTTTCACTATATTTGCCCCCAAAAGCCGAAATACAAAATCTATGAACAATGACATCGACCAAATGCACTTCCTCGTGCTTCACATCGGGGAAGCTTGTTGCAGAGAGAACTGGAACTACAAAAACATCTGTAGCCCGTTCACCCGAATATATTATGTAACGAAAGGGTATGCACAAATCGAACTACCCGACAAAAAACAAGATTTGCATCCCGGGCTTATGTATATCATTCCGGCCTTTACCACACACAGTTACATTTGCCATGGAGAGTTTTGCCATTATTATATCCACATTTATAACGAATCCGACCACGATATTCTGGAAGACTGGGAACTCCCGACAGAAATCCGGACGGAAAACGAAACACTTTCCTACATCCGGAAATTGTATAAACTGTGCCCGGGTTTGGAACTTACGCAAACCGACCCGCAATATTATGACAACAGTCCGGCACTTACCCGCAACATCCTGAAGAACAAACAACGGGAACTGTATGCACGGGTGGAATCCCGTGGCATCATCTACCTATTACTGGCAGAATTCCTGCATCAGGCACAGCCGAAAACATACGTAGCCGATGAACGCATCACCCGGGTTTTGGCTTATATACGTACACATCTGAATGCCAAACCGGACATTGAAGCTTTGGCTGCCCTATCCTGCCTGTCCAAAGACCACCTGATCAGAATCTTCAAACGGGAAATGAGAATGACACCTTTATGCTATATCAACAAGAAAAGGATGGAGAAAGCACAGCTCCGTCTGGTGACGGAACTGACTCCGATTAAGGAAATAGCTTACCAACTGGGCTTTGAAGACCAAGCTTATTTCAACCGTATCTTCAAAAAAACGACGGGACTGACTCCGATGAATTACCGTAAAGCTTATCATAACCAAACATTATAAGAAACAAATATGGAAAAACCGACTTCTCTCTCTGCCCACCGGGTACAAAAGATATTCCGCGCATGGCCCATCCTCCTCGTTTTCTTTCTGGCCCTTCTCACCAGACTATACTGGATACACGAAAAGGAATACATGTACATCGACGACCCGACTTCCGTCAGTCTTGCTTACAACCTGCCGGGGTGGGGAAAGAAGACGTTCGAGGCCGGACATATCCTTACGGGAAAGGAGCTACGCCAACAATGTTACATCGACGACCGCGGGGGACTGGAAGGTTTGTGGGACGATTTGGCCGCATTACATCATGACAATAGGGACGGCTCGCATGCCAGCCTCTATTATATGGCTCTGCGTTGTGCACTGACAGGAGTGGACACCCCATCGACAGATATGCTAATCCGCCGCAGTTGCGGGTTGAACCTTGTGTTTTTCGGCCTGTCTTTCCTGTCCATGACACTCCTCTTACACATGTTATTTCCTGGAAAGACCATGTTGACGACTTTCTGCCTGCTATTGGCCTATATGAATCCTGTCTCCGTTTCAAACGTCCTACAGGCTCGCGAATACCTCATGGCGGAATGGCTATTTGTCCTTTGGGCCTATTGGTGCCTGCGAGCAGCCGCACGCATCCACAACCAACAGACACTTTGGGCACCCGGTACTTTTACGGGTGGGCTTGCCATATCAGCCGCCTTATTGTCATGCGGATACTTCAATGCCTTGTTTTTCGGATTTACCCTCTTATGCCTTGCTGTGTATAGTTGCCGTCAACACGCTTACAAGGACTTGGGCTTTTACCCGGTTCTGGGCATAGCCAGCCTGCTCGTATGCGTACTCCTTTATGAAGGTTTCTTCAACTTTCTGCATGATGCCCGCGCAACGGAAGTAGCAGATAAGATGCAAGGCGGCGACTGGCTTAGCAACTTGAGGCTTACCGTAATAGGACTGGGCTACATCACCGCCTTGCGCATACTCACCCCCGTATGGGGAGTAGCCATTATTCTCTACTTGGTAACCCTCCTTGTCCGTAAACCGAAACAACCGTTCCATTCCCACCGACTGCCGGGCGCATGGTTGTTCGTCTGCGCCATGGCATGGGCCGTAGTTGTCATGTGGATGGCCAACTGGAAAGCGACTCGGTATATCAGCCCTTCCGTTCCACTGTGTTTAGTGGCTGTGGCCTACTATCTCGCCTTGGGCTTGCAGCGCGTCCCCAAAGTTCTGGCCGGCATATTCGTAGCGGCGTTTATCGCTTATGCATGGTGCGAACGCCCCATGGAATACGTGAATCGTACCTCGGACAGAGAATGGCCGTCACACGCGAAACGAATCTTGCTTTACGGTCCCGACCACGAGGAAAAGAACACCCTTCTCCTTATAACCCACTTCATCGGTGACAAACAAGAAATCGCCATCGTGGAACACACGACTGACATCCGACATTATGCCGCAGAAGAAGACACAACCGTCTATGTTTACGGTGCAAAAAACAGCCCGGACTTACAAACCGAGCCAGGATATAAAATGGAAAAAGAGTTCAACGATTGGATGAGCGTCTATACTTTTAACTTTCAATAAGCACGGTCGCGTATGCGGAAATACCTTCTTCGCGCCCTGTAAAACCTAACTTTTCTGTGGTTGTGGCTTTTACAGACACGTCGTCTGCATCAATACCCATCACCTCAGCCAGACAAACCTGCATGGCGGGAATATGAGGTTTCAATTTCGGACGCTCCGCACAAACCGTGGCATCGACGTTCCCCACACGGTAGCCTTTCGTGCCAATCAGTTCCACTGTCTTGCGCAACAAGATTTTACTGTCGATGTCACGAAACTCCTCTCCCGTATCCGGAAAATGATAACCGATATCTCTCATATTGGCTGCCCCGAGAAGGGCATCGCAGATGGCATGAATCAAGACGTCGGCATCGCTATGCCCCAACAGCCCCATGGAGTGCTCCAAATGTATACCCCCCAACCATAATTCACGTCCTTCCACCAAACGGTGTACGTCGAAACCGAAACCCACTCTAATCTTTCCCATGATTTACCCTTTACGATTAACGACGACGGCCGAACAAATCTTTCATACCGTCCAAATCAAAACCTAAAGTGAAACGCATGGTCTGGTCGAGCGGATTGCTTTGAGCCGTAGAGAATACGTAACCGGCATCCAACGAAAATACACTCATCCGGAAACCGGCACCCACGGTGAAGTACTTGCGGTTTCCCTTGTTTTCGCTCTCGTGATGGTAACCGGCACGAAGCGAAAAGCGGTCATTATATATGTACTCCAAGCCCATGCTCCATTGTATCTCTTGCATTTCTTCCTTAAAACCGTTGGGGGCATCACCAAAACTCTTGAAAATACCGGCAATGGGGGATATATCGTAATAATCCCGCTGTACACGATCCGTATAATCCTGATCGGCCTCGCCTTCGTTCTGTTTCGGATAAGTCGGCACCAAAAGTTTATTGGCATCAGCCGCAATGGAGAACTTGTTATACTCATTTATAGGAATGAGGAAATTGACTCCCAAACGTAAATTTGTCGGGATGAATTCGGAGTTATCATCTCCACCGTAAGAAATCTTACTACCGATATTACTGATGTTCAATCCGATGCCCATGTTCCACTCCCGCGTACGCCCCGTAAAGTAACGGTTCCAATAAAGTGCTATGTCCGCAGCAAAAGCTTTACCGGGACTCGTCTCATCCGAATAATCGTAAGTAATGTCGGAATAAATAAAACGCAAAGCTACAGCCGCCGAGAACGTTTCGCTCAACATACGGGAATAGGCTACATCCACCGACATTTCATACGGACTGATGGTCATACCAACTTCATCGCCCTCGTTGAGGTTCGTAGAAACTTCACCCAAAGAGAAGTAACGGAGGGAAGCGCTCAACGCCTGATAATCACCCAAACGATAGAAACCGCTCACGTATGCCAAGTTAATATCATTGACCAACTGACGTAACCAGGGTGTATAGTTCACGGCAACTCCTGCCCGACCGATACAAAAAGGATATTTGGCCGGATTCCAATACTGCGAACTCACGTCCGGCTCCGTGGCCGCCCCAAGGTCGCCCATCGCACCGCCACGCGCATCCGGCGCAATGGATTGAGAGGTCACACTAGTGGTTACGGGGTTGAACATATTTTTTTTGTCCTGTGCATGTAGGGATAACATCGTGCCACACCACAGGCACAAAATAGCAAACAGATATTTCTTCATACTGGTTTTCTTTCTTTTTCACATGATAAAATAACGTGAGGCTTTTCTATTTATTGCCTAATATAATGATTTTATTCGCACGGGATACCGCCTTACTGTCCGGTGTAGACACGGTAGCCCGATATAAATAGACTCCGGTAGAAAGCGGCATGCCGGTAGATGTCGTCAAATTCCAATTCACTCGGTAGATTCCGTCTTCCGACATCCCCTCTTCCGTATGCGTCCATAGCTTGCGTCCGGCAAAATCGAATACTTCGAGCATAAAACTACACTCCGTGCCCGGACGGTCATACCGCATAATAAACGTAGTCTGCTCACGAGCCGGATTGTTCGTGCAAGTCAGATTTATCAAATCAGGACTAAGACTGCTGTCTACATTGAAATCCAAAGTCACGGTAGAGGAATTATTCATCACATCCCATGCCCGGAAAGTCAGGGTATGCTTACCATTCGGCAATGTAGGTATGACGTAAGCCAGTTGCCCTCTCCGGTAATCGCCGAAGTCACTTACGTAATCATTATTCAAAATATAAGTCATAGCAGGATCTCCGTCTATCGTAAGCTCCAAATCGTGCCCCACAGCCGTATTGGTCACATTAATTCCACTCTCATCTTCCAACAATGCCACGAAATAAGGTGAAGCGTTAACCGTTCCCCCGGAAATGAAATCCTCACGGTTCAGATAAGCCGTAATCTTCGGCCCCTCTTTGTCTCCGGACAATTCATCACTGCTGCCGCCCACCGTCACATTTTCCGTATACCCATTAGCCTCACGCCGCTTCCCATTGTCGATTGCGTACAACAAAACCCGACCGGTCTCTCCTGAATACTTGATATCCATCGGTACCGGAAACGTAATGGTAAACTCACCCTGCTTAATGGAATCGCTACCGGTATACAAACGTTTGTCACGCGTCACATAAACCACAGCAGTATCCGATTGTCCATCATTGTTCAAACAGGTGATGACACTTTCACTGTCATATACCATTGCAGAAAGCACGCCCGAGTAATCAGGCAATCGGGTACCTGAAGCATCTGTCACATGTCCGGATACACGGGCTATGCTTCCCGCCTCAAAATTGGCAAAAGGCAAGTCATCTCCGATTTGTGTCCCGTTAATGCTATCTACCACGAGTTTATACTCGGGAACCCCGAGTTTCAAAGCCGGATCACCCAAAAGGACATAATGGAGTTTATTCACCGATTCGTCATTATAATGTGAACAAATACTATATCCATGATTTTCGCAATAATGCGGTGAAAGCAATTCTACTTTAGCTAAACGAACGGCATCTCCTACTGCATTGCGTCGACCATACATATCTTTCCCCAAAACAGACCTTGTAAAATAACGATTCATCAAACTGTTACGGTCGGAATACACCGTCCGGGTGGTTCCGTAAAAAGCCACGGCCGCTCCTTTTGGGTTCAGCACAGCCCGCTCGCCGATGTTGTCTTCCATCATATCAAAAGGATTCACATCGCAAGCAGCCGTAATCCACAAAGGCAAATTAGGTGAAGAAAAAGAAGAAAAATCAGCCATCTTCAGCACCAACTCATGCGACAATTCACGTGGATTTCCATGCCCCGAATAATTCATCACCAGGCATCCCTCCTCCATCTGTTGCTTAATGTCCGCCGTCACAGCAGGGTAAGAATATCCGGAAGCACCGGCTTCCCTTTTATAAGCATCCCAATAAATACGGTTTACCTGCATGCTGGCATGTTCTTCTTCCACCTGCTTTGCAATAAGTTCGGCTTTCCCGATATGGTCATTGTTGTCTCCATCGTCGCCCATCACGCAAATCACATTTCTCCAAGAGCCGGCGTACTTGTTCTCCATATAATCAACCGTCTTGTCCACCAGAATCTTGGCTTCCGCCTCCGTCGTCACCGGGAAACGGCCGATACCCAAATCTATCTTATTTTTCATCAAATTATCTCCTTCGCCATCATCCAAAAGCCCGAAATAGTCTTCCATCACGAAACTGGAGGTATGGCTGAGAGAATTCTCCGATTCGTAACAAAGCAGATAATCATCCGGATTAAGACCACGCGTGTCGGCCGTTATCATACGGTTGTCCCACATGCCGTCGCCGAACAACAAGAGGTAGCGGGGCATATCGGCATCCGTCGCTGCACGGTCATACAGCATTTTCATAAAACGGCGATAGGCCGTAGCATCCGGTGTCCCGGAAGAGAACTCATTATAAATCTGGTCGGCACGCACGATTTGTACACGCAAGCCATCCACACTCCGATGAGCTTCGGCCAAACGCTCCGCCTGTGCATAAAGTTTACCGCTGGCTGGAATAATGATAACCATGTCGGTGGCAGACGTGGCATGCAGATTCTGATTGGACACCTCGCCCATATAAGAGGGCGATGGAAAATCCGCATTTACATCCACTGCCACATATTCCAAGGTCGGATCGGATACCGGAACCGTATAGGTAGAACCGGACCATGTACCTTGGTATTCCGTCATAGGATTGCCCCTACGTCCCAAACACCACAACTTCAATCCGCTCCTCCCATTGGCATCTATCACAAGATTACTGGGCGCAGTTTCCGTATGACGAATGTACAAAAAAGCATCACGCATTTTGAGTTGCCTGCGGTAACACAATTCAAGATAGCCCAAACGGGCATCCACTCCGGCCGTAGAAACCAAAGTAACTTGGGTTCCCGTCGTTCCTTCATGCAAGGTGTTCAACGTGTAAGTCTGAGTCCCTTCCTTTGCCGCATCGTATTCTCCAGACCAACTAATTCTCATGGCAGACAATTTCACTCCATCGACCGTAGGAGTCACATAAGAATCACCTTCGTCTTTGGTAGTATGTGCCGTAAAACTCACTTTCAAGGAACCACCCGCAGACGCAACGGGATCCACAACCGGCAACTGATAAGTACGCGAATTAGAAGAGGCGTAATTGGCAGACTCGTAAAAGTTACGTCCCGACTGGTACCATGCGTATTCTTCTTTCTTATACAATACATTTGCCGGCGTGTAATCCAAATTCTTCTGTGGAGAGCCGGACACGGCTGCTTTTTCTATCGTTCTGGGCGAATCCCCTTCCGTAAGAAAATAACAAGCCTGCTTTGCAAAAGTATTCACACGGTGGGTCGCCCGCCCTCTACGGTCCGTAGCCGACCATGAAATCAGCCCCTTGCCGAAAAACAAAAGTCCCCGTTCGTCACGATAAAGAGGAACTTCTTCCAAATCGTCAAAATCCGTATCGGCATCTATCACTTCGTCCTGCACATGCCCCCCATAGCCATACAGTTTCACTCGGGAAGGGTCATTGAATCCCATCCACCTCAAATCAGCCGCAGTCAGACGATACACTCCATCTTCCGTAATACCGATTTTCACCCAACGCCCCTGAGACAGCACCGAATTAGAGGCATATCTTTCCGCAGCCGTCTTTCCCGCCGCAACCGACAATGCCCTCGTAAGTGTTTTCGGACTACGGACGATATTCATTTTGAAACTCGTCAACTTATAATATTTCCCTCCACGCCGTACGATGGGGACAAAAGCCACATCCAAAACACCCCTCTTCCGGCTTACCGCCACTTGGCAATAAACGTCCGGATTCTCCGGCAAGTCCTTTCCCCATACAGCCACACGCTCTGCTTCCGTTGCGGTCAAACGGACATATTCAGGATAATCCAAACGGACTTCGTAGCGGAAACTACGGTAATCCTCGTCCAAAGGAATCACTTCCGTATATTGGACCGGCAGCGTATCCGGACGCAATATATTCCAATCCACATAAGTAAATTCCTGTGCCCACAAACGTGTCATGCACGCCAGAAGCAAAAATATGGCTGTCTTTAATCTCATTCTTTCACCTCACATTAAAATCCAAAACTTTTCGTTCCTGGATATACCCCTGTAAATGTTGTCCCACAGCTACAGGCCCTACCCCCGAAGGCGTGCCGGTAAACAGCAAGTCACCTATCTTCAGCGTATAGAAGCGGCTGACGTATGCGATAAGTTCATCTACCGCGAAGAGCATATCGCCCGAATACCCTTCCTGCACCGTATGCCCGTCGATATCCAGATGAAAAGGTATCTGCTGGATATCCGGAAGCTCTTCCTTGGACACAAAATCTCCGATGGCCGCAGAGCTGTCGAACCCCTTGCAAAGTTCCCACGGCAGCCCCTCCTTTCTAAACTTTCTCTGCAAATCCCGTGCCGTAAAATCAATCCCCACCGTCACTGCATCGTAATAACGATAAGCAAAACGCGGAGCGATGTTCTTGCCTAACCGGCAAATACGGATCACTAATTCAGTTTCGTAATCACACTGTTTCGTAAAATCCGGGATAAAGAAAGGTTTCCCATCCTTCAATAAAGCCGAATCCGGCTTTGCGAAAATTACAGGTTCTTCCGGTTTATATAACGTTCCGTCAAGCTCTTTATTGTGCTTGGCATAGTTCATGCCTACTGCCAGTATCTTCATGACTCTATTTTCTTTTAAATTATACTGCAAAAATACAGATTTATTTTCTACACCCGCACGCCTTAAACCTAATAACGTTATTTTAACGAAAAAAGAGCAGGACAATCCGTCGGGATGTCCTGCTCTTCCTCTAAAATATATTTGCGTATGAAAAATTATTCGGCACGCAAGGTAAAACGCTTGAAAGCTGTCACCGTACAATCCTTGTCGGCACCCTTCAAATAGTCAGCCACGCTGATCTTATCATTCTGAATGAAAGCCTGCTTCAACAAGCATTCTTCCTTGAACAGCTTATTCAGACGTCCGGTAGCAATCTTCTCAATCATATTCTCAGGCTTGCCCTCCTGACGTGCTTTATCAGCAGCGATTTCTTTCTCCTTGGCCAATACGTCTGCCGGATAGTCGCTTTCGTCAATCGAACGAGGATTCATGGCTGCAATCTGCATGGCCACTGCGTGCCCAAATTCCTCAGCCACTTTCTTGTTCAAAGCAACCATGGTACAAAGTTGGTTCTTGTTCTGATGGTTGTACACAGCGATGTCCTCACCTTCAATCACCATATAACCGTCCAACTCCATTTTTTCTCCGGTGATACCGCTACGGTCAACCACGGCATCTGCCACAGTCGCCTTACCCATCGGCAAAGCCTTCACCTCGTCCAAAGTCTTGCATTTGTTAGCTACAGCCAAATCAAGAATATCCTTCGCCAGCTTCACGAAATCTTCGTTCTTGGCTACAAAGTCCGTTTCACACTTCAAAGCGATAATCGCACCGAAACCATTCTCAGCCTTTACCAGCACACAGCCTTCTGCAGCCTCGCGGTCTGAACGCTTAGCAGCTACGGCCTGACCTTTTTTACGAATGATTTCCATTGCTTTCTCGATGTCATTGCCAGCTTCTTCCAAAGCCTTCTTGCAATCCATCATACCCGCTCCCGACATTTGACGGAGCTTGGTAATATCTGCCATTGTAACAGCCATAATCTTATCTTGTATTACGTGTGATTAAATCAATTATGCTTCAGCTTCAGCCGTCTCGACAGTTTCTTCCTCTGCCTCTTCCGACTTCTCTACACGAGCCTTAGCCGTACGTTTACGGGGTTTGTTTTCTGCCTCGCCAGCAGCCTCCACATCCACTTTTTCTGCCTTACGTTCTTCCAGACCTTCAGCAATAGCCGCACAACAAGCTTCGAGTATCACCTCAACACTCTTGTTTGCATCATCGTTTGCCGGAATAACGAAATCGATGTTATCAGGATTTGAGTTCGTATCTACGATAGCAAACACAGGGATACCCAAACGGTTAGCTTCGCGGACAGCAATCTGCTCTTTCAATACGTCTACCACGAAAAGTGCAGACGGAAGACGAGTCAAATCGGCAATAGAACCCAAGTTCTTCTCCAACTTGGCACGTTGGCGGGAGATCTGAAGAATCTCGCGCTTTGACAAATTGGAATAAGTCCCGTCAGCCGTCAACTTATCGATATTGGCCATCTTCTTCACAGCCTTGCGGATGGTCGGGAAGTTGGTCAACATACCACCCGGCCAACGTTCGATTACATAAGGCATGTTCACAGCCGCAGCTTTCTCAGCTACGACCTGCTTAGCTTGTTTTTTAGTAGCAACGAACAAAATCTTCTTTCCCGATTTTGCGATTTGTTTCAAAGCCTCTGCGGCATCGTCGATTTTAGCCACAGTCTTATGGAGGTCGATGATATGAATACCATTACGTTCCATAAAGATATAAGGAGCCATTGCCGGATTCCATTTTCTTTTCAAGTGGCCGAAGTGGCAACCAGCTTCCAATAAGGTATCAAAATTAGTTCTTGACATTGTTTTTTCTTTTTTAATCGTTTACTTTCTTTTTTGTTTTCTCAACCAACCCACAGGTAGTCCCTAAGAATCCCGCGGGTTTAGATACTAAACGTTTATGCAGCTCGATAAACGGCCGATATTAACGTTTACTGAACTGGAATCTACGACGTGCTTTCGGACGACCCGGCTTCTTACGTTCAACAACGCGGGAATCACGTGTCATGAACCCTTCTGCGCGAAGTGCCTTCTTGTCGTCAGCATTGATTTTCACCAATGCGCGGGCGATAGCAAGACGCAACGCCTGAGACTGGCCGGTAAAACCACCGCCGTATACATTCACCTTGATGTCATATTTTTCTTCTACACCCAAAGTAGACAGAGGCTGCTTTACCACATATTGAAGAATTGTAGAGGGAAAGTACTCTGCAAGGTCTCTCTTGTTAATAGTAATCTTTCCTGTACCCTCGCTAACATATACGCGAGCTACGGCGCTCTTACGTCTGCCTAATGCATTAACTACTTCCATCACTTATTATTTATACAGGTTTATATCAATAACTTTAGGTTGCTGTGCCTCGTGTTTGTGCTCGCTGCCGGCATAGATATACAAATGACCCAGCAACTGGTCTGCCAAACGATTCTTAGGCAACATTCCCTTTACTACTTTTCTCACCAACTTATCCGCACCGTTAGGACGAGACATCAAACGGGCCGGAGTCATTTCACGCTGACCACCGGGATAACCTGTATAACGAAGATATACGCGTTCCGTCCATTTCTTACCGGTCAACTTCACCTTGTCTGCATTGATAATAATCACATTATCACCGCAGTCCACGTGAGGCGTAAAGTTCGGCTTATACTTACCTCTTAATAATTTTGCCACCTTAGAGCCGAGACGACCTAATACTTGGTCTGTTGCATCTACAACAACCCATTCCTTTTTCACGGTCTCCTTATTGGCCGAAATGGTCTTGTAACTTAAAGTATTCATTCTTTAATTTAAAAATAAAATTGTTACTACTAAAAAAACTTTAAATTCCTTTTTCTGCGATTCCCTAACCACCCTTTCAGGCCAATGAAAGAGCTATTAACACGCAGGTTCTAAGACTTTTATCGTCTTTTTGATAATAATCGGCTTGCAAAATTACTACTTTTCAATCAAACGGCCAACAAAATCCACAAACTTTTTCTCCCTTTCTTAGAGTTCAAGGCGCATGATATAATCATTCATATAGAACCCGTTACCGATATCGAAATCGCCTTCACGGTCGATGCGCATGCCCATACGGCGGTAAAAACCAAGCGCAGGGTTTTGCCGGTTCACGTTCAGCTCTATCGCCCGCGCCTCCGGACAAACCCGCCTTACATACGCCACGGCATGACGGAACAAGGCACTTCCACAATGGCACCCCTGAAAATCAGGCAAAACATAAATTTTCTCCAGATGGAACACTCCGGCATCCTCCGGCCGCACAGACACATAACCGGCCGGCTCTCCCTTCACATGAATAATAAAATAGACATGACCTTCCTTCGTCATCTGGCGGCGCAAACTGGCTTCGTCATACATCCAGTGCATCATATACTCGATCTGTTCCGGCGTCAGTATGGCCTGGTAAGTCGGCGGAAAAGCTTTCCAAGCCAAGCGGTTTATCAAGCCGCAATCTTTTATTGTAGCTTTCCTTATGGTATGTCGGAGGGCTAAATTACGTGTGCTCATTATCTTATGTTCCTTTATACTATGGACAAAGATAACGCTTTCTCATGCTTCCCACAATCCAACGCTTATTTTTCAAACCCCATCGTTGATAATTTAACACAGGACATGCCCACGGCCATCCCTCATAAGCGGCAGCCGGACTTACCCCAAAACGATATGCCCTTTCTGTTCGACTCCCCAAAAAAGCCATACCTCCCAACCTACAAAAAACAAGACACAGCACATCCCAAAATCAATCTCCTGAGAACGAAAAATCAATCTCAGGCGAACGATTTTTCACCTTCAGGAGAAAAAAATACGAATCTACGGAGAATGATAAAGCGCTATAATACAAGTGTTTGTCACATTCTTAATCTAAGACAAAGTAAGCTTACAAAAAAAAGGATACCCACCAGCGGGCATCCTTCTCTTATATCTGTCTCCCACGCAGGAGAGCAACAGGTTTAGAACTCTGCGTTCTTCGGGGTACGGGGGAAAGGAATGACATCGCGGATGTTCTGCATTCCGGTGACGAACAAAATCAAACGCTCGAAACCCAAACCGAAACCACTATGCGGACATGTTCCGAAACGACGGGTGTCGAGATACCACCACATGTCCTTCATCGGGATATTCAGTTCCTCGATACGGGCCATCAACTTGTCATAGTTCTCTTCACGCTCGGAACCACCGATGATCTCGCCGATTTGCGGGAACAACACGTCCATGGCACGCACCGTCTTCCCATCGTCGTTCATCTTCATGTAGAAAGCCTTGATTTCCTTCGGATAATCCGTCAGAATGACGGGACGCTTGAAATACTCTTCCACCAAGTAACGCTCATGTTCGCTGGCCAAATCGGCTCCCCAATATATCGGGAATTCGAACTTGCGGCCGTTCTTCACAGCTTCCTCCAGAATCTCGATACCTTTCGTGTAGGGCAAACGCACAAAGTCGTTCTCCACCACGAAGTTCAGACGTTCAAGCAACGTCTTGTCGATCATCTTGTTCAGGAAAGCCAAATCGTCCTGGCAATTATCCAAAGCCCAACGCACGCAGTACTTGATGAAGTCCTCTGCCAAATCCATATTGTCACGGATGTCGTTGAAAGCCACTTCGGGTTCGATCATCCAAAATTCAGCCAAATGGCGCGGTGTGTTGGAGTTCTCCGCACGGAACGTAGGGCCGAAAGTATAAATGGCACCCAAAGCCGTGGCCCCCAACTCTCCTTCCAATTGTCCGGATACGGTCAGCGAAGTCGTCTTGCCGAAGAAATCGTCGGAATAGTCTATCTTTCCTTCGTCGTCCTTCTTCAGGTCATAGAGGTTCTTCGTAGTCACCTGAAACATCTGTCCGGCTCCTTCGCAGTCGCTGCCCGTAATAATCGGCGTATGGAAATAGAAAAAGCCATGTTCATGGAAATAACGATGGATGGCCATCGCCATGTGATGACGGATACGGAACACCGCACCGAACGTATTGGTACGCAAACGCATGTGGGCATGCGTACGCATATATTCCATGCTCTGCCCTTTCTTCTGCATCGGATAATCCGAACCGCACGTACCCAACACCTCTATTTCACGGGCCTGGATCTCCACGGCTTGTCCCGAACCTACACTTTGCACCAATTCACCTGTCACACTCAGGCAAGCCCCGGTCGTGATGAGTTTAATCAGTTCATCATCAAACTTATCCGCATCGGCCACTACCTGTACATTATTAATCGTCGACCCGTCATTCAAAGCGATAAAGTGGACAGATTTGCTGCCACGGCGCGTACGCACCCAACCTTTTACATTGACCTCCGAACCGTAGTCCTCACGTTTCAGTACATCTATAATCTTTATTCTACGAATAGTTTCCATTTTTTTCATCTTTATGATATCCTATCATTCGAACGCCCCCATGCGCAACATGTTGACTTCCTGCTCTGTCAGGAATCTCCAGTCGCCTCGACGGACGTTCTTCTTCGTCAGCCCGGCAAACAACACGCGGTCGAGCTTCACCACACGGTAACCTAAAGCTTCGAATATGCGGCGCACAATACGGTTTTTACCGGAATGAATTTCAATACCGATCTGTTTCTTATCGGTAGGACTGGCATAGTCGATGGCGTCTGCACGTATTTCCCCGTCTTCCAGCGTGATGCCCTCGGCAATCTGCCGCATATCGGCTGCCGTTACGTTCTTGTCGGTCGTCACATGGTAGATTTTCTTTTTCAGGAATTTGGGATGTGTCAGCTTGGAAGCCAGTTCCCCATCGTTAGTAAACAACAATACACCCGTAGTGTTACGGTCAAGACGTCCCACCGGATAAATACGTTCACGACAAACGTTCTTGACCAAATCCATCACGGTCTTGCGGTTTTGCGGATCGTCGCTCGTGGTCACGTAATCTTTCGGTTTGTTCAGCAGGACATACACCTTGCGCTCGATGCTCACAGGCTGCTCGTGGAACTTCACTTCATCCGTACGTTTTACCTTCGTTCCCAACTCTGTAACCACCGTCCCGTTGACACTCACTACACCTGCCGTAATAAATTCGTCCGCTTCACGACGGGAACAAACTCCGGCATTGGCCAAGAACTTGTTCAAACGAATCGGAGCATCCGGATCCACATTGAGTTCTTTATACTCAATCTGTTTCTTCATGCTATATTTGGCATTGGGGTCGTAATTACCGGTACGGCGCTGCTGCAGCCTGCCTCCACCGAAACGGTTGTTCCCATAGCCGCCTTGCGGACGACGGAAACCGCCACCATTATTGTCGCGATAGCCTCCTTCACGGTTACCGTAACCGCCTTCGCGACGGTAACCACCGTTGTTCGGACGGAAACCGCCCTCACGGTTATAACCTCCTTCACGGTTACCATATCCGCCTTCACGACGATACCCCCCATTATTCGGACGGAAACCGCCCTCGCGGTTATAGCCTCCTTCGCGGTTGGCATATCCACCCTCACGATTATAATCCTGACGGGGCTGATAGCTGCGATAAGGACGCTGGCCACCGCCGTAACTACGCTGTTCGCCACCGAAACCACGATCTTCACGGTTGTAAGACGGCCGGAAAGGTCGTCCCTCCTGTGCGCCATCGGCACCATTGGCCGTATAAGCCCGTTCAGCCCGCTGAATCCGCGGCCTCATGACACGGCCTTCACGTCCTGTACGATTTAAACTCCGATTGTTGTTCTCACTGTCGAATGGCTTATAGCCCTCACGGCTACGCTCTGTTCCTTCAGGAGCAAAATTATCCTGCCATTTTTCGTCTTCCATACTTTTTTCCTTTCTATATAATAATTAAAACAAGGAGACTGCGTTCGCCCTCGCGGGCCAGTCGCATCTCCGGTCAACATTTTTAAATTCCCGTGTAAGAGTGGGGCGTAATGGCACGAAGCTCCTGCTTCACCTCTTCACTGACAGCCAACCCCTCTATGAAATTTTTAATGGATTCTTCCGTTATAGCCTGGTTCGTACGAGTCAAAGCTTTCAAAGCCTCATAAGGATGAGGATATGCCTCCCGGCGCAGAATCGTCTGGATGGCTTCGGCCACGACCGCCCAGCAGTTGTCCAAATCGGCATTGATGGCCTCACGGTTCAGCAACAACTTGCGCAAACCTTTCAGCGTGCTCTGGATGGCAATCACCATGTGCCCCATAGGTACACCGACATTGCGCAAGACTGTGGAGTCCGTCAAGTCGCGCTGTAGACGCGACACCGGTAACTTCATACTCAAATGTGCCAATATGGCATTGGCTATACCCAAATTACCTTCGCTATTCTCGAAATCTATCGGGTTCACCTTATGAGGCATGGCACTGGAACCGACCTCGCCGGCTTTAATCTTCTGTTTGAAGTACTCCATAGACACGTACTGCCAGAAGTCACGGTCCAGGTCTATCAAAATCGTATTGATGCGCTTCATGGCATCGAAAACCGCTCCCAAATTGTCGTAATTGGAAATCTGGGTCGTATATTCCTCACGCTCCAACCCCAACTTATCAGCCACAAAATTATTGCCGAACGACTTCCAATCGTAACGGGGGTAGGCCACATGATGGGCATTGTAATTCCCCGTCGCTCCGCCGAACTTGGCTGTAATGGGGCACGCTTTAAGCATCTCCAACTGGCGTTCCAGACGATAGACAAATACCATAACTTCTTTCCCCAAACGGGTAGGCGAAGCAGGCTGTCCGTGTGTCTTGGCCAACATGGACACGTCGTTCCATTCCTCGGCATACGCGCGAAGCTGGGCTATCAGTTCCTCCATCTGGGGATAGTAACATTCCTCCAAAGCTTCTTTGATGGACAAAGGAACCGATGTATTGTTGATGTCCTGAGATGTCAGGCCGAAATGAATGAATTCCTTATAAGCTTCAAGACCTCCTATTTTATCAAACTCTTCCTTGATAAAATACTCCACAGCCTTCACGTCATGGTTCGTCACGCTCTCTATTTCCTTCACCCGTCCGGCATCCGCTTCCGTGAAATTCCGGTAGATGTCACGCAAACGGGAAAACAAATCATGATTGAAATCAGCCAACTGCGGCAAAGGCAATTCGCACAAAGTAATAAAGTATTCAATCTCTACACGCACGCGATAGCGAATAAGCGCGTATTCAGAAAAGTAGGAAGCCAAAGCCTCTGTTTTACCTCTATAACGGCCGTCTATCGGAGAAATAGCCGTCAACAAATCCAATTCCATAAAAGTAATACGTATTATTTATGCTACAAAAATAGTTCATTTTATCGATTCGCACATATTAAAATAGAGAAAAGTTATCGAAAAAACAGAGATTGATGACATAAAACAAAAAAGACACCTTCCAAGTGTCTTCCTGCGTGGTGGGCGCTGAGGGATTCGAACCCCCGACCCTCTGCTTGTAAGGCAGATGCTCTGAACCGGCTGAGCTAAGCGCCCCTCTCTTTCGTTTCAAAAGCGATGCAAAGGTACGCCTTTTTTTCGTTTCTGCAAATTTTTGACGCACTTTTTTTTGCACCAAAAGGTAAAGTTATCCGCCCGAAGTATCCTCAAAGAGCGGATAGCTACTAACATTTCCACCCCAAACGTACCGCACCCCCGACCTGAAGATACAGCAATTCGGGTATTCTTTTCCGTAATTCATATACCATTATAATGGAGAGAAACCGATAACTTTGCATTATCATTTTAACAGAACGGACATGACATTAGAACGATTTCAACAGATGATTGCAACAGGCAAGCCCTTGGCCGGCGAGGAAATGATTACTTTCATGCGCGAACAGAGCGATGCCACCCGCCGTTTGCTCTTCGACTTGAACGGCTCTTACCACTCTCCCGAAGAAATTGTCGCCCTGTTCAGCCGGATTACCGATAACAAGGTGGACGATTCCTTTCACCTATTCCCTCCCTTTTATACCGATTTCGGGAAAAACATCCATCTCGGAAAGAATGTCTTCATCAATTCCTGTTGTCAGTTTCAAGACCAAGGTGGCATCTTTATTGGTGACGGTACTTTGATTGGGCATAGCGTGGTGATGGCTACGCTAAATCACGGCTTTGCCCCCGACGACCGTCAGAACCTTTATCATTCGCCCATCCATATCGGAAAAGGTGTATGGATAGGCGCACATGCCACCATCTTGGCGGGCGTGACCATTGGAGACCACGCCATCGTAGCGGCAGGTGCGGTGGTAAACAAGGACGTTCCTGCACGTGCCATAGTAGGAGGAGTACCGGCCAAAGTGATAAAGTACATCGACCGTACCATAGACCTTTGAGTAACAGTATTTACGCCTCGGCATCGCTCATTCCTGCATTTTGGAGTGTGGATTGTTCATAAAAAAATCCGTCGTAGGAGCAAAATCCCACGACGGACGGTATTCATTTCTTTCCGGACTATATCATTTTCCACTAAAACGGGCAGCCTGCTCGGCAATCAAGGCCTCATCGTCGAAATAATTTATCTTCATGGCCTTACGCACCTCCGACAAGGTGTCGGCCGCTACGGCGCGAGCCGCCTCACATCCTTTCTTCAACATCTCATATACCGCCGGAATATCTTGTTCGAACTCCTTACGACGCTGACGGATAGGTTCCAGTTCTTCCTGCATCACGGCTGCAAGGAACTTTTTCACTTTCACGTCACCCAAACCTCCACGGCGGTAATGGGCTTTCAGCTCCTCCAAATCGGCATAATCTGGCAAATAACGGCCGAAATGCTCCGGACTGGAAAAAGCATCCAGATAAGTAAACACCGTATTGCCCTCCACTTGTCCGGGATCGGACACCTTCAGGTGGTTGGGGTCAGTGTACATGGTGCGTATCTTCTTCTCCACCTCGTCCGCCGAGTCTGACAAATAAATACAGTTACCGAGAGACTTGCTCATTTTAGCCTTGCCGTCGGTACCTGGCAAGCGCAAGCAAGCGGCATTTTCCGGCAACAGGATATTGGGCTCCACAAGCGTATCCCCGTAGATATAGTTGAAACGACGGACAATCTCACGCGCCTGTTCCAACATCGGCTCCTGGTCCTCTCCCACCGGCACGGTCGTCGCTTTGAAAGCCGTAATGTCGGCAGCCTGACTGATAGGATAAGTGAAGAATCCCACGGGAATGCTCGCCTCGAAGTTACGCATTTGTATTTCTGTCTTCACCGTAGGATTACGTTGCAGGCGCGAAACGGACACCAAATCCATGAAATAGAAAGACAGCTCGCACAACTCCGGTATCTGCGACTGGATGAAGATGGTGGACTTGGCCGGATCGATGCCGCAGGCCAAATAATCGAGTGCCACTTCTATCACGTTCTGCCGTACCTTTTCCGGATTGTCTATATTGTCCGTCAAGGCCTGGGCATCTGCTTCAAAGATGAATATTTTATCGAACTGACCGGAGTTTTGCAACTCCACTCTTCTTCGTAAAGAGCCTACATAATGGCCGATATGCAATTTTCCCGTAGGACGGTCTCCCGTCAATACAATTTTTTCCTGCTTCATTTTCTGTCTGTATAATTAGTTCTGCAAAGATAGTGCAAATCGAGAGCAAAATATCAAGCTCGCTTGGAATATTTGCCGAGATGCCGCCTATTTTATGAAAAGACACAGAGAATGCCCTGAAGAAACAATGAGGTTCATCCAAAAAGCTGGTCTAAATCATCCTGCTCCAATATGGCCACAACGACCTTGCCGTCAGGGGTCTGATTGGGATTACGGCAGACGAACAAGTCGTCTACCAAAGCCTCCATCTCTTCATTGGACAACACCTGCCCCTGCACAATGGCGGCGCTTCGAGCCAGCGACAAAGCGATATAATGGCGTACATCTTCCTCTACATTACATCCCTTTTCTATGGAAGAATGCACAATGCCGCGCACCATTTCCACAGGATTCAATCCTTCTGTTCCGGAAGGGACGGCGTTAATGGAGAAACTTCCGCCCCCCAACACGGACAAATCGAAGCCCAAGGCATGCAAGTCGTCTGTCAGATGCTCCAACACAATGCCTTCTGACGGTGGCAACTGTAGCATTTCGGGAAAAAGCAGCCCTTGAGACTGTCCGTTGCTTCCCTCCATTTGTTTACGATAACGGTCGTAAAGCACACGGATATGTGCACGATGCTGGTCGATAATCATCAGTCCGGACTTCACCGCCGTCATGATATATTTGCCTTTATACTGATAATGCTGGGTCGATTTTTCAAAGGTATCCTTTGTATCCGCATACAAAGTCAGATCGTCGGGGACGGAGGATGAAAAATCTCCTCCCCCGAAATCGTTCGTCACCGCGGAAGACGCGCTTTTCCCCATTCCGTCATACAAAGGTTCCCAATCCATCCGCTGCGATTTATAACCGGAAGAAGAGCCGGACTTAAAAGGATTGAAATCGGGATTCACTTCCAATACCGGAGCTTCAACGGTTGCCGGAGAAAAAGCATTGCCAAATACAGGAATGTCCGGAGCACCTTCCGTGTCGAAATCAATCGTAGGCACGGCATTGAAGCGCCCTAACGACTCTTTCACCGCTGCCACTATAATCTGCCAAATGGCCAGTTCGTTTTCAAACTTGATTTCCGTCTTCGTAGGATGGATATTCACGTCGATATTGGCCGGGTCTACTTCGAAATAGAGGAAATAGGACACCTGCTCACCTATGGGTATCAACTGTTCGAAAGCCTCCATCACTGCTTTGTGGAAATAAGGATGACGCATATAACGTCCGTTCACGAAGAAGTATTGATGGGCTCCTTTCTTACGGGCAGAATCCGGTTTACCCACGAAACCGGACAAACGGACCAAAGAAGTCTCTACATCGACAGCCAAAAGTTGCTCGTTGAGTTTCTTACCGAAAATATTGATGATACGTTGGCGCAATGTGGATTTTGGCAAACTGAGCACCACACTGCCGTTTTGTGTCAAAGAGAAAGCTATGTCTTCATGCACTAAAGCCACGCGCTCAAACTCTTGCAATATATTACTCAGCTCGGTCTGATTGGATTTCAAGAACTTGCGACGTGCAGGCACGTTAAAGAAAAGATTCCGTATCAGGAAATTACTTCCCGGCGCACAGGAAACCGGCTCCTGTCCTACCAGTTGGGAACCTTCGATATTCACACACGTCCCCAATTCGCTCCCGGCTTGACGGGTTCTCAATTCTACTTGGGCCACAGCCGCAATAGAAGCCAATGCCTCTCCCCGGAAGCCCATCGTACGCAAAGCGAACAAATCACCGGCTTCACGTATCTTGGACGTAGCGTGACGTTCGAACGAAAGACGCGCATCGGTCTCTGACATCCCCTTCCCGTCATCCACTACTTGAATAGAAGTCTTGCCCGCATCTTCCACCACTACGTCAATCCGTGTGGCCGAGGCGTCCACGGCATTTTCAACCAATTCTTTTATCACAGAGGCCGGTCGTTGTATCACTTCACCGGCAGCAATCTGGTTTGCTACCGAGTCCGGCAGCAAATGTATAATATCACTCATCTTTCAGGATATGCTTAAAACCGAAAACTTCCAGTCAATAAATAATGCCAAATGAAAAGCAACGCACCGATAATAATCAATGCTACTCCCCATTTCATAGGCTTACGCCCGCTTTCTTTCCTGCGCCGCAAATGCTTTGTCCCTTTCACGAAAGTTCCGCGGATATCTTCCGGATTAAACTCCTTCGGCGGCAGCATGCCCAACTCTCGTTTGGCACGCTCTTCTATGGCCTTCAGTTTTTCTTTTCGTTCATTTATATATATATAAGGATGATGGAACTTTCGAGGTTCTCGTGTCTTAAAGAGTGCCATAAACTATTTCTTTTTAATTTGATCCAAAGATTGTAAAGGTGCCTTGTGCTTGTAAGACGTCTTAAGCTCCGTTCCGGACTTCTTGGGGCGCCATACGAATATATCGTCTTTGTTCAACGGACGGATATAGTCGAACCAGGCAAAATTGGACAGATAAAGCCGATTAGGCGGTATCATGACTATCGGATAGATTACCCCCGTAGAGGCCGGCATCCATATCTTCTCCATTTTCCGTTCCTTCATAAACAATTTAAGTTCAGTGGTTTCCGTATAGTTCAACCCTATCATCAAACTGTCATCATCAAACATATAATAGTCCACATAAACGTTGCCGTTCACCCACGTCTCATACATCTCCCCGTCACGAAAGTAGGAAGTCATCTCTTTTCCGGCCACTTGATTATAATGCACCGAGTCGATCCGCTCCACGGAAAGCGTTTGGTCTATGACATGAATCCGGTCTATGGTAGAATCGTTCAAATAAACTTTAATCACCTCTCCCAATACTTGCTGCCCGCCGTTCCATACGATAGGGTCACGGTACATCGTGATGCAAGTATCACGCGAATCGAACACCAAAGAGTCGCAAACCGATTGGACATCCATACGGTAGGAACGCACCTTGTGATAGCCCCGGACTTCGCGGTACATGCTATCGGTATCCATATAGAAAGTGTACACTTTGAACGTGTCGGCATGCATGTACATCGTGTCACGTTGCGAATAATCTATAGCTACCGCACTGTCCGTCGCCATGGAATAACCGGTACTGTCATTATAGTAACAATAGTTTCCCGTCAGCATGTTTTTATTCACCTCGTCGGTGTAGACCACATTACGAAAACCTTCTCCCACACCGGACTTGCTGTCATAATACAAACTGTCGCCCACCATCTTACGCCCCTTGTTGGTCACAATGGAACGGTCGAGCAAGATGGCTTCCTCTGTCTGGGTATTGTAAAAGCCCGACTCGGAATAAATATGATTGTCGCCGCTGTCGATATTGGAAGGACCGACAATCTCTGCCATACTCGTCAGGGTATTATAGTTCAACGTATCGGAAATCAACGTAAACTTCGGGTTCTCCAACTTCACATTATAATTAAACACGGCCTGACGCGTAGGCGGACTATATTGCCCCCAATCGGAAGTCAACACATTGTCTTTGTCTACCAACTTTCCCCCTTCGAAAAAATATCCCAATTCATACAGACGGTCGTAATCGAGACTGTCCGTATAGAGTTTGGATTCACGATGTGTCAGTACCACATTGTGGCGGACACGGGCCAACTGGTCCAAACCGTTATACAGCAACATGTCGCCAACCAAATCCAACGTATCCCCCTGTACCATCTTCACATGCCCGAAAGCATCGAATGAATTCGTGGCCTCATAAAAACAAGCACTGTCGCAATACATCAGCACCCCATCATGTTGGAACTGTACATTTCCAGTCAATATTTGTGCACCGGGATGCCGGTACTGGTCGTACGTAAGGTTATCCGTATGCAACAAAATAACCTTTGTCTTCGACTGCTCCCGCTGCGGCTGCTCTTCAGCATAAGACACCGCAACATAAAGCCCAAACAGGCATAGAATACAAAAGAAAAGTAATCTATGCCCGCCGTTTATTCTTTTATTCTGTTTTTTATCCTTCATTTTATCCATCCGGGATATTCAAAATCACAATCCCCCCAACCTTCGTTAATACGTATGTAAGTAGATTTCTGCTTATCTTTTATCCATTGATTGATTTTCTGTTCCTGCAACTTGGCCATGACTACGTCCTTCAGCACTTGAAAATCCTCCGACATCGAAGCCCGGTGTGCTTTAATATGCGTTTTCAATTTTACCACGGCACACACTTCCTTACCTTTAGAGTTAACCATCAAGAAAGGATTGGAAATCTCTCCGGTCTTCATCGTGGAAACCACTTTAGCCACTTCGGCCGGCAATTCCTGTAATTGGAAACGAGACGTACGGATTTGGTCGCCCACCGATTGGTCGAACTTCACATTCGTCATCAGCCCCCGGTTGTTACGGCTGTCCTTATCATCGGACAAGAAAGTAGCGGCCTCCTCAAAGGAATATTTCTCCTTACGGATATCCTCGGCTATGGAATCCATACGCACCATCGTCGTATCAATATCAGCTTGAGCTAACTTAGGCTTACGCAATATATGACGTACCTTTACCTTATCTCCACGCTTGTCCACCAACTGAATGATATGAAAACCATACTCTGACTCCACTACTTTCGATATTTTCTTAGGGTCGGTCAAACTGAAAGCTACGTTGGCAAAAGCCGGATCCAACTCTCCACGCCCCACGTAATCCATTTCTCCTCCATAACGAGCCGAACCCGGATCCTCCGAATAAAGGATGGCTAAAGTGGAAAATGAGGACTCTCCATTATTGACACGGTCGGTATAATCACGCAACTCTGCCTTTACCCTCTCTATTTCTTCCTGTGGGATACGAGGTTGCTGGGTTATAATCTGCACTTCCACCTGATCGGAAATCCACGGCAAACTATCTTCCGGCATATCTTTAAAATAACGCCGCACCTCGGCTGGTGTCACCTTGATATCCGAAGTCAAGTTCTCCCGTACTCTTTGTACTGTGTATTGTTCTTTAAGAGATTCGAACATCATCTCACGAATCTGCGTCATCGTCTTATGATAATATTCTTCCAACTTCTCTTTCGAACCGGCACGCATGATCAATTCATTCAAACGTGCCTCCATGTTGGCGGAAATCTGGGAGTTCTCGACTTCCACACTGTCCAACTGTGCCTGATGCAAAAATAATTTCTGTATAGCCAACTGTTCGGGAATGACACAATAAGGATTACCGGAAATGTTCGCTCCGAAATCCATACGGGCTGCCTCCACATCGGAACGCAAAATTGCTTCATCGCCCACCACCCAAATCACTTCATCCACCACGTTATTCGGGCTTTGTGCAAACAAATGCATTTGTATCCCTCCGAAAAGGAATACAAATGCATATAATAACTTCTTAAAAAGATTCATATACTACTTGTTCTAAACTGCCTACGAAGATAGTGTTATTCAAGGCTGCTTCAATGCTTGTTAACCGTATTTAAAACCTCTTTGTATATTTCAACCTTATAGGTCTCCCGCAATCTGCGCACGAACTCCGCTTCGCAAGCTGCCTGATAATCCGATACGACCTCTCCACGCACGTCTGTCCAGTCTTTTGGCTTTCTCAACTTCTTGCCGTACACAGCCGTATACGGATAATACTCTGACGGCTTAGGTTCTTTCTTTTCCTTAAAAACCAGATGGTCTACAAAAGCATTATCTCCTTTCTTAAACAAATTCTTTTCAACTCTGATTTGCTTTACGGAATCCTGATTGAAAGATGCACGCAAGGTATCTATCCATTGAGCCTCATCCACCGATTTCAGCAATTTTCGTACGTCTTTCACCAACCCTTTGTCTTTGCAATGGTACACCACGCCTCTATAGCGCGGCTCATCCCATTTATACTTTGACTTATGGGCCTTGAAATAAGCTTCCAGTCCGACCGTATCTTTGGCAGCCTTGTCCCAAACCTCGCGCGTACTTATTTCATATAACAAAAGTCCGTCGTGATACTCTTGAATCAGATACTTCAGGCTCTCGTCTTTGGCACAAAGTTCCCGTACTTTCTGCTCTATCACATCTTCTTCCGTCAATTTTCCGGCCGAACCTTTTACTAAAGAGTCTATGGCCATCGAAGCCACACGCTCTTTCAGGCCCCGGCTTTCCAAAAAACGCTGTAATTGAGGTTTCAACTCTTCGTATGACTCGAGTTGCTTCCGGTCTTTCATCAGCACGATATGATATCCCATCGGTGACTGAAAAGGTTTCGACATTTCTCCCTTATTCAAAGAAAAAGCAACATCCTCAAACTCTTTCATAGTCTGCCCTTTGGCAAACCATCCGCCTAAGTCGCCTCCTCGTGCCGCAGAACCTTTGTCGGCAGAGCATTGCTTGGCCAAAGTAGCGAAATCAGCCCCCTGCTGCAAAGCGGTATAAATAGAATCTATGCGTTCTTTTGCTTTCGCCTGTTCCTCAGGTGTCGCTTTCTGTGCCACCAATATCATGATATGGGCAGGATGAATCAGCCCGTCCGGACCGATGGAAGCTTTCATTCCGTCATAATAACGCTTCAACTCTTTTTCTTCTGCCGACACCGACACGAAGTAAGGACGTATCTGTTGGTCACGATAAGTCCGGAACTCTTTCTTGAAAGAAGAAAGCGTATCATAACGGGCATCCAATGCAGCTTCCACTTTCAACTTATAGTTCACAAACAAGTCCACATATTCGTCAACGGTCTTCTTATCTACAACATTCTCGCCATTATTCTTGTTAAAATTATACTCGAATTCCGAACGAGGAACATCCTTCCCGTTGATTTTCATGACAACAGGGTCATTTCCCTGTGCATACAAGACACCCGTTAGACACAACGAGCAACACCAAAGTGCAAACTTTCTCATCGTTTCCATCATTCCGGACGACTATAATTCGGTGCCTCGCTCGTAATGGTCACATCGTGCGGATGGCTTTCAAGCACACCGGCATTCGTAATTCTCACAAACTTGGCCTGATGCAAATCCCCTATCGTGTTGGCGCCGCAATATCCCATTCCGGAACGCAAACCTCCTATCAGTTGGAAGATAACCTCCTGAACCGTCCCCTTATAGGGCACACGACCGGCAATTCCTTCCGGAACCAATTTCTTCACGTCTTTCACTGCCGCCTGAAAATAACGGTCTTTTGAACCGCATTCCATGGCTTCAAGAGAACCCATGCCTCGATAAGATTTGAACTTACGACCATTAAATATAATAGTGTCGCCCGGAGATTCTTCCGTCCCAGCCACCAACGAACCGATCATCACACAATATCCTCCGGCTGCCAATGCCTTGACCACATCACCCGAATAACGCAAGCCGCCATCCGCAATCAAAGGAACTCCCGTACCCTCCAACGCACTGGCTACATCATAAATAGCTGACAACTGCGGCACTCCGACACCGGCAACCACACGAGTCGTACAAATAGAACCGGGGCCGATTCCGACTTTCACGCCGTCGGCACCTGCTTCCACCAACATCTTAGCAGCTTCCCCCGTGGCCACATTACCCACTACGATATCCACATTCGGAAATTCAGCCTTAGCGGCTTTCAATTTCTCAACCACATATTTGGAATGACCGTGTGCCGTATCAATCACAATAGCATCAGCTCCGGCTTCTACCAAGGCACGCATACGGTCCAACGTATCGGCAGTTACTCCGACTCCTGCTGCCACACGCAAACGCCCCTTCTCATCCTTGCAAGCCATCGGTTTGTCTTTTGCTTTTGTAATGTCCTTATAAGTAATCAAACCAACCAACCGGCCATCCTTATCCACCACAGGCAATTTCTCAATTTTATTTTCCTGCAAGATTTTAGCCGCAGCCGAAAGGTCTGTCTGCTGATGTGTCGTGACCAGATTCTCTGAAGTCATCACTTCATCTATCTTACGGTCGGGATTCTGTTCAAAACGCAAATCACGGTTCGTAACGATACCCACCAATTTGTTTTCATCGTCTACAACGGGAATACCTCCGATATGATACTCGCTCATCATATTCAGCGCATCTCCCACCGTACGTCCGCGTTTAATCGTCACCGGATCATAAATCATACCGTTTTCAGCACGTTTCACGATAGCCACCTGACGAGCCTGTTCCTCTATGGACATATTCTTGTGAATCACACCGATACCTCCTTCTCGTGCAATGGCAATAGCCATTGGAGCCTCGGTTACAGTATCCATTGCAGCCGTGACGAAAGGCACTTTCAATTCAATGTGACGAGAAAACTTTGTGGTCAACTCCACCGTACGTGGTAAAACTTCTGAATAAGCAGGAATTAACAATACATCATCGTAAGTTAATCCATCCATTACAATTTTATCTGCAATAAATGATGACATAGGCTTTAAATTTATTGCATGCAAATATACGCATTTTATATGAAACAGCGACCTTTTTTTGTTTTTTTTGTGATAAAAGGCGGCCTCATCGCCTCAAAAATGATATGGCCGCCTTACCTTTTTCCCTTCACATCTCACAGGCTACAAAAGAAGGAAACGAATACGGGAACACTCAAATCTATCAAAACGCCATGTAGAATCGCGATCGGCATCATATCCTTACCGGAATAACGCAGGATAGAAGGCAACAGCACATCCATCGAATTGACTCCTGCTGCCGAAATCGGAGCAAACCTCCCGAAACATTTACGGATAAGAGGAGTTCCCAACAAGGCCATCATTTCACGAAATATATTGGTCAATAGTGCGATTGTTCCCAATTCCGTTGCCAACTGAAGCCCTAACGACGGTTCCTTAAACTGGGTAATCAAAATGGAAGACAAAGAATAGTAAGCAAAACCACTCCCCACCGCCATACAGTCAAACACACTCCATTGGCTTAACAACAAACTGGCTAACGCCGAAAAAAGCAATGTTCCGACAATCGTCCCCAAAGGAATGATCAACATTTTCGGAGTAAAATGAGCCAGCATCCCCTTCAAGTTCTCATTGCTACCTATATTGATACCCACCTGAAACATCAATACATATAATATATACATCGAAAGATTGTGCGTATCGAGTTGTATGTGGACACCAAAACCTATCAGACAACCTAACAAAAAGAACAAACAAACAATCATACTTCCTTTCATCATTCTCCTCCCTTCCTAAAAAAAAGATAATATACCAACCAAGCTGCTATGATACTGCCCAACACACTGAAACAAGCCAGCAAAGCCGCCTGTCCGCTAAATCTTCCCAAATTACTGACGATTAAATTGTTCGACCCGACCGATATCCCCAAGATAAAAAGCATAGCAAAAACAGTCAACGGAATGGTCTTCTCCGTTTTTCGCATGAGTTTCAAGTCACGCAACAAATAACCGGCTCCCAATCCGACGAACATAATAGATATAATCTTAAACATACACGAAACACATTAAAAGGGTAAAACATTCCAGCCCGCCCTTCTCGCAAAGAACCTGCCGTACTCTCTAAAAATCTCACGATGAAAATGTTCGGAAAAAGAATAGCATCCTACGTGCCCTTCATACGAACAGCACCGCATTAGAAAATTATTCCGAACTTACCCTTTTCAAATAAAGCCACTGAACCAGTGCACATGCACGAGGAAACGCTCGCAAAAAGGAGAAATCCTTTTTACGTCTCGCAACATGTGATATATTAGGGTTTGCTGGTTCATGAATCTATTTATTATAATACTGCACGACAAAGATACGCAACTTCTGCCGAACTACCAAATTATTCTGCGAAACAATATGCCACAAAAAAGGGTGTAAACAGCATTTGTCTACACCCTTACAGCTTTATCTTTTTCAAAAATCGTTTCGTCTGTTATCAATTTGCCATTTCGGAAATAAATTTGATTCGCACCAAACGGACTTCTTCCTCTGTATAATCGTCCCCCAACTCGTCCATGGCAACAGCTAAGCTGTCTGTCTCCGACTCTTTGAAGTAATCATAAATATCCAGCAAATGGTCTTCATCCATTGCCTCATCCAGAAAATAGTCGATATTCAGTTTCGTTCCGGAATAAACAATCGCCTCTATCTCATCCAACAACTCGTTGAAATCAATACCCTTAGCCGACGCGATATCATCCAACGCCACTTTGCGATCGATACTCTGAATGATACTCACTTTCAACTTCGACTTATTGGCCACCGTACGTACCCTCAAGTCTTCCGGACGCTCAATCTCATACTCTTCGCAATGCTGGCGTATCAAATCGCAAAACTCCTTTCCGTAACGTTTTGCCTTCCCGGCACCGACTCCCGGTATGTTCTGCAGTTCCTCTATGCTGACCGGATACATCGTCGCCATCGCCTCCAACGAAGGATCCTGGAAAATGACATAGGGCGGTACATTCAAGTTCTTGGACATCTTTTTACGCAAGTCCAACAATGCATTGAACAACGCCGGATCCGTCACGCCTGTACCTCCTCCGGAACGGCTTACCACCTCTTCATCGTCATCTTCAAACTCATTGTCTTCCGAAACCATGAAAGATTCCGGCTTCTTCATGAACTTACGCCCCTTTGCCGTCAACTTCAGGATGCCGTAATTCTCAATCTCTTTCTCCAGATAACCGGCTATCAATGCCTGCCGGATGACAGCATTCCAAAACTTTTCCTCATGTTCGTCACCGCATCCGAAACAATCCAGATCAGCATGCTTATGAGCGATAACCTCGTCTGTCTCCTTACCAACTAATACATCTATAATATAATCTGCCTTAAAATTCTCTTTCACTGCTTGTACAACCTCAAGCAGTTCCTTTAATTGATTCTTTGCTTCCACTTTCTTTTTCGGGTGTAAACAGTTATCACAATTACCACAATTCTCCTCATGATATTCCTCACCGAAGTAATGCAACAAGAACTTACGACGACACACGGAAGATTCCGCATAAGCGGCCGTCTCCGAAAGGAGCTGGCGCCCGATATCCTGTTCGGCCACAGGCTTACCCTCCATGAACTTCTCCAACTTCTGAAGGTCCTTGTAGGTATAATAAGTTATGCACAAACCTTCTCCTCCGTCGCGTCCGGCCCTACCGGTCTCCTGATAATACCCCTCAAGGCTCTTGGGTATATCATAATGAATCACAAAGCGTACATCCGGCTTGTCTATCCCCATGCCAAAAGCGATGGTAGCTACAATGACATCAATGCGCTCCATGATAAAATCATCCTGCGTCTGCGACCGGGTAGCCGAATCCATTCCGGCATGATAGGCCCTCGCGTTAATGTCGTTCGCCCGGAGTATTTCGGCCAGCTCCTCCACCCTCTTACGGCTCAAAGCGTAAATAATACCGCTCTTCCCCGGACGCTGTTTGATGAACCTGATAATATCCTTATCTACATTCTTGGTCTTGTTCCTTACCTCGTAATACAGGTTCGGACGATTAAAAGAGCTTTTAAACTCCTTGGCGTCCGTCATCCCCAAGTTCTTTTTGATGTCGCCGCGTACCTTATCGGTTGCCGTAGCCGTCAAGGCTATCACCGGTGCCGCACCGATTTCGTTGATTATCGGGCGAATCCGCCTGTATTCCGGCCGGAAGTCGTGCCCCCATTCCGATATACAATGCGCCTCGTCTATCGCATAAAACGAAATTTTCACATTCCGGAGAAAATCCACATTCTCGTCTTTCGTCAACGATTCCGGAGCTACATAAAGCAACTTGGTCTTCCCGTGCAGAATATCACTCTTCACCATATCTATCGCCCCTTTGTTCAGAGACGAATTCAGATAATGGGCAACGCCGTCATCTCCGCACACCGCCCGGATTGCATCCACTTGATTTTTCATCAAAGCAATCAAAGGCGATATGACAATCGCCGTACCTTCCATCAAAAGAGACGGTAACTGGTAGCACAACGATTTTCCTCCGCCGGTAGGCATCAGAACAAAAGTATCCCTGCCCGCCAACACATTGCGTATGATGGCTTCCTGGTCGCCCTTAAAGGTTTCAAAGCCAAAATACCGCTTAAGAGGTTCTGTCAAATTCAGCATTGCATCCATATCAATAGTTTTCCAATAAAATCAAACTCAGGTTTAACATTGTTGCCCCTAACAAAGTTATAAACAAATACCTCATATTTGCAAATTATTGGGAAACTATTTTCAGGATTTCTTCATTTCTTAACTCAAAATTCCACAAACGTCCTCCTGTTAACTTGCTTTCAAACCGGAGAGGTTGGCCTTTTCCAATTGTTTTTTGGCATATTCCAACGTCACCTTGAACGTCTTTACTTTTTTGGAGGGAATTTCAAACATCGCATCCATCATGATACTCTCCATGATGGAACGCAGTCCGCGGGCACCGAGATTATACTCCACTGCCTTGTCCACGATATACTCCAACGTATCTTCATCAAAAGACAGCTTAATGCCATCCATTTCAAAGAGCTTGACCTGCTGCTTCACAATGGAGTTCTTCGGTTCCGTCAGTATATTGCGCAATGCCGTACGGTCGAGCGGATTCAGATAGGTCAGCACCGGCAAACGGCCTATGATTTCCGGAATCAGCCCGAAAGATTTCAAGTCCTGCGGAAGAATATACTTCATCAGGTTAGACTTGTCGATATGCTGCATATTCTGTACCGAGTTATAACCGACCACATGCGTATTCATCCGCTGGGCTATCTTCTTCTCGATACCGTCAAATGCTCCTCCGCAGATGAACAGGATGTTACGCGTGTCCACATGGATGTAATCCTGATCCGGATGCTTGCGTCCCCCCTTGGGCGGCACATTGACCATCGAACCCTCCAGAAGTTTCAGCAGCCCCTGTTGTACCCCTTCCCCGCTCACGTCACGCGTGATGGAAGGATTATCACTCTTACGGGCTATCTTGTCGATTTCGTCGATAAAGACAATACCCCGTTGAGCAGCCTGTACATTATAATCGGCCACCTGCAACAAACGGGAAAGAATACTCTCTACATCCTCCCCTACATAGCCGGCCTCGGTAAACACCGTAGCATCCACTATCGTGAAAGGCACATGCAATAATTTGGCTATGGTACGAGCCAGAAGGGTTTTTCCCGTTCCGGTGCTTCCCACCATGATTATATTCGATTTCTCGATTTCCACTCCATCGTCCGATGTCTGCTGTGCCAATCTTTTATAATGGTTGTAAACCGCCACGGCAAGATTACGCTTGGCATCATCCTGCCCGATGACATACTGGTCCAGATAAGCCTTAATATCGCGCGGTTTGGGCAACTCGGCCAAATCGAACCCCAAATCATCCTTCTCCTTGTGCTCCACGGGCAAAGAATCTTTCACAATCCGGTAAGCCTGTTGCGCACAGTCGCTGCATATAAAACCATTCACTCCGGTAATGAGCAAAGGCACATCGCGCTCCGCCCTGCCGCAAAAAGAACATGCTTTCTTCATCGCCATTGCATTTACGGATTAAGGACATCGTTAGCCGATTCCGGTTTCTTACGAACCAAAACACTATCTATCATACCATACTCTTTGGCCTCCTGCGCCGTCATCCAATAATCACGGTCGGAATCAGCCCACACCTTGTCGAAATCGGTATGAGAATGTTCTGCGATAATCGTATAAAGTTCTTTCTTCAATTTCTGAATCTCACGCGCCGTTATCTCGATGTCCGAGGCCTGTCCCTGTGCCCCACCCATCGGTTGGTGAATCATCACACGGCTGTGGGTCAAGGCCGACCGCTTGCCTTCGGCTCCGGCCACCAACAGTACGGCTGCCATAGACGCCGCCATGCCCGTGCAAATCGTAGCTACGGGACTGCTGATAAACTGCATCGTATCATAAATACCCAATCCGGCATACACCGAACCGCCGGGCGAATTGATATAGATGGAAATATCCTTTCCCGGATCCACCGAATCCAAATAAAGCAACTGAGCCTGCAACGTATTGGCCGTGTAATCATCTATCTGGGTTCCCAAGAATATGATACGATCCATCATCAAACGGGAAAACACATCCATCTGTGTCACGTTCAACTGACGCTCTTCCAGAATGTAGGGATTGAGATATTGGTTTTGCGCGCTCACTACGTCGTTCAGCACCTGGCTGTTCAAGCCCAAATGCTTCACTGCATACTTTCTAAAATCTTCCATAGTCAAACTATTTATGCGGAAAAAGGAAACACCTGAACAATCTTCCGCCATTTTCGAGCAAATGTACGAAAAATATGTTCGGGGGTTTCCTTCCTTATACTTATTTCACAAAATTAAACCTGCCCCGCTCGAATTAAGCGAACAACTTGTTGAAATCCTCTACGCTGATTTCTTTGTGGTTCAACTTCACGACATTCTTCAATGCGGCCGACAACTTGTTCTCCACGCTGCGGTTTACCAAAGACTCTACCTGGTCTTGCTTCTTCAGCATTTCATTGGCGTAGTTGTCCAACATCTCTTCCGGCACGTTAATCATACCGTACTGAGCAAACTGAATCTTCGTGATATTCTTGGCCGTAGCAATCAAGTCTTCTTTCTCGACCTTGATACCGTAAGCCTTCACCAACTGCTCCTTAATCAGGTGCCAAGTCAGCTCTTCGATGCTCTTGTCGTAATTTTCTTCCACGAACTTCTCTCCCTTGTCTGCATTGCTTACACGCATGAAACGTTTCAGGAAAGCATCGGGATATTCCAACTTGCCCACCTTATTCGTCAGGTAAGTACGTACATCCAAAATGAACTTGTAGTCACTGTCTGCCACAAACTGTTCTGCCAAAATCTCCTTGATTTTATTACGGAACGCTTCTTCGCTCGTTACCGTACCTTTCTCAAAGACTTGGTCAAACAATTCCTGATTCAATTCAGCTTCCTTGAAACGTGTAATCTCCTGCACTTGGAAACTGAAATCCGAAGTCATAGCCGGCACGTCTTCCTTCTTGATTTTCAACAACGAAGCGATTTCCACGTCATGACCATCGTATGCCTTGTTCGGATTGAAGACCAATACATCGTTCACCTTGCAACCGTTGAATACGGCCTTCTGCTCGTCGTTCTTCATATATTCAGGCAACAAAACGGCATTTTCAACCTGTACGCCACCTTCTTTCGTATTTCCGTTCTCATCCAGTTCGGCCAACAAACCCTTCACCATGTCCTTAGCCTCGTAGCTGTCCACATGGTCATAGCTACCCGCACGCTGGGTGTACATCTTCACTTGGCCGTCGATCATTTTGTCGTCCACCTGGATGTCATAATAATCAACCGTGTCTTCACCGCTCAGTTCAGCTTTGAACTCGGGAGCCAAAGCCAAATCGAAAGCAAACGAAAACTCTTCCATCGTATCGAAGTCAATATCCTGCTGACGGTCTTCGCTCGGAAGCGGCTCGCCCAGAATATTCAGATTGTTTTCCTTGATGTAAGCATACAGTTTCTCACCCAGCAACTTGTTTACTTCCTCTGCCGTAATGTCCTTGCCGAAACGTTTTTTCAACAGTCCCATGGGCACTTGTCCCGGACGGAAACCCGGCATACTTGCTTTTCTGCGGAAATCCTTCAAAGCCTTCTCTACCCTGTCGGCATAGTCGGCCTTTTCCATCTTAATGGTAAGCACCGCGCTTACTTTGTCAATGTTTTCTAATGAAATATTCATTTTGAAATCTAATTATTTATATATGATTACTATTATATTTATAATTTGTATTGCACAACAAGCGTGCAAAGATAGCCTTTATCTTTTAATAAATCAAAGTCCTTGCGCACTTTTTTCTTCATCTATCTTCTGGAAGTCTTTCAAACGCAGCACGAAACTGTTCGTCAAGTATTTGGCACGCACCACCTCATTTTCAGACAATTCCTGAGGAGAACCTTGAAAAAGTATCTGTCCCTCGAAGAGCAAATAGGCACGGTCGGTAATACAAAGCGTCTCCTCCACGTTGTGATCGGTAATCAACACGCCTATATTGCGCTTTTTCAGCTTCCACACGATATACTGTATATCCTCCACGGCAATAGGGTCTACGCCGGCAAAAGGCTCGTCCAACATAATAAATTTAGGGTCGATGGCCAGACAACGCGCGATTTCCGTCCGTCTCCGTTCGCCGCCCGAAAGCCGGTCGCCCAAATTCTTGCGCACCTTTTGCAGGCTGAATTCCGAAATCAGGCTTTCCAGCTTTTCCTTCTGGTATTCTTTCGGCTTGCCCGTCATCTCCAACACGGAAGCGATGTTGTCTTCCACCGTCATCTTACGGAATACCGACGCCTCCTGCGCCAAATAACCGATACCGTTACGGGCACGCTTGTAGACCGGAAACTTCGTGATTTCCAAATCGCCGATGAAAATACGCCCCTCGTTAGGCACCACCAATCCCGTAGTCATATAAAAAGAAGTCGTCTTTCCGGCCCCGTTCGGCCCGAGAAGCCCCACAATCTCTCCCTGCTTGACGTCGAACGACACATGATTCACCACCGTACGTTTACCGTACGTCTTCACCAGGCCCTCCGTACGGAGCACTAACCCTGTATTCTGACTGTCCTGAGAAAGAGCTTCTGCCATAAACTACAAATTTGCGTACAAAAATACGAAAATTGTATTAAAAAGCAGCCCCTTGCACAAAACTATTTCCGCCCGCCGCCTCTTTTTAGCGGATTTTCATTAATTTTGTGTGATTTAAAAAGAATTGGACATGCTATTCAACAAAAGTTTGGCTACATTCGGCCGTTATCTGATGCTGATGGGGCGCACTTTCTCACGCCCCGAAAGGATGCGGATGTTTTTCAAACAATACATTAAGGAAATGAGCCAGTTGGGCGTAGACTCCATCGGAATCGTCCTCCTGATATCCTTCTTCATCGGCGCAGTAATCTGCATCCAGATCAAGCTGAACATCCAAAGCCCGTGGATGCCTAAGTTCGTCACGGGATACACCACCCGCGAAATCATGTTGCTGGAATTTTCATCTTCCATCATGTGCCTGATTCTGGCCGGGAAGGTCGGTTCCAACATCGCCTCCGAAATCGGCACCATGCGCGTCACACAGCAAATCGACGCCCTTGAAATCATGGGAGTCAATTCCGCCAATTACCTCATCCTGCCCAAGGTGCTGGGCATGATGACCATGATGCCCTTCCTGGTCTGTTTCAGTATTTTCTCCGGATTCGTAGGGGCCTACGCCACGTCCGTCATCGGACAAGTCATCACGATAGACGACCTGACGTTGGGATTGCAACACGACTTCAACGAATGGTACGTATGGATGGGATTCATCAAGTCCATATTCTTCGCTTTCGTCATCACCAGCGTATCGGCGTTCTACGGCTATACGGTCGAAGGCGGTTCGGTGGAAGTGGGAAAAGCTAGTACAGACTCTGTGGTGAGCAGCAGTGTGCTCATCCTGTTTTCCGATGTGTTACTCACTCAATTGTTATCCTGATGATCGAAGTTAAATCGCTATATAAGTCTTTCGAGGACAAAGAAGTGCTGAAGGACATCAACAGTGTGTTTGAGAATGGAAAGACGAACCTGATTATCGGCCAGAGCGGTTCCGGAAAGACGGTACTGATGAAATGTATCGTGGGATTGTTCCGTCCCACCAGCGGCGAAGTACTTTATGACGGGCGCGACTTGGTGACGATGAACAAACAAGAATGGAAGATGCTCCGCCGCGAAATGGGAATGATATTCCAGAGCGCAGCTTTGTTCGACTCCATGACCGTACTGGAAAACGTCATGTTCCCGTTGGATATGTTTTCCAAAGACTCATACGCCGAACGGGTGAAACGCGCCCAGTTTTGTCTGGACAGGGTGAACCTGCTCGAAGCACAAAAGAAGTTTCCGGACGAAATCAGCGGCGGTATGCAAAAGCGTGTGGCCATTGCAAGGGCCATCGCCCTCAATCCCAAATACCTGTTCTGCGACGAACCGAACTCGGGTCTCGACCCCAAAACCTCGTTGGTGATAGACGAGCTGATTCACGACATCACCGTGGAATTCAACATGACCACCATCATCAACACGCATGACATGAATTCCGTAATGGGCATCGGAGAAAACATCCTGTATATATATGAAGGGAGAAAAGAATGGCAGGGCAACAAAGACGAAATCATGAACTCGACCAACGAACGACTGAACAGCTTCATCTTCGCCTCGGACCTCTTCCGAAAGGTGAAAGAAGCCAATAAATAGCCTCCCCTGTTCATATTCCGACTCGGCTACACGCCCATCTCCATCATACAACGCAGTTCACCGGCATTCTTTCCTTAAAAGGAATCCTGACATCGGTCAATGCTAAAATCACCTTGCTGAAGAAAAAAAATCATTCGGCTTAGATTGATAAATCGTTTGGCTTAGATCGTTTTTCCAATCTAAGCCAAACGATTTACACCTTCCAGCAGGTTCATAATCAGAAGTTTACAAAACGACCCGGATAAAAGAAAGATGCTGACGCATTCGTTCTACCGCCACGAACGTTTTTCAAGCATTCGCATTCTTCACATCGCCGACATAAGGCGGCAAAACACCCCAAACGATACCGCCATAAGGCAAACTAAACTGAAAATGAGGATGTCCCCAAAATAGACACATCCTCATTTCCATTCCTACGAACCGGCAAACCGGTTTATTTCAATGCCGACAAAGCTGCGTCATAATCCGGTTCTTCCGTTATTTCCGGAACCAACTGGGCATATATCACCTTTCCGTTCTCGTCCACAATGATTACGGCCCGTGCCGTCAATCCGGCCAAGGGACCGTCCACCATCATCAGCCCGTAATTCCCGGCAAAGTCCTTGCTGCGGAACAAAGATACGGGCTTCACGCTCTCAATGCCTTCAGTCGTACAAAAGCGTCCTTGTGCAAAAGGTAAATCCATGGATACGGCCAATACCTGCACATTCTCCAAATGAGCCGCTTTCACATTGAACTTGCGCACCGATGTGGCGCATACGGAAGTGTCCAGACTTGGAAAAATATTCAATATCACACGCTTGCCTTTAAGACTGCCCAAAGACAAATCACTCAAGTCACCGGCCACAGCCGTAAAGTCGGGAGCCATCTCTCCTTTTTGGGGCATCATCCCGTTTGTATGTACTGCTGTCCCTTTAAATGTCACGGTTTCAAACTGTTTCATAGTTCTCTTTTATTGTTTAGTATCCCGACGTGCAATAGGCACTTATCGGATAGCTCCAAGGCTATGCTACAAATATACGCAAAAGATTCTCATTAAAACATTTCAGTCAGTTAATTATCCCTTTTTCAGGATTCTTTAACTGACTGAAACTATTTCATACTGATTACTGCATCTTCCATTCCTCTCCGCATCGGACCATCGGCAAAGCGATTTCTTCACGCGTGCTGTCTCCGAACAGCACTTCCAGAAAAACGCTGGCGACATCTCCAGATACCGTATCTCCTAATGCCCGGACGGAAACCAACCCTCCCCTACGTTCTTTCTCACGGGAGGCATACTGGGCCACAAGATCGACCATCTGGCTGCGGTAGGACTCCGTCATGCTGTCGCTATAGGCAATAGAATGAATGTAATCTTCGTACTTGCCCTCTATCAAATAATTATAATAGGTCTCGGCTGCCCGGCTTACCTCGCTTTTATCGCTTTTGCCACACGAAACCCATAGGGAAAGTCCTAAAAAGGCCATCCATAGGGGAATGATTTTCCTCATTACTTCTGCCGTATAAAGATATTAATAGGAGTACCGCTGAAATCCCAACGTTCGCGTATCTTGTTTTCCAGGAAACGACGGTAGGGCTCTTTCACATATTGCGGCAAATTGGCATAGAACACAAAAGAGGGAATTTGCGTATCCGGCAGTTGCATGCAATACTTAATCTTAATGTATTTACCTTTGATGGAAGGGGGCGGATAGGCCTCAATCAAAGGCAACATCTCTTCATTCAGTTTAGCTGTAGCGACGCGTTTCTTCCGGTTCTGATAAACCTCCTTGGCTGTCTCAAGCACCTTAAAAATGCGTTGTTTCGTCAAGGCGGAAGCGAATATAATCGGAAAATCATCGAATGGAGCCATGCGATGGCGGATGGCATATTCATATTCGTTCATGACCACCGTCGTCTTGTCCTCTACCAAGTCCCATTTATTGACCACCACAACCAAACTTTTGTTGTTCCGTTGTATCAATTGGAATATGTTCAAGTCCTGGGCTTCTATGCCACGCTCCGCATCCAGCATCAGAATGCAGACATCGGAGTTCTCAATGGCCCGGATGGAACGCATGACGGAATAATATTCCAAATCTTCCGTCACCTTGTTTTTACGGCGGATACCGGCCGTATCTACCAAATAGAAATCAAACCCGAACTTGGTATAACGGGTATAAATGGAATCCCGGGTGGTTCCGGCGATATCGGTCACGATATTACGTTCTTCTCCGATAAACGCGTTGATTAGGCTGGACTTGCCTGCATTCGGTCGCCCGACAACGGCAAAACGAGGGATATTCTCATCAGTTTCGTCATCGGTAGTTTTAGGGAATTTTGAGACTATCAGGTCCAACAATTCCCCCGTACCGCTTCCGGTTGCCGCCGAAATGCAATAAGGGTCGCCCAACCCCAAAGCGTAAAACTCTGCAGCACTGTATATCCATTCATTCGTATCGGCCTTGTTGGCTACAAGGATAACCGGCTTTTTGGTACGCCGCAAGATATTGGCCACGGCTTCGTCCAAATCCGTCAAACCGTTCCGGACATCCACCAAAAACAATATGACATCCGCTTCTTCCGTCGCCAACATCACTTGCTTGCGGATTTCTTCCTCAAATATATCATCCGAGTTTACCACCCAACCGCCGGTGTCTATCACGGAGAACTCACGTCCTGTCCACTCCGACTTCCCATACTGGCGGTCGCGCGTCGTCCCGGCTTCATCACTGACAATCGCATGACGTGTCTGAGTCAAACGATTAAAAAGAGTAGACTTACCCACATTCGGGCGTCCGACTATTGCCACTATATTTCCCATAAATTATCGAATTTCGGCTTCACAACCTGATTATTAATCTAAATTATACCCAAAGCTTTTCAAAGCCCGTTCCGAACTTCTCCAATCCTTATCCACCTTCACAAAGGTCTCCAGATAAATGCTTTTACCGAAGAATTTCTCCAAAGACTTCCGAGCTTCTGTGGAAACTTTCTTTAATGCCACTCCCCGATGGCCGATGATGATGCCTTTCTGAGAGTCGCGCTCCACATAGATAACGACATTGATATGAATGGATTTTGCCTCTTCCTTGAACTGTTCCACTACGACTTCCACAGAATACGGAATCTCTTTATCGTAATATAATAAAATCTTTTCACGGATAATTTCAGTTACGAAGAAACGGGCCGGTTTATCGGTCCACTGGTCCTTGCCGAAATATGGAGGGGAATCCGGCAAAAGTTCTTTAATGCGATTCAACACCGTATCTATGTTGAACTTGCACAAAGCTGAAATAGGTATGATTTCGGCCTTGGGCAGAACGGCATGCCAAGCTTCCACCTTCGAAGTCAGTTCCTGCTGGTTGCTCACATCGATTTTATTGATAAGCAACAACACGGGAACATCCATCTTGGACACTTTCTCCAAGAAGTCGCCATTCTTATCGGGTGTCTCCACCATATCCGTCACGTACAACAGCACATCGGCGTCTTGCAAAGCTGATTCCGAGAAATTCAACATAGACTCTTGCAACTTGTAATTAGGCTTCAAGACCCCGGGGGTGTCGGAAAAACAAATCTGCATGTCTTCCGTATTCAAAATCCCCATGATACGGTGGCGCGTGGTCTGCGCCTTAAAGGTCGCAATGGATATACGTTCCCCGACCAGGAGATTCATCAGCGTGGACTTTCCGACATTCGGATTACCTACAATATTCACAAAACCAGCTTTATGTGCCATAATTGCTCTGTTTTTTTCTTTGAATAAAAAAACGCATCTATAAACGGATGCGTTCTTTTTTATGATGTCTTTTTTGAAGGATTCTCTTTTATCCCTTATTTACTTACCTGCTCCGTCGTAGCCCCATTTCATATAAGCGGCTCCCCATGTGAATCCGGCGCCGAAAGCGGTAAAAATCAGATTGTCTCCCTTCTTCAACTGTTGTTCGTAGTCCCACAAGGCCAAGGGCAAAGTGGCTGCACTTGTATTGCCGTAACGTTGGATGTTGAGCATCACTTTTTCCATCGGCAACTCCAAACGGTGTGCTACTGCCTCGATAATGCGTACATTAGCCTGATGAGGAATGACCCAAGCGATATTATCCTTGGTCAATCCGTTACGTTCGGCCACCAAAGCTGAAGCGTCGCTCATATTGGTCACGGCAAACTTAAACACCGTACGTCCTTCCTGATGGAGATAATGCAAGCGGTGGTCTATGGTAAAATACGAAGGAGGGCAAGCGGAACCGCCCGCTTTCATACACAAGAACGGCAACCCTTTGCCATCCGTACGCAAATAGGCGTCCTTCCAACCCAAGTCTTCCGTAGTAGGCTCAACCAATACGGCAGCGGCTCCGTCTCCAAAAATCGGACAAGTCGCACGGTCTGTATAATCGACCATTGAAGACATTTTGTCAGCACCGATAACAATAATCTTCTTATAACGCCCGCTCTCAATCAAAGCGGAAGCCGTATCCATAGCGAAAAGGAATCCGCTGCAGGCTGCCTGCAAGTCGTATGCAAAAGCATTCGTCAACCCCAACTTGCCAATGACAATAGAAGCCACAGAGGGGAAATGATAATCCGGAGTAGAAGTAGAAACAATCACGCAATCAATGTCTTCAGGATTTACTCCCGTTTTCTGCAATAACTGTTTCGCTGCCTTACGGGCCATATAGCTCGTGCCCAAACCTTCTTCATTTAAAATACGCCTTTCCTTTACGCCGATACGAGTCATAATCCACTCATCGTTTGTATCAACCATTCGCGACAACTCGTCGTTGTTCAAGACATATTCCGGAACGTAACCGCCAATACCGGTGATTACCGCATTTATTTTTTCCATTCTTTATTCTGCTTTCTAAAAAAAGTAGCCGGAGAACAATAGTGCTCTCTGGCTATATCTCCCTCACTAATGATTAAACAGCAGCTTCTTTCACGATAGCCACCTTACCTCTGTAATAGCCACAAGTGGGGCAAACAGTGTGATAAATGTGGAATGCGCCGCAATTCGGGCAAACTGCCAACGTAGGCGCTACGGCCTTATCATGAGTTCTTCTCTTACGGGTTCTCGTTTTTGACTGTCTTCTTTTAGGATGTGCCATTTTCTTAAGTATTTAATTATTATCCAATATTTTTTTCAATTTATTCCAACGCGGATCTACCGGTTTGTCACTTTCTTCATCCGCGCTCTTCTCTTCCTCGGAACCATCTGGTTTCTCAGACGAAGTCACCAAATGTGCCGCCAATGCCTCCATCATTTCCACATTGCAATGTCCAGGTTCATGCACGTGTGTGAGCGGAACTTCCAGCACAATAAATTCGTAAATAATCCATGCGACATTCAATATGGCATCTTCGTATGGCAGTATCATCATATCCCCTTCGTCCGCATACTCATCCCCTAACTTTACGGTAAGCATACGTTCCGTCTCTATCTCCACGTCCATATCGTCAAGACACCGATCGCACGGCACATGTACCGTTCCTTTAATATGAAAGGTAAAAACATAAGCTCCCCCGCTTTCTCTTATCTTCAGGTCTGCGTCTGCCTTACCGCTCTTCACTAAAGTCCCTTCCACAGCTTCAAAGAATGCATCATCCAATGCAAACTGATATTCAGCGACATCAGTCCGCATGTTCTTCAAATCAATCTTATAACTGTCAAGTACATCCATTTGGGCTGCAAATTTACAAAAAATAAGCGATGGCGCACAATAAAAAGCACAAAAAACGTTCTTTTTAATACTTTTTCAACTCCACCCTAAAGGTTGTCCCCACACCGATTTCCGAACGTTTCACAAAAATACGTCCTTTGTGATATTCTTCCACTATGCGTTTGGCTAAGGACAAGCCCAGCCCCCAACCTCTTTTCTTGGTTGTAAAACCGGGACTGAAGACCGTCTGGAAATGATTTTTCGAGATACCCTTACCGGTATCTGTGACTTCAACAACCACTTTCCCCGCGTCTTCAAAAGCTGTTACCGTGATACATCCTTGTCCTCCCATCGCATCTATCGCATTCTTACAAAGATTCTCTATCACCCACTCGAAAAGCGGAGCACACATATAAGCCTTCAACGGATATTCCGGCAACAGGCAACGGATAGACACTTTATTGGATGTACGGCGGGAGATATAATCTATCACGTGTTCAAGCACTGTGGCCAACAATTCCTCACGGGGTTCCGGCAAAGAGCCGATTTTAGAAAAACGTTCGGCTATCATCTCCAATCGTTTCACATCTTTGTCCATCTCCGGGATAAGTTCATCATGGGGATAAGTCTCTTTTAAAATCTCAACCCATGCCATCAACGAAGAAATCGGGGTACCTAACTGATGGGCTGTCTCTTTGGACAAACCCACCCAGACTTTATTCTGCTCCGCCTTTTTGGAACTCAACAAAGCGAAAATAGCCACTACGACAAAAATAAGAACTACCCCCAATTGTATATAAGGATAGGAAGACAGCCGTTTCAACATAATGGAATCGTCATAACAGATTTCCATAAAATCACCATCAGCACCTTGAGAAGCACCTTCATTCAGATAAATACGAATCACCCGGCCTCCTTGCCGCATGTCTTCCGCCATTTGCTTTACCTCTCTCGTACTGTCGGCTGCATTACTTGCTTTCAATGACAAATTCCGATAGCTATGTATTTCTCCTGATTTATATTGCACGATGACCGGAATGGTATTATTTCCATTCAAAACTTTCAAAACCAAGGTTACATCGGTGTTTTCATCCGCATTGTTCAGCGTTCGCATGGCTTCTGCCCATACTTCCATGTTTTGGTGTTCACCCAAAGCCAAATCACGTACTAAATAGTTGGATATAATGAGAGACCCCACGGCTATCACGATGGCCATGACTACTAACAAAAACTTAACCTGCCTTATCCGGTCATACCACTGCATAACATTTAACTTCTTATACTCCTTTCCCAAAAACGGGCAATCCTCTTTTTTATTGCATCATTGACGCCATTCTATCATCGAAAAAGCGGATGCGCCGCTACTCGACACATCCGCTCGTTTATCCCAAAAAATGTTCAAACCGGGGAGGCTACTTGATTAAGACACCTTTTCCGTTAATGATATAAAGTCCTTTCTTCAACGTTTTGAGAGTCTCTCGATCCGCAGCCTTCTTCACCAGCAGACCGCTTACGGTATAGACATCCACCCTCTGTCCTTTGGCAAGGATCGCATCAATACTCTGCCCCTCTACAACAGTGAAGTCATATCGCAGTTCTGGAGCATTATCGAGAACATTGTTACCCCAGCTATCCGAAGCCTGTTGTATCTTCATAGCCGGTACAACCAAAGTATATGAACCTTTGGCGGTAACTTCTTCTGTCAGTTCTATCTTGATTTCATTGTATTCGTCTCCCATATCCAAAGTGGCACTTACCTTTTCCTGCGTATCTTTATTGATAAGGTAAGCTTCTTCTTGAGAGTCTACATTGGTCACGGCAAAGGTCTCTTTCTGGAATTGCAATACGAAACTCTTCAAAGAGGTTACCTCGCCTTCTGCCGGAGTAATACCCGTAGGCTGGTAGTTGGTAGTCTCAACCTTTTTACCCGTGACTCTATAAGTCAAGTTTACAGACACATTCCAATCCCCCTGAGCATTCAAAACTACCTTCTCCGGCACGACAAGCGTGTACATGCCTGCATCTGCGACCTCTCTTTCCAGCGTAATCAGGATTTGGTTTTCCTGCCCTTCACCTTCTACGGCCGAAACAGTAGCGGAAATCTGTCCGGACAACCGACTCATCAAATACACAGCCGGAGCATCTTCTGACGTATTAATCGTAACGGGTTGGTCGAATGCCAACGTGAAAGTAGATACCGTTTCAACTTCATCCTCGGAAGCCGGTTCTACACCGATTACTTCAATGACAGGACCTGCCTGATGTTCTACGATTGTATATTCGTAACGCACTTCTTTATTCTGCGGACCGGAAAGAACAAAACCCTCCCAATCCTCTTTATTATCCGGACAGCTATACAAACCTTCCGGAATAACCAACTCATAAGTTCCAGAAGCTGTAATAGGTTCCCACTTTTCAGTTGCAAACATCAGCATGATTGTGTTATAGCCTTCACCATAATCAACACCTGATACTTCAATCTTTTCCTTTGTCTCTTTGTTCAACAAATAGGGCATTTCACAATTCAATGTTTCTATATATCCCTCATCATCATACTGTGCATTAATCACTGCATATTGTCCGGAAGCTGTGATTTCGATATAACTGATTTCATCCAATCCCTCGCTTTCCGGAGCCGGAGCGAGAGCTGCCGGAACTTCTGTATGAATAGCCTTGCCAGTGTATTCCAAACGGAAGTTATCGGCCTTGAACCAATTTGAGGAAGCTACCTTGACTAATAATTCACCATTAACGACTTCCACACCGTCTACCGAAACATCCACGCCCGTAGCCTTATCTATTGCAGCGACATTGGCCGTTTTCACACCGGCAGTCAAAGTTAGTGTCGTACCTGCATCAGCAGCAACCAACGCAGTCAGTTTATACACACCATCACGCAGGCCGGTTACCGTCTGCTGTACATGCATATTACTTGTTCCCCATGTATTGAACACGTAATCACCATGCGCATTGGTGATATTATAAGTTCCATTTGAATTTTCCTTCACGCCGGTATCCCCACCGTTGGCAGCGGTCCAAGGTGACAACTCTCCCGTTTCAAACGAAGGATTCTCAATCATGAAAGTATAGTCGAAAGTCTTGCCATTACCAGGGTAAGCCACCAACACGAAAGTCTTGGTAGCTTCTGCCAATTCTGTGCCGATAACCTGAATGGTTTCCAAAGTCACAGCTTCTTCCAAATCGGTATTCGCTTTGGTATATGCGGCGGTGTAGTTCGTTTTGTCTTCAGGGTTATCCACAGTGGCATACATAGCAGACATCATGGCATCTTTGATTTGCTGACCAACTTTGGCATACGCCTCCGTGATTTCAGACAAAGAATTAGTCATGGCTATCACCTTGCTACAAGCATCAGTCAACGCGATGGCATCATCGTCTACGGTCCCGGTTGACGCCATAAGCTCTTCTACTTTTGCTTTCATGGCCTTACCAATCTTCCTATCAGCCACTGCGACATCAAAGGCAGCCTGCAAAGCCGTACGTGCCTCTTCAAGAGAAACCTTCAATTTATCAATGCCCAACAAGCCGATATACGACAACTTGATATTTGTTATTCCAATCCAATCAGCCTTCTCTATCATTTCCAAGCCAAAAGTCAACGAACCATCAGTAACTTCAATGTTTTCCAATACCGGATTGGTATAAAGACCACCGGCATTCTGCAAAGCCACGGTTTGACCGTTTGCTGTGAAATTCACAGTAGCACCGTCATTCTTGAATGCATAAGCAGAAAGCTTATAGATTCCTGTCGGCAAATTATTCTTAGTATATATCAATGTTCCGGTAAATACCGCACCATTATTCCATGCTTCAATATAGCCCGGCTTAATCAAGCCTAATGCCTCATTATTTTTATTGGAAGCACCATTATACTGATAGTTCTTATTAAAACCGGTAAACTCATTCACCCAGCCGTTCGTACTGTTGCCAATACCCTCAATAAAGATTGTGTAATCAAAAAATTCGCCTTGATTAGGAACAGCATTCAAAATATATTCAATGTATGCATTTTCGCAAACTGTCTTTACTCCAGCAAAATCCTCAGGAGTAACAGCAGACTCCAGACCGGAAGCCTTCAAAGCCTCTTTGAATGCATCTGTGACACCAGCCCTTTTCTCTGTGGAGATAGAAATTAAGTTTTCGCAGGAAACCAAATATTCTTCGATTTCCTTGAGCTTAGGCAGCACTTCCTCCACTTCGGTTTTGGTAGTTCTCATCATGGATATGGCAGAATTCAACTCTTCATCAGAACCTACCATATTTTCTGTTTCAGTCAAGGTTGCATTCACCTTTTCCATCAAGCCTGCATTCAAGCCTTCAGTTTGCAAACTTTTCAAAGATTCACGAACTAACTTATACTCATCTAATATTGTCATCTCACGATACAGTTTCATCTCACCTATCAACATCCACGACTGCTGCAAATCGAAGGTACATTCAAAACCCACCGTTATGGTTTTATCTTCGGAAAGAGTAAACTCCAATGTGCTCTGATAAAGATTCTTATTATAGAACGCATCTGCTGCCTGAGGAAAATTATCGGGATAGGGATCCAAACCGGAAACACTACCCAAAGTAGGAATTACAGCACTTTCTTCTCCTGCAATCATTTTGCCAAGAGATTTTGACGGTTCCACATCGAACTTTAATCCCTGACGGAAAAAAGCATACCCCGTCATACGATACTTACCAGCCGGCAGAGTTATGTCCTGCTTGGCACTACCAACCGTACTTTCCAAAGCTCCCCAACCGGCATAAAAGCCATACACATTATACCCCTGTGAAGGCCCGTTATCGGTACAACCCACTAAAGTCCAGTCTGTCTGCTGGTCTTTGTCAATGCTCATAGCGGCATTCTTGATATAGTCGGACGTGATGTCTTTCCATTCACTCTGCGCCCAACCAACCACAGCGAATAAAACCGCTGTTAAACTTAGTAAAATCCTTTTCATTGTTTTAAGAATTAGGTTAACTAATAAAATTATTCACTCTCAATCCCTCTAAAAAGAGGAATAATGTGCAAATATAACAATAATAACAAAAGAATCAAAAAAAGAATAGAAGAAATTCGTTTTTTAATTTAACGTGAGTTCGATATAATTCAAAACAAATTTAGCTTCCTGTCCTTGATAAACCTCACATCAATTGCAGACTTCTACCGTATTAAAGTTATATCTTTGACTCCCAAAAAGATGTGATTGCTTACGATATCCTTTTGGCTTTAGACCGTTTAATCCTTCCTACAGATTTGCTGGCTTGTTTTGATATTGTAAAAATAGAGAATGGCTCAGAAACGATGACGATTTATTTGGACGAGCAGAACCTTCCTCCTTTGTCTTCTTCAACCTTAGCCCATTCTTTGGAATCCAAAGGCTTTCTTCCCGCAATAGAGATTCGGGATTTTCCAATCCGTGACAATAAAGTGACCTTATATGTCCGGCGCCGCAAATGGATTGACAGGACTACCCATCAAATCATTTGCAACACCCTTGAACTTACCGCCAACGGAACGAGACATTCCAAAGAATTCGCGTCTTTTTTAAAAGGATTGCTTTGGAGAAATGCCCGATTACGGCTCGCTCTCTTGAACGCTATTATCACATTGACGGCAATCAGTTTGAACGGTAGTACAAAGAACATTTAAATGACTACCGCACGTGGAGTCAATTGTCCCACGCCGAAGAGCGGCTGTTGTTCCCGGAGAATCGGGAACCGTATTTGAGTATTGACAGAACACCCATTTCCAACGGGGAGTTATACACTATTATCATTAATCGGGAGGCACATGGTGGCAAAAGATCCATTGTGGCTATTGTCAAAGAGACTAAGACTATGTCATCACTGTTGTGGGACAAATCCCCGAGGAAGAACTTCAGAAGGTCCAAAAGGTAACCTGACCTGTCGAACAGCATGCGTAAAATTGCCCGCAGGTGCTTTACGTCAGCCGTCCGAGTCATAGACCGCTTTCAACACCGTGCAGGAAATAAGAATCGGACATCGCCGGGAAGCCATACAGGAAGAAACTGATGCCAAACAGGAAGTAAAAGGGTTGAAAAGGAAATACATACCTTATACTTTTGAGAATGGTGATACACGCAAGGAATTATTGGCAAGAAGACGCCATCTGCTTTTTAAGTCTCTGAAAAGTGGAGTGAATCACAGAAAATCAGAGCCGAAAATATTATTCAAGAAATACTCCGTACATCAAAAGAGCATTATGTCCGGCTTTCGGGACGCTTCAACCCGCATGCAAACGAAAATCCCCCGTGCTGACGGAATTGCTCCCTTACCAAGGGACAAACGGCCTTGACGGATTACCGCCACGGCAAAAAGGAAACAAAAAAAGAGGATATCCCCGTCTTGACCGGAATATCCTCTCTTACCTGAAAAAAAGGCGGCTACCTACTCTCCCGCT